>Ga0222622_10000208_pt1 | contig 21041 bp, 18 predicted proteins | sample PLM2_5_b1metaG_FD_177335 | JGI IMG/M metagenome (GOLD analysis project Ga0222622, IMG submission 177335) | Groundwater sediment microbial communities from an aquifer in East River, Colorado, USA - PLM2_5_b1 | ecosystem: Environmental > Terrestrial > Soil > Riparian zone | place: USA: East...
TCGCCAGTTCGCGTGATTTCTGCGCTCGCTCCGCTCGCGCGCGGATTGCGCTCAGAACCCGCCGTCTTCGTCGCATCTGGTGAAACGGAGGAGCGTGTTTCACCAGATGCTCCTGCACACAGCTCGCCGCTGGGGCTAGTGCTCGCTGCGCTCGCGCCCTTTTCTTGAGATCGGCGGCGCGCAATCGGTGTTATCTGCGCTCGCTCCGCTCGCGCGCGGATTGCGCTCAGAACCCGCCGTCTTCGTCGCATCTGGTGAAACGGAAGAGCGTGTTTCACCATCTGCTCCTGCAGATCGGCGGCGCGCAATCCGGGCGTGATCGGCCTTTACGCCGCTTTACTTGTCAATGTCGCCGACCACGTAGCCGATGGAGGCGAGGGTTGCCTCCAGGGCCTCCGCGCGTACGCCGACCAACACCCGCTCGAGGCTGGAGATGTTGTTGAACGACGGCGTCCGCAGCTTGAGTCGCCACGGAGTCTTCTCGCCTCGGGAGACCAGAAACACGCCCGCGATGCCAAGCGGCGCCTCGATCGCCAGGTATCCCTCACCCTCCGGCACGCGAATGATCTTGCCCAGCTTCACCGACACTGGACCGGGCACGTCCCTCAGGCGGTCAATGCAGGCGATGATCAACGACGCACTGATCGTCAGCTCCTCAGCGAGAACGCCCAACCGCGACTGCGCGTCGCTCGAGCGGCGTCGCGGAGGCGCGATCAGGCCAGCTAACTCGCGATAGGCAAGATAGGGCGTCTGCAGGCGCAGATCAAGATCGACCCCGCTTGCCCGTGCTGCCGGGCCGCTGACTCCGAACTGCTGGATCGTCTCGTGGTCTAGCAGGCCAACTCCGCTTGTCAAGCTGGCAAAAGGCGGAGAGTCGATCATGGTCAGCACGGCCTCAGCTACCCGTGCCGTCTGCGCCGCGACCTGTCGTTCTGCTTGTAGCCAAGCGAAATCGGCATCGATGGCAAGGCCGCCGACTCGGGTCGCCATCGGGTGGATGCGGTTTCCAGTCAGTCGCAGGGTCTGGGTACGCAGCTCCTCACGCAGTGCGCGGAGTCCAGGATCACCAGGGACCCGATGCGGTACATAGCCGAGGAAGCCGCAATGACTCAGGATGCGGGTGTGCTCGGCCAGCAGCGTACGCAGCCAGATGGCGCGTTCTGGGACCGCAAGGCCCATCATCTGCTCGCAGACGAGGGCGACTGCCAGCTCGCCAAAGAAGGGAGCCTGCCAGTCGTGGCGATCCGCCAACATCAAGATCTGCCGGTAGTCACGTACCTCGAAGAGCTTCTCCGCGCCGCGATGCATCGCTCCGACCACGACCCGCGCCGTGGTGATCACGTCGTCCTTTGTCCAGAGCCGTAGTTCGATCAGCCCGGCGTTGCTGGGGTGCTCGGGACCGAGGTCGAGCAGAATCGTTCCGGTCGGCATCTTGGCTGGTTGAGTGGAAGGCAGGACGCCAGGGGCAAGAGATCCGACCAAGACATGGAGCTGCTGGTGGCCCATCAGCGGTCGAGCCCCCAGGGGAATGTTTTCGCGCCTGTGACGGCAAACGCAACGTCATCTGGGCTTCCGAGGATGCGGTTCCGCGGCTGTGCTGGAAAACGTACGCGGCGCGAGGAACTCAACACTGCAGCAGCCACCAGTGTGAGCCCCACACGTACTGCGAGCTGAGCGCGGAATGCTGGCTTCGTCGATCAAGATCAACCAGCGGATCGGGATGGGACTCGGCCTGCAGCAACTCCGGTATGACCTCGCTCTGCAGACCGCAGAAGGCGGTGGTCGCTCCCGCCTCCTCGCCCGCAGCGCGGACGGCGTCAACGGCGACATGGGCTGTGAGGTTCACGCTGGTCCCGGGCACCGGCTCGAGGGCGCGTCCGTCGCGGTAGGCGGCGAGCGAACCGCTGGCGGGGCGCCGCCCCGCAGTGTGCCCATAGTCGATCATGAGTGCACAGCCCCCACGTTCAATGATCACCTTGACCAGCTCGACCCATGCTCGATCCCTGCTGAGACCGATCTCGGCACGCTCACCGCCCGGCCACCACCGATCGGCCCACGCGAGCTGCTCACTCTCCAATCGTGGCCCAGCCTGTTCCTGGCCATCATCGTTGACGATCACTTCCCGCCAGCCGTCGGCATGCCGAGCGACAACCGGACACGGCAAGTCGTCCAGCCACTCGCAGCAGATGATCATGACCGGCTCTGGCTGGGCCAGCGCCGCCCCGGCCTCACCGCTGGTCCAGCACCCGTACCGCACGTCCCAGAGATCTTGGGCCCAGCTCACCTGCGCTGCCAAGCCTTTGGGCCGTGTTCGAAGATCAATTCCCAGCAACTGCAGGTCAGGTCGGAGCGCTGAGAGTTCCCCGAGCAAACGGCCATTACCAGCGCCGACGTCGATCACCCTGGTGATCTCATCGTGGCGGTCGGTTAGCGCGGCCAGCAGCTGGGCGATCATCGGCCCGCTCGTTGCTGCGGTGCGGAAATGTTCCTCAGGGCTGTGCATGCGCCAGAATCCGTCCGCGCCGTACGCCGATTCCACCCAGGCGTCGAACCAGGTACGCGATCCCCGTGCAGGCGGATCAGGGGGGCCCGCTCCCCCCGACGACGAATGCGGGAGCATGGCCCTATGGTGCCTGATGCTGCGTCCCTGACGTCCAGCACCGGCCAGGGAAACTCGCTACCGTCGTTACCCCAACTACCGCCCATGCCCACCGTGCCGCGCCGGCTCTCCGCCGAACCGCCCGGGTGGGTACGCGAGGTGGACATTGTCGTGGTCGGCTCGGGCATCGCAGGCTTGACGGCTGCTCTGGAGTGCCGGGATCTCGGCACGATCATGGTCGTCACCAAGGATGAGGTCGCCGCCGGCTCAACCCACTGGGCGCAGGGTGGGATCGCGTGGGTACAGGCCGAGGGGGACACCCTCGAGCAGCACATCGACGACACCCTGGTCGCGGGTGCGGGCCTGTGTATCGAAGAAGCGGTACGCATCTTGGTCACCGAGGGCCCCGACGAGGTGGCGAAGCTCATCAACCGAGGGGCCGAGTTTGATCGCGACCTGGCCGGTCAGCTGGAACTGACCCGCGAGGGCGGACACAAGCGGAACCGGATCGCCCACGCCGGAGGCGATGCCACCGGCGCGGAGATCGAACGCGCACTCATCTCCGCGGTGACCGCCGATCGCGGGATCGAGATCGTCGAGCATGCGTTGGTCCTCGACCTGATTCCGGCCGAGGTCGGCCCGGATGAGAGGCCCGCAGTAGCCGGAGTGACGCTGCACGTCCTAGGGGAGGGCACTCGCGGTGGTGTCGGTGCGGTGCACGCCCGGGCGGTCGTGCTTGCCACGGGCGGCATCGGCCAGATCTACGCCGTGACGACGAATCCGCCGGTCTCCACCGGAGATGGGGTCGCGGCCGCGCTGCGCGCTGGGGCGCGGCTGCGGGACATCGAGTTCATCCAATTCCACCCGACAGTCCTCTACCTCGGCGCGGGTGCCCGCGGCCAGCTGCCGCTTGTCAGCGAGGCGGTGCGTGGCGAGGGCGGCCAGCTCGTCAATGCCCGTGGCGAACGCTTCATGGTCGGGAAGCATGAGCTTGCTGAGCTAGCGCCTCGCGATGTCGTCGCCAAGCAGATCATGAAGGAAATGGCGACAGACGGTGTTGATCATGTCTATGTTGACGGCCGAATGTTGGGCGAAGAGGCCTGGCGCGTGAGGTTTCCGACCATCTGGCACAGCTGCCGCCAAGCCGGCATCAACCCCGCCACAGATCTGATCCCCGTCGCGCCCGCGTGTCACTACTTCTGCGGAGGCGTGGAGACCGACATTGACGGCGCAACGAATCTGGTCGGCCTTTATGCCTGCGGAGAAGTGGCATCCTCAGGTGTGCACGGCGCCAATCGGCTGGCCTCAAACTCCCTCTTGGAAGGGCTGGTTTTTGCTCGTCGAATCGCAGTACGGCTGCAGGACACCCCGCCACCCCGCCGACCTCCGGCGCAGGATGGCCGGCAACCAGGACTCATCGATCGATCCGTGGTTCCGGCGTTGCAGCAGGCCATGAGCCGCCACGCTGGAGGGTTGCGGGATGCCGCGGGACTTGATCAGTGCGTCGGCGAGTTGGCGGAACTGGCTCAAAAGATGGGTGCGGAGCCCGGCCTGGAGTCCTGGGAGGCGACGAACCTGATGACGGTGGCAGCGGCCGTTGTCGCCTCCGCCCGGCTCCGCGAGGAATCGCGAGGAGCTCATTGGCGCGATGATTTCGAAGGCCGTCGTGAAGCCTGGCGTGGCCACCTTCTGGTGGAACACGACGATCAACAAGGCCTGCGGCATCACTTTGTGCCGGCACGGCTGATGAGCCCGGATGGGCAGCCGGGCGGTCAATGATTTACACCACGCTGGCCGAGATCGAAGGCCTGGTGACAGCCGCGGGCCTCGACCTGGATGCCCTTTCCTTGATCATCTCCGAGGCTCTCGATGAGGATCTAGGCGGCCGTGGTGTGCTGCCGCCGGGCAACGCGGCCGGGCTCGACGTAACGTCCTATGCCACGATTCCAGCCGCAGACACAGCGCACGGCAATTTCGTCGTACGCCAGTCCGGCATCGTCGCTGGGCTGTCCGTGGCGGCGTACACCGTCGCATCGGTCTGCGCGCAGGCTGGTGATTTCGAACTCACGCTGCACGCAGCCGACGGCGACCGCGTCGTACGCGGCGACGTGTTGATCTCGGTCACGGGCAATGCGCGGGCGCTGTTGACGGCTGAACGGGTTGCCCTGAATTTGATCACCATGATGTCGGGTGTTGCGACGGCCACGCGCGCTTGGGTCGACGCGCTCGCGGGAACGAATACCAAGGTTCGGGACTCGCGTAAGACTCTTCCGGGCCTGAGAATGCTGCAGAAGTACGCGGTCCGTGTCGCCGGCGGTATCAATCACCGGATGTCATTGGCTGATGCTGCGCTGATCAAGGACAACCATGTGATCGCGGCCGGCGGAGTGGTCGAGGCTTATCGCGCGGTCCGGCAGTCTTTTCCTGAGATCTCTGTGGAGGTCGAGGTGACCTCGGTTGAGCAGGCGCGTCAAGTCGTTGCCGCGGGAGCTAGCGCCGTCTTGTTGGACAATATGAGCACTGATGCGATGGCCAGTATCGTCGCCGAGTTGGCGGATCGGGCCACTTTTGAGGCCAGTGGCGGCTTGACATTACTGAACGCGGCAGAAGTTGCGCAGACTGGTGTCAATTTCGTTGCGGTAGGAGCGATCACCCATTCTGCGCCCGCCTTAGATATTGCTCTGGACTTTGCTTCTAGAAACTGAAGAACGCGAGTAATCTCGCTCCTGTCAGGTACTTCTCACTTTCAAACTGGAGGAACGTATGGCGCAGCGCGTACAGATCATTCTCGAAGACGATTACGACGGGGGAACCGCCGACGAAACGGTCAGTTTCGCACTGGACGGAGCTGAGTATGAAATCGACCTCTCGTCGAGGAATGCGACCGGGCTCCGTGACGCGTTGGCGCCATGGGTATCGCACGCACGCAAGATTGGTGGCCGGCGCAAGCGGGCCACGAAAGCTACCGGTTCGGCCAGCACCAGCGACATCCGGGCCTGGGCACTCGCCCATGGCCACGAGGTCAGCAGCCGCGGCCGGGTCTCGGCGGACGTACGGGACGCTTACGAGAAGGCTCATGCTTGATCTGAGCGACGATCGGCTGTCCGAGCCGCTCTCTTGAGGTCTCGTCGGTAGGCCCCACGGGCGTCGAGCGATCGCAGTCATTGCGCCCTGGGCGAACATGTTTCGCCCAGGGCGCTCGCTGTCCACCGCCAGGTCGCGATGGGTTTCTCGCTTGGGTTTCCGGCTATCGACCGGCACTCGGGCCGCCTGAGAAATCGTCACCGGCAAGGAGGAATATCCGGCAGTCGAATGAGGGTTGTAACCCAAACTGCACTCTTGTCGATCGAGCCCAGCACGAGCAGTCCCGGGTGCCCGACAGCCTGGGCTGCGACGAATGAGGAACAAGGCAACCGAGGGTGTGGCCGACTAGAGTGAGAGACGTCGGTGGCGGTCCGAGCCAGCAGGGCGAGAGCCGCACCGAGAACGAGGGAGCAACCATCATGTTCGAGCGGTTTACAGACCGGGCCCGACGCGTCGTGGTGTTGGCGCAGGAAGAGGCTCGCATGCTGAACCACAACTACATCGGCACTGAGCACATCCTGCTGGGACTCATCCATGAGGGCGAGGGCGTGGCCGCCAAAGCTTTGGAGTCCCTCGGTATTTCCTTAGAGGCTGTCCGGCAAAAGGTTGAAGAGATCATCGGCCATGGGCAGCAATCCCCAAGTGGACACATCCCATTCACGCCGCGGGCAAAAAAAGTACTGGAACTGAGCCTGCGCGAAGCGCTCCAGATCAATCATTCCTACATCGGCACCGAGCACATCCTGCTCGGCCTGATTCGGGAAGGTGAAGGCGTTGCAGCCCAGGTATTGGTGAAGCTTGGCGCGGACCTCAACCGGGTCAGAAATCAGGTCTTGCAATTGCTCAGCGGCTTCCAAGGTAAGGAAGCTGCTACTTCAGGCGCACCGGAGCAGGGCAGTACTCCGTCGTCGTCGATGGTGCTCGACCAGTTCGGTCGTAATCTCACCCAGGCGGCTCGGGAGAACAAGCTTGATCCGGTTATCGGCCGGGAGACCGAGATCGAGCGAGTGATGACCGTCCTGTCGCGCCGTACCAAAAACAATCCGGTACTGATTGGCGAGCCGGGCGTTGGCAAGACCGCCGTAGTTGAAGGCCTTTCACAGGCCATCGTCCGCGGCGACGTTCCCGAAACACTCCGGGATAAGCAGATTTACACACTCGACCTTGGTGCGTTGGTTGCTGGCAGCCGTTATCGCGGCGATTTCGAGGAGCGCCTGAAGAAGGTGCTGAAGGAGATCAAGACCCGCGGCGACGTTGTGCTGTTTATCGACGAGATCCACACTCTCGTCGGCGCCGGTGCGGCCGAGGGGGCTATCGATGCCGCCAGCATCCTCAAGCCGATGCTGGCGCGCGGCGAGTTGCAGACCATCGGCGCCACCACATTGGACGAGTATCGGAAGTACGTTGAGAAGGACGCCGCGCTGGAGCGGCGCTTCCAGCCGATTCAGGTAGCGGAGCCGTCGATCGCGCACACCATCGATATCCTGCGTGGGCTTCGCGACCGCTACGAGGCGCACCACCGGATCACCATCACTGATGAGGCACTGGTCGCTGCGGCTCAGATGGCTGATCGGTACATCTCTGATCGTTTCCTGCCAGACAAGGCGATCGACCTGATCGACGAGGCAGGAGCCCGGCTGCGAATCCGCCGGATGACCGCTCCGCCGGACCTGCGCGAGTTCGACGAGAAGGTGGCAGCCGTACGGCTGGAGAAGGAAGCCGCGATCGATGCCCAGGACTTCGAGCGGGCTGCCGGTCTCCGCGATGACGAAAAGAAGCTGCTGACCGCGCGCGCCGAGCGTGAGGCGCAATGGAAGTCTGGTGATCTTGACGTCGTTGCCGAGGTGGATGAGGAGATCATCGCCGAGGTGTTGTCCACGGCAACGGGCATCCCGGTTTTCAAGCTGACAGAGGAAGAGTCGGCCCGACTGCTGCGGATGGAAGAGGAAATCGGTAAGCGTTACATCGGCCAGCACGACGCGGTCAAGGCGCTATCTCGATCAATCCGGCGTACCAGGGCCGGCCTGAAGGACCCGAAGCGACCCAGCGGCTCGTTCATCTTTGCCGGCCCCTCCGGTGTCGGGAAGACCGAGCTGACGAAGGCACTGACGGAGTTCTTGTTCGGCGACGAGGATGCGTTGATCCAGCTCGACATGAGCGAGTACTCCGAGAAGCACACCGCCTCCCGGCTCTTCGGCTCGCCTCCCGGCTACGTCGGCTACGAGGAAGGCGGCCAGCTCACCGAGAAGGTACGCCGCAAGCCATTCAGTGTCGTGCTGTTCGACGAGGTGGAGAAGGCTCACCCGGACATCTTCAACTCGCTGCTGCAGATCCTGGACGAGGGGCGGCTGACCGACGCGCAGGGCCGCAAGGTGGACTTTAAGAACTGCGTGATCGTGATGACCACCAACCTGGGCACCCGGGATATCGCCAAGAGCGTGACGCTCGGGTTCAGCCAGGGCAGCGATACCGACGGCGGCTACGAGAAGATGAAGGCCAAGGTCTCCGACGAGCTCAAGCAGCACTTCCGGCCGGAGTTCTTGAACCGCGTCGACGAGATCGTCGTGTTCCGACAGCTCACCCAGGAAGACATCGAGCGGATCGTGGACCTGATGGTGGCCGAAATCGAGGTCCGGCTGAAGGACAAGGACATGGGCATCGAGCTCACGCCCGCGGCGAAGACGCTGATCGGCAAGCGCGGCTTCGACCCAGTACTAGGAGCTCGGCCGCTCCGCCGGGCGATTCAGCGCGACATCGAGGACCTGCTTGCGGAGAAGATCTTGTTCGCCGAGCTGAAGCCGGGCGAGATCGTCGTGGTCGATGTCGCTGATCCGGGCTCAGAGCACCCGTTCACCTTCACCGGCACACCGCGTTCGGCAGCTCCGGACGTACCACCGGTGGAGTTCGGCGGCATCGTCGAGGGCTTGAACGAAGGTTCCGAAGCCGCCAACGAGTAGCAATTCCCGAACGGCCAGCCGGCCGCATCCCATATGGGGTGCGGCCGGCCTCGTTTCGCCCGTCAACATCCCACGCAGCGTGGGATGTTGACGCCGTACATGCGTTGTATGCCATGCACAGTGTGGGGAAGTTGGGTACGGCCTGGTTGACTCGCCGATCACCCGAAAGGCGTACGACGGCACGGGAGTGTGACTCGTGCCCCTGACGCGTGTTGTCAGCATCTGGCAGAGTGGCGCGGTGCGACTGCCAAACCGGATTCCGGCCGTTTGGCTGGTGATCTCGGGAATCGTCTCGGTCCAGGTTGGGGCGGCAATCGCGAAGAATCTGTTCGACCTGGTGCCGCCGACGGCAATGGTCTGGCTGCGGCTCATAACATCCGCTGTGATCTTGCTCTTGGTGGCACGGCCACGGCTAGCGGGCCATTCAGGTCGGGACTGGCTCATCGTGCTTGGCTTTGGCGTCAGCCTCATGACGATGAACTGGGCGATCTATCAGTCGTTTGCGCGGATCCCCTTGGGCATCGCGGTGACGATCGAGTTTCTCGGTCCGCTCACCGTTGCTGTGATCGGTTCGCGTCGTTTCGCCGACCTGATCTGGGTTGTGCTCGCGGGGATCGGCGTCGCGCTGCTCGGTGTCTCGAGAGCCAGCCTGACACTCGCCGGAGTTGGATTCGCTCTGCTTGCGGCTCTCGGTTGGGCCTTCTACATCCTGCTGAGCGCCCAGACAGGCCGTCGCTGGCCCGGGATCAGCGGCCTTGCCATTGCCAGCATGGTCGGAGCAATCGCCTTGGCACCTCCGGCAATCGTGGAGGCCGGCAATCAGATGCTGAACTCAACGGTGCTCATGCTGGGATTGGCGATTGGCTTGCTGAGCTCGGTCATTCCGTACAGCTTCGAGCTGATCGCTTTACGTCGTATTCCGCCCCGAGTCTTCAGCATCTTGATGAGCCTCGAGCCTGCGGTGGCGGCGCTCGCCGCGATGATCTTGCTTGGGGAGTTTCTGAGCTTGGTGCAGTGGCTCGCCATGGCTTGTGTGGTAATCGCCAGTATCGGCGCAACTCGTACGTCAACGACTTTGGATCAGCCGGCGCCGGACTGAGTCGACAAATGCCGGTAGCGAAGCGCTAATGGCCGAATGCATCAGAATCGGTGACAACGGATTCGCCCCGGTCGAGCCCGCTGATTGTGCTCATCTCCTGCTCATTCAGCTCGAAGTCAAAGATGTCGATGTTCTCCGCGATTCGGCCGGGATTCGACGACCGTGGAATTGCCACCAGACCGAGCTGGATGTGCCAGCGGAGTACGACTTGCGTCGGGGACTTGCCATGCTCGATCGCGATCCCGGTGATCACCGGGTTGTTCCTCAGCTCGTCGCTCGATGCACCAACCGGGCTGTACGACTCGGTGACAATGCCGTGGGCGGCGTGGTACGCCCGGCTCTCCTTCCTAGACGAGTAGGGACTCAGTTGAATCTGGTTCACGTCCGGCGTGATACCGGTCTCGTCGAGCACGCGCTGCAGATGGGCCGGCTTGAAGTTGGATGTGCCAATGGCGCGGAGTCCGGTGTCTTTGAGCACCGTCTCGAGACCCCGCAGTGCATCGACGTAGCGATCTTGGTCCGGGTTCGGCCAATGCACCAACAGGAGATCGACGTAGTCGACGCCCAGTCGCTCCAGGCTCGCTTTGTACGCGTGACGGACGCCATCGACGCTATGCCACCGGCGATTGAACTTCGTGGTGATGAAGACCTCGGACCGATCGATACCAGAGTCCCGGACGGCTTGTCCGACCGCATCCTCATTGCGGTAGTTCTCGGCCGTGTCGATCAGGCGGTAGCCGGCCTCGAGCGCCGTCCGGACCTGAGTCGCTGACTCGGCCCCCTGGAGGGGCGATGTGCCGAGTCCGAGGACCGGGATTTCGGCACCACTGCGGAGCGGGAGGTTCGGAGCGAGTCCAGACATTAGACAAGTGCCTCCTGATCAAGGGTCTCAAGACCTAGCCGGGCAACGACCATCGGTTACCTGCAGCGACCACCAGCCCGTCTTGTACGAGCGAGGCCAGCGCGCGGTCGCGCTGCGGAGAATCTTGCCACGCCTCCGTGAGGTCGGTATCTGGGATCGGCTCGTCGCTGGATCGGAGCACCGCGAGCAGCGCACCCCGGCACTGCCGGTCAGTCCCCACATACGGCTGACCGCGCCTCGGCGCCCCAACCCACGCCGGATAACCGGCCTGACGCCACGCACACAGCGTAGCGACGGGGCAGGCATCGCAGCTGGGATTGCGGGCGCGGCACACTACAGCGCCCAGCTCCATCGAGGCGATCGCCCAGCGCGCCGCACGCTGCGGGTTCCGGGGAGCCAGCTCCTCCGCCAGCGCCCGCTCCCGCCTAGTCGCCGCCGAACTGGGGTACGCGACACCCGATACGAGTCTGCTCAGCAGACGGCGGATATTCGTGTCCAGCACGATCTCGCGCCGACCGTACGCGAAGCTTCCGATTGCCGCCGCCGTGTACGAGCCGACTCCCGGCAACCTCAGCAAGGCCTCGTGATCTTCGGGCACCTGGCCGTCGAAGTCGTTCATGATCATTTGGGCCGCCTGGTGCAGCCGCAGGGCTCGCCGTGGGTAACCCAGCCGGCCCCAGGCTCGCAGGGCGTCACCGGGCGGCGCGGTGGCCAGCGCTACGGGCGTCGGCCACCGCTCCAACCACGCCTGCCATGGGCCGCGTACCCGCTCCACCGGGGTCTGTTGCAGCATGAATTCGCTGACCATGATCGCCCAGGGGGTCGCGTCCGGACGTCGCCACGGCAGATCGCGAGCATGCTCGGCGTACCAGCTCAGGATTCCCCGAACCGCGGTCCGAGCTCTGCCGATCGGCAGCTGCCGGTCCTCGACGCCATCGGACACGTGCGTCACCGTACTCTGTCCAATTGCTCGCTCCGCTCGCTGCGGATCGCGCTTTGCGAGTCCGCCTACTTCGTCGTCGCTCGGGGACGAGATGCGTGTCCCCTCGCTTCTCCTCAGCACGGCGGCGCGCGATTCGGGTTCCAATTGCTCGCTCCGCGTCTGATTGCTCGCTCCGCTCGCTGAGGATTGCGCCAGCTAGCCGCTGCCTTCCTCATCTCGCTCGCAGACGAAAAGCATGTCTGCTCCCTCCCTCGTCCAGGCAGCGGCGCGCAATCCTGGTCGCTGCGGATCGCGCTGTGTTTGATTGCTCGCTCCGCTCGCGGCGATGTTCGCTGGGTTGCCGCCGTCTTCGTCGGAGCTGACGGAACGGAAAAGCGTTGTTCCGTCATCTCTTCCTGCAGATCGGCGGCGCGAACATCGCGAGTCCGCCTACTTCGTCGTCGCTCGGGACGAGATGCGTGTCCCCTCGCTTCTCCTCAGCACGGCGGCGCGCGATCCGGGGTGCAATGGCAGTCCCGTCGTGGGCGGCGTGGCTCCAGGCCGGGCGCCGCCATGCTGCCTAGGCTCGGCTGCATGAGCGGCCTGCTGCGCCCGGTTGGGCCGGAGACTGCGCAGACCTATTGGGTTCGGCGCGCCCTGATTTTCGGCGCGACGATGGTGCTCGCGGTCGCCGTGGCGTTGATCGCCAACGGCACCAGCAGCGGTTCTGCAGTTCGAGCGAATCCGTCGCCTCCCACTGCCGGGTATCCAATCCCGAGCTCCGCTTCACCAAGCTCGATGCTGACAGCCATGGCCACGCCAGCAGCGGCCGAGCCTTCGGCTTCAGCAACGTCGACCCCAGTGCCGAAGGCCACCACACGGAAAGCGTCGACGAAGAAGGCAGATCGGAGTGGCAGAGTGGACTGCCCCGTCGATGAACTCCGGCCAACCCTGACTGGCAAGCAGCGCCTAGCACCCAAGAAGCCCTACACCTTCCAGCTGTCGTTGATCAACGGCTCGGACAAAACCTGCATGGCGCGGGTGACCAAGAAGAACTTCGAGTTCGCCATCGATTCCGGCAGCGACCGCATTTGGAGCACCGCTGACTGTCCGTCCACCATCAAGCCCATCAGGCGAAAGCTCGCTTCCGAACATGCCGTTGCATGGTCTCTGACTTGGGACGGTAAGCGCTCCAAGCCCGACTGCAAGTCAGGTCGCAAGGCGCTGCGTCCGGGGACGTACGTCGCGACCGCCCAGCTAGCGGATGCAGAGCCGGTGCAACTCCGGATGATCTTGGGGGAGTAACGGGCAGTCAGGTGATTTCCGACGTTCGCAGCTAGGAGATGCGCTCCGTGTACGCCGACTCGGCCAGCCGGACCAGACCGTCCCGAATCACCCGGGCACGGCTCTCGCCGACTCCCTCGACTGCCTGTAGGTCAGTGCTGCTGGCACCAAAGAGAGCCTGAAGAGTGCCGAAGTGCTCGATCAGCCGATCTCCGAGATATGACGGCAGGCGATTGATCTGCGACATCTGCCGGAACCCTCGGGTTGTGACGTGAGTTTCCAGGTGCACGTTGTGCGAGAAGCCGGCGGCGCGCGCGACGGTGAGTGGATCCAGGAGCTCGTCGGTGTTCAAATGATCAAGACCGGCGAGACCGAACCCTGATGATTCGGCTGGGCAATAGTCCCGCTCGAGCAGGCAGCGCAGCTCGTGGATACCCGCGCGGAGCTCATGCAGCTGCAGGGTGAGCAGACGGCCGTCTGTGCCCAGCTCGACGACGTAGGTGTCGAGTTCCTCCTCCAGCCGCCGCACCATCTCCAGTCGCTGGGCCACGAGAGCAAAGTCTCTGACCGTTACCTGATCTTGAACCTCCAGTGAGGACAGCCGGGTGGTGACCTCCCAGAGCCGCCCTCGGTACCGTTCCAGGGTCTGCAGTGCCTGGTGTGCTCGCGTCAAGATCTGGTCGGAGTGCTCGACGAGATGGCGGCGGTGATCCAGGTACAGCGTGATGGTCGACATCGATGCGGAGATTGAAATCACGGGCAGCCCGGACTGGCGTGACACCCGGTCAGCCGTGCGATGCCGGGTTCCAGTTTCGACGGTGTCGATGTCCGCGTCGGGCATCAGCTGGACTCCAGCGCGGACGATGCGGTCGTTCTCCCAATCAAAGATGATGGCCCCATCCATCTTTGCGAGCTCACGCAGCGCTGTTGGCGTGTAGACGACATCGAGCGCAAAGCCACCGGTCGAGATCTGAGAGATGATCTTGTTTCGGCCGAGCACCACGAGAGCCCCGGTACGTCCCCGCAGGATCCGCTCGAAGCCGTCGCGGAGGGGCGTTCCGGGTGCCACCATCGCGAGGTAGTCCAGCAGCCGGCGGTGCTGATCGAGGTCCGACGCCACAATCGCTCCCTCCGTCAGCCTCAAAAGATTGAAAAACGGGGGCGGGTCCTGCCGCGCCGTTGCGACCAGACCCACTCCCTCGGCCGACGGTATCAACTGCTCCGCTTACCGAACGCGCAGTGTCGCACCAGGGTCACATCATTGTCACGTTAGTCGGGCGGGAGCAGCGCCAGAGCTGCGAGCGCCTGCTCGACTGTCGTCACCGAATGCACCAGCATGCCCGCATGTACCGTCATGATCTGCTCCCCTGAGTCCCGCAGCTCGGCAGGGATCACCGCCTCGGCGGAACCGAGCCTGGCTGCCTCGTTGAGTCTCCGATCGGTTCCGGGCACACGCCGCAGTTCGCCGGCCAGCCCGACCTCGCCGAGGGCCGCGATGCGTTGCGGCACTGGCCTGTTGCATGCGGCTGAGGCGATCGCGAGCGCAGCCGCTAGGTCGGCCGCAGGCTCGCTCACCTTGGCCCCGCCGACAGTCGACACGTAGACGTCGCGGTCGTTGAGCCGCAGACCGCAGCGTTGCTCTAACACTGCGAGAACCATGGCGATCCGGCCGGATTCGACACCGTTCACAATGCGCCGCGGCTGTGTCGTCGAGGACTTGGCGACCAGCGCCTGAATTTCCGCGAGCAGCGGTCGGCGACCCTCCATCGTGACCGTCACAGCAGTGCCAGGCACTGGCTCGGAATGCTGCGAGGTGAACAGGCCTGAGGGATCGGGTACCTCCAGGATTCCTGAGTCGACCATCTCGAAGCAGCCGACCTCATCGGCCGGGCCGAAGCGGTTCTTGGTCGCGCGTACCATCCGAAAACCCGAGTGGCGGTCACCTTCAAATGCGAGCACGACATCGACCAGATGCTCCAGCAGCCGAGGACCAGCAATGGCCCCGTCCTTGGTCACGTGTCCAACGATGATCACTGCCATCCCGCGTCGCTTCGCTACTCGCACCAATGCACTCGTTACTTCGCGGACCTGAGTTACACCACCAGGTGACCCATCCGCCTCAGCGGTGCCGATTGTCTGCACCGAGTCAAGCACCATGAGAGAAGGCCGCACCTCCTCAATGTGGCCAAGCACGGTGCCGAGGTCGGTCTCAGCCGCCAGGTAGAGCTGATCGGCCACTGCGTTGGTGCGGCCGGCCCGTAGCCGCACCTGCGCAGCCGACTCCTCGCCAGTCACGTACAAGGTGGTATGCCCACTTCGAGCCCAGCGGGCCGCGACCTCCAGCAGCAGTGTGGACTTTCCCACGCCCGGCTCTCCAGCCAGCAGCACCACAACCCCTGGCACGAGGCCGTCGCCTAGCACCCGGTCGAGCTCGGCGACGCCGGTGCGGGCACGAGTCGCCAGCGTGGCGTTGACATGGCCGATCGGAACCGCCTTGCTGACCGGCACCGACGAGGAGATCTGGCTCAGTTTCGGCGCGGCGTTCTCAACCACACTGCCCCACATCTGACACTCGCCACAGCGGCCGACCCAGCGACTCGACCGCCAGCCGCATTCGGTGCAGACGTGGCTGGGTCTGGTGCTCGTCTTGGGCATGTGGGAGACGCTAGAACCCAGGGCTGACACTTCTTGAGCCTCGCTGCGCGAGCGCTGAGGCTACTCTGACGACAGCACCGTTCGTCCCAGGGAGTGCCATGACCATCGAGCCTGCTCGCGACGTCCGCCGGGGCACGGTGGACGAAACAGCCTGGTTCGTCGCCGGCGGATTACTGATCGTCGCCGGCCTGACAACGGCGGTATCGGTCCTGCGGCAGTGGTCGCTGTGTGGTGCAAGCCCGGCATCTGAGGCTTGCGCGGCGTTGAAACAGACCATGAACCTGCTGCCGATCCAGGCCGACTCCATGGCGCTGCGCGTGCCCTGGGCAGCCCCATTGGCGGCGCTGGCGCTCACGCTTGCTACCAGCGCCTGGATCGCTTTTCTACTTCTGCACCCATTGGCTCGCGGCATCAAGATCTTCGGTGCGGGCCTCGCCGTCGCGTTGGTGATCATGAGTATCGGCGGGTGGTTCGGAGTCTGGTCGGTTGAGAGTTGGGTCGCTCACGGCGGTTTCTGGATCGCCTTTGGGACGATCTCAGAATTCGTGGCCATTGCTTTTCTGGTCTACGCGACCATGAGCCGGCAAGCGGTCAACCTCCCCACTACGCAGCGACTGGCGGTTCTGCTCTTCGGTGTGACCGCATTCGGCACCATGCATCAGTCTGCCGAGTTCATCCTGCTCGGCTTGTCCAACCAGTCGGCCACTGGTGTGCCGCACTACCTGGGGCTGGGCACGGCGCTCACTCTCGCCCTGACCGGCGCGGGTGTCATCTGGATGACGGTACGCGCGCGCAAGGATCCTCAATCCCACGCGATTTCCATCGCTGGCTAGGGCAACGAGCTAAGTTTCCTGACCCGGCAGCGTTGCGGCCACCTCCAGTACGCGCGTGTTCGCGGCCGGCTCACCGACAGTGATCCGGAGACCATCCCAATCACTGCCCGAGGCGTACGGACGCACTGCCACCCCGGCACGGGCAAAGGCCGCTGCGTACGCCTCGGTTCGTGAACCGCCAGGCAGCCACACGAAGTTGCCTTGCGCATCCGGCACCTCGAAGCCGAGATCCCGCAGGCCGACAGCCAGCGCGTCACGTGCTTTGACGAGATCGGCGACCCGGTCGAGCAGCAGCGCCTCCGCCTCCAGTGAGGCGATCACCGCTGCCTGGGCGGCGATGGATACCCCGAACGGGAGCGACACGGCGCGTACGGCAGCGGCAATGCGAGCATCGGCCACGCAGTAGCCCACGCGAAACCCGGCAAGTCCGTACGCCTTAGAGAAGGTCCGCAGCACCACGACATTGGGTCCTCCGGCCATGGCGTCCAAGCCACGAAGCCCCTGCGGGTCAGTGACGAACTCCACGTACGCCTCGTCGAGAATGATCATGATGTGATCGGGCACCGAGTCGATGAAGTCGATCACCTGTTGATGCTGCAGCGCCGGACCCGTCGGATTGTTCGGCGTACAGAGCATGATTGCCTTCGTAGCCGAGGTGACAGCCCTTCGCATGGCGTCAAGATCATGAACGGCGCCGGGACCAAGCGGCACCGGCACTGGTGACGCGCCGGTGAGCGGTACCGCGATCGGATAGGCCTCGAAGCTGCGCCACGCGTAGACCACCTCATCGCCCGCCTCACAGGTGGCTTGTAGCAGGTGGTAGAGCACGGCCACCGAGCCCGTGCCGAACGCGACCTGTTCTCCCGGCACTCCAAGCCGGCTACTCAGAGCGTGGGTCATCTCGCTGTTGGCAATGTCGGGATAGCGGTTCATCTGAGCCACGGCGGCGGCGGTGGCCTCCATCACGCCAGGCAGAGGTGGGAAGGGATTCTCATTGCTGGACAGCTTGAAGGAGGGCACATGACTCGTGCGGGGAGCAGGCTTGCCGGCGGTGTACGTCGGCAGTCCCGCAATGGCAGACCGCAACCGGATCAAATTCGGACCTCACCGCGGGGGGTGCTGAAGATCGCAGCGGCCAGGCCAGCCCGGTTCCGCGGCGGACACCAGTCGATGTCGACGTCGGACAAGATCTCTTTGCTGCGTCCGCCCAGCCACTCATCCACCCGCTCTTGATCACCGGCGATCTCGATCTTGAGGAGCTCGACCTGGCGGCCACCCGAAGAGGGGTGGACCGCTTCGGGCGACCACTGCACGAAGAAAGGAAGCTGGGGATCGACCTGGAGGTCCTTGACCCCGAGCTGATGCCAGGTCAGCACCGTCCCATCCGGCAAGTGACGATGGCCCTCGATCGCCGGCCGACCCATCCGCTGCTCGATCGGAGCAAGATCATCGACTGCAATCACCCAACCGAGCCAACCACCGCCCTGCGCCGATCGCGCCCGGACCGCCTGGCCAAACGGCACCTTGTCGGCCGCGGGGTGATCCAAAACACCGACCACCTCGAGATACTGCCCGCCCGTCAGCGGCAGAATCCAGTTGCGGGTACCGAACCGTGGATGGAATCCTCCGTCGAGAAAAGGCACTCCCAGCTGCGCTCCGAGTCGCTGTGCCGTTGCCTCGAGGCCTTCCGGTCCGGCCGCGAACGACAGGTGGTCCAAGTGCATGTCCACATTGTTGCCGGGGGCCATCTCCGCAGAGCAGGGGGTCCTCTTCACCCAGCCTGACGGCCGCGGCAGCCTATGGGGTGGGATCGGCCGGATGCCGCATCGCGTTGCCGCGCCGGGACTCGAATTCTTGACACATCTCGACGAGGACCTGGTACGCGGCCGCGCCCATCAGCGCAACCAGCTCGGCGCGATTTTCCAGGTACACCGGGCGTACGCCATGATGCGCCTCGGTGTTGGACGAGCAATACCAATCGAGGTCGGCTCCTCCGGGACCCCAACCGTCTCGACTGTATTCGCCAATGGTGATCTCGGTGTAGGTCGTGTCGTCGGTGCGAGTCACCGAGCGGAACTGGCGGCGGATCGGGAGCTGCCAGCACACGTCGGGCTTGGTTTCCAAGAAGTCGCGGCCCTGGCTGAGGGCAAGCAGGTGCAGCGCGCAACCCTGGCCGGCTGGAAAGCCGGGACGGTTGAGAAAGATGCAGGCACCGTCGATCACCCTCGTCTTGCGGCCAGGCAGTTCACCCTCGGCAAGATGATCAGGATGTTCCTCCTCGGCCCAGCCGCCGACGCGGCCGTCTTTCTTGTACTGCCACTGGCTGCCCTTTAGCTGCCGGACTGCCTTGCCGACGCGTTTCTCGTCGTCGGCGTCGGCGAAATGGGCGCCGAGGGTGCAGCATCCATCATTCGGCCGGTCGGCGTAAATACCGCAGCAGCCCTGGCCATAGATACAGGCCCAGCGTGAGGTGAGCCAGGTGAGGTCACAGCGAAAGATCTGGCCGTTGTCGGCTGGATCGCAGAACTCGACGAAGGCGCGAGGGAAGCCGATCAGCACTTCTGGCACGCGCGCCAGTGTATGCCTGCTGCCGGGCCGTGAGCGTCGGTAATCGCGCACCGCCGTGCTGAGGAGGAGCGAGCAGACACGCCTTTCGTCTGCGAGTGACGACGAAGTAGGCGGATTCCACGCGCGATGCGCGAACGGCCCCACAAAAACCGGGTCTAGGCTGGGCGCGTGCCCGCACATGACCCGTCCTCGTCGACGGCGCGGGGAGCGGAGCTGGTGCAGAACTCGGAGGGCCAGCTGATCAAGATCCCCCCCGCCCGGATCGGACTCTCCACCTCGTCGGTGTATCCCGAGAGCACCTCAAGTGCGTTCGAGCTTGCGCGGCGGCTTGGCTACGACGGGGTCGAGATCATGATCGGCATCGATCCGGTGGCGGCAGATATCGATGCAGTAGAGAAGCTCCGCGACTACCACGGGGTGCCCGTGCTAGCCATCCATTCGCCCTGTTTGTTGATCACTCAGCGGGTCTGGGGTACCGATCCTTGGTCGAAGCTCGAGCGATCAGCCGAGGCGGCGCGCCGACTCAACGCCGACGTCGTGGTTGTTCATCCCCCATTCCGATGGCAGCGCGACTACGCCAGAGGGTTCGTCGAAGGAGTCCGGCGGCTGGCGGAGAGCACCGGCATCCTGATCTCTGTCGAGAACATGTATCCATGGCGCACACCAGGCGGCGAGCTGAAGGCATACGTGCCCGGATGGGATCCCACCGAGCTGGACTACGACGATCTGACGCTGGATCTCTCTCACGCCTCGACCTCCAACCAGCAGTCGATTGATCTTGTTCGTTCCTGGGGACCGCGGCTACGGCATATCCATCTCACCGACGGGACAGGGTCGGCTAAGGACGAGCACCTCGTGCCCGGCCGCGGCGACCAGCAGGCTGGCCGGGTGTTGCAATACCTTGCCGAGCACGACTTCTCCGGCCACGTGGTGCTCGAGGTCAACTCGCGCAAGAGCGGCACCCGGGCCCAGCGGGAAGCAGACCTGGCCGAGTCACTGGCCTTCGCACGGCTGCACCTCGCCGCGCCGATTCAGGCCTCGTACGCCGTGGATGCTGCCGGAGTTGCCAGCGAGCTATAGCGGAGCAGCACGGCACCTGAGATGAAGGGCCGCGTCTCCAGCAGTCGTAGCGGCACTTCCGCGGACTCGAACAAGCGTGCGCCGCGGCCGACTACTACTGGGAAGACGAACAGTCGGTATTCGTCGACCAGGCCTGTGGCGACCAGCGCTTGGACGAGTTGCACGCTGCCGGTGGCGACGATGTCGCGACCCGGTGCGGCCTTCAGCGCTCGCACCTCCTCGACGAGATCGCCCTGCAGAAGGGTCGTGTTCTGCCAGCCGGGATCCTTGATCGTGCCAGAGACGACGTACTTGCTCACGCGGTTGAGGTAGTCGGAGACACCGGTCGGATCGTCGGTCTGCTTGGGCCAGAAGTCGCGGAATGCCTCGAATGTGTTGCGGCCGACAAGCAGCGCGTCTGCTGCAGCGGAGTGCTCGGCATTCGTGGCGATGATGTCGGACTGATCGACGTCTTTGGCGAGCGGGTCGAACCAGCCCGCGGCCATGTCGATGACGCCGTCGACAGTGATGTTCTCGGTGACAACGAGCTTGCGCACGGCTCTCCTATGCGATCGAACGGATCCTCTCTGGCGATTAGACCGATCGGCGGATGCGAACTCATCGCGATCGGCTCACGGAGCGTCGGGTGAGTTGCCGGTCACGCAGAAGACCATCCCGACCGGGTCACGCAGCACGATCCAGCCGCGGCCGGGCCCAAGGCGCTCGCCGCCCAGCTCGACCAGCCGGGCCGTCTCCGCCTCGACATCGTCGGCGCCTAGGTCGATATGGGCTCGTACGGCGGTCGCCGGGTCATCGGAACCGAGCCGCTGGAAGAGAAGCTGGACGCTGGAGCCCGTTGGCGGGTACAGCTTGCCGGCGAACTCGTTCTGGTCGCCTTCGCGCCACCGCCAGCCGGTTGCGGCCCGCCAGAATGCCACCTCTTGATCATGCAAAGTCGGCGGTGAGTCGATGCAGATCTGGACCAGGCGGCTGCGGTGCCCTGCGAAGCGCTGGGCTGGCGGGCGAGCGTGTTCCTCCCGGTCCACAAGGTAAAATGGCAGTCCACCAGGCGATCTCATCGGGCACCAGCCCTCAAATTGGCCAGTGACGGCCGCTCCC
>Ga0222622_10000210_pt1 | contig 21038 bp, 22 predicted proteins | sample PLM2_5_b1metaG_FD_177335 | JGI IMG/M metagenome (GOLD analysis project Ga0222622, IMG submission 177335) | Groundwater sediment microbial communities from an aquifer in East River, Colorado, USA - PLM2_5_b1 | ecosystem: Environmental > Terrestrial > Soil > Riparian zone | place: USA: East...
TTTCCAAGCGACCGGCCTCGAGCTGTTCGCTGACTTTGCACTTGCCCGCTACCTCGACGCCGAAGGTCTTCCACTGCCGACGCCGACGCCCACTGCAACACCAACTTCAACTGTGACTCCGACGCCCACCGCGACACCGACAGCAACTGCCACTGTCACACCGACCCCAACCGCTACGCCTACCGTGACACCTCGCCCGACTCCGCGGCCGCGCCCGACTCCGCGGCCGCGTGTCACCCCGCGACCAAGGCCCTAGCGACAAAGGCGAAACCGATTGCCGCGGTTATTGACTTTGTAGGAAACAGTGGACGCTGCTTTCAAGACAGCGGGCTGGAGTTGGGGCTGTATCCTAAGCATGGACTTCGCAGCCAACTGCAAATTCTTGTTCATGGAGCAGGAAGCGACCATCGCCCAGCAGCAGAAGCGAGTTCCAAGCGAATGCCGATCGCCAGCAAAAGCAAATTGAAGCGCTTACTGCAGGCCTGCAGAAGGTGAGCGCACAACTTGAAGTGAGCAAACCTGCGCCGCAAGTGGTCAACAATCAGTAAGGCCGAAGGCAGATGAAGCCAACGGCCCCATTGCGAAATGCGTTTTGCGTGTTTGCCACGACACCCTGCCGTGGCTTATCTCCTTCTCATTATGCGCAGAATCCGTATATTAAGGAAAGGAACCGCACCATTGCTGCCCCGAAGCGCTTCACAGGATCGCGCTAGAATTGTTTTTGATTGCCGGATGACTGCGCGGTTGAGAACATGTCATCGACGATTCCTGCACGCTTGGGGATTGACTGCCGATGATTCGCCCAAGTATTCTCCGCGATGCCGTGCACACCTTTACGAAGTTCGCGATAGCGGCACTGGTTTTATTCGTGGCGTTGATAGCTGTCTTGTATTTCGTCGCCCAATGCGTGCACCGATGAGTGCAGCCTGCTCAGGATCGCGCCAGAAATCGTTTTTGATTGCCGGATGACAGATGATCCGGCCATGATGCCATCGAGGAATCCTGCACAGGTGCAATCATAGTTAGACCACGCCGTGAATTGGGAAGCGATTAGTGCAATCGGCCAAATCGTCGGGGCACTTGCCGTCGTAATTTCTTTGATTTATTTGGCGAGGGAAATCCGAAGCAATGCACACTCAGCCCGACTCGCTTCGATGGACACTGTCATTCGGTGGCTTGGAGAACTCGTAGCGCATCCGCATCTAAGGGAGTTGTATTATCGCGGTATCCACGACTTCGAATCTCTCAAAGGCGCCGATCTAGTAGGCTTCAGCATGCTAATGGATCAGCTGTTTTACATCTATCAGGAAATGTATTATCAGCAGTTGGAAGGCCATCTGGACCAACGCGTGTGGGATATGACCGAAGTGCCCTTGCGCGATATCAACGCATATCCCGGAGTTCAGGCTTGGTGGCGTACACGCTCGCATTGGTTCCATGAGGATTTTGCTAAGCATGTTAATAAGCGGCAGCAGGCAGCCAAGCCTCCGCTGATGTATCGCGAACGAATGGAAGATGAATGAACTAAGCTGACGGCCCGCGGTTCGCTATGCACGTTTACGAAGTTCGCCCGCGCAAAGATAAACGCGGCGTCGATCTAATTTCCGATGTGCTGCCATTCGGCGGGCTGTGGTACACCAAACCGGATGACGCAATCGGATACGCCGAACACCGCAGCCGCTCACACGATGCCGTGATTCGCGTTTATGATGAGACAGGCAACGTGATCGAAACGCACGAACACAAAGGCGATTTCAAAGAGTGGTGAGCATTACGCGCCTGAAACAAAAAGCCGCCACACGCAAGCCGAGCTCCGGAAGCTTCAGGAGATCAAACGGACCCTTGGCGCAAGAATTGCCAAATGACTTTCTGCGCGTTCATTGGTTAGTCGAGTCGCAAGGATATTGGCTATGCGCCATTAGCGCTGCAGCGTTGTAAGAGATACCCATATTGAGAAAACGCTGCAAAGCTTCCTGCTGTTGCTGCGAACAACTCTCAAATGCGTGCTGTTCCCGAAGTACCTCGCCCAGATTATTAATGAGGTATTGCTGTGGCCCCTCGAAATAGGGCCAATCCCTGGCGTTGTCGCTGGCCGTTACGGTCGAACCCAGGACAAGCGCGATTGCTGCGACCAACATTGCCTTTCTCATGCTTGAAGGTAGACAACCCAAACTTTGTCGGCGTTCGAAGTGACAGAAGTAGGCAGAGCGGCTCCGCCGCAGGAGTGGCGGTAACTTCAAAACGGCCGACACTCCGCCGACTGATTCGATGTCTGACCCTACTCGACTTTTCTTGTGATGATGGCTTGGGCGATTCCGACGAGCTCCTTTTGCTTTGAGGAACCGTCCAGACCAGTTTCAATAATGCGCTTTGATTCCCGAAATAGGAGGACTTGTCTCGCAGATTCGGTGGTCTCGGCATCCCCGCCATCGAGCAATTGATGATGATTCGGGCAGAGCCGGATAATATTAAATCTTCGCGCGCTGCCCCCGCCCTTACTCGCGATCCAGTGCGCTCTATGTGGGACCGCCTTGTCCTCGCCGCATATTTCACATGCATCTCTATTTTTGGTTGCAACTGCGGCAGCGATCCCGTGTCTCCGTACTGGCAAGCCCAACTTTTCTGTCCATGGGGGCGTCTTGCTTCGACGGTTCCCGAAGAAAACTAACACTATCCAACTTGCGGTTTCAGACTTTCTGCCAGAGCCGCGGGAGATGGAGAACGTCAAGTGGACCGCAAATGTCGGAGCTGATCCTTCACTTCGAGCTGTCAATGATCTGCTGCGCGTTCTTGATCGCGGACTCGTCCGGCGCTTTGTCTTTCTTAAGGATGTCTATTGTCTTTTGCGCCGAGGCGGTGGCTTCTTTCTTGTTCCCAAGCTTCGCCTGAATCTGCGCCTTCTTGTAGTGCATGAAGTAGGCGTCTGGGTTCTTCTCCAGCGCCTGGTCGATCCACTTTGCCGCCTGCTTCATATCCTTATTGTTGTCGTAGTAAAAGGCCGCGGCCTGATAGGCGGTGCGCGGGTCGAGCGGAGTCATCGCGCTAGCGGCCGCATCGAGTTGCTTGCTTACCTGCTCGACATCGTCCGTGGTCAACTTCACCGGGACGCGCGTCTTATCCCAAAGGAAATCAAGCGTTGCGGAAGCGCCTTTCACATCAGCTAGCTCGATGGTGAACGTCTCGATCGCGACCGGAATGGGTTCCGGCTTCGCCGTGAGACGCACGGCATCGTTCTCCTGCTTATAATCGGCCGTGCTCTGCACCTTCGCGTCCTTCGAAACGATGATGGTCCACTCGTTCGCTGTCGGAATCGTGAAGAGTGCGTACTCACCAGCCGGGATCTCCTTGCCGCCGAGCGTTACCGCTTTGCTAAACTTAATTTTGGTGACCGCGTTGGCGCCCGTGCGCCAGAGCTTCCCGTAAGGCACCAGGCCGCCGAAGATCTCGCGGTTGTTCTTGTTCGGACGCGAATAATCCACCTCGACATCGGTCAACCCGACACGCTGTTTTACCACCGCGTGCTGGCTGGCGGCGGGGAACTCTATTTTTTTCTCCTCCGTTGCCTTAAGGCTGCCGGGCAGGAGGGGTCCCGCGACGAAGGGAAGTGCGAACAAAGCGGAAAGAAGAAGCGAAAGAAGACGTGAGGATTGGATCATAATGTGCGGGATATTTAAGATGTGCTGATTTAAGGGGAGAAGATATCGCGGCGCAGCAGGAGTCAAATCAGCTTCACCCCAGCCTTAGTCTTTCGTCGAATGAATATCCGATCGCCAGAGGGGCTTGCAGCGAGTAGCTCACAGCACGTTTACGAAATCCGCTTGCGTAAAGATCATCGCGGATTGCGAAGCCCAACTCCAACCAGCTTCACTAAGAAGGCTGACCACCGGCGCGATCCACTTTGAGATAAAAGCCGCAGCGGCAAACGTCGTGCGCTCAGGACACAGCTCAAGCCGAGATTTGCTCAAGAACGCAAATGAACGTTAGGCGACGGCACATTGTCAAAAAACGAGAGAGTTGTTATGAGAGTCTCGAACTCAATCGCCGAGCTCCGGCAACAGATTCACGACGACCTCCGGATCCAACATCCCGAATGGATCGAGCCAAATGGCGAATGCCCCGAATGTGACTTCTATGAGGCACGCCTAATGGAAGAGCTCTATACTTTGACGCGAAAGGGATCCGACGAGTCCATCGCCGCGATTCATCCACGCTGTTGAACACACAGTACACCGGTTTGACGCGGCCATCGCCGAAGGCGGATCGCTTGCCAACTTCAAGAGCACTCTTGTTCGCCCGCAAGAATCAATCGTCGAGATACACAATTCCAACTCCAACCGGCTTTGCTGAGATTGTCAGCGATGCTTTCCCAGTATGCGCGTTCATAATTCAGGGGGCAATGTGATTGAGACGCACAAGCACCCGCTGAAAGCGCTGCTTCACAGATTCAAGTTCCAAAAAAGCCGTCAGCCTTTCATTCGCTCGCACAATGAAGCGTAAATCGTTGGGGGCGATGCGCGTCCGCAATTTTGGGCTTTGGGAACCGCGAGAGCAGTCAAATCCGATTCTATTATAAAGGGCCAAAGGGCCAAATAGGCGTAGGAGTTCAATCCTGCGTAGATCTCAACAAGAGCTAAACAACACGAAAGGGGGAAATAGAATGAAAAAACTTCTTTTCATTGCATTGGCGGCGATGGGATTACTTCTTGTGCCCGTCCAGCGTTCAGACGCTCAGATTACGGTTGGCGTCGGAGGAGTCGGGGTCGGATTTGGCAATCCAGGGTACCGATACGGCAACTATCCGTACAGCGGCTATTCTGGCTACTATCGACCGAATCCGAACTACAGCTACTACTCTGGGCCATCATACTACCGGTCCAACGGACACCGCTATTACCGTCACCACCGACATAATCACCACTACTACCGCTATTAACGCGATGTAGGGCATAGAACCGACTGAGCTGGCTCCGGAATCTTCCGGTGCCAGCTCTTTTTTTGCCAGATGGATTTTTAGATAACCTTCGGTGTTGCAGAGAATCCTCAAAGCCGCTTAGGCTCGGCCGATTATAAAGGCCCGCTAATGCGACATTTGGTGATCGCTGTTTCTATCGCGATCTGTTCACTTCTATCGACTGGCTGCTCGAAAAGCATCACTCCCGCCACCTCGGCAACTGTGCTTTCGGTCAGAGGCAAAGTTCTCTTCGGAAATGCGCAACAAAATGATTTTCAGCCGTTCACCCTAAAAAGTAGAATCCATGATGGCGACACAGTGCGGTCATCAGGCGGCGCGTCCCTCGATCTTGGATTAATTCCTGGTGCTCTCGCACAACTCTCCGGCGATTCTGAAATCGACATTCAAGAATTAAAGATAACGAAGGACGGCAACGATACTGCTGGCGGCATGCGGGACCGTACCGGGCGCATACGATTAAATCGGGGAAAAATCATCGTCCTGTTCATTCCAAGCGATGGGCTCGCATCGCAGTTTGTCATCACGGCGAGCGAGCTGACGATTAAGCCCGACTCGGCTTGCTTGTTTTGTGTTCGCAGTGACGGCACAACGACGCGCGTGACCTGTGCGAAAGGAAACATCAATGTTTCTGCCGAGGCGCAGCCGCCGGTTACAATAGCTGCCGGCTATTTTCAGGAATGGCCAAACAAAGGCGCCAACGCTGTTGCCGCCGCTGACGACGCCACTGCGCAAATCGACATTGCAGAGTCACTCGAAAGCGGAGAGCGATTGCAAGACGAGGCGTCTCGTTTGCCAAATCGCCGCCCGTTTTGAGAAATCCATTTCATCTAGTGGCAGGCCTGCTCTGATCGGAGTTGAATGAGCGTATCGCCTGCAGAATCAAAAGTTGTCGCAGCCGACACGGCTGCCTCTACAGAAGCGCAGTGGCTAAAACAACTTCAGTTGCTCTTTCGTCCGCTGAAATGCCGCCGTTGAAAGCGTCGGCCGCTCGCCAATGCCGGCACGACCACAACCCACTTTGAATAGCGAAGCGATTTGCTCGGCGAAAATCCCCTCGCCCGTCATTCGCGTGTGCCAAAGTGAATTATTGAGCCTGTTCCCGCGTAAATGCCTGATGCGGCCAAGGACTTTCTCTTTTCGATCGGGAAAATGTTCCTCGAGCCAGTGCTCGAATAATGGCGCGACCGCCCACGGGAGACGAACAACCGTGTAGCCGGCAAATTGCGCGCCGGCTTTTGCGCACACCTCTAGGATTTTGGGGAGTTCATGATCAGTAAGCCCGGGAATGACTGGCGCAACCATCACACCCGTTGGGATCCCTACGCTGCGAAGTTGGCTGATTGCATCGAGTCGCGCCTGAGGCGATGACGTGCGCGGCTCGAGTACTCGCTGCAAATTTGGATCGAGAGACGTCACGGAAAGATTCACCGCGACAGCGTTGTATTTTGCCAACTCGCACAAAAGGTCGATATCTCGCGTGACCAGACGATTCTTCGTAATAATCGCTACAGGATTTTTAAATTTCGCCAACACTTCGAGACAACCGCGCGTGATCTGCAACTTTTTTTCAACCGGCTGATACGGGTCTGTTACGCCACTCATTACTAGCGTCTGCGGCTGCCAGCGTAGCGATTCCAGTTCGGCGCGCAGCAGCTCGGGCGCATTCATTTTCACCATGATTTTGCTTTCAAAATCGAGGCCGGCGGAAAAACCGAGATATTCGTGAGTCGGGCGCGCGTAACAATAAATGCAGCCGTGCTCGCAGCCGCGATACGGATTGAGACTTGTCTCAAAACCTACGTCGGGACTGGTATTGCGAGTGATGATCGATTTGGTTCCATCGCGAAAATACTGTGTAACGCTGCGGGGCTGCTCGGTTTCGTCAGGAGCGGCGTCCACAACATCGAAGTCGTTAACATCAACGTGCAGTCTTTCGAACCGATTGGCCGGACTCCAGGAAGCCCCCCGTCCACGGACGACCTCGCGGCTTTGCGGAGTCTCGTGAACGACAGGGCGAAATTTCTTCTTCGCCGGCATCTGCTAAGTTCACATGAACATATCGCCATGTCCAGCGCATTTCATCATCACTCCCACTACTCCAATACGGTATTCGTCATTGTTGGATGCGCCGTGATTTCGCTGGGAGCATGGAGCGATGAAGTAATGCTGCTATACTAGAGCCCCAATCACTAATCACCGATCACTGATCCTGGGAGGGGTGGCAGAGCGGTTGATCGCGCCGGTCTTGAAAACCGGAAGGCCGAAAGGCCTCGTGAGTTCGAATCTCACCCCCTCCGCATCTAAGTTTCGATTGGCGATTGGCGATTTTCGATTGGTAGCAGACAAAAATGCGTGACCAGCAGCGCGCAAAGAACCCCCAGGATCGCAGCGCAAACAACGTCGGACAAATAATGCGCACCGATGTACATGCGCGAAAACGCAATCAGAATCGGAATGGGAAGGCACGCTAGGCCGATGCGCCGGTTCGCGAGAAATAGCGTACAGAAGAAAGCGGTCGAAGCTCCCACATGCCCGGAAGGAAACGAGTGATATTTCGAGCTGAAACGCGAGCCGCCCCAATGAATCTCCGTTTTCACTGAGGGGCGCGGGCGCGGAATCGTGCGTTTAATTACATGGCCAGTCACGCCTGCAATCGACATGGCTACGAGCATCGCCAAAAAAATGCGCATCCACTTCTTGCTATCGCGTATCCATGCAATTCCTAAAAAAAGTAAGCCCAGAGCAATGTGCGAGGGCCAGTCACCAAACAGGCTGACGTACCGCATGAAATTGCGCATCACTCGGCTTTGATGTTGCGCAATGAAATCGCGTACGCTGTTGTCAAAATGAAATGAAACGGCGATCGCCGTGGCCGCGATCGCGATTCCGATCAACCAATAAAAAACCGCGTGGCGCTTCACAAATGAGTTCCCGTCAGTTTTACCGGAGCCTATTGTGAGTGCGCACTTGAAATCCGCAATTCGCAATTTTGCGCTTCTTTTTGCAGGCTGCGTGCTTTTTCACATCGCCGGAACATGGAGCTTGCCGCTGATCGACCGTGACGAACCCCGTTTCGCGGAGGCATCGCGCGAAATGATCGAGCGCAGAGATTACATCGTCCCCTACTTCAATAATCAGCTTCGGCTGGACAAGCCGCCCCTCACCTATTGGGCACAAACGGTCAGCTATCGCGTGTTCGGTGAAAACGATTTCGCGGCGCGTTTTCCATCGGCGATCGCGGCCGCGCTCACTGCGCTGGTGATCTTTGTCTGGGGAATGCGGCTCGACGGAGAGAAGCTTGGCTGGTGGGCAGCGATCATTTTTACTCTGTCGCTGCAAACGTTTGTCCACGCAAAAGCAGCCGTCGCGGACATGTGGCTGGTGTTGTTCGTCACGCTCGCGCATTGGGCAGCGTACGAACTGATTCAACTCCCAACGCTCAATGTTCAACACACAACGCCCAATTCCGAAGAAATAAATCAAACATCAAACATCAAACATCAAACATCTTCGTGTTGGTGGTTCACGTTTTACCTCGCTTTGGCACTGGGTTTTCTCGCTAAGGGACCAGTTGCATGGGTGCCATTGTTGACAGTTGGAACGACAATCATTTTCGCACGTGATGCGCAGTTGGCCCGGCGTTTCAAGTTCGTCTATGGAATTTTACTTACGCTCGCTCTGGTCGCGCTCTGGGGAATTCCGGCGCTGATTCAAACGCGTGGCGAGTTTTTCACGGTCGGAATTGGTCGACACGTGATTCGTCGTTCGTTTGCGACCATGGAAGGCCATGGCGCCAATTCGCCTGCCATGTATCTCCTGCTTTTACCGTTCTATTTCGTGACTGTCTTCGTCAGTTTCTTTCCGTGGTCGATCAAGTTGCCATGGCTGGCTCGAAGATTACGACGGGAGCGAAAAGCCGGCGTCAACGCCGCCGGCTACAGCGAAAAATTGATCGACAAATATCTGGTAACAGGCATCGCCATCATTTTCATCATCTTTACCTTGATCAAAACGAAGTTGCCTCATTACACCTTACCGGCTTTTCCGCTGCTCGCGCTCTTGCTTGCGCGGCATTGGCAAGAAGCGGCGATGGCAAACTGTCGCTCCTTGCCGAAAACAATCGCAATCGTCACTGCGTGTGTGTGGATTGCAATCGCGCTTGCTATTCCTCCGATGGTGGCGCGGCTTTTTCCAGCATATCAGCTCTTTCAAGAATCACGCGCATCTTTGCAACCGAATATGCAATTTGCCTCGGTGGAATTCGAGGAGCCGAGTCTGGTCTGGTATTTTCGATCGCGTGTGAAAGGTTTTCTCACACCGCTGAACAGGCGTCGTGCTCCAGAATTCATGAGCGCGCTCGGTTCGCGTTTTATCATTTTACCAACGCCTGTTGCCGGTACGCTCTTCGCGAATCGTCCCACCAACTGGCACACATTTTCGACCAGTGGCTTTAACATCGCCAAAGGGAAACGCCCCGATCTCACGCTCGTGCTGAAACCAGAGTGACCTGCTAAAGCGCTACATGGCGAATTGCTAAATCCGCGGAACCGCTTTAACGCTTCAACGCTTCACCTTTGTAACGAATCACATGATCACGTTTCTCGACGGCAAACTTGTCAGCGCCTTGCCCACACAGGCGACCATCGATGTGGGCGGCGTCGGGTATGAAGTATTTATTCCGCTGTCGAGCTACGATAAACTGCCTACTGCCGGGCAACCCATCCGCATTCTCACTCATTTGGCCGTACGCGAAGACGCGCATGTCCTTTACGGATTCATGACGTCGGCCGAGCGCGATCTTTTCCGGCTGCTGGTCAACAATGTCAGCGGTATCGGGCCGAAGCTTGCGCTCGCGGTGTTAAGCGGGATGAGCGTAAATAATTTCAAGGCCGCGGTCGTGAACTCCGATGTCGGTGCAATTTCGAAAATCAGTGGCCTCGGGAAAAAGACAGCCGAGCGGATCGTCCTGGAATTAAAAGACAAGCTGGGAGTAGCTGCTGCGTGGGAAGCCGCTAGCGCGGCGCACGCGCCTACGCCCGAACAACAGCAGGCCAACGAAGCTGTGCTCGCATTGATCGCACTCGGATACAAACAAATCGAGGCGCATAAAGCGGTGCGGGATCTGCAGGAGAAAGGCGAAGCACAATCGGCAGAAGAACTCGTCAAGCTCACGCTCAAGAAAATGGCTGCCGGAAGATGATTGTACGGCGTTCGCTGCGGCCCACGCCTTCCTCAAGACAGCGTCTCACAGAGACGCCCTACAATATTTGAGCGTTGAACGTTGAGCGTTGAACGTTGAACGTTGCCCGAAAATGGTCGCCGTCGCCGAAAACCGTCTCCAACTCATTCGCGCCGCTTTCCCGAAGGAAGGTCTCTTCGCCGAAAAAGAGTGGCTTCTTTCGCCGGACCCATTTTCGATCGACAAAAAATTTCTCGCCGAACTCGAGCATCTCGGTCATCGCCTCTTTGTTTTTCAGCGGGCTTGCAATCAGCTCTACCAACTGAGTGTCAAAGGCAAACAACCCGCGTGGATCGCTCAGTATCTTGACGCCGGTAAGCCAAAAGAACTGATTGAATTTTCGCGGCGCAAAGAAATCCGTGACGATCTGCCGCGAGTGATCCGGCCAGACCTCATTCTGACCGAGAACGGCTACATCATTGCTGAAATCGATTCCGTTCCCGGCGGAATCGGTCTGACCGATTGGCTTAACCAGACGTATTCGCGATTTGATAACGAGATCATCGGCGGCGCAGACGGAATGCTGGAAGGATTTCGTACTGTTCTGCCAAACAGAGGCGACATTGTCCTCTCGCGCGAGTCGGCAACATACCGACCGGAGATGGAGTGGGTCGCTGCGCGATTAAATCAGCGACAAGCTGTAGCCGGAGGCGTTGACTCCGGTTCTGCCCGCGATTTCACGCCGGCCGGGATCACCGATCTGGGCTACAACTGGCGCGTCGTGTCGGCGGAGAATTACGAGCCCCAAGCTGGACGCGACGTGTATCGGTTTTTTGAGTTGTTCGATTTGCCAAATATTCCCGGCATCGAAAAGACGCTGCGCGCAAATGCTGAAGGACGCATCTCGATTACGCCACCGATCAAACCTTACATCGAGGAGAAAATGTGGTTCGCGCTTTTTTGGCTTCAGCCACTGCGCGAATTTTGGCGTCGGGAACTGGGCGAGAAATATTTCATTAAGCTCCAGGAAGTCATTCCCTACTCGTGGCTGCTTGATCCAACCCCGTTGCCGCAGCACGCGGTTATTCCGCGCTTGGAGATCCACGATTGGCGCGAGGCCGCGAAGTTTAGCCAGAAAGATCGCGATCTTCTGTTGAAAGTGAGCGGATTTTCGCCGCTCGGCTGGGGCAGCCGCGGCATAGCCCTCGGGAGCGATCTGCCCCATGCTGAATGGGAGAAAAGAATTGAACACGCACTCGCAACGTTCGAATCGTCGCCAACGATACTGCAACGCTTTCACAAGGGCCACCAGTTCGAACACCAATATTGGGATCCAGATTCAGGTGAGCTGAAAACAATGAAAGGCCGGGTCCGCCTTTGCCCCTATTATTTCGTCGAAGGCGGCCGCGTAAAATTACGCGGCGCGCTCGCGACAATCGCTCCTGCAGATAAAAAATTTCTGCACGGAATGAGCGAGGCGATTCTCGTCCCATCTAAGACACAAGGCCAACCACCGAGCGCAAATAGGCTGCAAAAAGTGACGTAGTTGTAGTGGGTAAACACTAGGCGAAGCGTGAGTTCGTGGCGATGGAACCCGGTCAGCAGAAAATGGGACATACCCTACATGCCTGCTCCTCGCGATTACCCGCACTTGCCGTCCCCGCTCGAAGCGCAGCTTCATGCCATCGAGCCCACGCACGATGGTCTGATGGAATATTTCCCGTGCATGGTGCTGCTTGCCAGTGGCGAACAATTCGACTGCGTCTACATCGCAGAGGCTAAGTCGTTCATTCGGTTTTGGGGAGCTTGGCCTGATGAAGACCCCGGAAAGAAGGCTATTTCCATCGAAGAGGTCGTGCAGATTCACCCTAGTCCAAGCCGACTTCCCGTCCGATTCGCGCGCGAGATGTATGCAGTTGGCGAATCCGCCATGGGCGGCTGCATTTTCACCCTGTATTTTGCCGACGGCACGCGCCTAGCGTACGGCACGGGTAACCTTATTGATTTCTTCGAGCTTCCACAGGGCAAGTCAATCTATGATGTTATCGCACTCAGACCAAATGAAGGCGAAGCAGAACAGACTATGACCACGCGACAGTATTATTGGTGCTTGTTCGCCGCTCAGCCTCGGCAGAACTTCATGCAACGCCTAGTCCATGCGCTACGTTTCAGATAACGAGGCGATCGGTTAACCGGTAGCCCGGCATGTGCTCCGTAGATTCACTTTTTCCGTGCCATCCAATGCAAAGCCAACGCCGGGACGAGAAAGAAAAATACCAGCACGACGCGCATCTGGATGAAAAACAGCAAGACCAGTCTTCCGAATTCTTTCTCGTCAATTTTGAAGAAATGCGTCGTCCAGGATGCGCCGATTTTCCAAAACAGGAGCGTCGCGCCGAAATAGAACAGCGCGAAGATGAGGCCGATGATAAATGCGGCGAAGAAAAAGTTCCGGAAGAAAATTATTTTGTCGCGGTCCATGCCGCGATTATTTACTTGGGCGAAACCAGATCAATCACAAACGGCTTCGCCGGGTTGATTCGTTAAAGCGTTGCCGCCTCGCCAAGACTTCGGCGTGCCAAGGAAGCCTTAAAGCGAAGGCGAGTGCCAGTGGTTCGACATTTGGACGTGAGGCATTTCCAGCAATGCAATTTAAGGCGTGCAAAAGCCACTTCATGTCCTCAAAAGAAGTCCATGATCACAAAAAACATTGGAATGCTCCTGCTCGCGATTTACCTGATTCTTGTCGGAATCACCACGCTCTTTCATGTTGCGATCCCGGCGATCGTGATGGGAATCCTGGCGCTGGCGGCGGGCATTTTGATTCTAATTGGGAGATAAGTACTCAAAAATCCAAATCGGCGGCGAAGCGGCATCTGATTAGGCAACGCGTTGAGGACAACGCGTTCCACCTTAGTCCAGGGTGGATCGGCTTCTCCGAAGACGATGCTAAACCTCGAGAACTCGCGTTACCTACAGTGCGCCCACGGCGCCCGAGATCAGCAAAACCACGATACCTAGCGAAATAAAAATCTGGATCATCGCGAGAACCTTTGCCCAGCGAGCCAGCAGCGGCGCGTCCGTCGGGCCGAAGGTGGAACTCTGCGTAAAGGCGACGAACAGATAATCGACGAAGTGCGGCCGCCAGCGCGCACATTCGAATTGGGCGCGTTCGTCATGCGGGACTTGCATCTGCGGAAAAAGAAAGCTTGTGCTGCCGAATTTGTTTTGCTTGTGACGCAGGGTCGGTCCGCCGCCGTCCAGCCGCCAGTACCAGAGCGCGAAGACGATCACGTTCGTCAGCCAAAGTAATCCGCCCGAGCGCAGCAACTGCAGCGGCGTCCCCCGGTGTGAGGGCAGCGCGCGCACGAGCAGAATCACCGAGCCGATCAGCGCCAACGTTGTGATTCCGTTAATAATGATTCCGAGGGCGATATTAAGTGAGTGTCTTCCCATGCGATGGCTCACCACCGTTGGCACGAGCAAAACAACAATCAGAGTCGGCAACAACCAAATCGGGCCGACAACGAGATTGCGTGGCAGCGCCAGGTAAATTGCGCAGATCGCCAGAAATGCCAGCAGCGCCTGTACGCGCGGTTCCGGTTTATCAATGTGCTCTGGCGAAGCGCTCATCGCCTCTGGCTATAGCAGAAATTCATAGCGAAGCGATCACCTAAAGGTCGGGACCGACGCAACTAAATGCTGCGACTGTGCAATCAAAAGCGAGGCGAGGACGCGTGCGAACTTCCAAAGTCCGTCGTCGGACGGACTCGTCCTTTGGCGAGCTTGCGCGAAATGGAACAGGCATTTACATGAATTTCGCACGACGTGCTGTTGGAGTGCGATGCTCCTTCGCGTCGCTTTCATTCTTTCCAATATGGAGTGATTTATGGAGCTGAGGATAAATTCTTGCATCCGATGTGCAGTCGGCCTGCTTCCTACCCATCGGGGCGACATTCCAACCTAATCTAAGCAGATGTTAAAGCGTACTTTCAAATGGCTCGGCGCGATTGTCGCAGTCTTCGTGATCACTCTCGCCGTCTTCCTGGTTAATTTGATCTGGTTTCGGCCGTGGAGTCTCAATCTGTTTTACGAGAAAGTTTTCGCTGAAGTTGTCTTCGATCATCCGGAGCTGCTTTCCACGCTTGGATTAGTCGAGCAGTTCGGAATCACCAGCCACAACGGCAAGCTCGACGACGAATCGTCAGCGCACCAACAGCAGGAATTTGACAGGTGGAAGCGCGACCTGACGCAGCTTGGTGAGTATCCTCTCGATCGCCAGTCGCCGTCCCAAAAGCTTTCCACGCATGTGCTCGACTGGTTTTTGCAAATGCAAGTCGAGGGCGAAAAGTGGCAGTGGCACAATTATCCAGTCAATCAGCTCTTCGGCGTGCAGAACCAATTTCCTTCTTTCATGGCAAACACGCACCGGCTGCTCACCCGCAAAGATTGCGAGTATTACGTGAAGCGTCTCGATGCTCTGCCGAAAAAGTTCGATGAATTGCTCGAGAACTTGAAGGTACGCGAACAAAAGCAAATTCTGCCGCCACGTTTCGTTGTTGAGGAAGTGCTCAAGGAAATGTCGGATTTTATCGGCACGCCGGCTTCGGAAAATATTCTGGCAACGTCGTTTAAAACTCGCGCCGGTAAGATCGCGGAATTGACAGAGGCGCAACGCGCGGATTTCCAGGGGCGCGTTGAAACAGCAATAACCGGGAAAGTTTATCCGGCCTACCAAAACCTGATTGATTACTTCCGAGAAGTGTTGCCGAAAACGACCACCGACGACGGAGTGTGGAAACTACCGGCAGGCGACGCCTACTACGCCCACTGTCTCCACGAAAATACGACCACGACATTGAAGCCTGATGAAGTCCATGAGCTTGGTTTGCGCGAAGTCGCCCGAATCGAGGGCGACATGCGTGCAATTCTTGACCAAAACGGTTTCGCCGGTCAGCCAATCGGCGAAGCGATGGACAAGCTCGCGAAAGATCCGCGTTTCATTTATCCCAATGATGACAAAGGCCGGGAGGAGGCATTGGTGCGATACACGGACCTAATCGCAAAAGCCACGGCGAACTCCTCGAAGGAATTGTTTCTCACGACCCCGCGCGCAAAGATTGAGGTCCAGCGCGTCCCGGAGTTCAAGGAATCGACTGCGCCGGGCGCATACTATGAGCCGCCCGCGATGGATGGCACCCGGCCGGGGATCTTTTTCGCGAACCTTCGTGACATGAATGAAGTGCCCAAATGGAGCATGCCGACTCTGGCGTATCACGAAGGTGTGCCCGGGCATCATTGGCAAATCTCAACGGCAGAGGAACTCAAAGGAGTTCCGCAATTTAGAAAAATAATTCCGTTTACAGCGTATATGGAAGGTTGGGCGCTTTACTGCGAGTGGCTGGCAAAACAGACAGGCTGGTACGACAAGGATCCATTTGGAGACTTGGGGCGCTTGCGTGACGAGCTTTTCCGCGCAGTGCGATTAGTAGTTGATACCGGCATTCATGCAAAGCGCTGGACCCGCGAACAGGCGATCGCTTACATGCGCGACAAAACCGCGATGGGCGACAAAGAGGTTAAATCGGAAATAGAACGCTACATCGTCGCGCCTGGCCAGGCATGTGCCTACAAAGTTGGTATGCTGAAGATCCAAGAGCTCCGCGCCCGGGCTCAGAAAGAGCTGGGAGAAAGGTTTGACCAGCGCGAGTTCCATGATGCCGTACTCAAAAACGGCGCGTTACCGCTCGAGATTCTCGAAGAACAAGTCAACGAGTACATTCAGCGGAAAAAGGCATAACCTTTAATCAACCGGATTTCGCGGATGACACGGATGAGCTGCTATTTTTCGTTGTCATGTTGAGGGAAGCGAAACATCTCTGGATCTTGCGCTTCCGTGTTGTTGGAACAACCTGTTCAGAGATTCTTCGCTCCGCTCAGAATGACAACCCCCACAAATTTTGTGCGCAAAATTAGCGTAATCCGCGGTTGTTGAAAAGATGCGCAAAATCCTGATCACGCTTGGAATTCTGATCGCATTTATCGTTGCCATATTTGCGAGCTGGATTTTTGGTGGGCGTCAGCTCTCACTCTTGCTCGGTCGCTTTTGGACGATTGAAACAGCTTCAAGTCGAATCAACTCGGTCGTGTATGAAGGCAGTGGGACCGGTGGGCTTCTTCACGTTAACGATATCGCACTAAGTCTAAACGACAGGAATGGCCCCTCTCCGACTGTCGGTACAACCAAAAATGGTGAGCTTGCTCTCGCAGACAGCGGAAAAGTCTTCGCTTTCGGTCCACCGCGCTCAGAAGCAGAGAACCTCGCTACTGCGGCGCCGCCAGGCGACGATGCTTTCATCCAAATCCGTCGGAGCGTTCTTAGCTGGCCAACGCTATTCGATTTCAATTTCATGACGGGCCATTCGCCATCATGGAAACGTCATTTGTATTATCGCCTGGTTTGGAAAAAACCTTCCGGTGCAAAACTAGAAATGCTGTGGCGCTACGAACAATATTTCTATCCGGACAACGGCTGGGTGGGCGGATTCATGACGAACGGAAGTTCCACCGGCCTGGTTCAACTGGATATCCATCCCTGAGAAGGGCGCCACCATCAAATTTGTCTATAAGGAAGTTAGCGGCATCGTTTCCACGTGCGACTCTCTCGCAAGTTTCAAAAGCTCTTTTCTCAAGACGCGGCGCAAAGCCTGTGGGAGCACGCTTGCCGCTGGACGCACCCGGTGAGTACTCGGCGGATTTTGGCTACGATAGATCGAGCCGAATTAGAGCGGCTGCGCGAGAACTATCCGTACCGCCCCAATGCGCGAAGAATTAATGCCTACGAAGACGCAGCCTACTGGATCGGCGTCAACGTCAAGCGCGTGCAGGACCTTTGGCTCGATCGCTCGCCGCCACTCCAGATTCTCGATCTTGGCTGCGGGCCGGGTTATTTTCTCTACCTCACTCGGCTCTTCGGTCACCAAGGACTTGGCCTTGACCCTGACGACGAACCTTTCTTTCGCGGCACAACCACGCATTTCGGCGTCCGCCGCGTCGTTGCGCGGATCCAGCCGCAAACGCCGCTGCCTGATCTTGGAAAGAAATTTGATCTAGTGACTGGCCACCGCGTCTGTTTCCATCGGATTGCGCGCGCCGAGAGTGGCGAATGGCTCGAGTGGTCTCCGGCCGATTGGGAATTTTTCATCAACGATGTTCGGACACGATTCCTGAACCATGACGGACGTCTCCTTTTGGAATTCAACCGGCGGCAGGACGGCTCTTCGTTCTTTACCGAGGAATGGCGTGCTTTTTTTGAGGGGCAAGGCGCGCGCATTCTTCGCTGGAAGGCGCTGCTTGCAGCGGACCCGAATCGACGCGCGCGATTCAAGATGGTGTAGCCGTCGCCCTGTGGGCGACGCGCCCCAAAGGGTTGTCCAGCTCCGCGCTACGTTTCGCACAGCGAAACGGCTACAATTTCCAGTCTGCGCAATCCCAGCCGAGCATCTGCTCAACCTTGGCGATGTCTTCCGCAAACAGGTTGTAGAGGAAAACCCTCTCCTCCCAGTTCATCGCGCGCTCGTAAGGCACGATATTTCTATCTTTGCTGCGCACCGAACGCAGTGGTTTGCGCTCAAGGAACGAAAAGATGGAAGCGAGGGTCTTGAGCTGGTTCGCCTTGAACTTTTCGAACTTCACGACCTTCACTTGCTCGCGTGGAAAGAACTTGAACAAACGGGCAAGTTGCCGTCCATAAAAGCCGCGATCGACATAAGCAAAACGCCGCGCGTCCGCCGGAGGTGCGCCACTAATGCGCGTTTGTTCTTCTCGCACGGCGTCAAAGAAATCCAAGGGCTCGCGGCCTTTGAATCGTTGCATGTTCCAATGCGCAAAGGCGCGTTCGACGGGATTTCGCAGAATGATCAGCAATTTAATCTTCGGATTGTATTTCGAGATCCGTTCAGCGGCCGGCTTGTGATACAGGTAACTGGGCGTGCAATCGCCGGCGATCGTTGACGGAGCGACCAGCGGATAATGCTTGTGCAATTCTTCGTAGTCGACGCCCGAAACGAACATGGCGTCGTTGTCAAAAAAATGTATTTCCTGCTGGTCGCCCATGCTGATGTCTGGGTGTCTGCTCAAAAAGTAATGCAACGCCGTCGTCCCGGATTTTTGCGCGCCGGCCAGAATGAAATCGAGTCGCTCGACTTTGCGGCGCCTGGTTCGAAACATCGCCGCAATGTAATCGAAATTTTTTGTAGCAGTTATTCTATTTCGCGAAGCTTTTGGAGTGCGATCGCGCCCTCGCGTCGCTTTTGGGGGACACGGGCCGTACGCTCGAAAAGCGGTGCGAAGACGCCCCGCACTCCCAAAGCACTTCGTGCGAAATCAAAAAAATGGCCGCAGTTGTCGCGCACACCTCGGCATTTTATGCTGGCACATGATTTCACGAAAACTGTGTTGCATCGCCACGACCTGCGCCATTGGTTGGTCCGTGTCCGCTCTTGCCGACGAAGGGATGTGGCTTTTCAATGCGCCGCCGCTGAAACAGCTGAAGGAAAAATATCAGTTCGAGCCGACACCGCAGTGGCTTGAGCATCTGCAAAAGGCCAGTGTCCGTTTCAACTCAGGCGGCAGCGGCTCGTTCACTTCCGCAAATGGACTCGTGATCACGAATCACCATGTGGGGGCCGACACGTTGCAGAAGATGGGCGACGAGCAGCACAATTATCTACGGAACGGCTTTTACGCGAAGACGCAGACCGATGAAATGAAATCGACCGATCTGGAGCTCAACGTGCTGATATCGATTGAAGATGTGACCACGCGCGTAACCGGCGCGGTCAAACCAGGAATGACGAGCGACCAGGCTTCCGGTGCGCGCAACGCTGTCATCGCTGCGATTGAAAAAGAAAGCAAAGAGAAAACCGGGCTGCGCTCCGACGTCGTTACGCTCTACCAAGGTGGCGCTTATCATTTGTATCGATACAAACGCTACGATGACGTGCGGCTCGTTTTCGCGCCTGAGCAGCAGATGGCTTTTTTCGGCGGAGACCCGGATAACTTTGAGTATCCCCGCTACGATCTGGACGTTTGCATCTTTCGCGTTTATGAAAACGGTCAGCCCGCGAAGATCGACAATTTTCTAAAATGGAACGTGCATGGGCCGACCGACGGCGAATTGACGTTCGTCAGCGGAAGTCCGGGGAAAACGGATCGGCAACTCACTTTGGATGAACTGGCCGACACGCGCGATCGATATCTGCCTTACGTTTTGCGAATGTTTAACCGGCGCGAAGTGCTCGAACTGGCTTACAGCGCGCGCTCTTTTGAGAACGCAAGGAAGGCGCGCGACGATCTTTTCGGAGACCAAAACAACCGGAAGCGTTACGACGGTTATCTAGCCGGTCTGCTTGATCCCCAAATCTGGTCAGCGCTCAAGGCCCGCGAGCAAAAGTTGCGCGACGCAATTGTGCGCGATCCCAAATTTAAATCGACGATTTCTGATTACGACCGAATCAAACGTGCCCAGGCTGAGATCGCGAAAAACGCGCCGCTATATAACTATCTCGAGCAGGAACGTCCGGTCACGATCGGTTACCGCGGACCACGAGCGCTCTCCGGAAATCTTTTCAAATATGCCCGGCTTCTAACGCGCTCGATTGACGAACGTGTTCAACCGAACGGCGAACGGATCCCGCAATTTCGCGACAGCGCGCGCGAATCGCTCGAACTGGAGCTCTTCTCGACCGAACCGATCTATGATGATTACGAAATATTGCGACTGACCGATTCGCTTGCCGATTTCGCTTCTCAATTTGGTGCAGACAATCCGCTCGTTCAGAAAGTGCTCACCGGAAAATCGCCGCAAGCGCGCGCTGTGGGACTCGTCTCCGGCACAAAACTGAAAGATGTGGCCATGCGGAAAGACCTCTATCACAAAGACGCAGCTGCTTTGCAGGCAGCGCATGATCCAATGCTCGATCTCGCGCGCCTCATAGATGGACCGGCGAGAGAAGCGCGAAAGATTTACGATGCACAGGATGAAATAAAAAAGCAGGCGTACGCAGAGATCGCGAAGGCGCGTTTTGCCATTGAAGGGACCGGCAGTTATCCGGATGCGACCTTCACGCTCCGGCTCTCCTACGGGACTGTGCGCGGATACGAACAGGATGGAAAGCAAATCCCGGCCTTCACCGATTTCGCTGGGCTATATCATCGTTCCGACGAGCACGACAACAAACCGCCGTTCGATATGCCGCAGCGCTGGATTAACAAAAAGGCAGATCTCAATCTGGCGACACATCTCGATTTTGTTTCCGACGCAGACATCATCGGCGGCAACAGCGGCAGCCCGGTCGTAAACAAGTCGAACGAATTCGTCGGGATCATTTTTGACGGCAACATCCAGTCGCTGGTTCTCGATTGCATCTACACCGATACACAAGCCCGCGCTGTATCGGTCGATTCCGCCGCCATCACTGAAGCGCTGCGCAAGGTTTATGATGCCGGCGCGCTCGCAGACGAACTGGAGAGCGTAAGAAAATAGTTTGTTGATCGGCCGTGATGGAGATTAGGCATCCCGCAGTCGCCATCGCGCTGTTAGTGACATTCGGCGCGCCGGTTCCAGGCAAGGCCGACAAAATCGACGACTACATCACAGCACAGATTAAGCGATTGCACGTTCCCGGAGCATCGCTCGCCATTGTACGCGATGGACACATCACCAAAGCGCAAGGGTACGGATTCGCGAACTTGGAATTAAGATCGCCGGCGACGAAAGAAACTGTTTACGAAATCGGTTCTACTTCGAAGCAGTTTACCGCCACCGCAATCATGATGCTGGTCGAAGAAGGTAAGGTCCGTCTGGACGACACAATCACGAAATAT
>Ga0222622_10000212_pt1 | contig 21016 bp, 24 predicted proteins | sample PLM2_5_b1metaG_FD_177335 | JGI IMG/M metagenome (GOLD analysis project Ga0222622, IMG submission 177335) | Groundwater sediment microbial communities from an aquifer in East River, Colorado, USA - PLM2_5_b1 | ecosystem: Environmental > Terrestrial > Soil > Riparian zone | place: USA: East...
TGTACAGCCGAGCGATATGCAGCAGTCCATGTTAGGGTCTCGGCATCTGGGCAACTCTTTGGTGGAAAAGTTGGCTCGGGAACAAAAGCAACGTTGTTCAACGCTTGCCGTGGCTTATCTCTTTCTCGTTAGGCGCACTTACCACATGAGCATCGAATCCGACATCGTTGAGCGAGTGAATCGCGCAGCGTCCAAAAAGCAAATTCCTATCAGTGATACCAAGCAAAAATGACTAAAACCGCTTCTAAGATCCGTTTCAAAGCGAAACTCTTCCGGCCGGCGGCGACAGCGAAGGTCGGCTCTTGGACCTTTCTTACCCTACCAAAGAACGCCAGTGCGAAGCTCCCCTCGCGGGGCATGACGACGGTCGAAGGCACCATCAATGGCTTCTCCTTTCGAGCCACGCTCGAGCCAGACGGCCAAAGAAGCCACTGGCTCAGAGTGAACCGCAAGATGCGCGAAGCTGTGGGCGCAGACGCAGGCGACGTCGTCACGCTGGAGATCGCGCCGGCGGGAGAGCAATCGGAACCCAGGGTGCCGGTAGATCTGCGCAAGGCTCTCGCAGCCGCCCCGAAGGCGCGGGCGTTGTGGTCGGATATCACGCCGATCGCGCGCAGAGATTGGATCCACTGGATCGTCTCCGCAAAGCGGCCAGAGACTCGCGCGCGTCGGATCGACAATGCCTGCGCGATGCTCGCTACCGGGAAGCGACGCGTTTGCTGCTTCGATCGGTCTGGGTTCTACAGTAAAAGCCTCACCTCTCCTAAAGCGGCGATTTAAATGAATACGAGTTTGTCTTTCAGCCAATCGGCCTTCTGATCGGAGTGACTGGTTCCACGATATTAGTCAGATCGCTCACCAAGAGGTCTAACCAATCGCTGGAGCCAACCCAGCCACTTGCGTTACACCTGCGGCCAAATCCAACCTTTTGCCTCAAGTGGCTGGGTGGCTTATCTCTTTCTCGTTGGGCGCCTTCCACCGGTAGGAAACAAGCTGACCAATGAACTGATGGCTGCTCAAACAATGAGTCAAAATATTGATCCGACTTCCGGTTCAGACCAGGATGGGCCGATCTGGGGCTATCATTTTGTCCCCAACAACCCAGCACGGTCGATCACTTCGGAGGAGGCGGTTGAGTTTTTGACCGCGCCGGGTCCCGGCCTACCGGATGAATTCATCTGGTTGCATTTTTCGCTTTCCAATGTGGCTTCTGAGCCTTGGCTACGGCGGTATCTGACCTTGCCCGATACCTTTTACGAATCGTTGCATAGCGATGTAGACTCAACTCATTTGGAGCAGGACGCAGACTCACTGGTGGCGCGTATCCATGATGTGCTTTTTGATTTCACATTTGACGCCACAGTTGCGACCACCAGTCTTTGCATAAAGCCGCGTGTGCTGGTAAGCGCGCACCTCCGGCCTTGGCGCTCGATTGACCAACTCCGGGCAGCGGTGCAAGCGGGCCGAGTCTTTCGCTCGCCGATTGAACTTCTGTCGCGCTTGTTGCGAGATCAGGCCAGTGTGTTGGTTGACATTGTGCGGAAAGTCACCAAGCAGGTGGACCCACTGGAAGAACGACTGCTGGCCAAGCGCGTTTCCGTCAGTCGCAGCGAATTAGGTTCCCTGCGGCGGATGTTGGTTCGACTCCAACGGCTTCTGGCCCCGGAACCGGCTGCATTCTTTCGCCTTCTTAGTCGGCCTCCTGATTGGATTACAGAAGAGGAGCTTCAGAACCTACAACAAGCCGCAGAGAAGTTCTCCACCGCCATCAGCGACACAGCGGCCCTGGTTGAGCGCGTCAAACAGCTCCAGGAAGAATTGGCCGCCCTTGTCAATGAACAGACCAATCGCACGCTGTTTGTGTTGACGATAGTAACTGTGCTGGCCTTGCCGATCAACCTGATCGCGGGCTTGTTTGGCATGAACGTAGGCGGTATTCCTCTGGCTCAACACCCGTACGGTTTCTTCTTAGTCGTGGGCCCCCTGCTGGCCTTGACAGCGTTCCTGGCGTATTGGGGGTTTGGCAGGCGCCGTGACTAGGAGGCTTTTCACAGGTGATGCCCAACCCTGTAGCAGTCGGCACAGACATGATGTGCGCCTAGGGCAGTGCCATTTTGCAATTTGTGCGCTAGATGGGATCTACCGGTCTACACAAGATATTTGATCCCAACCGCTGCGCGACTGATACGCAGGCCGTTAGACGAAGAGACGCGTTTTCCACGCTCCCGCGTACATCAGCGACTCCGACTTCGCACTTGCCCAATTTTATCGCGCGCTACCTCACCCGATCCCACCCGGCCAAGGCTCGGCGACGCGCCTTAGTATGCAAACCGAGCGCGGCGAATTCATTTTCGACACGCGAGGTGACGTCACATTGCGTCAACACGAATGAGGTCTAACCGGTCGATGAAGCCAACGGCCCCATTGCGAAGCAACTTGACTCATCCGCTCTCGCTCGTTCGGCCTTTCGGCTCGCCCATTTATGTCGCATCGCTTCCCGCTTGCTCCATTCAGCGAGCTTGCACCGACACCCCGCCATAGCTTATCTCTTGCTCGGTAGGCCGACTATGGAGTGTTTAATGAAAACCAAAGGAATTGTTGCGATTTTCATGCTAGTCCTTCCGCTCTTTTGCGGGACCAGCATTTGCGATGCAGACGGTTTTGATTCGGTTCACTGTGGATCTGACGTTCGAAAAGCTCTCCTCGGCCGCACGATGCAAAATGAGAGAACGGTTGTCATTGAAGAGAGACACAAAGACATAGAGCTTAAGGATTTAGGGGGTACAGAGATCTCAGACCGTTTATTCTTAACATCCTGGCGAATCTGTGGAGAGGAGTACGTCCTTCTCGAAGATCACGATGTCGTGCGAGACGTGCTGAAATTTCCGAAACATTCAAAGGACTCACCCCAATTTATTGGTTCGTGTCAATTAAACGGCCACAATGTCCCGGGCGCAGCGATTGGTGTGCTTAAGAATGAAGCTGGTGTTGAAATGCTTCCAGCAGTGATCGCATGGAAGATTGACGAGAAGCAGATGAAATTCGTCGAGCTTCAGACAGAAGGACTTCGTTGCTCTCGTGATGGAATAATTACTAGCGACGGTGGTCTTTGAACCGTCGTGTAAATGTGGGCCTAACCAACCGCTGGACCGTTGTTAGGCCGCCAGAGATGCGTGCGCAAATCTTCTGAACTAATATGCCGAAGGTATACCTAAATCCGGGTTCGCTCTTCCCAAGTCTGGAGCACGGGTTTTCTCAGGTCGTCGCTGCCAGTGGTGGAAAGACTATCTATATTTCAGGCCAAACTGCTTGGGATATACACAAACAGGTCATCGGCGGAAGAGATCTAGGCCAACAGGCAAGACAAGCGTTGCGCAATGTTCAGACCGCTGTTGAAGCTGCGGGAGGAACACTGGCAGACATAGTTGCTTTGCGTATCTACATCGTTAATTACAGACCAGATCAATCTGAGGCAGTTGCCGGCGCGTTACGGGAGTTCTTTCCCGAGGAGAGGCGTCCTGCCAGTACCTGGATAGGAGTATCCACTTTAGCGGTACCGGATTTCTTGATCGAAATAGAGGGAACAGCGATACAAGAATGAATTCTCAGACGAGCCGGTCTAACCAAGCGCTGCAGCGAATCCAGCTACTTGTCGCGGCTATGCAAAACATTCGATTCCGTTGCCACGTAGCCGGGTCGCCTCAGCTTCGTCTCGTTAGGCCTGCCACGATGGGCGGCAATGGAATTAATGGTGCGAGGCAAGGAGCATGATGTTCGCGATCAAAGCTGAGGTGAGCGATCCGCGATCGGAAACGTTCGCGTTCAGCGCGCAGAAGACGATGTACGGTGGCAAGCACATCGCCAAAGGCGATACGATCTTCGTCTTCGCGAGCGAGAACGAAGGCGGGCCAGGTCTCATCGCAAGCGGCGTCGTCACCTCGGCCAAAGCGATCACAAAGAAACGCGGGATCGCCCGGCAAACGCCGCGCGTGAACATCACCATCAGGCGCACCGCGCTCGCGAAGAGGCGCCTGGGGCGGAGCGAGCTCAAACTTTTTTCCGACTGGAACGACGGTCGACCCGAGACCGAGCTCAACTTCAAATTCTATCGTCAGGCAACGAATAAGATCGTCGGCATCTCGGATGAAGCGACCGCGTTCCTCCGCGGGTTCTTTTAACGAGAAAATTTCGACATGAACACGATATGGCTTAATCAAGCGCTCGATCGAACTCCGAAAGCATTCGCGAGCAGGCTGGCCGCTCAGCGTAGTCTCGTTAGGCGACAAACACATGTCTAAGCTGATCCAAACAGTTTTCGTTGCTGCGTTTGTGTGTGGCGGAGTAAGCGCGCAGACGAGTGCATGGCAACCGTCGCCGGGACATACTCAAGTGCCGCTATGGCCAGGGGCAGTGCCTGATTCCACGCCTGTCGCAGGGCCAGAGACTATGGGGACGAACACTAAGGACCTAATCGCTGGCAGGCCGTGGGTTCATGTGGACGCCGTCTCGCAGCCTACCATGACAGTCTATTCGCCAAAGGGAAAGAATACGGGTGCTGCGATAGTCGTGTTTCCCGGCGGTGGCTATTGGCTGTTGGCCATCGATGTTGAAGGTACCGAGGTCTGTGATTGGCTGACGTCTAAAGGAATAACCGCTGTGCTGTTGAAATACCGCGTGCCGGGTGAGAACAAGTTTCCCAGATCGGGGTGCTATCCAAACTCACCGGAAGCGTTGGAGGATGCGCAAAGGACGGTGGGTCTGATCCGCTCTCACGCCGCGGAGTGGCATATCGAGCCGCACAAGATTGGGGTGCTCGGGTTTTCCGCAGGCGGACATCTATCAGCTGCGATCAGCACGCATTTTGACAAGCGCTTGTACCCGGCTGTCGATGCCGCCGACAAGGAAAGCTGCCGCCCGGATTTTGCGGTGGCGATTTTTCCGGGACATATGCTTGAAAACACCTCTAAAGAGTTTGAATTGAATCCGGCTGTTCCTGTTACAAACAAAACACCGCCTACGTTTTTGCTACAGGCGGAGGATGACCCAGTGGATGACGTGGAGAACTCGTTGGTTTATTACGAGGCGCTGAAGAAGGCCGGGGTCCCTGTTGAGATGCACTTATATGCGCAGGGCGGGCATGCCTTTGGGCTGCGTCGGACGAAGTTTCCGATAACGGGATGGCCTCAGTTGATAGAAACGTGGCTGAAGACGATCGGGATGATTCCGGAGTAGTCCATGGCTAACCAAGCGCTGGAGGCAACTCTGAAAGCATTCGCGAGCAGGCACGCTGGCCGATGCGAAGTCACGTTTGATTTTATGAAACACTTCCCGAAGTTTGCCACGCTCGCCCCAGTTTATCCGTCGCGGCGGGCCATCGGTGGTTCAGCTCGTTCTCGTTAGTCAACGAATTTATGTCACTACGAATCCTGATAGTTCTGTCGGTTTTGAGCGCTTACTCCCTATTGCATGCTGCGCTCTCACCCGACGATCTGAAAAAGCTTCCTCCAGCAACCATTGAGGCGGCATTACCGCATGAGCATCCATCGGCTTATTACGGCTATGCTGCTCGGTTGTTTCGTGAAGGGAAGAAGGACGATGCGGTTTTCTGGTTCTATGTTGGGCAGCTACGATATCGCTTTCATCTGAAAGCGAACCCGAACATCGATCCGACCGGAGACCCTGCGCTGTTCAGTTCCCTCAGCGCCACAGTCGGCAAGACCATCAACGAGTATGCCGGCGGTAATGTGAAGGATTGGGTGAAGGCCATAAATCGAGCGTTGAAGTGGGACGACGAGTCCCCGAACGGATTCACATCGAAGAAGAAATTTGCGACGATTTACGAAGAGAATCACGCGGGATTGAAGAAAATGCGCGACCAAGTGGAAAGCCAGGCCGACTCGATTCGAGAACAGAGGAAGAAGGCCGGACTTGAAAACAGAGGCTGACAAGCCGCTGCAGTGAATCCGCATGCATGAAGTTCGGATTAGCTACCTGATTGAACATCCAGAATACATCCCGCAATTGGGGCAGTGGCTCTTCGAGCAATGGGATTCCATTCTTGGCGAAGAAACCCCTCAGGCTCGAATCAAAAAACTAAAGGCCCACATGAATCGAGATGAGTTGCCGATTGCATGGGTTGCACATGCGAATGGACAACTTCTCGGAACTGCCGCTCTTCGCGTGCATGATCTTGAGGGGCGTGAAGACCTGACTCCCTGGCTCGGCGGAGTATTTGTCGGCTCGCAGTTTCGTCGCCGCGGTATTGGCGCCGCACTATGTGCCACCGTTGAGGACGCGGCTCGGTCGCGAGGGATACAGACTCTTTATCTGTTCACGCTCGACAAGCAGGCGTGGTATTCACGCCTGGGCTGGAGAGTCCTTGGGCCGTGTCTGTGGCATCAGCGGCCCGGTGACATAATGTGCAAGCAACTGCAGGCCCGTTGAAAATCAATGGAAGCGACCCAGCCACTTGCGTTGCGCGTGAGGACGAATCGGACCCTTTGCTTCAAGTGGTTGGGTGGGTGAGTTTGCTCTGTTTGGACTTCGTGAGAGCATTCGTCGTAATCTTCGCGACAATTTTCTTCGTCGGTCTTCACTCTGCCTTCGGAGCCGATCCGAACGCCGAGCCAATCGATGAGGAGTTCCTGCGTGGCTACATGTCTGGACAATATGACCTCGTCGGGCGCAAGCCCGATTCGACTGCGACTTATACGGGACATGTCACACTTCGAGACGAGAGAGGGGTTCTACAGGTTACTCGGACGATCGAGGGCAAGACTGAGAAATGCATAGCTCGATTCGATACCGTGGCGGGCGCTGATCGTATTGCCGTGCTAAGAATGCATTTTCGTTTCGACGGCAAAGAGTACGATGCTACCTACCGCTGGCAATCTGATCCTGACAATTACCCCCGATTTACCGGTTACGTTTATCTTGCCGACAGTAAATCGCCTGGTCTCGAAGCGCTCTTCCCAACCCACCAATGATGCAAATTCCTTTGCGGAAGGCGAAGAGCCGCCTTTGATTCACGAGAGAGTTTTCGATGTGGAGTCACGCATGAGCAGCGAGCAAATAGCTGTGATTCTGAAATCGTTCGAGGAACCGGACGAAGTTCGGATTCTACAAAAAGGTCGCTTCGAGGTTGTGCATCTCGGCGGAATGACGATTGGTCGCGCCATCTATGAGCCAGGCTGGAAATGGAGCGAGCATGTCGGGCCGGAGGTAGGTGCGACCCGATGCAACGTTGAACACGTTGGACTAGTGCTCTCCGGCGCTGCGACAGCTGCCTTCGATGATGGGCGCGTGGTCGAGTTACGCGCTGGCGAGCTTTTCTACATTCCGCCGATTCCCCACGACAGTTGGGTCATTGGCGATCAGCCGTATGTGTCATTGCATTTTCTCGGCGCCGAAAAGTACGCGAAGAAAAGCTAATTCGTCCGCAGATTACGCAAATTAACGCAGATTATTTTTGGTCAGAAGAATTCTGCGGCGCTGAATTTGCGAGATCAGTAGAGTTCTTGTCCGCGTTCTCCATTCGAAATACCGCTTCTGTTCGCGCGGCATCGTTATTATCCTCGATCTCCATCTTGTGATGCGACTCCCTAAAATCATTACGCTCCTCAGCGTCATCGTTTTCGCGGCGTCGCTGACGCAGAAGTGTTTCTATACCGATGGGCACAATCCCAAGGTATGGCCTCCCGGTTGGTATTTACTATTGATTGGTCTGATCGGAGTCTTTTATGGGATCTTCGAGTGGCTGGCTAATCCAGTGTTGCTTGCCGCCTGGGTATTTTCTTTAGCCGGAAAGAATAAGATCGCGCTGTTGCTCGGAATTGTAGCTTCAGCCTTGATGGTCGCGTTTCTTTTTCGCCACACTATCGTTGCGAGCGAGGCGCCGACCCATGCGAAAATCATCGGCTACGGCGCGGGCTATTGGCTTTGGCTGACGAGCGCTGGGCTCGTGATCGTGAGCGGCGCGACAGGACTAGTGAAACAAAGGCACGGACGATTGAGATCAATCGCCCGTACGTAATTGGCGGCGACGTACAGACTCCGCCACGATTATTTCGGCGAACGGGCGTCGGCGTGCGTCTTTACGTCGCGTCTTTGCTTGTCCACGACGCGGCGCAACTCGCGCTCCATCGTTTTGAACGCGTCGTGAATCACCTTGTTGAGCGGCTGGTGCGTGCCGTTGTCCATTTGCCTTTCATCAGCGACCACCTCGTGGCCGCGCGCCACAGTCACATCGATGCGGCACCGGTACGGATTTCCTTTTTGATGCGTGTGATTGGTTTGCTCGATCGCCACATCGCAGCGGTTGATGTGATCGCAAAATTTTTCAAGTCGCGCCGCATATTCCAATACGAGATTGTCGATCTGGTCAGATTTTTCCAGACCCCGGTAGGAGATCTTAACAGGCAGTTGCATGATTAATTAGATACTAACGAGCCCTCGAGCGTTCAGGGAACAAAAATATTCCGATACTCGAGCGTCGCCTCAGGGGATTTGCTGCAACGAACGAAACCGCGAGATCAATTTCGCCGATTCCACTTTTACCAAATCCGATTTCACATGCTCGACGATCCGGTCGCGTACCGCGGGAGGCAAAAGATCAACAATCGCCGCGTGAATTTCAGCCGGCGCAGCAAACGACCAACCTTCCTTTCCGTTGCGCGAAACAATCTTTGTAATTTGATCGGCGAGCTCTTTCTGAATGCGGCGATCGGTTTCCGTCCCGATCTGCGTCCGTTCCGCAATGGAAGCTGCGCCGTGATGCCCTCCCGCGCCGTCGCTCACCGGAAAGCGTCCGGCAAAATCGCTCACCTTATCGACCAGTCTCCCGTGCGCGTCGGTAATGTTGAAAGCCTGTACTAGTTGCAGGCTCGGTCCGCGCGTTGGCGTCTCATTCACCCGATATGCTTTTAAACCGCCTCGATCAGTGACGATCACAATAGAACTCGGTGTCATGGGCAAATCGCCGACCAAAAGATTGGCCGCGCATAATAGCACGCGCTTTGTATCTCTATAAACTAATTCGTTTCCCGCAACAAGAATGCGTTGCCTGAATTTCTGTTCAGGGAGAGCGAACTGCCTGCCCTGAGTGTAGTCGAACGGGCGTCACGCCTGTCCGGGGAACACACACGCCCGGGCAAATTCGCGCCTGCTCGGCAGCGCTCGTTATCTGCGGCGTGCTCGTTCTTCCTCCGCAGTGAGCTGGGGAAACTCCACGCGGCGTTTTCTCCACGATTCCTCGCGGGCCTTGGCTTGCGCGCCCTTCACCAGTTGAAGCAAACAGCAAGCGCGCCCGCCAAGATCGACGTCATCGCCGGACGCGAATTTTTTTGGCTCTACCAAAAACCCGTCGGGATCAATCGTGTCGAGAATCAATTGCCACTCAAGATTCTCCTGGCCGGGCAGCACAAAGGGTATCGATTCGTAATGAGCATTAATCAGCAGCAGAAATGTGTCATCGCAGATGGGTTCGCCCTCGAAATTGAGGATATCGTTCGTATCGCCGCTTAGCAGCATGCCAAGACAGCGAACAAACGGCGACGCCCATTCTTCATCAGTCATCTCGGAGCCGCCGGGATTAAACCACATCACATCGCGAATCTCGGAACCGCGTATCCGGCGGCCCTGAAGAAATTTTGGACGGCGAAATACCGGATGCGCCTCGCGAAACCAAATCAGCTTTCGCGTGAAGTCGAGAAAGTGGTTCTGCTTTTCGTCACGCGTCCAATCGAACCAACTGATCTCATTATCCTGACAATAAGCGTTGTTGTTGCCCTTCTGGGTTCTTCCCCACTCGTCTCCGCCAGTGAGCATCGGAACGCCTTGAGAAAGAAAGAGTGTAGTCAGAAAATTTCGTCGCTGCCGTTCGCGTAGGGCGTTGATCTGCGGGTCATCGGTTGGACCTTCCACGCCGCAGTTCCACGATAGATTGTTGTTGTCGCCGTCATTGTTGCCGTCACCGTTCGCCTCGTTGTGCTTTTCGTTGTAGCTGACCAGGTCGTTCAGCGTGAAACCATCATGCGCGGTGACGAAATTGATGCTGGCGTATGGGCGTCGGCCATTGTGTTGATACAAGTCTGGACTTCCGGCGAGCCGGTATCCCATCTCGCCAATACGCCCCTCATCGCCCTTCCAAAAACTGCGAACCGCATCGCGATATTTGCCGTTCCATTCCGACCAAGGCGCCGGAAAATTCCCGACTTGATACCCGCCCTCGCCCACGTCCCACGGTTCCGCGATTAGTTTTACCTGCGAAAGGATCGGGTCCTGCTGGATGACCTGGAGGAAGGGATGCAGCATGTTTACCCCCTCGCGATTGCGCACGAGCGCCGGCGCGAGATCGAAACGAAATCCGTCGACGTGCATGTCCTCCACCCAGTAGCGCAGACTGTCGGTTACCAATTGCAGCGTCCGAGGATTGAGCAGATTGAAGGTGTTGCCCGTGCCGGTGAAATCCAGATAGAAGCGCGGATTCTCCGGGCGCAACCGGTAGTAAGCGATGTTGTCGATCCCACGGAAGCAAAGCGTGGGACCGAGATGATTCCCTTCTGCCGTGTGATTGTAGACCACATCGAGAATCACTTCGATCCCCGCCACGTGCAGGTTGCGCACCATCTTTTTGAACTCGGACACCTGCTCGCCCATTTGTCCGCTGCTGGAGTACTGCGCGTGCGGCGCAAAAAATCCGATCGTGTTGTAGCCCCAGTAATTCGTCAGACCACGGTCGACTAAGATTTTGTCGTCAATGTGCGCGTGGACAGGCAACAGTTCGATTGCAGTCACGCCAAGTTTTTTCAAATAATCAATGGCCACCGGGCTGCCCAGCGCTGCATAGGTGCCTCGCAACTCCTCCGGCACATTGTGCCAAAGTTTGCTGAAACCCTTCGCATGCACCTCGTAGATCACGGACCTATCCAATGGCACGCCGGGTTTATGGTCGCCCTGCCAATCGAATTGCGTGTCGATGACCACCGATTTCGGCACGCCCCACGCATCATCGCGGAAATCTTGCGTCAAATCCTCTTTCTTATCGCCGATGACGTAACCGAACATTTCATCTGCCCAGCTCACTTCTCCGGCAATAGCTTTCGCATACGGGTCGAGCAGGAGTTTCGAGCTGTTAAACCGCAACCCGCGCTCTGGATCATACGGGCCGGACACGCGAAAACCGTACAATTGTCCAGGCCGCACATCGGGCAGAAAGACGTGCCAGACCTGATCGGTACGTTCAGTGACAGGAATACGAATGTTTTCTTCGGTCACCTCCGTATTCTCGAATAAGCAAAGCTCAACACCGGTCGCGTTCTCGGAAAAAATGGCGAAGTTCACGCCATTACCCATCCACGTTGCTCCCAACGGATATGGATAACCGAGGAAGGTCCTTACCGTGGTCATAAACGCGCCGCGCATTTATCCGGCATCGAGTCAGTATTGGCAATCATGAACAGCGGATTGGACGTCCAGAGTGCCCCGCTTCAGATTGAAAGCGGCGCAGCAGCGCCGCACTCCAAAACGTAGCCGTGGTTTCAAGCTCCGTTTGTCGCTTGCGTCTTGGAGTGCGGCGCTGCTCCACCGCTTTGGACGATCCCGCTAGAGCTCCTGCAGAACGCGCCTGGCTTTTTCCACATCTGATGGCCGCAGAATAATTAACCCTTTTTCAGCTCCGCGACTGCCGGCAAGATAAGCGTATTCGATGTTGACTTCCGCCTCCGCGAGGCGCTCTGCGATTTTAGCCAAGACGCCAGGCTGGCTCGTAGTTTCGATCGTAAGCACTTCGGTCTCGATCGCGAGCACGCCGGCTTCGCCCAGGAGCATGAGGGCCTTAGTGGGATCGCTTACAACCATCCGCACCACCGTATGATCGACAGTGTCGGAAGTAGCCAGCGCATGAATGTTCACTCCGGCTTTGGCTAGCGCCTCACACACGCGCGCAAGAGCGCCGGGACGATTCGCAAGAAAGACCGCGAGTTGCGTGGCTGTTTCAACGGACAGCTTGGGAGATGGGTTCATGCCGCTTTCAAAGTGATGCCGGGAATGACTTCTGACAAATTCATTAATCTGAAGGATTTGAACTCTACGGCGTCAGCCCGTCGCCAATATGAAGTCCACCGAAAATCCTAAACAATTCGCGGATCCCGCTGATTTGGCGATTGTCGGTACTCCGATGAACACTGTCGCCGAACATTCCATTGCGGAACGGGCAGCGTCCCCGCGCCGCGTCGGCCTTCTCACCGCATGTTCCATCGTTATCGCAAACATTATTGGCACCGGCATCTTCACTAGTCTTGGATTTCAATTGGCCGACATTCACTCGGGGTTCGCTCTGCTGATGCTCTGGGTTGTCGGTGGAGTCGCGGCGCTTTGTGGCGCCCTTTGTTATGGCGAACTCAGCGCCGCGCTTCCGCGTTCCGGAGGTGAGTATAATTTTCTGTCCCAGATTTATCACCCCGCACTCGGGTTCATGGGCGGATTCGTATCCGCGACAGTAGGATTTGCCGCGCCGATCGCACTCGCCGCGATGGCCTTTGGCCAATACCTGAATGGCGTGCTCGACTTTGGCTCACCGGTCTTGCTCTCGTTTGCGGTTGTCTGGCTGGTCGCGCTATTTCATTTCAAGAGTTTGCAAGTCGGCAGTGCGTTCCAAAATCTTTCGACGCTCATAAAATTGCTCCTGATTGCTGCGCTAATTATGGCGGGCGTTTTCGTTCACCCGAAGCAGCCAATCGATTTTTTCCCTGCGCGCGGTGACACGACATCGATCTTCGGCGCGTCCTTTGCAGTGGCGCTGGTTTACGTGATGTATTCTTATTCCGGGTGGAACGCAGCGGTTTACATCACCGGAGAAATTAAGCAGCCGGAAAAAAATGTGCCGCGCTCGCTGCTCGTCGGCACAGGCGTGGTGATCGTGGTTTATGTGCTGGTTAATGCGATATTCCTCGCCACCACGCCTGCTCAGGAATTGAACGGTCAACTCGAAGTAGCATTGATCGCAGGCAAACACATTTTTGGCGCAAACGGCGGGCGAATTGCCGGCGCAGTCATATGTCTCGGGTTAGTTTCGGCGATCAGCTCAATGACGTGGATCGGACCGCGCGTCACCATGTCGATGGGCGAAGACCATTGGCTGTTGCGACTGCTTGGCCGGAAAAACAGGCATGGCATCCCGAGCAACGCAATCGCCCTGCAACTGATTATCGTGAATCTGCTCTTGCTCACTCGCAGGTTCGAAGACGTCGTCCGTTACACTCAATTCAGTTTGTTGATCTGCTCGCTGCTTGCTGTCCTGGGGGTAATCGTGCTCCGCTTCACGCATCCAGAAATTAAGCGCCCTTATCGGGTTTGGTTGTACCCGCTGCCGCCTGTTGTCTTTTCAATAATCACGATATGGATGATGTTCTATCTGCTGCGCTGGCATACCGCGGAATCCCTTGCTGGTTTGGGCACAGCGCTTTTGGGTTTGCTCATCTATTTTTGCGCGAGAAGACGGCCCAGTCACTCGTCATGAAACGGGACCGCAACATCGACCTCCGGCCTACGCACCCTGCGGGTCTGAAACCCGCTGGCGCTCACGCCGTGGACAACATGTCGGCTAAGCGCACCGGCAAAATCGCTATGTTCCGACGCAACACTCGGACGGCGGTGTCCATCATTATCGGTCTGGTAAGCGGACTTAGCGTGTACGCGCAGGGGAATCCCGAAATCGCGCCGCGTGCCCTGCCGGTGGCTGCCGGTCCCAATGATGTGGCGCGTTTTCTTGCTGGAATGCCGGTGCCAGCAGATTCGCCGCTCGCGCCGCTCACGCACAACCCGGCATGGCAGGAACACGCCGCGTTTTTCGAAGAGCAATTCTCAAAGCTAAATCTCCGACAGCTCGAAAAACTTCACTCCTGGCAACAGACGTACCTTCCACGATCGCTGCAACCAACCCCGGCAGTGTTTTACATGTTCAGCGGGCCGGATTTTTTGTACGTCGATCAATTTTTTCCCAAGGCTGCCGTATACATGCTTTGCGGGAAGGAAGCTCTGGGCCCGCCGCCCGATCCGTTGCGCATCGGGAATCTGTCCGGCGCGTTAGGAAATCTCGAGAACGCGCTGAAATCCTCATTGAACACGACGTACTTCATCACCAGAGACATGAAGATTGATTTGCACGTGCAGAACCTCAATGGCGTGTTGCCGATTCTCTACACGTTCCTCGCGCGCGCAGATAAATCGATCACGAATGTGACGCTCGGTTCTCTCAGCGCCAGCGGGGCGTTTGAAGAGGCCGCGCCAGGAAAGAAAGGCGGCAGTATCTCCGGGGTGCGGATCAAGTACACGGACAATCAATCCGGCGAGCCGCAAACGATGTACTATTTCACCACTGACATTTCTGATGGCGGCATCAAGGCGACTCCCGGCTTCTTGAAGTTTTGCCAACGATTGGGCGTCGGCTCGAGCTTTCTCAAATCATCCTCATATCTGATGTTCGAGAATGGTTTCGGCACAATTCGCAATTTCATTCTCGAACACAGCAATCTAATCGTGCAGGACGATGCCGGAATTCCCGTTGCGAACTTTGACCCGAATAAATGGAGCCTGCGTCTATTCGGTGTCTATCTAGGTCCGCTTGAGCTGTTCAAACAGCATTACCAGCCGCGACTGCAGGAGCTTTTCCAACAAAGCAATCCGCCGCCGCTTGATTTCGGTTTCGGTTACCGTTGGAACTACAAGGAAGCCAACTTGATGGTCGCGGAACGTAAGTGATGCCTTTTGTCATTCCGAGCGAAGTCTAGGGATCTTTAGCTGTCTCCTTGAAGAATTAGAGATGTTTCGAGTACGCTCGCGGTGACAGGTACGTGACGTGCCAGTTCTTAAAACCTGCGAAACCACGAGTACGGGAAGGCGTCTCCCGGGCAATCCGTCGCCCAGCGTGGTGGATTCATTTCACGATGCGGCCGCACGGGGATATTACCCCTGTCGACTTTGCCGCATCGTTCTCGCAGGTAGCGGATGAGTTCTTCGCACGCGTCGAGCTGCGCGCGCGTTGGTTGATCGCGATTAAAATCGCCGACGAGGCAAATGCCGAGCGAAATGTTGTTCAAATAATCGCTATGCACATGGCCGCCGTTGATCTGGCGCCGCCACCGATCGCCCACTTCGATCTGGCCATTGCCTGTCGACGTGCCATTGCCAATCACGAAATGATAGGCGAGACCATTCTGCATCCGGCGGACATGCCGATGGTAGTAATCAAAAACACGCGCGTTTCCCTGCCGTGTCCCGCTGTTATGCACGACAATGAATTGCCAGCGACGGCGTTTCACCGGAGCGCGCCGGATTGCTTCGATGACTGACCGCGTGAGATAGCGATAGCTCGTTGATTGGCGAGACCATGGCCAGAAACCGAATCTCCGCGGCGGTGGCGACGGTGGAGGCTCGAACCCTTCGTCTTCCTCGACACCGGACTTTTCGATCACAACCTGCGCTCGCTCGCCGGCTGGAGCAGCACGGGGAGTTTTTGGTTGGGGCGCTGAAGTTGGCGTAGGAACGGCAACCGCCCTCAGCGGTGGAGGTGACATTTCTGATGACGCGCCACGCTCTTCCGCGCGAGCAGTAGGGGTTTTTGCAGGCTTCGGTGTTTCCTCTTCTTCAGGCGCGTGTTTGAGCTTCGCAGTTTTCTTGCTTTTGCCCGTAGTTTCTTTCGTGCGGGATTTCTTTTTCGCCGCTTTCGGCTTGGGTGTGGGCGTGTGCCCCCGCTTTGATTTCGATGACGCGCTGGACTCGGGTGTTTCGCGGGGCGTTGGCGATGCAACGGGCTCCTCTTCCTCGTCGCCAGATCTTTCTTTGCTTGTTTTAAGTTCGGCGCTTGGACTCGGCGATTTTTTGGGAGTCACAGAAGCGTCCGAAGCTCGATGCCTCTTCGCCGATTTACTGGTTGCCGTTTTTGCTTTGGGAGTCGGCGATTTTTTTGGTTTGGGAGATGAGGCGCTTATCTTATTTGACTCCGATTCGTCACGCCGGCTTTTTTGCTCTTCATTGACTTGCGCGCGAACGAGACCTGTGACGATTGCGCCGAGGGCGAGCGCAGTTGCGAGCCAAATGCGGAAGCGCACCACTGCGACGGAGCGTAACAGAGCGCGCGATGCGATCAACTCCGAAGACTTTCGCGAGTCAACGGAATCGTTAAAAAACTTAAAAAGATTTACAACGCGCAATAAGTCCAGCTCGATTGCATTTGTAACGTTTGTTACGTCTGCCTCGTATTCACGCCGCGCGCGCGGCAGGCTCAGGTGCGAGAGGCGCAGCCCGGCGCATTCTTTCGCGTTCCCGCCGAAGGATTGCGTTCAATTTGCCTCCCAGCAACAGCAGGAGACAAGTCAGGTACATCCAGGTGAGCAGCACAACGATGGACGCCAGCGCAAGATATGTCGGGTTGTAGCGATCATATCTTGCCACATAGAGCTGAAAAAGTTTTGTCGCGATGATCCAGCCGACCGAAAAGAAAATCGCGCCCGGCAACGCCTGACGAATCGTCAAATAATTCTCCGGCGTCAGGAGGTACAGCGCGAGCGCGAGAATGACCAGCGCCACAAAAGTAAAAGGCAAATTCAACGTCGCAATCCATGCCTGCAGCGGAAAGCCCAGCTGAAAATTGACTTCCGCAAGACCCGCCAGGCGTTCACCAAAAACAATCGCGTTGAAGCAAAACACGATCACGATCCCAAACCAGAAAATCATGAAAAATGAGATGACATACTTGGACCACCAATGCGGATCTTCCCGCATCCCGTACGTGTGGCTAAGGGCCCTTGAGATCGTTGCGATGAAAACCGTCCCAAAATAAATGCCGAGAATGATGCCTGCGTTGGCAAGCAGACCGCTCGAGCCTGTTACGACCACATTGGCCATCGCAGAATCCAGAATGTCCTGCACTTTCGGGTCCGGCGGCATGAAGCTCTTCAAGAGAAGGAACATCCGATGCAACGTGCTCGGATCGGTGCCGAACAGACCCAGCAGATGCCAGAGAAACAATGACCCGGGAGCTAGCGCAAAAAGAAGCAGATAAGCCATCTGGGCAGCCAGGCCGGTCGTCTGATCAGTCGCTGTTTCCCAAACCAGCCGGCGCAAAACGCGCCAGATGAATACGAGATATTTCATCTCCGGCTGAGTTTACGTTGCTGCGCGTAAATATCCATTAAAGTCCAAATGCTTTCGCGCCGGTTGCGTTGCCTTGGAATCGGGTTGACGGCTTGTTGAAAAACTCCGCCATTTCTTCTAATTCCTGCTCCTACTCTTATCTCTATTCCAGGTTTACTCGGGCTCTTGCTAGTCAGAACGACTCTGGAGGACGAACCGTGAATAACAATAAGAGTACGGAGAACACGCGCCTTCTGACAAACTGTGAAAAAAAGAATCCTGATTCTCACCGCCAGCTTCGGAGAGGGTCACAATAGCGCCGCGCGAGGTGTTCGCGACGGCCTGGCCCGCGTCGCACTGGAGGGGGCCGACGTAGAATTGCGCGATTTGTTCGCCGAAGCTTATGGACCGATCAACGAGCTCGTCCGAAGAAGCTATCTCGGGCTAGTTAATTTCGCGCCGCATGCCTGGGGAGCTGTTTATCGATGGCTCGATCGCAAAAAGAATTTCGATAACCAATTCGCGCGATTCTCACAGCTAAAAGAGCATTTCGCCGCGTTGCTGGACCGATTTCAACCTGACGTGGTGATTTGCACTTTCCCGGCGTATCCGAATGTGCTGCGAGAAATTGCAGAAGAAAATCCTGACCGTGTTCGGCCCTGCAAGAGTGTGGTGGTTGTCACCGATTCGATCACCATCAACGCGGCCTGGTATCACTGCACCGCCGATTATTTCCTCGTTGCCAACGAACAGAGCGCCGCCGTTTTACGAGCAGTGGGAGTCGCGCCGCAAAAAATCAAGGTATTTGGATTTCCTGTAAGCCCAAAATTTTCTGACTTAGCGGCGTCGAATCGAGTGTTGCCGTCCAATAACGCCAGCCGTCGTGTGTTGTATATGATTCACGCCGCTACCCGCGGTGCGCCGGATCTGGTACGGCGACTGGCGGAGCTTGGCGTCGATCTTACCGTGACGATTGGCCGTGCTGATAAACTCCGGCCGGCGATCGAAGCAGCAGCAGACGGTCGCCCAGTAAACATCGTTGGTTGGACCGATGAACTTCCCCGCATGCTGTACGAAAGCCATTTGCTCATTGGGAAAGCCGGAGGCGCGACGGTACAGGAAACGATCGCCGCCCGTTGTCCGATGATCATCAATCACGTCGTGGCCGGTCAGGAGGAAGGCAATGCTCGATTGATTGTCGAAACGAACTCGGGCGCGATCGCCCTTTCACCGCCGGAGGTCGTCGCACAAATTCAACGCACGTTCGCCGACAACGCAAAACAATGGCGCGAATGGGCGGCGAACATCGCAAAGCTCAGCCGGCCCCGCGCCGCGCTCGATGTCGCTGAATTCTTGTTATCGATCTGAACCCCCTGGCTGTTGTCGTCATTCGTGCTCCAATGAGCTTGTCGCATGAAGTGTCTTTGCGTGCCCTCGCGCTGGTCCAGCACGGCAACAGCAGCATGCCCGTCGGAGTATGCCTTCGCATATGTCGATCGTGTGCACAGGTTTCGTATTTGCCTGCCGGCCGGAGTAACCAAAGAAGCGGCCACAGGTTATCCAGCCGGTTCAGTCCTATTCACCAGCTTCGCTCTTCCGCCAAAGACGAACCTACGGTCTAAACAACTGGTCATCGTTGCGGGCGAATACGATCTGCTGAAGAGCGCAACCCCATTCGGTCATTTCAGCGCGAATGGCATGACGTTCGACCGAGCGAAGCTCGAAGAAGGCAGCGCGGGAAATGTAACCCTGCATGTCATTTACACATGGAACCGCGGGAACAATGCCCTCCATTTCGACTTCGAACATCGCTCCGTTAATCGCGCTAACTTTGATTCGTCCAACCGTCCGGCCGAATATAATCGCGATGCTCAGATCAAGCCTACTGAGCAGATCATGATTACGTTCGCATTATTGGCTAGCTAGCGTTCGCCAGGTCGCAAGATCGAACGAACGATCGTCTTCACGCCTTCGATTTCTCTCTAACCAACATTTCCTGCCCGCCGTTAAATGTTCGCAGCACTTCTAATTCCGGCGAGAGAACGACAACATCTGCATCCGCTCCGACCGCCAATCGGCCTTTTGTTTCGAGGCCGATCGCGCGTGCGGGATTTTGTGTCGCCATTGCGACGGCTTCATGTAGCGGAACATTAACCTTTCTTAGCATCGTTCGTACGAGATCGACCATGCGCGAGGCGCTACCTGCAAGCGCTGAGCGGTCCGCCAGCAAACACACGCCCGCTTCCACAACACAATCATTGCCAAAAAGCGAAAACCGCGATCCATCCGGTAACCCGCCCCCCGCAGTTGCATCCGTCACGAGACAAATTCCATCGGGACCTTTCGCGCGATACAACATCTTCATCAACGTCAGCGAAACGTGATGGCCGTCGGCGATCAGTTCGCAACTAATCTGCGGTTCACTCAAAGCGAACTCTAGCAAACCGCCGATTCGATAGACTCCGCGGCGTCGCGCCGAGGACATGCAATTGAACGCGTGCGTTACACTACGCATGCCACTCTCGAATGCGGCGCGTGCGTGTTCGTCCCACGCATCGCTGTGGCCACCGCTTACGCTGATTCCGCGCGTGTGGAAATTTTCGATCGCCTCGAGCGCTCCCGGCAGTTCGGGCGCAATCGTGACGCGTCTAATCACATCGGCATGGTCGAGCAACTGCTGCACACCAACTGGTGATGGGTCCTGAATGAATTCTTCGCGCTGCGCACCACGTTTCGTTTTCGAGACGAACGGGCCTTCCACGTGGACACCCGCAATTTGTCCGCGCGGCGCGCCCGGCGGTCGGGCCCGACCGTAATCACGCACCGCGTTTAAAACATCGACAATGCTCTGTATCGGCGCTGTCGCGGTTGTCAGCAGAAGCGACGTGGTGCCGCCGCTCGCATGATAATCGCAAACCGCATTAAATGCTTCGGAGGAGGCTTCCATGCTGTCGCGGCCGAGCGCGCCGTGCACGTGAAGATCGATGAAACCGGGCGCGAGATAATTGCCGCCAACGTCGACAACCTCTTTCCCGCGCGCACGAGTCTGCTCGCGAATTGCGGCGATTTTTCCGTCAACCACGACGACTTCCAACCCGTCGCGAATTCCATCGGGAAAAATTAAATGCGCGTTTGTGAAAATCATTCGTTGTGGGCGAGACGATTTCTGTACGGAAAGCCGTTGCCTTCCCAGGGAACGGACAGCGTCGGTCGCTACAATACCATCTCGACCGGAACTGATTGCCTTTGCGCGCTCCAAAGTCCATTTTCTCTCTGTAGCCTATGAACCTCGACTACGATGTCGCAATCATCGGTGGCGCCTTTTCCGGCGCGGCGACGGCGCTCGTGCTCAAACGCAAACGACCCGAGGCCCGGGTCCTGATCATCGAAAAAACAGCCGAGTTCGATCGCAAAGTCGGCGAGTCGACAACGGAAGTGAGCAGTTGTTACATGACGCGCATTTTGGGTCTCACCCATTACCTTGGTCATCATCAATTGGCCAAGCAGGGTTTGCGCCTGTGGTTCTCGAATCGCCCTGATCAACCCTTTGATGATTGCGTCGAGGTCGGCACACGTTATCAGAGCAGATTGCCTGGGTTTCAAGTAGACCGGGCAAAACTTGATTCACACATGCTCGATCTCGCGGTGCAAGCGGGTTGCGAGCTATGGCGGCCGGCGAAAGTAACAAATCTCGAGTTGAACAGTGTGAATGGCCAACGGGTCAGCGCCGCCGTCAATGGTAGCGAATGCAGCGCTGGCACGCGTTGGATCATCGACGCTACCGGGCGCGCGACGATGCTCGCGCGAAAACTCGGACATCTTCGTCCGAACACCGAGCACCCCATCAACGCTGTCTGGGCACGCTTCAGCGGCGTGAAGGAATGGG
>Ga0222622_10000213_pt1 | contig 20944 bp, 17 predicted proteins | sample PLM2_5_b1metaG_FD_177335 | JGI IMG/M metagenome (GOLD analysis project Ga0222622, IMG submission 177335) | Groundwater sediment microbial communities from an aquifer in East River, Colorado, USA - PLM2_5_b1 | ecosystem: Environmental > Terrestrial > Soil > Riparian zone | place: USA: East...
GGGTACCACCAGTCGAGCGCGCGCAGTGGTTCGTCTATCGGACCATCGGAGGCTCTGGCTTTGGCGATCAACCTCAAAGCCAGTTGATGAATGAACCACGCGTCCGACCGAGAATCGCCCGGGGGCTCGACCGCTTTCTCGCGCCATTGCAAAAGACGCTGAGTGTTTGTGAACGCGCCTTCTTTTTCCGCATGTCCGGCCGCAGGAAAGAAAAAGACTTCGGTCTCGATGTCTTCCGTTTTCAATTCGCCGCGCTCGATTTCAGCTGAGTCACGCCAAAATCTCGCGGGCTCGGTTTCGACCATGTCGCGGATAACAAACCATTTTAGTTTCGCCATCGATCTTCGTTGCAAGCGCGTATTCGGCGCGCCGACAGCCGAATTCTGTCCAATCAGGAACATCCCCTCCATTTTTCCGTCGGCCATGTCGTACAGATATTCGAAGAAGGAATGGTCGGCGGTAATTTTCGGCAGCCAGTCATAACCAAAATCGTTCTTCGCGGTCGCGTGTTTGCCGTAGTAAGCCTTTAACAAGCTGATGAAATACGCTGGCGTGTTCGACCAAAGCCCGGTCTTTGTCATGTGCACATCGAGATATTTTTGCAGGGTCTCCTCATCTCCGCCGCGCGGCATTGCCAGATAACCGGGTAAAATGTCATAGAGCGTGGGGATATCGGTCGAGCCCTGAATTGAAGCGTGGCCGCGCAAAGCTAAAATCCCTCCGCCAGGCCGCCCGATATTGCCTAACAATAACTGCAGGATCGAGGCTGTGCGGATAATCTGGACGCCTTTGGAATGCTGCGTCCAGCCGACGGCATAACAGATCGCCGCGGTTTTATCCGGACCAGATGCTGCAACGAGCGCGTCTGCGACTTTCTGAAAAAGTACAGGCGGGATCCCGCAAACCTTTTCGACCATCTCCGGCGTGTAGCGCGCGAAATGCCGTTTGAGTTTCTGAAAAACACATTGTGGATCTTGCAAAGTGAGATCCCGCTCGGGATAGCTCAGTCCTTCGCCCTTGTATTTCCAGCTTTCCATCTCATAGGCGCGCCGGTTCTCGTTCCAGCCGGAGAAATAACCATCGGCGTTATCTTCAGGATCGCGGTACTCTTCGCGTAAAATGCAGGACGCATTCGTGTAGTGAACGATATAGTCGCGAAAGAACAGTTCGTTCTCGATGACATGATGGATAATTCCGCCAAGAAACGTGATGTCGCTGCCGGCGCGGATCGGCACCCAGATATCGGCCAGCGCGCTCGTGCGCGAAAACCTTGGATCTACATGGATTACGGTCGCGCCGCGCTCCTTAGCCTTCATTACCCAGCGGAAACCGACTGGGTGCGCCTCGGCCATTGACGAACCTTCAATCAAAATGCAGTCCGCGTTGGCCAGATCCTGTTGCGCGGTCGTAGCTCCGCCCCGGCCAAAAGAGGTGCCCAGACCGGGCACCGTGCTGCTATGTCATATCCGGGCCTGGTTGGACACACAGACCATGCCCAGGCCTCCGGTGAAAAGTTTTTTGATGAGATAATTCTCTTCGTTGTCGAGCGTGGCGCCGCCGAGATGGCAGATCGCAGTCGTGTGATTGATTGTTGCCCCGTTCTCCTGGCTGACGAAGGTGCGCTTACGCGATTCCCAGACGCGGTCCGCTACCATGTCCATCGCGCGATCCAGCGAAATTTCCGTCCACTGTTTCGCGCGTGGCGCGCGATATTTTATTTTCGTTTCGCGCTGCGAATGGGTGAGCAATTGATACGACGCCGCACCCTTTGGACAAAGATTCCCCTGGCTGATCGGACTTTCCGGGTCGCCTTCGATTGAAATCAGTTTCCCTTCTTTGTGGTAAATGAGCTGGCCGCATCCAACACCGCAATACGGGCAGATCGAGCGAGCAACTTTTGCGTCGTCAATCCTCGCGTGCATCGCACGCGTCCTGTCTGACATCGACTCTGAACCGGTACCGTCCTTGCGTTCGCGGATTTGGCGAACAAGCGGCCACTTCGAAAGGAAAGAAAACATCAAGAAGTCATCGCGCGCCTAGCTCGGGGATGCAAGCAAACTGGGACGCCTGCAATACTGTTTCCAGGGGCTCTCAGCGTAGAGCCTGGTTAATGCGCGAATTTGAAGCCGGCCAATCTCGGCGCCTCGCGATTAAGATTTTTTTCGAGAGCGATTACCTGAAAAGCGCGGCCGAGCATTTCAGGATGGAGCAGGGTTTGCAGCGCGCGCTTGGTCTTGCGATCGGCGGCAGCGAGTTGAACTCGCCTGCTTGACACAGTCGAGTTCCCAGAACGGGCTTGGAGCAGGTCAGGCCAGGTTGAGATGATTCCGGTCAGAAAGTGATGTTGGTCAGTGAATCCGGCGACACGCAGCCCGTTTGCCTGCGCGCGCTCGATAATCGTCGACCATTCCACGGGCATCGTGATGTCCGCATGCCCGATCTGCTCGAAGGGCGAATCAAGATTGCGATGTTGCGCGCGCACCTGAACGTCTCCCTGAAATTCATCTTCCAAACGCCCGTAATCGAACGCGACAACGTAGCCCCGCTGCAATTTCGCTGCTACGTCATCGATCCAATCGAGCGACGCTTGATTGAAAGCGTCCCGTTGTGCGGGCGATTGGAAGGTCGCCTGTTGCGAAATTGGGCGCTCCACAAACACAAACTTGTCATCTTTTAGATCGACAAGTTTTTCCATGTTGCCGCTGATCAGGCGCACCGGCATCGCGTCCAGCAGTTCGTTGGAAAAATGAACGCCCAAGAATGGTTGCAGCGAGTCGCGCCATTCCACTTTATCGCGAAACCGTTCCAGCGTCCGCGATTGCCGGCCTTGCAAGATCGGAAAGGGCTCGACTATTCGGTAGCGCAAAGCTGCGAAGAATTCTGGTGCGCGTTTTTGCAGAGATTCGAGTAAGTCGCGCGCGAACTGCCCGTCGTGTGCGCCCTGTTCGATGATGGTGAAATCTTCCACGCTGCCGAGTCGCTCCCACATTTCAGCAAACTGCGCGGCCAAAAATTCCCCAAACAGCGGGCCTACGCTGACGTTCGTGAAATAATCGCCTTTACGTCCGATTGCGCAGCGCCCGGAGGAATAGTATCCATGTTCGGGATGGTAGAGCGCCTGGTGCATGAAACGCGCAAATGAAATCGGCCCTTGCTTGTCGATTTCAGCGCGAATGCATCGGATCAGGTCGGGATTGCCGAGTTTCATTCGTTAAATCGTTGAATCGTTAACTGAACGTCCTAAGTTGCGCGACTGGGTTGTTCCGCAATTTGAGAACGTCGACCACATATCTGAGGCCGCCGCCGGGGTATCGCTTTCGGCCCCCCTGGTATTTGAGGCCGTGGTTTTATATTCCGGTGAGCATCGTTTTACTGCTGATCGTTGGTTCAACTGTGTTCATTTCCAGTCTTATCGCCGATCTTAAAGCGCAGGCGACAACGTTCGATTTAACCAAACTCGAACAAATGGAATCGGCCAGCGTCATTTTGGATCGGAACGGGAAAATCTTCGGCCAAATCTACGTAGAAAACCGACAGACAGTGCCGTACGAGCAGTTGCCTCCCGATCTCGTCAACGCGGTCGTCGCAGTAGAGGACGCGAAATTTTATCAGCATCACGGCTATGATTTGCTCGGCATCATCCGCGCGACGCTAAAGAACTTGACCGCGGGCCATGTGCGCCAGGGTGCAAGCACTATTACGCAGCAACTGGCGCGCAATAGTTTTTCGCTCAAAGAAAGAACGTTCCGGCGCAAATTGCTCGAGGTTTTTCTGGCGCGGCGAATCGAAGATCAGTTCGGGAAACAAAAAATCATGGAGCTATATCTGAACCGGATCTATTTCGGTGGTGGGCTGTACGGGGCGGAAGCTGCAGCGCGAGGGTACTTTGCCAAGTCCGCGCGTGAAATGTCGTTGGCGGAGTGCGCTACGCTCGCCGGTCTGATCAAGAGCCCAAACAGATTGTCGCCATGGACCGATCGCGCTAATTCACGCGAAGTGCGCGACTACGCGCTCGATCGGATGCGCGACCTCGGCTTTATCAGCCGGGAACGGTGCGCCGCTGCACGAGCGGAACAGATCGCCATCGGGAGCCGGCAAAACGCGCAGGGACAAACGTACGCGGTCGATTACATCCGGCAGCAGGTGATCGCGGCCGTAGGATGGGACCGCGCGATGAATGAAGGCTTTCGCATTCACACGACGATCGATGTCGATCTCCAGAAGGCAGCGGAGGATTCTGTCCGTGCTCATCTCGAATCGGTTGAGCAGCGTCCTGAATATAATCACGAGACTTATTCCACTTACGCGGCTTCCTTTCGCAAGGCGAAGACAAACGGTAAAATGTCTGATCAGCCTGCGCCCGAATATTTGCAAGGCGCCGTCATTGGCCTCGACAACGCGAGTGGGGACATTCTCGTGCTGGTAGGCGGACGCGATTTCGAGCACAACCAGTACAACCGTGCGCTGCAAGCCCGCCGCCCCGCCGGAACTGCAATGTCGCCGTTTGTTTACGCGGCCGCTTTCGAGAAAGGAATGTACCCCGGATCGCTGGTTGAGGATTCGCCTTTGGATAATCGCGCGGTGATGATCGGTGGCACAACGGGAATTCTTGGCGAATGGGGTCCAGAAAGCGCTGACAACCGTTATGAAGGAGCGATGACAGCGAGGCAGGCACTGACCAAATCCAAAAATGGCGCAACGATCCGCCTGGGAATGGACGCGGGAGTCGACACAGTGTTGCAGCTTTGCTCCGCGGCGGGCATCCGTTCGCCGCTTCGCCCCTACCCGGCTACATTTCTGGGCAGCAGCGAGATCACTCTGGCCGAGCTGGCACTTGCATACACGATTTTCCCAAACGGCGGCTGGCGCCCAAACACACCGCACATTTTGGATCGCATCGAAGAAAAGGACGGAACGCTCGTTTGGGATGGAAAGCAGCAGACCATCAGGAAGATAGTCACCAAACCTGAGACCGCGTTCGACGTACATTCCTGTCTTGTAGACGCGCTTCAATCAGGGACAGGAAAAGCTGCTTTTACGCAATTCGGTCTGAAGAAAATGCCAGCAGCAGGAAAGACCGGCACCGCTTACGATTTCACTGATGCGCTGTTTGCTGGATACGATTCGAATTTCACCTGCGCGGTTTGGGCAGGTTTCGACAAGCCGCAAAAGATTTACCGGGGCGCGTTCGGGCGGGAACTCGCGTTGCCGATTTGGGTCGATATCATGAACGCAGCTGCCGAGAGTTATCCACCGCAAGAGATTAAGCAGCCGGCAAATCTGAAGCAGATTGAGATTTGCTCGAGGTCCGGCTTGCTTGCGACCGACAAATGTTACGAGACTGTAAGCACGGCGACGGGCGACAGCGTTCAGCGGCGCACGACCTACACGGAAATTGCAACACCATCGCAAGCGCCCACTGAACCTTGCAACGTCCATGGCGAACCGCGCGCACGCCTCGCTCGTGAATTTGGCTCCGACGACTTACCGCGGGCTGCGCTCGCTGTGGACCTGAGTCAGGTCACGCCGATTGTGATCAAAAGTTCTACATTGCTGGCTGATAAAGATCCGTACAATTCTCTTAAGCCGACGCTTAAGCCCGAGCCGCCACCGCAGCTGGCAACGGAAACAGCCGATGATCAGAAGACTGATGGGGCAAGCGTCGCGACTGAAGCAAAGACGGCGAGTAACACCACAAACGGGAGCCCACCGAGCACTCAAACGTCAGAGTCCACTTCAGAGATTAGGAAAGCGATTCCGGTTGAACCGATCAGGAAAGCGATCCCGGTCGCGCCACAGGAGAAGGAACCAGTGGAGATCCGGCGGGCGATACCAGTCAAACCACCCGAACAACAGAATGACGAAGAGACGCTCATGAGATCAGCGGTGCCGCCGCGCGACATTGATGAATAAGCGGTAACGCCGGGAATCCGCTGACTGATGAGATTGTAAAGCGTGGATGATTTTCGGCTAACTGTTCTCAACCCTGCAGGACGGGACCCGCAACAGAAGTTTGACGTCCTGCCTCCTCCGGGTGAAGGCCGGCATCCGCCGATTAATTTTCACGCTTTTGCTGCGTGCACTTTGGGAGCTTTTCATTTCAATCCGCGTGGCGCTATCGCTGAGCGCACGCCCGTCCTTCTGCTTTTGCGCAGCGATTTTCGCGCGTCAGAGCGCGCGTTGAGCGATCTAAAAAAGCAAGGCCGCACCGTCGCCATTTCGCTCAAGGAGACTGGTCTCCACCAGATTGCACAACAATTGTGTAATCGCGCTAAGTTAGCGCGCTTCATGAAAATTGTGGAGGAAGCAGATGGATGCATCGCCACCACTCCGGAAGCCGCGGAAATTTATCAGCACATCCGCTTGAAACGTGATCGTGCGACAGTTGCCTTCATCCCGACTCCCTATCCCGTCGAAGATCAGCGATGGAACTTTTTCCTGTCGTCAACCGAACAATCGGGAATTTTCGTTGGCACACGCGAATGGGACGTGCCAACGCGGAATCATTTCACGGCGCTTCTAGTGGCACGCCAGCTTTGTGAAGCAACCGGCGAACCGGTCACGGTAGTTAACCTGGATGGATATAAGGGGCACCAATTGCTCAGCGACTTAAGATTTCCAGAGGGAAAACTCCGGGTGATCGAAAAATGGAAGCCATACCCGGATTACCTGCGCGACGTGGCGCGGCATAAAATCATTCTGCAACTCGACCGAAGCCATGTGCCGGGCCAGGTTGCGGGCGACGCTCTTCTCTGCCGAATTCCCTGCGTTGGCGGCGACGGTGCGATTGAAAGAATCGCCTTTGCAAAAACTTGCGGCGAAGGCAGGACAATTACCGAGATCGCTTCGATGTCACTCGACCTGTTGAAAAATGCCGATCTGCGCACCGCGATCGTAAGCGAATCTCAACAGCGCGCACTGGAGCAGCTCTCATTTCAGGCGGTGCGTTCGCAGCTGGCAAAGTTTTTTGTGCAGCTCGCTGAAGGGAAAGGCTAATCAAAAGACCTTCTGGCGCTGGGGCGCATCAGGCCAAAAGGTCGTAGCGAACGAGGTTCGCGCTCGCAAGGTCACAAGCGAGGCGCATGCGCTCCCCAACCAAATCAAAAGAGAATTTCGAAGAGCTTGATGCCGTTCCATTTTCCGGGGTGGTTCGGGTCGAATGAAGTGCTCTCCACCCAAGTACCGTAGCGGGCCGGCGCCCATGGGTTGAGCATCTGAAATGGATTTCGACCCGGGCCAAATGCTCGCGGAACTACCCCTTCAACCGCGGGCCGTTCCAAAAGCGGCGGTGGCGTTTCCATCGCGCGTACAGGCTTTTGCGGGCCGATCGGCGCTCTGTATTCTTGTGCGAAAGCAGTCGTAACCAGCACGGCCGCGATTGCGATGATAAATGTTTTCATGTCTTTTCCTTTCTCCAAGGCGTGCAAATTGTTGCCCGCACCACGCCCTTGCCCACATTATATCATTCGATGGACTACTTTGAAAAGGCCGGACGCGTCCTGGACATAGAAATTTTTGAGCTCAAGCGACTACGGGATCGCCTGGACGAAAATTTCTGCCGCGCCGTTGAGTTGATCAGAGAAACGGTAGATGCGCGGGGCAAAGTCGTCGTTGTGGGCGTCGGAAAATCCGGGCACGTCGGCGCAAAGATCGCTGCTACTCTCACCAGCACCGGTTCGCCCGCGGTGGTGCTCGATTCTTCGAACGCGTTGCACGGCGATCTTGGCATGATCGCAGACGGCGATGTGGTGCTCGCCTTGAGCGCGAGCGGAGAGACGGAAGAAATGGTCCGTATTCTGCCTGCCATTGCGCGGTTCCAGGTGAAGATCATCGCCATGTGCGGAGATCCGAAATCGGTCCTCGCGCAAAATGCCCATCTCTGTCTCGACGTGAACATCGAACAGGAAGCCTGCCCGTTGAACCTGGCGCCGACTTCAAGCACGACGGTAATGCTGGCCTTGGGCGATGCGCTGGCGATGGTGTTGCTGGAGGCACGCGGTTTCAAGAAGGAAGACTTCGCGAAGTTTCATCCCGGCGGAATGATCGGCCGCAGCATGCTGACGCGCGTACATCAAATCATGCGACCGCGAGAGGCGATGGCGATTGTTTCTACCGATGCTCCTATCCGCGACGTGTTAAAAGCAATGACAGGCGTGCGCGCCGGAGCTGCGGTTGTGACTGGCGAAGATCAGCAATTGCTGGGTATCTTCACTCACGGCGATTTCGTGCGCCATTTTCAATCTGATTCGAAGATCGGCGAACGACTCGTGGCAGACCTGATGACATTAAACCCTGTCACCGTGCATAAAGACAAGCTCGCAGTCGAAGTTTTGAATCTGCTGGAGCGCCATCGCATCGATGATCTCGTCGTGATCGATGACGACAACGTGCCGGTAGGAATTGTGGATTCGCAGGATTTAACAAGGCTAAAGCTCTTGTAAATCCCAAATCCCAAGCACCAAATCCCAAAGAAATCCCAAGCTCCAATATTCACCGACGACCCTTTTTGGCGTTTGGTGATTGGAATTTCTTTGGAGCTTGGGTTTGAGATTTGGGACTTTGATGAGCGCTGAAGTTGCTTTCGCGCACATCGCGTGTAACGTCCGCGCTCCCCCGCTTCAACGCTTTAACGATTCAACATTTTCCATGCCTGCCGCCAACGATCTTCGCAGAGGAATGGCGATCAAATACAACGGCAATCCTGCCATCGTATTGGAAGTGCACCATCGCACACCAGGCAATTTGCGCGCATTCGTCCAGGCGATCATCCGATACATCAATACCGGCAAGAGCGCGGATGTTCGCTTCGGTTCGACCGACAAGGTGGAGCTGGTCGAGATCGAGCGAAAACAGCTCGAGTTCAGTTACAAAGATCGCAACGGATATCATTTCATGGATCCCGAGACGTATGACACGGTTACTTTGCAGGAAAACCTGATCGGCGACGCTAAAGATTACGTGGTGGAAAATCTGTCCGTGCAGGTTCTCTACGCAGAAGGCAAACCGGTGCAGGTTGAATTGCCTGCGTCGGTGGATTTGAAGGTCGTCGAATCTGCGGAAGGCGTTCGCGGTGACACGGCCAGCAACGTCACGAAGCCGGCGAAGCTGGAGACCGGAAAAACCATCAACGTCCCGCTTTTCATCAAGGAAGGCGAAACAATCAAGATCGATACCCGCACAGGCGCCTACATGGGACGCGCGTGATCGGGAGCTGCTGGGGAGCACAGGCTGCCAGCCTGTAGTTTCCGGCAGCTTGCGGGAAACATGCACTCAAAGGTTATTCGCGGCTTGCACGATGCATCTCGGCAAGCTGCCGAGATGGACAGGCTGGCAGCCTGTGCTCCCCAGACACTTTAAATTTCGCTTTTCCAAATTCGTAGCAATCCGCGTAATCTGCGGACCAGTCTGAGAACGAGAAACCGAAGATCGAGAAACAACCGCGGACGGCGTAAATCCGAACGCGGCAGAAAAGTTGTCCGAAGCGTTGCGCGCGCAAGACCAAGAAGCTTCACCGCCGCGCCCGAGATCCTCACCGTGCCTACGCGATGGGTGAAATTTGTGTTCGCGATTTTCCTGCTGCCGATTTGCGCAATTCTTAGTCAGACATTTTTCACTGCTTTTGCGCGCGCGACCGCGACGCAACGGCTGTGGGCAGGCGAAGAATTCTGGTTCTTTTCACTAGGCGCGGTTCTCTGGCTAATTGCGTTCTTCGGTCTTCCGCGCCCGCTCGTGATTTATGTTTTTGGACACGAGCTTACGCATGCCCTTTGGGTTTGGCTCATGGGCGGGCGCGTCAGTCGGTTTCGTGTTAGCCGCGACGGCGGACATGTCGTCACGAGCAAGGCGAACTTTTGGATCGCGCTCGCGCCGTATTTTTTCCCGATCTACAGCATTCTGGCGATCGCCATTTATGGAGCGCTCAGTCTATTTCTAAACGTGCAACCATATGGACGATTGCTTTACGCCGTGATCGGCGCAACCTGGACATTCCATTTTACGTTCACCTGCTGGATGATTCCGAAAAATCAGACTGACCTGAGCGATCAGGGCACATTTTTTTCGCTCGTGGTGATCTATTTGATGAACCTAGTTCTGCTCAGCGTGATGCTGATTCTCGCATCACCGCAGATTACATTTGCAAGTTTCGGCGCCGATCTGGTGACGAATTTTGGCAACTTCACGCAGTGGACGCTTCAACTTTTGCACGATCTTACAGCGCATAACTTGTAGCCGTCGCCCTGCCTGCCCGCCGAAGCCTTGGCGAAGGTGGGTGGGCGACGCTTTCCGCGCGTATCATTCACACCCGCTGCGGTTCGCAAAGCGAAGCGGCTACAGGTTCGTAATCGCCGCGAACGGGACAATTGATAATGCGTCGGCGAGTTTCACGTTTCGATTGCGCAGAGGAACAGGGCGACACGTGAAAAGATCGTGCGCACCCTTCAGCGAAAACGTTTCAGGAAATTCAATTGTCGTCTCCTGCCATCGTTCACCTATCGGCGGAAAACCAACGCGCGAAGACAGCCGCGGCGCGATCACAACAATCCATTTGTCCGCCAGGTGCCGAGCGAAACTGAAGCAACATTCCGCAAAGGTTCCACTCGCGCAGAGCGGTAGATACTCTCCGCGGTGGAAAAGATCAGGGTACTGGCGACGAAATCGCAGCAGTCGCTGGGTCAGAAACAATTTGATTCGGCCATCGGGCCAGGTTTGCATCAATTCTCCGGGAGTCGCAGTCGCCAATGTGTCGAGCATTTCCCGACGCCGGTTGTAATCGACGGGGCGGCGATTGTCCGGATCGACCAGGCTGTAGTCCCAAATCTCGTTGCCCTGATAAATATCCGGCACGCCGGGCGATGTCAGTTTAAGCAATGTTTGAGTAAGCGAATTGATGGCACCGAGACGCGCAATCTCCTTCGCAACCGGAACAAAAGCTGGAATGAACTTGTTTCGCGGCGAGGGATCTAAAATCTTTGCGACAAAATCCCACATCGCTGTGTCCCATTCTTCGTTCGGTTGGATCCAGCTCGTATTAATCTTCGCTTCATGCAGCGCCTTGGCCATATAATCTTGAATCCGCCGGGCGTAGTCCGGCGTCGCCATAGGCTCCGGTTCGCCATTTGCCTGGATTGGCCACGTGCCTAACAGAGTTTGATAAAGCAAATACTCTTCATTCGCGTCCGGCGCTTCCAAGTCATTGATCGTTTGTTTCCAGCGGCGATTCGCCACCTGCCAGCGTTGCAACGAACGTCGCCAAACCTCGGGAACCTCGGAAATTGCCACGATTCGCGCACGCACATCTTCGCTGCGTTTTGTGTCGTGCGTCGAGGTGCCGAGCAAGGTGGCTGGCCAATTGCGTTGCCGATCGAGATTATGCTCATGAAACGCCTCAATGCTGAGACCAAACTGTTGCGGCTCGCCGCCTACTTCGTTTAGCGCTGTGAGCCGGTTGTAAATGTAAAACACCGTGTCCTCGAGTCCCTTCGCCATCACGGGTCCCGTAGTTTGTTGAAACTTCAAAACGAAATGCGTGTGTGCCGCGCGTCCGGCGGCATCGAGATTTGGTTGGAAACGAAAGAGCAGCACGTCCTGCAGATAATTGAAGATAGATTCGTCCATCACCGGGTTTCGGCGTTTGGCTGCGCTGATCGCGCGCCCCACGATTTGGCGATCTTCTTCGCTCACCAGCTGACCGGGCGCCAGATACGTTCGATAAACAGGGAAGCAGGCGATGGTCTCACGGACAGCACGCGAAAGCGCTTCGAGCGTGAAATCTCGATACCAACGACTACGCTCGGAAAGCCGATCGAGCATGTTGCCCAGAACATCGACGTCGTTCCCCATCGCGAGTTTCATCACCTGCAGTTTTTTCGCATAGAGCAGATGGCCAAAAGGAACCGAGTGACTAATGAAACGATGGAACGTCTTAGTGATCGCAGCCTCGGCCGACGAATCGAGGAGCAACTGCATCACTTGATTCGCAAAATCGTAACCAGTGGTTCCGTGCGCGCGCCAGTCTTTGCGCAATGTTTCCGAGCCGGTGAGGATTTTCTCTGCGACCATGTAAACGGCGCGTCCGTCTTTAGGCAGGCCGATCCCACGCGCTTTCGCGCAACGCTGCTGAAGTTTTTCGAAATACTCCTCCGGTAAATAGAGACCATCCGGATGATCGATGCGAAGCCCTGTCACTGCGCCAGTAGCCACCAAATCCAGAACAAACCTGTGAACGGCGTCAAAGACCTTTGGCAGTTCGACCCGGATCGCCGCGAGATCGTTTACATCAAAGAAACGGCGGTAATTGATTTCTTCAGCAGCGACGCGCCAAAAAGCGAGCCGATACGACTGCGCGTTGAGCAATTCATCCAGCGTATCAAAACTCCGCGGATCGCCCGGTTTTCCGTTAATCTGCGCCAAAGCTTTCTCGATCGCCTTCTGCACCTGCGGCGCTTCGGCGCAGCGTCGCTCCAGACGCCGTTTGATAATCTCCTTTTCGCGATTCCGCTCTGCGATGCGATTCAGGTCGGTTTCGGTGCGTTTGGGTAAATACTCAAGCGCGGTCAGAATGCTTTGCACTTCAGCATAAAATCCTTCGTCCTTGTATTCCCTCAGATTCTGCATCGCGATTTCCAGAACGTACCGATAGGTTCCGGGCGCGATTGGCAAGCTGCGTTCGCCGTAGAGCAAATAGAACGTTCCTTCTTCAAAACGCACCTGGAACTCGCCGCGCTCAAGGACGCGGCCATATTGATCGCTTAGAATTGGAAGAAGAACTTTGTCGCGCAGATCAAATTTCCGCGGTTCCCACTCGATGTCGAAATACGGCGCATACCTTGAGCTGGGCCCGTTCTCCAGCACGTCCATCCACCAGGCGTTCCGCGAGTCGGCGACGCCGACGTGGTTCGGGACAAAATCCAGCACTTGGCCCATCCCGTGAGCGTGCAGTTCTTCGATCCAGCCATCATAATCCGCGCGCGAACCGATCGCTGTGTTTAGCTTGTTATGATCGGTGATGTCGTAGCCATGCAGGCTGTCTGGGCTCGCCTGAAAATACGGCGATGCATACACGTCACTAACCCCCAGCGCGTGCAAATAGGGCACGATCGCGCGCGCATCCGAAAAAGTGAACCAGCGATTGAATTGCAACCGGTACGTGCATGTTGGAATGCGCGGATGTCTCTTGTCTGTCATGTGTAGTGAAATCGACTGACCATTTCAAATGACGAAATCCGAATGACCAATGACGAAACAAATCCGAATGACGAAATCCGAACCCGGACTGGCGCACTGCATTTCTTCGTCATTCGTGCTTTGTCATTGATTCGTCATTTCGGCATTCGGCATTCTTCGTCACATCTTCTCCGGCACTTTGATCCCGAGAAGGCCGAGGCCCTGTTTCAAGACTCGTCCAGTGAGGTCGCACAAGGCGAGCCGGGAGCTGCGCACCGGTTCCTCTGATTTCAATACCGGGCAAGCTTCGTAGAACGCGTGAAAGCTGTTCGCCAGCTCAAACAAATAATTTGCCAAAATGTTCGGACGAAAGTCGTTCAAAACCTGCGGAACGATCTCGGCGAACTGACACAGACGTTTGGCGAGATTCAGTTCTGCGGGATCCGTCAGCGTTAGCGATGTAGCCACGAGCGTGTGGCCCGTGTCACCCTCGACACCCCACAGGCGCGTGGCTACAGCGTCTGCTTTGCGGAAGATGGAACGAATTCGCACGTACGCATTCTGCAAATACGGCGCGGTGTTTCCCTGCAACGAGAGCATCTTGTCCCATGAGAAGACGTAATCTGTCATTCGATATTGCGAGAGATCCGCATATTTCACAGCACCGATCCCGATCTTGTCCGCAATGTCGGTCTTTTCGTCCTCGCTGAGGTCCGGATTTTTTTCATCGATGATTTTGCGGGCGCGCTTGCAGGCTTCTTCGAGAAGATCACGCAACGGGATGTTCTCGCCGGAGCGCGTCTTCATGAGTTTCCGGTCTTCGCCGAGAATGCTGCCAAAGGTGATGTGGCGCAGATCAACCGTGTAACCTTCGCGCCGCGCAATCTCGAAAAGTTGTTTGAAATGCAAAATCTGCGGTGCGCCTACCACGTACCAAATTGCGTCCGCTTTCAAATCGTCGATCCGATAATCAATTGTGGCGAGATCGGTAGTGGCATAATTGAAGCCGCCGTCCCGTTTTCGGATGATCAGCGGTTTATCGGCCAGTTCGGGATTGTCCCGAAAGAAAACTACTACCGCACCCTCGCTGATCTCGCCGACACGGGATTTCAACAGTCGTTCGACCACACCGGCAAGCCGATCGTGGTAAAAACTTTCGCCGCATTGAAGGTCATAATGAACATCGAGCAATTTGTAAACACACTCGAAATCCTGCATTGAGAAGGCAACGCATTGCTTCCAGATATCGACGTTTTCCCTGTCGCCAGCCTGGAGCTTTATCAACTCCTGTCGGCATGCTTCGCGAACATCTGGGTCGCTGGTTGCTCGCTCGTTTGTTTTTTTGTAAATGCGCACAATCTCGCGCAGCGGATTGTGCTGCAGCGCTTGTCGATCCAGCAGATTTTTCCAGCCGTAAATCACCATCCCGAACTGCGTGCCCCAATCGCCAAGATGATTATCGCGGATCACTTCGTGCCCGAGAAACTGCGCAATTCGCGCAAGGGCATCGCCGAGCACGGTGCTGCGGATGTGGCCGACGTGCATCGGTTTTGCAACATTCGGCGAACCAAAATCAATTACTATACGATGAGGCGAGTTTGCCTTAGCAACCCCGAGCCCTTCATCGCGCAGCATCTCCATTGTCTTTTCAGCGACTGCGCCGGGACGCAGTGTGAAGTTGATGAAACCTGCGCCTGCGACTGCCGGTGATTCGCAAAGATCGCCAGCCTTAATCTGCGCGACAATCTTCTCCGCGAGGACCCGCGGATTTTCGCCGCGCTGCTTTCCCAGCACGAGAGCGGCGTTAGTCTGATAATCGCCGAACCGCGGATCGCTTGCCGGCGTCAGCTCGCCGGCGTCCAGCAAACCGGCGGCGCGGAGCGCGTCGGAAAGTTTCTCTACGAGAAGTGATTGAAATGTCTGCATGATTAGTGCGGCACTGCGCTGTTGTAGCCGAATCGCTGTGCGATGCGCGGCGCTGAGGTTTTCTGATGCCTGGGCGCCACGTCGCCCACAGGTCGACGGCTACAGTTACGAGCGATCGCGAAAGATCGACAAAATTTCCTCCGCGGATTTCGCGGTGGCCAGACTCTCGCGCACGGACCGGTCGTTAAGGAACTTTGCAATGGAAGCAAGCGTACGCAGATGCGTCTGAAATTGATTTTTCGGCACGATGAAAAGGACGACGAATTTTACCGGAGCATTATCGAGCGCATCAAACTCAATACCGTTGGTGGATCTTCCGAAAGCGGCGACGACCTCATCGAGCCGGTCCGAAGAACAATGTGGAATGGCGATCCCAAATCCGATTCCTGTGCTCATAGTTTCCTCGCGCTGTCGAAGCGCGGTAAGAATGGGGTCGCGATCTGCGGGTTTTATTTTGCCAAGACGAACGAGCAAATCGATCAACTCGACGATGGCCGCCCAGCGCTCCGTTGCTTTCATCTCTGGGATGATTTGCTCGGCAGAAAGTAAATTAGCCAAGGACATGCGGATTCCCGGTGCGGGAGGCCAAGCTTAGCGGGGGCGTCTGGGTTGACAAGCGTGTTTTAGGGGAGCGCGGACATGTTGCCCGCTCTGTCCGGCATTTTGCCGGACAGCTTCTGCGGAGAGTACATCCGACTCACAGGCTTAGATTCGCAACATCCGAATCGTGTTCATGGGAGCCGACGGCAACATGCCGGCGGCAGCGGGCAGAATGCCCGCGCTCCCCACTCATTTCTGTTCGCGAATTTTATAGTTCAACCGCCGCAACAACAGCCAGCGCACGCCGAACATATCGACTGTCGCGCGAAAAGCGCGATTACCCAGACCGTATTTGCTTTGGCCGAAGCGACGGCGCCGATGGTTCACCGGAATCTCCACAAGCCGGTAGCCGGCGCCTTTGACCAACGCGGGAATGAAACGATGCATTCCCTTGAATGGAACGAGGGCGCTGACACATTCGCGCCGCATTGCCTTGAGCGTGCAACCAGTGTCGCGCACGCCGTCCCTTGTGAAACGGCTGCGGACCGCATTCGCAATCCGACTCGTCAACCGCTTCACGCGCGTGTCTCTACGGTGCGCCCGATAGCCGCAGACGAGATCGGCGCCGCGCATAATTTCAGCAAGAAGCTTTGGAATATCAGCCGGATCATTTTGCAAATCGCCATCGATAAGAACCGCAGTTGCGCCACGCGCTGCTTTTAGACCGGCGTAAATCGCGGCGCTTTGCCCTGTATTTTTTTCGAAACGAATTATCCGCACGTTCGTCTTTGGTTCAATACGCTCCACGGTGCGATCGATCGATCCGTCGTCGACAAAGATAGTTTCGTAATCGAGGTCCTTCAGCGCCGCGCGCAGTTCTGATTGCAAGATGCCGATGCTCTCTTCTTCGTTAAAAAGAGGAACTACGACGGAAACCGCCGGTGAGCTTAACTGCTGCGTCATAGCGGGAGCGTTCGGTAATTACGGCAAAGAAACACCTGCCATATTCGCAAAACTTTGCCGTAGCGCCGCACCTCAATGGTCCCCACCGGCTCTGTTGATTGAAATCCAGCCCTGATGTTGTGGGGCACGTGTTCTTTCTCGCCGCTCCGAATGAAGAGAGCATCACGGCCAACGAAAGGGTTAATGCCGTTCTCCTCAGTGTACGTTTCACTCTCTGGCCGCGGCATGCCCGGTTTTACCTCGACGAATTCGTCATAGCGCGGCCAAAAGGAGAACTGATTCACCATGTCCTGCGATTCGGGGATATACACCGGCGGGTGATCGGGCCCTTCCACCCGTTTGTCGCGCAGATAAAAAGAAATCTCCGATGCCCGATCGCGAGCATCAGCAATTAGAAAAAGTTTCTCGCCAAATTTCATCTCCAGATCGTTACGCATTTTTTCCAGCGCGCCGGTAGCGCTTTTCCATCCGCGCATCCGGTCGCTTGGGTCACTTCGCTTGAACCGGTAACCAGCCATGCGCAACACGTCTGTGTCCAGGGCAACGACGCTCATTGTGAGCCCAACCATTATCGCCACGACCGCGCCCAGCCGTAACGTCACGCTCGCTTCGAGTTTTTCCCACCAGAAATGAACTGCCAAAAGGCCGAAGCCTAGGAAGGCCAGGCCATCCCAATTAGGTGCCGCGGCCTTGTTTAGTGAAAGAAGCAAGTAAAAGAGAAATACGGGTAACCCAAACCACATCAAGAACAGCACCTTGAACTGCTGATTGACGCGTCGCCAGTTTGCAATGACCCCCCAAGCAAGGGCCAGAAAGAGAATTGGCGAGTAGACCAGAAAATGCTGGCCCAGAAACGAAAGAACCTCGGCCAGATGAAAACCAAAGCCGTGCTCGAGACTTCCCCGCGATCGCAAATGCACCAGCGTGATCCAGGCATGTTGCTGGTTCCAGACAATAGGCGGCACTGTGCAAACGGCGAATACGCCGAGCAATGAGTACAGACCCGGGCGCTTGAATTCCTGTCTAAGGCGGGGAGCCAATGCGAGCACCAACACAATCGATACAAGCTCAAGTGCGTCCGTGTATTTGGAAAGAAAACCTAGCCCAATCAGCAACCCGGTAAGTGGCCAATACCAAGAGAAATTCGGACTCTTTTCCACCGCCAACCAAAATGTGAACATCGCCGCCAGCCAGAAGAAGATCGATAACGCATCAATCGTCATCACGAACGCACCGATATTGAAGATGGGGGTAACATTCACCGCGACCACCGCCCACAATCCGGCGGTGGCACTGAACAAACGTCGCGCGAAGTAAAACAAGAGCAGACTTGTTCCTGCCGCCAGTAGCGGACTGAAGAAGCGGACGCCGAATTCGTTTGAGCCGAAAACCGCAGTGCTAGCGCGGATGACAAAGGCAATGGCCGGCCCTTTGCTGAAATACGCGGGGGCGAGCCGCTCCGACCACATCCAGTAATGCGCCTCGTCGAATTCCAGATCATTAGTAGACAGCATTGACAAGCGAATCGCCGTTAGCGCGATGATAAAAAACCAGACCGCGCGCGTCGTGCTCATGTGGGGCGTGGCGATCTACCGCTTAAATCAGCAACCAAACCTGGATGGCGTGCAAAAAGCTGCGGCACCAATTTCCGTCCCACGACCCTCCAGATCAACTCGGACAACGCGAGCAACAAGAGTGATTCACCGATGCCGAGAAAAACGGTAGCGAGCACATCGCTGGGCCAATGCGAGCCGAGATAAATTCGTGAATAACCGACCGCAGCAGTTACGAACCAATACAGCCAGCCGCGTCGGTAAAACAGGGTGCAAAAAACGGCAATTATTGTGTTGGTCGCCACGTGTCCTGACGGAAACGACGGTCCCGACCGGCTGCGATCGGAGGAATCGGAAAAGCGAATAATCGGCTTCTTGAGAAGGGTTAGAAATTTCGGACGCGCCTTTTGTAACTGGACCATCCGCACGCTCTCGACCTGTTTCGGCCGAGGGCGATCCACGGTGGACTTCAACGCACTTGTCACCAAGCTTCCGATTGACAAAGACAAGACCAAGCAGATGACGAACGCACGCGTTTTGAATCCGCCAAACAAGAGTGCGCTAATTCCAACTGCGACAAACAACGGTCTCCAAATCTCGGCATCGCTCAATGCCGCCATGAACAAGTCCAGAAACGGGCTTGTCCATTGTTGGTTAATTAAATGAAACAGAGACTCGTCCACGTGGGTCGAAATCGATCGTGAATTAAGGTTTAATCGTTACCGATCTAATAAACCAACGCGGGACAATGACGAAGCACGAATGACAAATGACGAAATAAGCTCGAATGCTCGAATGACGAATTTACAATCCGGGGCTTTCCTTTTGTCATTCGCGCTTCGTCATTCCTTCGTGATTCGTCATTCGTCATTCGTCATTTGTTTGGGGTTCGCAGCCATGTCGAGCTTCGCGGACCCTCCGCCTTCAGCGAAAGACATCCTCGCCTCTGTCCGCATGATGGAGTCACGACAGCAAATCGATCTGAAGGGACAGCTTCGACAGAATGATGTCGTTATTCCGTTTCAGCTGGTGCAAAACGGGCCGCTGATTCGTTATTCATTCACAAATCCGGATGAGGTTTTGCAGTTGCGCCTGGGCGAGAATAGTTCGCGGCTCGATCTTGTGAGCGAGGGTGAGGCCGAAAAGTTTCCCGCTTCGAAGCTCGATCAAAGAATCCGGGGCACGAGCGTGACGTACGAAGACCTGTCGTTCAAATTTCTATACTGGCCGACTGCGCGCGTCTTGGGCGAGGAAAAGGTTCGCACTCGCAATTGCTGGAAACTTCAACTGCGCGCGCCCTCGCGCGAGTCGCAGTATTCAAATGTGTTGCTGTGGGTGGACAAGGCGAGCGGCGCGCTGATGCGGATGGAAGGCTACGATGGGAACGCGCAGCTCACGAAGCGCTTCGAAGTCGTGTCTGCGCAAAAGATCGAGGGTCGCTGGTTTCTGAAACAAATGCGCGTGGAAGAATTCCAGGCAGGCACGAGTCACGTGCAGGCGAGGACATACCTGGAAATTAAGAGGTAGAGACGCCGCGCCGCGGCGTCCGCCTCACCCAATGTGTGCCCGGAAAAGGCGTTAGTGCACCTGATGCTGGTCGGATTTTGCCCCGCTCACCACCAGCCTCCGGCCAAGGAATTCTTTGTCGTGCAATTCCTCCACGGCGCGTTTCGCTTCCTCGACGGTTTGCATCTGCACAAAGGCAAAACCCTTCGAGCGCTGGTTGTGTCGGTAACTTACGACCTCGGCATTTTGCACGTGCCCCACTCCGTTGAACAATTCAAACAGATCGCTCTCGGTAGCGTCGAACGACAAATTGCCAACGTACAGACGGGGCGAAGTGACTTCAATACGCTCGGGTTTGCGCGACGGTCGCGAGGGCTGCGAACCATTGCGCGGCTGCGCTGCTGTTTTTCGTTTTTCCCCTCCGTTTCCGAAAAATTCGGCAACCCGTTGCCAGAATGTTTTTTTCTGCGTCTTCGTTGCTTCCCGTCGATCTCGAAAGCGCTCGTGATTTGCTCTGCGTTGGCCCCCCCCGCGCGAGCGGTGGGAGCGTCTTCCGGCTGAATAAGAGTTCATGTTTATCCTTAATCTTTATCCAATGGTTAAAAGGGCGGAGCGCCCCGAAAAGGTTCGGGACACGGTCCGCGGCGCGCGAATCATCAAGAGTCCAGTCAAACTGTTTGCAACCACTCTGCGACGCCGATGGAAACTCCGCCTCGTCGTGTCGGAAATGGACTTGTCTCACAGCGCATGCCGGCGCACTCAACCAACGAAACAGTGACGCCGCAATTGTTTGCAGCATCGGCTTAAGAAACCTGAATCGTAGTAGAAACCGGACGCTCGGAAGATCGAAGAAGATTCCCGACATCTCGGCGTGATTATGGCCTGCCTCCAGTGCGATTGCAAGTCAGGCCGATTGAATTGCTCTTTTACCTGCGACGACCTGTGGATCATTCTGAGTCAAGCGAAGGATCTCTGAAAAGCTGATGGAACACACAAGTTAACTTGCATGTTGCAAACTTCTTAAGAGAGATCCGTCGCCATCTGCGCGGCTCGGGCTGGCGGATCAGCGAGTGATTTGATCGCGCAGGGAGTATGCGCGCGACTTGATGTATTCTCGGGGACGCTCGCCGCGAATCGGCCGCACAAAATATCGCAAATCGCGCCGGCTTAGTCTCGGTTCGTATCCGAATTCCGGCATGAGATCGCGGCAATGCCATTCTACCCACCCCACTTCGTCCTCCGAGAGTTCACCTTCCCACCGTGTCGCCGGTTCTGAGCTGATTTGCGAAAAG
>Ga0222622_10000214_pt1 | contig 20934 bp, 14 predicted proteins | sample PLM2_5_b1metaG_FD_177335 | JGI IMG/M metagenome (GOLD analysis project Ga0222622, IMG submission 177335) | Groundwater sediment microbial communities from an aquifer in East River, Colorado, USA - PLM2_5_b1 | ecosystem: Environmental > Terrestrial > Soil > Riparian zone | place: USA: East...
CTCTATGCGGGAGCAACCATCACCGAGGCGACTTTCCGGACCGACGACGCGTTTGGCGACTCGCATGGAATTCCGCGCCTCAACCACGCAGTCGTAACGTACAGCGAAATTCGAACCGGCGCCGGTTTTGATTGGAAGATTTCGCCGATTGTGACGCTGACGGGTGAGGTCGGTTACCAGCCATACCGGAATTTCGATTTCTACCGCGCTGAAGTGCGTTACCACCAGGACGGCGGCGCCCCGTACGGAACGATTTCGCTACACGGCGCATTTTGATAGCGCGCTGCTGTAGCCGGGGTCGGTGACCCCGGTTATCCCAAGGCTCATCTCGCTCTGGACGCGCCAAGACTTCAACGCAACGTCCTGTCCAGCGCCCCGATCCGACGCGTCTCCGGCCAGCGCCCTGCAACGCCTAACACGACAAGAATCGTTCCGATCCCTCCCGCAACGACCGAAATGACCGGACCAAATAGCGCAGCGGTCAACCCAGATTCCAGCGCGCCGAATTCGTTCGAGGTGCCGATAAAAATATTGTTCACCGATGACACGCGTCCGCGCATTTCATCCGGCGTGACGAGTTGCACGATGGAGCCGCGAATGATCACACTCACGCTATCAAACGCGCCGATGAGAAAAAGGACGCACAGCGATAACCAGAACACTTTCGACAACCCAAACAGGATCGTCGCGATACCAAACCCGGTGACGCACCAGAGCAAAGTTTTGCCTGCGTGTTTCATCGGCCGCAAATGCGCGACAATCAAAGCCGTCGCCAAGGCGCCAATCGCCGGCAAGGCCCGCATCCAGCCAAGGCCGACCGGGCCGCAGTGGAGGATTTGATCGGCAAAGATCGGCATCAGTGCCGTCGCGCCGCCGAGTAGGACCGCAAACAAATCCAGTGTGATCGTTGCCAGGATAACTTTTCTGCTGAAGACGAATCGGAGACCGGCGAGTAGACTTTTCCAGGTACTTGCCTCGCTTTGATCCAGCCTTTGCCTGCTGCCGCGGATCGGAAGGACCAGAAGGAAAAATGCAGACGCGAAAAGTGCATCCAATAGATATACAAACGGGAAGCCGACATACGCGACCAGCAATCCGCTCAGAGCCGGCCCTGCGACCGATCCAATTTGAAAAATGGTGTTGTTCCACGTGACCGCGTTTGCAAAGGCATCACGAGGAACCAAGGTCGGAAAAAATGAACTGCGCGCCGCCCAACTGAAGGTGCGCGCTGTTGCTCCGAGGAAAAGAAGTAGATAAATCAGCGGAATGGATGCGTCGTCGAAATGGAACGCAGGATGATGGCGCTCGAAAATTGCGGCAATGCCCGTCAGCACGCGATTGCCTCCGCGTAGGATTGGAAGTTGAGGGATCGAAAGGTGCTTCCAAGAAACAACGGCCAGTGCGGCGGAGGTTATTGCGCTAAACACTTGGGACACCAGAATGATGTGTTTTCGACTGAACCGATCCGCCAGATGGCCCGCGGGCAGGGACAGCGTCACCACGGGCACTACGATGACCAGCCCAACGAGCCCGAGCGCAGTCGCCGAATGGGTAAGCCCGTAGATCTCCCATTCCACCGCCACGGCGAGCATCAAACGGCCGGTGATCGAAAGCAGATTGCCAGCCGTAAACAGGCTGAAATCCCCGAAACGGAAGGCTGCATACGGATCATGCGCCCGAGGCCCCCTTTCGACTGCCAAAGGAACGGCTGGGCGTTGGCTTTGCGGTGATCGATAAGAGCTGGAATCGATGGGCTCTGGCATGCTCTAGGCGCGTTCAGTTCGAACGCGCAGGAGATTGTAGGTTGAGCGGGCAGCACCGCAACCTATAGCATTGGGCACATGTCTCCCGAGGGAGATCGGCCCTCGATTTTCCGCTTTGAGCCAGGGCTGCTCAGGATCAAGCGTTGGCTACGCAAATATTTCGCTCAAGAGTGGGGACAGCGCGGCTCAAAAAATTTACATTCCCAGTGTGGATTTTTCTTCCCTTGGCCAGATGGAATGCGATACAGTCGGCGGCCTCAGGTAAAAATGGATAACATTATCGAGGCGAGAGAACTGCAGATCGAGCGTAAGCATTTCTACGTGGAGCTGCGCGAGAACGACCGCGGGAGATTCTTGCGCATCACCGAAGAAGCTCACGGACGCCGGAACAGCATCATCGTGCCCAGCACCGGCGTGGACGACTTTACGGCCACGATCGCTGAAGTTCTGACAAACGGCGAAACTGCGCCAGCTTAACCGCTGAACTGCTGACTCTCTTTCTGTAAAGGCAGCCGCGTCGGCTGCAACGTTCTTACATGCGAACGACCCACCTTCGATCGTCGCGGCAATCTCCGGCGCGGCAGGCACGCCCGCCACTACAGCCGATCTTCCTGCCGTTTATTCGTTCCGTGCGTTGACACTGTGAGACCCGAATTTACTTTGGCGCTTCGCCCTATTGACGCTCCTCCGGGCTCCTGAATCATGGTTACGAAGCGAAAACCCAGCACACGAAAGAAAATTCAGCCCACGAGAACAAGATCGACGGCTGGTGTGCGCGCGACAGTCCGCGAAAAGAGAAAGAAACCGCGACGCTACGTTTACTATTTCGGCGACGGCCACGCAGACGGATCAGGCAGCATGAAACCGCTGCTGGGTGGGAAAGGCGCAAACCTCCACGAAATGACGCGCATCGGTCTGCCTGTGCCGCCGGGATTCACAATCACGACCGAAGTATGCAGTTACTTTTACGACCATAACCGCACCTACCCGCGCGAACTCCAGGCGCAGGTTGCAGCGGCGCTGGCGAAAGTCGAGAAGTCGGTAGACAAAAAATTCGGCGACAAAGATCGGCCATTGCTTGTTTCTGTGCGCTCGGGCGCGCGCGACTCCATGCCGGGCATGATGGACACGATCCTGAACCTCGGGATGAACGACGAAGTGGTCGAAATCGTCGCGAGGAAAACGAACAACGCGCGGTTCGCCTGGGATTCCTATCGGCGATTTCTTCAGATGTATGGCGACGTGGTCATGGGCGTTCAGAAACGGCCGGGCGAAGACCACGAACCGTTCGAAGCTGTGATCGAACACCTGAAGGACGAACGATACGGCAAACACGATTTCCCTGACGTCAGACTGACAGTCGCGGATTTGAAAGAACTCGTGCAGCGTTTCAAAGCGCTGATCAACGACCGCACCGGAAAATCTTTTCCGCAGGACCCGCAGGCGCAGCTTTGGGGCGCAATCGGGGCGGTATTCGGCTCCTGGATGAACGATCGCGCAATCGTGTACCGGCGGAGGTATGGGATCCCGCACGAGTGGGGAACGGCGGTGAACGTTCAGACAATGGTGTTCGGCAACATGGGCGAAACGAGCGCAACCGGAGTCGCATTCACGCGCGATCCAGCGACCGGGGAGAAAGTTTTCTACGGCGAGTATTTAATCAACGCGCAGGGTGAAGACGTTGTCGCAGGCGTACGAACGCCGCATCCCATTGCCGATCTAGCCAAGGAAATGCCCGCCGCGCACAAAGAGCTGATGAAAGTGCGCAGCATCCTCGAGCGTCACTTCAAAGACATGCAGGACCTGGAGTTCACGGTTGAGGAAAATCGTCTCTATATTCTGCAGACTCGCAACGGCAAGCGCACCGGCCACGCAGCTGTCCGCATCGCGGTCGACATGGTCGATGAAAGACTAATCACAAAGAAGGATGCGGTGCGCCGGATCCCGGCCGACTCGTTGGCCCACCTTTTGGCGCCGATCTTCGATCGCGAATCTGCGAAAGCTGCAAAAAAAATTGGCAGCGGCCTCGCTGCCGGCCCCGGCGCGGCTTCCGGTCACGTTGTCTTTAGCGCTGAAGAAGCAGTGCGGCGCGCGGAGAAAGGCGACAAGGTCGTCCTCGCGCGCATCGAAACTTCGCCGGAAGACTTGCGGGGCATGATCGCTGCCGAGGGAATTCTCACCTCGCGCGGCGGCGTTTCATCGCATGCAGCATTGGTTGCGCGGCAAATGGGCAAAGTGTGCGTGTGCGGCGCCAGCGAAATTCAGATCGATTACCAAAAACGCATGCTGAGCGCGAACGGCACGTCGTTGGCGCAGGGCGATTACATTTCGATCGATGGAACGGCCGGCGAGGTTTTTGCCGGACAAGTCGCCACTGCGCCCTCGGAAATTGTGCAGGTGCTGATCGATCGCTCGCTCGACGCGAAGAAAAGCGAAACATACCGCGAGTATTCCAAGTTGATGAAATGGGCGGATGAGTTCCGCGTGCTCGGCATTCGCACAAACGCGGACACGCCTGAACAAGTGACGAATGCAATCGCATTTGGCGCCGAAGGCGTTGGGCTTTGCCGCACCGAGCACATGTTTTTTGAAGGTGACCGTATCGACGCCATGCGTGAAATGATTCTCGCGGGCACCAAGGACGAGCGCGCACGCGCCGTGGCCAAACTGCTTCCATATCAGCGCGGAGATTTCATCGGCATTTTCACTGCGCTAGGAGGCTTGCCCGCCACGGTTCGCTTTCTCGATCCCCCGCTACACGAGTTTCTGCCTAACGATCACGCGCAGCAGAACGAACTGGCAAACAAACTCGGCGTGCCCGTTGAACAAATCTCTCGCCGTGTTCACGAGCTGCACGAATTCAATCCGATGCTCGGTCATCGCGGTTGCCGGCTCGGGATCACCTTTCCGGAAATTTCCGAGATGCAGGCGCGCGCAATCTTTGAAGCCGCCGCAGAAGTACAAGCCAACGGGATCAGGGTGCATCCAGAAATTATGATTCCGCTGGTGGCATTTCCGCGTGAGTTAAAGCTTCAAATCGACATTGTCCGCCGTGTCGCTGATCAAGTGGCAAGCGAGCGCCAGACAAAGTTCCGGTACCTCGTTGGCACGATGATCGAAATCCCGCGCGCAGCCCTTGTGGCGGACCAGATCGCGCGCGACGCCGAGTTCTTCAGCTTCGGTACGAACGATCTCACGCAAACCACACTGGGAATGAGCCGGGACGATTCCGGCAGTTTCCTTCCCGCGTACGCAGAGCTCGACATCGTCGATTCAAATCCGTTTGCCTCGATTGATCAGAAGGGCGTTGGCCGCTTGATGGAAATTACCCGGGACCTCGGACGAAAGACGCGACCAGACATCAAGCTCGGAATTTGCGGCGAACACGGCGGCGAACCGGCCAGCGTTAAGTTTTGCCATCGGCTCGGATTGGATTACGTGAGCTGCAGCCCATTTCGCATTCCCATTGCGCGATTAGCTGCCGCGCAAGCAGCGCTCGAGACTTAACACGCTTGGTCACATTTCAGGGCATCGAAGCAGCGCGCAAACGCATTGGGGGTGCAGTTTACTACTCGCCATGCCTGCCTTCGATCCCGCTGAGCGAACTGACGGGGATCGAAATTTTCTGCAAGCTGGATAACTTGCAGCGGACCGGAAGTTTTAAGGAACGCGGCGCACGCAACGCGCTAGCTCAATTGCCGCAGGAACAGCAGAAGCGCGGGGTCATCGCAGCTTCTGCGGGCAATCATGCTCAAGCACTCGCTTATCAGGGCAGGTTGCTCGGCATTCCTGCCACAGTCGTGATGCCAAAGTTCGCGCCACTTTTGAAAATCACGAATTGTCAGAAGCTTGGCGCGACAGTCGTCTTGCACGGCAACGACTTCGGCGAAGCAAAAGCGCGTGCGGACGAAATCGCGAAGGAAAAAGGCCTCGCTTACATCGACGGCTACGATGATCCGGCCATCATTACAGGGCAGGGAACGATGGGCTTGGAAATCGTTGAGCAAATTCCCGATCTTGAGGCGGTGATAATTCCGGTCGGCGGCGCCGGCCTGCTGGCTGGCGTTTCTTTAGCCATCAAAACTTTACGGCCAAAGGTCAAAATCATCGCCGTTGAAGCCGAAAATGTCGCGAGCTTTTCAGCAGCACTCGAAGCAGGCAAACCAACGAAAATTGCTATGCGTCCGACGCTCGCGGACGGCCTCGCAATTCCAAAGGTCGGTTCGAATGCATTTCAGATTTCGCGCTCGCTTGTCGATCTCGTCGTGATCGTCAGTGAGGAACAGATCGCGCTGGCGATCCTGCGCTTGATTGAATTGCAGAAGAGCGTCGTCGAAGGCGCGGCTGCCACGACGCTCGCCGCGTGCATGTCCGGAAAATTGAAGGAGCTTCGTGGAAAGCGTGTGGTTCTCTTGCTTTGCGGCGGCAACATCGATCCGAACGTGCTCAGTCGCGTTATTGAGCGCGGTTTGGTCGCAGATGGTCGCCTTGGCCGATTCACTGCAGTGATCAGCGATCGGCCTGGTGGTCTGGCCGAGTTGGCTGCGCAAATCGCTTCGACTGGAGCAAGCATCAAGCAAGTGGTGCACGATCGCGCTTTTGCCAGCTCGGATGTCTCGGCCGTGAACGTTCTATGCACAGTCGAAACGCGGGATCATAAACATCTCGCCGAGCTGCGCGCGCTACTGAAAAGCCGCGGTGTCGAAACATATGACGCGAACTAATTCGATGTGGGAGCAGCCTTAGTGCTGCGAACTCGTCGGGACACTGAGGTCCCTCCCACATTTGCAAAGTTGAAGCGCGCGTCACGATCCGTAATCTCCTCCAATGCAGACGCGTGAACAAAATGTCGATCTGAATTCATTCGCGCGTCGCCACATCGGCCCCAGCGAAGCCGAAGTAGCCAAGATGCTGAACGAGCTTGGCTTCGAAAGCCTCGATTTGCTCATCAATGCCGCTGTTCCAAAAAACATTCGCCTGGATCGGCAACTGAAGTTGCCCGAAGCGAAATCGGAAGCCGAAGCGCTCGCTGAGCTCCGCGCGATTTCCAGGAAGAACAAGGTGGCTCGCTCGTTTATTGGTGCCGGTTACCACGACTGCATTACGCCACCGGTCATCCAACGAAACATTCTCGAAAATCCTGGCTGGTACACCGCTTACACGCCCTATCAGGCCGAAATCGCGCAGGGCCGGCTCGAAGCGCTACTCAATTTTCAGCAGATGATCATCGACCTGACGGCGCTCGACATCGCAAATGCGTCACTCTTGGACGAAGCCACCGCCGCCGCCGAAGCGATGTCGCTCTGTCATGCGGTCGTTCCAAATCGGAAAACGTTCTTCGTCGCCGATAATTGTCATCCACAAACGATCGCGGTCGTTCAAACACGCGCGAAACCACTCGGCATTGAGATCAAAATCGGCGATTACTCGCGTTTTCAATTCGACGACGCGATTTTCGGCGCTCTCATTCAGTATCCCGCCACCGACGGCGCGATTTACGATTACGGCGAATTTGTCAGGCAAGCGCATGATGCCGGTGCACTTGTTGTTGTCGCGACGGACATTTTAGGGCTGACATTATTGAAACCGCCGGGCGAATTCGGCGCCGATGTCGCGGTCGGGAATACGCAGCGATTGGGCGTTCCCCTGGGATTTGGCGGCCCGCACGCGGCATACTTTGCTACGCGCGATCAATTCAAGCGTCACATGCCCGGCCGGCTCGTTGGGGTGTCACACGACGCTGAAGGCCGGCCAGCTTACCGCCTTGCGTTGCAAACGCGAGAGCAACACATCCGTCGCGATAAAGCGACGAGCAACATCTGCACGGCGCAGGTTCTTCTTGCTGCGATCGCATCAATGTATGCGGTTTATCATGGGCCGAAAGGCCTGCGTGCCATCGCCGAGCGCGTTCATCGCCTGACGAGCCAACTCGCAGACGGTCTGCAGGCCCTCGGCTGCACAATTGCGCACAAAAATTTCTTCGACACAATTCGGGTGGAAGTTGAATCAAGCGAAGTCATCTTGGAGCACGCTGCAAAAGCCGGCTGCAACCTGCGCGCGCTCGGCCCGTGCGCGGTCGGCATTTCATTCGACGAAACGACGACACCGCGAGACATCGAACTGCTGATGTCGATCTTTCGCGGCACGACTGTCCGCGATTTTGCCGATGAAGAATTAGGAGAGCCGCCAATCCGCATTCCGCATTCCGCATTCCGTAATTCCCAGTTCCTCACACATCCGATCTTCAACACGCACGATACCGAGACAGAAATGCTGCGTTACCTCAAGAAGCTTGAGTCGCGCGATCTGTCGCTGACCACGTCGATGATTCCGCTCGGCTCATGCACGATGAAATTGAATGCCACAGCGGAAATGTTTCCGATCTCATGGCCCGAGATTTCCAAGCTGCATCCTTTCGCGCCCCCCGATCAAACGGCAGGCTACAAGGAAATTTGCCAGCAGCTCGAGGAGTGGCTAGCCGAGATTACCGGGTTCGCCGCTATTTCATTGCAGCCCAACGCTGGATCGCAAGGTGAATTCGCAGGTCTGCTCGCGATCCGGGAGTATCACGCATCGCGTGGTGAAGCGCATCGTAACGTTTGTCTCATCCCAACTTCGGCGCATGGAACGAATCCAGCGAGTGCGATCATGGCCGGGTTCAAAGTTGTTTCGGTCGCATGTTTGAAAGATGGCGATATCGATCTCGCCGATCTTCGCGCCAAAGCAGACCAACACGCGCGCGACCTCGCCGCACTGATGGTCACCTATCCATCGACGCACGGCGTTTTCGAGCCAACGATCCGCGAAATCTGCGACATCGTGCACGCGCACGGCGGACAGGTTTATATGGACGGCGCGAACATGAATGCGCAGGTCGGTCTTTGTTGCCCCGGTGATTACGGCGCTGATGTTTGCCATTTGAATTTGCACAAAACATTTTGCATCCCGCACGGTGGCGGCGGCCCGGGTGTTGGACCGATCGGCGTGGCCAAACATCTCGCGCCATTTCTGCCAGCGGCTGCTTCTATCAACTCTCAACCATTCACTATCAACTCAGCCGCGACCGGTCCGGTCACGGCTGCCCCCTACGGCAGCGCCAGCATCCTGACAATCACATGGATGTACATCCGCATGATGGGCGCCGAGGGATTGAAACGGGCGAGCGAGGTTGCGATTCTAAATGCGAATTACATCGCAAAGCGGCTCGACCCCTTCTTTCCGGTGCTTTTTAAAGGTAAACACGGCCTCGTCGCGCACGAATGCATCATCGATCTTCGCCAATGGAAAAATGCCGGCATCGAAGTGGAAGATGTGGCGAAGCGTTTGATGGATTACGGCTTTCACGCGCCGACGGTTTCCTGGCCGGTCGCCGGAACAATGATGATCGAACCGACCGAGAGCGAACCGAAGCATGAACTCGATCGTTTCTGCGATGCAATGATCTCGATCCACGCGGAGATGCAATCAATCGCGGGCGGAAAACAAGATCGACAAAATAACGTGCTCAAGAACGCGCCCCACACGGCGCGACAAGTCGCGTCCGACAAATGGAACCGGCCCTACTCGCGCGAGCAAGCAGCTTTCCCTGCGCCATGGACACGCGAACATAAATTCTGGCCGACTGTCGCGCGCATCGACAACGTTTACGGCGACCGCAATCTCTTTTGCTCCTGCCCGCTGGTAGAGGAAGTTCCTCTTCCTGCGTGAGCAGATCGAAGAGCAGCGTCGCCAGCCCGGCCTCGTTTAACGTCCGCGCGACGAATTGATTTCGTGGACTGTGACGGCTGCTGCTGATGCCGTGAGTAAAAAGAATCAGCGCCATTGCTTGATCGACGAGAAAAACTTAAAGACGGAATTGCGTTGCCAGCTCGGCCGCCCGGACGAAGGAGGTCGCTATCGAGCGGGTATTTTCCGCGAAGAACGCAGCGGTTCAATCGGGGAATTGTGGCTCGGCTTTGCTAGCGATCTATTCAGATCTGGGTCCCGTTTTCGTCGCGGATGCAATCCCGAGGCCGCGGCTTACGGCTCAGCCCGCGGGCAAAACCCTGAGCCAGAAAACTGCGGCACTTCCGAAACCGTGGTCGAATAGTGGTGTTGTCCCCGGTTCGAACGGCGACAACAGAACTTGGTCAACCGACTGCCCGGGTTCTATATCCGTCGCCGGGTGCGGGAAGGGAGTACCTGGCGTGTGCAATCGATGGGGAACGTCGTCATCGTTAATAAGCCGGAGGATGTCGCCTACGCGGGCTGTAACGATGTCTTCGCGAACATTCCAGGGATGCCGACCGGTTCCCGGCGGGATATGGAATTCAACCACGGTCGGTTCACGGGGAGGCCGCCTTCCCTCTCCGAGCTCGCGCCGCATCATTTTAGCGAAGGATTCGCCGTGCTCCAACATCGCGATCAGCAGATAGTCGTAGACTTCGTCGTCCACCTCGAGAGTTTCGAGGTGCAACTCCCGCCGGATTGTGTCCGAAATCGACTTGTCGGAATCAACCGCCCGGGCGCGAAGCTCGCCTAGGATGTCAGCTTCGATGGGAATGTGTTTCACTAGCCCTCGAAGTTCACACTGACGCGCACGACCGTTCCCCGGGCGACAAACGTTCCGGCAATCGGATCGATTGAGACGACGTCGCCATGGCCGAATCCGGGCTCGCGCTGCAGGGCGACGATCTCGGTTTTCAGGCCGAGCTCATTTGCGCTGGGGCGTGAGATCCCCATGTCGTCGCCGTTCTCTACCTCTTCGAGAGTGACCCACGCTGGCACGACGACCCCGAGAAAACCGGCTACTTGTTCCAAGAGGTGCGACTGTGAGGCAACCGCGGTATTAAGCCGACCTACCGCGTCCGCCACCCGCGCGACGGCGGTCGAGATCTTGTCTTGGACGAGATCCGCGACGTCGAGATACGCAAGGGCTGTCACCATTTGCCGACGCACTTCCGCGACGCTTTGTGCGGTCACCCAGTTGTTAATGTCGCCGCTCGGAGCGTGGATAATTCCCTGGACCTCGGTCCGCGCCATCGGCGTTTTGATGTCGTTCCTCTTCGCCAGCGTGAACCGCTGCGATGTATCGAGCGGGTAGTCAGGACCTCCTGGCATATGTCTTACGAAGTCGAGGACTGTTTAGTTCGCGCAGGAAAAACTCCGTGCGCTCGCGCGCGGTGCCGGCTCTTTGCTTGGTCTGCATCCAGACATCGGTCGCCATGTGCGAGACTCTTTCGGACGTGTCCTGAAAACGGCTCTGCGTCCCTGGCAAAGTCTTTTCGTCGCCCGGCTGCATCGACTCTGGGAACGGATTGTTCTTGCTAAAGTCGTCGCCATTCGGATTGATCATACTATCGAATCGTAATTCGCCTGTGTTTTGTTCGTCCACGAGCGCCATTTCTTGCGCAGCGGTTTCACGTTGCGATCCGACATCAACCTTCTTCATACACTCTGGAAGGAAAAGGGTTTACCGAACCCGGCTACAATGTGTTCCTATTCAACCGCACGAACGGCAAATGGCTCGCGAACTGGCACGCCATGCTGACTGAGTAAGCGGAATAATAGTAAGAGATTCGTCGACTGCGCTCGGAATGACAGATCGCAAAACGGGAACTAATTCAGTGATCGACACGGTCTGTCACAAAACTGTCATGTCGAGCGTCGAGACATCTCTCGATGCTTCTCTGGGCTCAGGATTCTAGCCTTCCGGTGCGAGCTCGGGCGCGTTGACGACGCGCGTTGGAACAAGGCGGAGCGCCGTGCCCGCTTCTTTTTCTTCAGGAACAGCGCCAGTTTCGTGATACTCGGCGTCGGCATTGACCTGCCAGAGATCATAGAGCCTGGTGTCGGCTAAAATATTCTCCACGCACAACATCGCCGTCATCATTGCGTGGTCCTGATTGTTGTATTTGTGCATGCCGTTGCGACCGACGAGATGCAGATTCGGATAACGATGGTCTAGTTCCTCGCGAACAGTGGCGACGTGCCGTGCGTAATCGTCGTCGTAAACTGGATATGCTTTCTTCTGTCGAACGACGCAGCCATCCACGAAATCGCCTTCCTTGGCTAGACCGATCTGAATCAGTTCGCGTTTGGCCAGTTCAATCAAATCACTGTCGCTCGAGTCCCACAGACCGTCGTGTTCGAAACAGAAATATTCGAGACCATAGCAGACTTCATCCGGTTCGGGCACCATCTCCGGTGACCAGGAACGGAAGTTTTGGACTCGCCCGACCTTCACACTCGGATCGTGAATATAGATCCAGTTGTCATCGAACATCATTCGATCTTTCAAGATCAACATCACGGTGAGGAAGTCGCGATACCTGAGGCTTTCGGCTGCGCGTTTAGTTCGCTCACTAACAGCAGGTGATAAGCCGCACACGAGGGCGCGCATCGGCGCAGATGAAATCACGTGTTCGGCTTCGATTGTTTGCGCCTGCCCGAGTTGATCTTTGTATTCAACCATCCAATCGCCGGATGTTTCGTCGTAAGAACACCGAGTCACTCTGCGGCCCATCTCAAGTTTGCCGCCCAGCGTCTTCATCTTCTCCGCGCAGGCGTCCCACATCATGCCTGGGCCGCGCCGCGGATAACGAAAAGAATTGATAAGCGTTTTGATGACTTTGCTGCGATCGCCGTTGTACCGCTGCGGAATGAGCGCATTCTTGATGGCGCTGCCCAGCGAAAGCCCTTTGATGCGCTGCGCCGCCCAGTCGGCGGAAATCTCTTTGCAGCTCATACCCCAGACTTTTTCGGTGTAGCTTTTGAAGAATGTGTTGAAAAGTCGCCTGCCAAACTGATTGCTTACCCACTCTTCGAAATTCCGTGGGTCCCGCACGGGAAACAGACGCGCCTTCAGCCAAGAAAGCACACAGAGCGTCGATTTGAAGACACCCAGCTTCAGCAGCGCTTCAAACGGCTTCAGCGGGTACGAATAGAACTTGCCGCCGTAAAAAATGCGCGACGAACGCGGCCGCACGAGCATGTCATTTGGCAAAATTTCTGTCCACAGATCCTCCACTGCTTTGGATTTGGAGAAGAATCGGTGGCCCCCGATGTCGAAATGAAAACCCTTATAGGTGACCGTGCGGGAAATTCCGCCGACGTAAACAGGATCCGCTTCCAGGACAACGACATCCACCGACTCTTTTGAGAGAAGATAGCCAGCCGTGAGACCTGCCGGTCCCGCACCGATAATGGCGACTTTTGTTTTCATCTTTTATTACGCAACCCAGTTGCCCCGCATGAAATTCCAAACGTACCAGCCCTGTACGCATAACCCAGCAGCGCTGAGCAACGCTACTGCCGCGATGCCGAAAGCCCCCGCAAACATCGGCGGCGTGCGAAATTGACGCAGAAAATTCAAAAACGCCAGCACGATCAAAGCGTGGACGGCAAACTCGTAGCGAAGCATGCTTTCCATATCGACACAGGCGACTCCGCTGACCGAGAGGTAGTAGATCGCAGCCGCGCAGAAATAGATCCCGATGCGCGTCGGCAGCCCCGCTCGGCGTCGAATCACTGGAAGCAGTTCGCAAAGTGGGATGCCGAAAAGAAGCAGAGCGCCCAGCGTCATCGATATTTGGCTCGCTTCGGTCGGATTATTCAGAGCCGGAACTAGCCAGCGATAACTGGCAGGCTTAAACACCGCCAAATAATCGGGAACAATCCCCCAGCCGGCTGCCTGTGTGAGCATATAGATGTTCCATCGACCCCAGCGGAGTTGAGAGTAAACGAAGAATCCGACGGCGCCGCACGCCGCGACCAGAGTCATACCGATCGCTGCGCTATTCTTCCGAAGCCAGTCGCGTGGCTCAAACAAACCGCGCCATCCAGTTTCAAATGCCGAGCGCACCACCGGAAAAGCGGCGCATAGAAGTCCAACAATTCGCGTTGCCGACATCACGATACCGTGCGCCGCTGCCCAAAATTTCGCGGACCTCCCTGCCACAGTGCTCCAATAGATAAAACCAAGGAGCGCCATCAAAAATAGTGATTCGGAATAACCGGCGACCAGGAAGAACGCTGCTGGATGGGCGGCGATCAGTAACGCACCGCAAATCTGAACCGCAGGCGGAACATTCCAGCGCCTACAAAATAGAAAGAAGTAACTCCAAAAACCCCAGGCAGCGAGCTGAGCGGTGATCAGGAGTGCAGCGTTGCTGTCAATATCAAGCCCGTAGCGGAATAGCGCGGCGATGGCCGGATACGCTGGAAAAAATGCAACATTCGACACATCCATAACCTTGTGGTCGATGGGTGGGACAATGGTCTGGTATCCGCGATCGACGATGTTCATGAACCAATAGCTGTCGTGCTGCACCAGCGCGGAATAGCGGTCCGAAATCGGCGCTTCGGGGGCAAGCAAGCCCACTGCCATTGCAACTTGGAGGAGGGTTACTGTTAGTCCCGCCAGTAAAGGCATGAGCAAGCGCGGCGGGCGCATCATGCCATCATAATCGCAGGCCCCCAACGCTTTGCTCGCGAAACCTTTAGGACCCTGGCATGCTGTCCCACCACGGAGCGCGAGGGACACGGCAACCCCATCGAGACTCCAAGAACTTTTGAGACTTTCGTCAAAGACAATCTCGGATCGCATTGTTTTCCAACCGGTGCACGTTGATTCTCGTGGCAGGGTTTGACGGCGGTTGCGCATTGTTTATTCGCCGCAAGCCGTAGCTGGCAGTGCATGAAGTGAACTTCGCCGGGCTTCCAGCAACGCGACCGAAGCTGCTATGACCCAGAGATCACAAGCACAATCTCGCCCTTCGGTGGATGGGCTTGATAATATGCAAGAAGCTCGCTGGCGGCGCCGCGGCGGAATTCCTCAAATTTCTTTGTCAGCTCCCGCGCGACGCAAAGTTGTCGCTCCGGTATGATATCGATACAGGCGGCGAGTGTTTTGGTTAATCGGTAAGGCGATTCGAAAAAGATTGCTGTTTCGTCGCGTTCCGTCGCTGCTCGCAATTCGCGCTCGCGTTGTCCACTTTTCACCGGAAGAAACCCACCAAAAGAAAATTTGTCGGTGGAAAATCCGGAACCAAGAAGAGCCATCAGGATCGATGATGCTCCGGGGATGATCGTAAACGGGAGTTCGCGTTTGATGCATTCGCGGATGAGGCGCAACCCGGGATCGGAGAGTCCAGGCGTTCCTGCGTCTGTGATCAGCGCAACGTTTTCACCGCGCCCGAGGCGTTCGACAAGCTCGGCCGTGCGGGCCGCTTCATTGTGCTCGTGATAACTGACGAATGGCTTTTTGATTTCGAGATGCTTGAGCAACAGCCCCGAATGCCGCGTATCTTCAGCCGCGATTACATCGGCTGATTTCAGCGCCTCAACAGCACGCAGCGTGATATCGCCCAGATTGCCAATTGGTGTGGCGACGACGTAAAGCATTCCGCATCATCCATTCAAAATCAGTCGTTGGCTATTGAAGCAACGGGGTGTTTTGCTTTCAACAAAGCCGATGTGCCGATAGAAAACGAATCCGTAACGGAGGTAAAATGAGAAAAAGCTCTTATCTAACAATCCTGTCGATCCTATCTTTAGTTGGTTGTGCGGGAGAACCAACTACGGTGACGACGACCACAACGACACAGGAAGTAACGACCACAGGCCCCGCTCGAGAGGTGGTGGTGACCCGACAGCCGCCGCCACTTCGCATTGAAACTCAGACCGTGGCGCCTGGACCTGGATACTTCTGGACGAGAGGTTATTGGCGATGGACTGGAACAACCTACGTGTGGGTGCCGGGCACTTGGGTAGTCCGCCCAAGACCAGCCGCCGTTTGGGTGGAAGGCCATTGGGTGCCTCGTTACGGCGGATATGTATGGGTCCCGGGGCACTGGCAGTAGCCAAGAGACAGTAATCGTTACCAGCCCAGAATCTTTGCGAAAATCAGCGGCGCCACAATCGTTGCGTCCGACTCGATGATGAATTTCGGAGTGTCGACGCTGAGTTTTCCCCACGTGATCTTCTCGTTCGGCACCGCGCCCGAGTACGATCCGAAGCTGGTCGTGGAATCGCTGATCTGGCAAAAATAACCCCACTCCGGCACGGGCTCGCGGACAACGTCCTGGTTCAACATCGGCACAACACAAATTGGGAAATCGCCAGCGATGCCACCGCCGATTTGGAAAAAGCCGATGGCTGAATCCTGCGACACGCTGCGATACCATTCTGCGAGCGCCATCATGTATTCAATTCCGGAACGAATAGTGTGGACATCAGTGATTGCTCCCGTGATGCAACGTGCAGCGTAAATATTCCCCAGGGTGGAATCTTCCCAGCCAGGCACAAACATTGAAAGATCCTTGTGCGCAGCGGCAATCATCCAACTATCGGCAGGATCGATCTCATAAAACTTCTTGAGCCGGCATTCTCGGAGGATTTTGAAAAGGAACTCATGCGGAAAGCCGCGCTCTTTTTTTTGCGCAGCGGCAACCCATTCGTCGATTACTACTCGTTCGATGCGGCGAATAGCTTCCTCTTCCGGAATGCACGTGTCGGTGACCCGATTTAGATGACGACCGAGCAGCTCTTCTTCCTGTTGCGGAGTCAGCTCACGATAATTCGGCAGGCGGACATACTGGGTGCGCGCAACCAGATTAAAAAGATCCTCCTCCAGATTCGCTCCGGTGCAGGTGATGGCATGGACTTTGTCCTGGCGAATCATTTCCCCCAGAGAGACGCCCAGTTCCGCCGTGCTCATCGCTCCCGCGAGTGTGATCATCATTTTTCCACCTCGATCGAGGTGAGCGATGTAGGCATCGGCAGCGTCTTTCAAGACAGCGGCGTTAAAATGCCGGTAGTGGCGATCAATGAACTGGCTGATGCTGCCCATTTTCACTTCGCAACTTTTCCATTCAGGCCCACTCGCTTTTGATGCAAAACTTTTACCGCGGCAGTCAAGCGTTAATCGCGCCTTTCCCGAAAATTTCTTTACGGTACGGCGGCAAGGATCGGCGCTGCCAGGATCTCCGGTGTTATGCCCAACAAAAGAACTGTTGCCGCAAGCACAGCTACCGTGGCTCGCGTTAGCAGAGCCGGCGGGAGGACACCGACCTGTCGCGGGGAGGCGAGCACAGGTTCATCAACGAAAATCGCCTTCAGTACCATCAGGTAATAGTAAAGCGAGATAAAGCTGCCGAGAAGCGCGACTGCCACGAGCCAGAGCAAGCCGTGGTTTGCACCGGCGCGAAGCGCAACACTAAAAAGATAAAATTTTCCAAAAAACCCGGCGAGCGGCGGTATCCCTGCCAGTGACAACAGGAAGACAGACATGCATCCCGCAAGCAGGGGCGACCTGGAACTTAATCCGGCAAAGTTTGAGAAATCGTCGCCGCCAGTTTCGCGCCGCACCATGGCGACGACGCCGAATGCACCGACGAGTGTGATAGCATAGATGGTGGCGTAAAATAATGCGGCGGAAAATCCGGTTCGATCGCCAGAGACCAGTCCAATGAGTGTATATCCAGCATGCGCCACCGCGGAGTAGGCAAGCAGTCTGCGCACATTTGATTGCGCAAGCGCGACGAGATTTCCAAGCAATATCGATAATGCTGCCAGCGCGGCGAGCACGGGCGACCAACCTGCAACCATCGCATGCCATGCGGCGCTGCCGTGAAAAGGAGCAAACCCGACCAGCACAATCTTTCCCAGTACCACAAATGACGCGACCTTAGAGGCTGACGCAATAAACGCTGAGCTGGGGACGGGCGCGCCCTGATACGCATCGGGCGCCCAGAGGTGAAATGGTGCCGCGGCAATTTTGAAGGCGAAGCCGATAAGCGTCATCACAATCCCAACGGCTAGCAACGGTTGGACCGATACGGTCGCCAGTTTCTCCGAAACCGCCGCGAGGCTGGTGGTGCCCGACATTCCGTAGATCAAGCTGATTCCGAAGAGTGTGAAAGCGCTGGAGGTGCTGCCGAACAGGAAATATTTCAGGCCGGCTTCCGCCGAACGCACATCCGTCTTGTCGAATGCCGTCATCACATAGAGCGACAAGCCGAGTAGTTCGAGTCCGATGAAAATCATGAGTAGCTCCTCGCTGCCGACGAGCAGCATCAGGCCAACTGTTGCAAATAGAACAAGCGCCAGATATTCGCCCGGATGACGCAGCGACTTTTCTGACGTCGTCAGGAGGACTGTGAAGAAAGCCAGGGCGATACAGATAATTTTGAACAGCAACGTGAGCGGCGTGATCACAATCATCCCGCCAAAGGGGGTCGCGTTGCGCGGCAACATCAGCACTGCGCCGATCGCGATAGCGAGCCCGAGCGCGGCAACCGCAGAACAAATCCCCGTGGCGGTGGACGTGTCGTTCGCGCTTTGAGCAGGCTTCGCCGTGGAGACTGTTGCGGTCGATTTCACGCGTCCGGTCCCAAGCCCAATCGAAAGAACCGCAAGCGCAGTTATGACTACGATCGTCTCCGGCAACGCGAGCTTCAGCAGTTCGAGATAAGACATTGTTAAGCCGGCGGCTTTCATTTGAGAAACCTCATTGCCTCCACTGCCGGCATAATGCGATCGAGCAACAATTTTGGATAAACTCCCACTACGAACGTCGTGAACATGAGCAGGCAAGCGCCGCATTTTTCCGCGGTTGTGATGGGCTGTTGCTCATTCCAATCTGGATCGAGCGCTACGCGAGCTTGCTGCAAGTGGACGTCTGGCTTTGTCTCGCCGAAGAACGATTGCTTTAACGCGCGCAAGGTGAACGCGGCGACGAGCACCATGCCGGCACCTGTGATCCAAACTGCCAGCGGATAAGTTTTCGATGCGCCAATAAGAATTGTGATCTCGGCCGCGAATCCACTGAAACCGGGTATGCCCATCGACGCGGCTGCCGCGATGACAAAGGTGAACGCGGCAAATGGCAAAGCACGCCCCAGATTCAGACCGGCGAGCGCATCGAGGTCGCGCGTATGTGTGCGGCGATAAATCATGCGTCCAGCGACGGCAAACAAAAGGGCCGCGATAACGCCGTGTGAAAACATTTGCAATACTGCCCCTGAAACGCTCAGCGCTGTTGCCGCGCCCAGACCGAGCAAGACGAAGCCCATGTGGCTGACACTCGAATAACCGATAACGAATTTCAGATCACGCTGGCGGAGCGCCACCGCCGCGGCGTAAACAATTCCAACGACTGCCAGAAAGACGATCCATTTGCTCCACATTTGGAAGCCCTGTGGAAAGAGATTCATCGCCACGCGCAGTCCTGCATACGAGCCAAGTTTCATAACGATCCCGGCTAGAAGCATCGAGCCGGCTGTAGGCGCAGCGACGTGCCCCGTCGGCGCCCACGTGTGCAGCGGCCAGATTCCCGCGAGCACAGCAAAGCCGAGAAATAACACGGGAAATGCCCACGATTGCAGTTGCGGCGAAAATTGGAATTGCGACAACTGATTCAGATCCAGCGATCCGGCAGTTACGTACCCGGTAAGGATCCCGATGAATACGAGCATGCCGCCAAAAAACGAATAGAGCGTCAGCTTCATCGCCCCGTATTCCTTGTTGGTCGATCCGAAGACGGCGATAAGAAAATACTTCGGCACGATCACCAGCTCGTAGAACGCGAAGAACAGAAACAAATCCGCGCTCAGAAAAACTCCGTAGCAGCCAGCCACCACGAGCAGTAACCAGAAGAAAAATTCGTTCTGCCGATGTTCGACGTCCCACGAAAACAATACCGTACTTACGGCGGAAATACCCGTGACAAGAACCATGGTGAGGCTGATGCCGTCGATCGCCAGATGGTAATTCATGCCCAGGGCGGGCACCCACGGCACGCGCACGATGGTTGTGAAGTGCGCAACGTCGGAAATCGGCGTGCGAACCAGCGCGATGAGACCAAGGCCAAGACCTGCGATTGTTGTAAGCAGCGCGATCCATCGCGCAAACGCGCGCGGCAAAAGCAGCAGCAGCACTGCGCCTGTGAAGGTGATGTAAATCGTCCAGGCGATCATGCGCGTCGCCCATCCCAACTTGAAATGCCAATTTGGCATTTCAAGTCAGTCGCTTCTTCAGCCGCAGGGCAAAACATAAGGTCGGATGGAAAACGCCCGATGATCTCTTTGCTCATTCGCGTGGACATTTAACCAAGCAATTGCGCCAAGTGAGCGACGGTTGTGTTGAAAATGTTGAACAGGAACTGCGGCGCGATGCCGATGGCAAACATGAGCAATGTCACAGGAACGATGACGAATTTTTCGCCTCGCAAAAGATCTGGAAAACCGCTGCAACTTTCTGCGAGCGGCCCGCTGAACAGGGATTGCATAGCACGCACAAAGACGATGGCTGTGACAAGAAGCCCAATCACCGCAATGGCCGTATACGCGGCTGCTATCGCGAATGAGCCTTTGAAAATCAGAAACTCGCCGATGAACCCGTTTAGTCCAGGTAGACCGAGCGAGGAAAACATGGCCACGCTCATCCATCCGCAGAGGAGCGGTGTCCGCTGCATCAGGCCGCCGAAGTCGTCGATCCCGCGCAAACCGCGGCGTTGTTCCAGCAAGCCAACGAAGTAGAAAAGCGTAGCCGCGGTGATGCCGTGGTTGAAAATTTGCATGAACACACCGCTCAGCGCGGCATTCGTGTCGATCCTGGTAGGAACGACAGGTGAGGCGGCTATGGCAAACAGAGCAAGCATGCAGTAACCGAGGTGATTGATCGACAGATATGCGATCATTCGCTTCAAATCCCGCTGCGCCCATGCAGCCAACGGAGCAAACACAATCGAGCAGATCGCCAGCGCAAGAAGCCACGGACCGATGACCTTGATCTCGTGGGGAAAAAGCGGAAGCAACAGACGCACAAAACCATAAACGCCCATTTTCGAAAGGACGCCCGTCAGCACCATCGAGACGCCGGTGGGCGCGGTTTGATACGCGTCGGGTAACCAGGTGTGAAACGGAAACAGCGGCACTTTTACTGCAAGGCCGACGAAGATTCCGGCAAACGCGAGCCACGCCAGCTTGCCTGTGAGCAGACCATTTTTGCCGAAGCCAGAAAGAGCGGCAAAATCGAAAGTGCCTTTCGCGAAATAAATTCCGATAAACGAGAGCAACATCGCCACGCTGCCCAGGAACGTGTAAAGGAAAAACTTGGTCGCGGCGCGGTCCCGATTCTCGCCGCCCCATATTTTGATCAGCAAAAACGCAGGAATCAGGCTCATTTCGTA
>Ga0222622_10000215_pt1 | contig 20907 bp, 22 predicted proteins | sample PLM2_5_b1metaG_FD_177335 | JGI IMG/M metagenome (GOLD analysis project Ga0222622, IMG submission 177335) | Groundwater sediment microbial communities from an aquifer in East River, Colorado, USA - PLM2_5_b1 | ecosystem: Environmental > Terrestrial > Soil > Riparian zone | place: USA: East...
CTCCCTGCCTGCATAAAAAATCTGCCATATATAGAATATAAAAGGTGGAATTAATTCAAAAGCATTCAAAATTAAATGAGAAAAAAAAAGTATAGCTACTCCCGATATAAGGATAACAGTACCTCTAGTAAAATTTCCAACATACATTTGGCCAAGTCCGGCTATTAAGATACTCAAAATCATCGCTTTACGTTTAGTTTTAGTCAGTTGGAATTCACTCTAGTTATCTGCCATAAAACATGGATATTAAATTTCCTGAAATAGTGATTATAGGATCTAAATTGGAAGAAATGAATGATGATAGCATTCTGAAATTCGAATTAACGTAAAGTTATTTAACATTCTAAATCTTAAGGTTATTTAACATCCTAAATCTTACCGTTCAAGAGACTATATTATTACTGTATATTATATTGATGCAAAAAATGAAATGTTTCTCTTAAAAAAAGATAATTTCCCGTGTTATCTTTGTAAGGTTGACTCCAATTCTGATTGGTAACAATAAGATATAACCGCATAAGCCTAAAATATCTCTTAAGGCTACAATAAATTGCCTATGCTTAAAGAAATTCCGGTTTCAGAAGAAGAATTAATAATTATAGAAAGTGCATTAGATGAGGTAGGAGAGTACCTCAAGAATGATACCACGCCAGATAGCGCCAAAATTAGAGAAGAGATAATCGGAGCTGGACAGATAGTAAGCTCTAAACTCTTAAGAGATGTCTCATACCAGACTTGGGGAATCTGGTTTACTAAAGTAGGTTTTGTCCAACATCATAAAAAGCTAATAGAAGATCTGCATAAGGTACAAGATGACCGTTTAAAACAATTCTTTGTCGAAACAGAGAAACCAAGCGAAAATCAAGATGCCAAATTGATATCTCAACTCAATTATGATATACGAGAAAATGCAAAATTACTGTCTGAATTAGGTCTAGTGACTCCATTAGGCACCAATATTAAGAAGAGAATCATTGAAAGTTATGAACGAATGAGAAGTATGGGTGTGGATCCAGATACAGGAGATATAAGCAGGTAAAATCATTTAATCTAATTTCCTCGCTTTAACAACATCAGCTCTTTTTAATTATTAATTATTAAACTATGGTTATACCTGATTTAATCTTCATTCAAAAGTGATACAAAATCCGCACTGTGAAGGATTCGAATTTGCGGTAGGATTTAACATGTTAAGGATAGACCAATACTTGATAGTGTTTTATATAGAAATTATTATGATATTATTAGAATAGAAAAAATAAAAAATTTGAGAATTCTTAAGCTAGCTCTTGCCCGGCCCTTTCTCTTTTTCTTCTTTCATACTTTTCTTGCACTAGGCCTTGTACTTCTTCAGATTCTAATTCCTTCATGGTTTCTAATGCTCTTTCAATCACACTATCGAGATTTGCAACGTGATCGACTTCAACCTCAATTTCCATGTTTGGTCCTGCTGATTTGTATTTAGGCGGTATAGAAATTTTTATTCTTTGAGGCATATAGTTCCTTATCCGAGGTATATTTAAATTATTGGATACAAATGTACTGTTCAGTTTTCTATTCTATTCTATTTTATTTCTACTCCCAAAAATTGGTTAAACTTTTATCAGAACGTCGTTATTGTTAAACAGAATCAGAATAAGGTTAGAGATTCTAGAAAGACTGTATTCACATCCAGTCGAAATGGCTCCTACCCCATTCCGATATGTGTATTTGGATTCCGTAATTATCATGATGTACAGGAATAGAGAAAAGAAGCAATACAAGCTGCACACACGTTCTATCTCAATTCTATGAGAACTAATGATGAGAAGTAGGTATCGGACAATAGTAAAATATATTGATTTATCAGAAAAGCATAAAGCTAAGTTCATAGTGACTATAAAGCGTAAAAAAACATGATCGTACAGACAAAGCTGATATCAAGGCCTATATTAGATTTGACTCATTATGACACCCTTTCGGTAAATTTGAGTAGTAATGTGCTAAATAACAATGTATGAAGTCGATTCACCATCTTTTCTGGAAATTCCTGCTTCCTTAGTAGAACAGATGTTACAGAAAACTAACGAAATTGGAGAGATACTTCAAAGCTCCATGCATGATATAAATCGTAAAAGAGAGAAATTCCGTCTGCAACTCGAACAAATAGGACTGCTAGATAATGATATTAATTTTGGGAATACTAAGCCATTAGTTTCAGGAGGAGTAGATGGAGCCTATGCTGTTGATCGTCTCTTGGGAACCGATTTGTTATTTGCAGCCGCCGTCGGAGTAGAGGGTATAAATGAATTAGAAAATGGAAAACGGATTGCACCCAACCATGATGTGTTTGTTTACCCAGAAAAACATAATCCTGAAAACATGATTTCGGCAAGAGCGATTATGCTAGAAATGGAAATCAAACTAGCAGCAAATGCCCCATATGATATAGTATATCTTGATGGGTCCCTTACGACAGCACTAATACATATGTACAAGGCTATCAATTTTATAGAAAATCTTAAATCAAAGTCTTCTGACAAAATTAAGGAAGATTTTAAAGATTTTTTGATTTCATATAAGAAAATTTTGGACTTGAAAGACACTTACAAATATTATCTCGGAATACCAAAATATACTTCTAGGAATGATATAGGTAAAAACCTTCATTGGCCTGAGAACTATGATGATAGAGCAATTCTAACCTTGATATTGGATCCAGGAGAATTTACACGTCCAAAATTATTTACAAGCGAAGAAGGATGGCATGTAAGATTACCATATGAGGATGAAGAACTTCGAGTCTTGATGCAGCAAGTAATTTCAGGAATAAAAAACCTGTCTGTAATTTATTACAAACCGCACCCTTGGTGTCCGGCGCTAAGAATTGAAATGCCATCCGCAACGGCTGGTGATGAAACGAAACTAAATTCCATTTTAATCAATATAAAAAATCAATGCCAGACACCCTCTATCATGGAACCTTTCCCACTATATATGGCTGATAGAATAGCTAAACATATGGCTCCAGCCATTCCAGCTTATAAACAAATCATAATGAACCAAATGACACAGTTAAATGATCACAATGAAAAAGATATATTTTTTCTAATGCATTCATACAGAACGGAAGGCGGATCATAATTTTGGAAATAAGTTTAGAAAATACTATTGATAAAAAGATTAATTACTTGTTAAAAGATAGTTCCATATTAGGAACAATTGGATCACCCTCTTCTACAATCGAACTTGCTCTAGATGTATTAGAATCTTCGGTCACAAGACAACTTGTTGGTGAATTGGCTATTTTCAAATATTTACAGGATTCTAAAAATCATTATGCAATTGGTCAAATAATAGAAATCGCGCTAAAGAACTTTTTATTGGAGGATCCTACGATAAAGTCTGTGGCAAGAAAAAGAGGATCAGTTAATCCTATTAGTGGTATACAGGATGTTCATGTGGGAAAGTTACTTTGTAGCGCTATATTTACTAGTTCTGAAGATCTAGTTGAACCAAGTTTATTAGGAACGGTGCCACCTACTGGAACGTATGTTTATCAAGTAAATGATAATATTTTAAGTACTATTTTAGAAGAGCAAAAGAACAGTTTGTTCTATTTGGGGAATAGTTATGGATCCAAAACTAAATTGCCAATGTGGTTTAAGCATTTTGATTATGGGGAAAGCGGTGCAGGTGAAGCCTATCATTTAGGAATCTTTGGAATAACTGGATCTGGAAAATCAACATTGGCAAAAATGATTCTGACAGCATATTCCAAATTTCCTCATATGGGATTATTAGTAATGGATCCTGTCGGGGAGTTTTCTAAGAGTTTCGCAAATGATTACAACAATAATACGGACAAGAAATACCAGAACTACGGTTCTAATTTCAGTATGAAAAAAATTATGAACTCTCTCAATAAAGAAGTTCTGGCAATTAACGTTAGAAATCTTGTTTTAGATAGATGGACGTTGTTTGAAGAAATCTTATTGCAATCACAATTCTTTCATCAATTAACAATTAATGGCGCAAACAGGAGATTTGCCGTAGACGCATTGATACCCAAACTTAGAAATAAAACATCATTAACTAACTTGATAAAAAGAGAGTCCTTCGACCTTTTTATAAATGAATTGCGGAAGGAAGAAGTCCAGATTCTCATATTTTCAACTCCAGAACCAAGGAAGAGACTAAATAACCTTGTTTCAAGTTTGGATCAAAAAAATTTAGATAATTTGTATTCTCAATTCTGGACTCCAATTTGTAGTCTATTTGAAAACAGACAGGATGCATTAACGATTGATGATCTTTTAGAGAAATTTTCTTGGAAATTAAAACCACTTATTGTAATAGATCTTTCTGAACAAACTGCTCACAGGATGCAACTGAAATACTGGAATGAAACTATTCAATCTTTAATACTGAAGCGATTACTTAGAGGGTTGGTTAGTCTAGGAGAAAAAACCTGGCAGAAGAACACTTCATTAAATACGCTAGTTGTTCTGGACGAAGCACATAGATACGCTAGGAAAGACGAATTCACGGATACAAATCTTGAACAATTGAGACTAACTTTGCTAGATGCCGTGAGGACCACGAGAAAATATGGATTGGGATGGTTGTTTATCAGCACATCATTATCAAGTATCCACAGGGATATACTACAGCAACTAAGAATTATTTTCTTTGGATTTGGGCTCTCACTAGGTAATGATTTAGTCACACTTAGAGAATTAGTATCTGATGAAAAAGCTATCGATTTGTATAGGACATTTACCGATCCCGCAAGTTCTTTCAATACAAAGACCAGAAAGTATTCGTTCATGACTCAGGGACCAGTTTCGCCATTATCATTTTCAGGATCTCCATTTTTCTTCAATGCCTTTAGTACGAACGTCTTCATGAAGGAAAATAATTTAGATATAATGGTATGAGATACAATACTTCTCTAGTTTAAAGTCATAAAATAAGTGAAATCAAATTAGACTAAAAACAGATTTACAAATTCAATCCTTCCAGAAAGGAGATTGAAGTATACTGTCACGAACACAATCTGAGCATTCTAACATTTGTAAGCATCCTTTACTATACATCGAGTCAATACATGTATTTATAGTATTAATGGGTTATAACTTTAGATGCAAAATGCAAAAAATTAGTGCGTGTTTGTGGTTTGATAATAATGCCGAGGAGGCAGTGGAATTTTATATCTCAGTTTTTAAGAATGCAAAGATTGGTAACGTTACACGATACGGAAAAGAGGGATATGAGATTCATAAAAAAAAGGAAGGAACTGTAATGACAATTGACTTTGAAATCGAGGGACAAAAATTTTTGGCCCTTAATGGCGGACCAATCTTTAAATTTAATGAAGCCATATCCTTCCAAATCTATTGTGAAACACAAGAACAAGTTGATTATTACTGGGAAAAACTTTCTGTAGGTGGTGATAAAAATGCCCAGCAATGCGGATGGCTCAAGGACAAATTTGGAGTTTCGTGGCAAGTTGTTCCAACTGTTTTGATAACGATGCTACAAGACAAGGACTCTAACAAAACGGAAAGAGTCATGAATGCAATGCTACAAATGCACAAGCTTGACATTAATGTCTTAACAAAAGCCTTTCGAGAAGTATAACTAGCTTATTGAAGCAGGTCGTGCTTCGCTTCATAATATCCTTCCGCAGTCAGGATGGATAAGCAAGAAGATGTTGCAATTATTATAGAATTATTTAGAATGCAATATGAATGCCTAAAACCTGATGATAAAGAAAATTATATTTAGTCATCTAAACTTTAGGGCTGTGGTTCTTACCAAGCATATTTATTTTCTGTCTGCGTTTAGTACAATATTAATCTCTCCAACGTATCCAACACTGTCTTTTGTTAAATTGACTATTAGCCGTTCTCCACTATTTCTATCGATTAGCCCATCAACTGAGCCTTGACTATAAATAATATCGTCTTCATTTGTAATTTTAGGAGGACCATGATTACTATATGGAGCTTGTTTGTGTACTTGTTGATTCATGGAATTGTTAAAGTAAAGCTGGCTTGTCCATTCCAAGGTTGTCTCTGAGCCGTTGAACACACGAACCTTATCATGAATATGGATTGTTCTGCCTTCATACCAACCTGGATAAATAGTTGTAAATTGAGCAGTCCCATTACTATCTGTCACTTGATATCCACGAAGGAAATTCCTTCCCGAGGTTCCCATGTCCTTAACTGCTGAATAGACACCTTGTGAATCTGTATGCCAAATATCTACTTTTGCTCCGCTCAGAGGAACACATATGCTATTATCTACATCATATACGTGAATGATCAGACGCAATGGAATTCCTTCTTTTACTGAGCCATCAGAACTGTCTGATCTTATATCGGAGCGATTAGGCATTTTGTCTACAAAGTATGGACCCTCAGTCTGCTGAGGAGTACCATTTAGTTTTATGGAAGGTGTAAGAGCACAGGATCCCGATGCTGAGGCAGCTTTTTCAGATGGAGAAAGTTCCGACAAAAAGCCAAGTTGCACAGGTCTTATTGACAATACTTCATCTGGTAGTGCATTTACCACTTGTCCCAATGGATTTGCCATACTATCAATTTTGACGTACGTCAAAACGAGAACTAGAGAGAACAGGCCGAGAGTTAACGCCCTCAAAATCTGTTTTGACATTCTAAGTATGTACAACACAATGAATGTACAAGGTTTGTCCCTTTAAATTTTGTTAAAGACATTACGTCAGGGCTGGCTGGCATTACAGCATCAGAAAACTAACATTCAATTACATTATTTATGATACATTACTTGATAAATAATAATTTAAACCAGTATATAACTTGATTAAATATATGCAAAAACAAAAACAAGAGTATTTCAACTTCATTTTATAGAAATACAAAGTGATTGCTATTTTTAAAGTCCTTTTTATGTTATGTTACAAGTCAGAGTAACCACAAAAAAAATGGAATTTCGATCATGATAAAGCAATCGTTCTTCATATCCACCGTTAGAAGCAGTTTCAATAGCATTTATGGGTATTGCCTCTTACATGGTCTACGCAGGTATATATAACACCGCAGCGCACGCGGCTCGGGACAAGAAACTCCGCAGAGACCTGCGGGTAAATATAGAAAATAATATCAAACTACTAAGGAGCATCGCATCATCTCAAGATCGCTTAGAGATGGAGAAGAACGTCAAAGAACTAATGGATCTCTCAACGCATTTGCAAAAAGAAAATGAACAACCTGATTTGACACAGAACGAGATCCGTGATATAGTCAATGATGTAATTTTAGAAACTAAAGAAGACACAAAAGAAATCGTAAATGATTAATGAAAGTAATTATGACTCCATATATGAAATTAATTGAGTTTTCTTTTTAATCCTTACGGAGTCGATAATTAGATAAAGTTTTAGCAATGTAATTACATAGAAATAAACAATTGTACACATGGCTGGGCATGGGAATTCTAACATCGACATTGCTTTTACTTCATAACCTTTCAAACTAAGTCTCAATGCGTCTATCAACTTCGGGTGTCAAACCTAGGTCTACAAAAAATTTCTTGATAAGAGCAAGAAAGGAGTTCCATATCAAAGAGATTCGAAACGGATGCGTATAAAGGTTCAGAAATTCAAGCAGAAATAGATAAAGGGAATATCTTAAAGATATTATACGATTCTAATGAATAAATCGAATACATTCTTTGCATATTTTAATAAATTTATGCATGTTTGCAAGTCTTCAAATATCCAAATCGAGGAGAGGTTACCAATGAAGAGTATTTTAGTTCTCTTTATAGTAATTGGTGTTGTGACAATATCAGGGATAATCTATTCTAGTTCAGCAGAAGCAGTACAAGTGGATAGATACTGGAGTGTCTTGGAACCATATGGTCACGTAGCCCCTGCTGCAGAATCTAATGGTTTCATTGGTGTAAAATTTAGAGAAGATTTCAAGCAACTTGTCTACAACGTTAATGTGAACAACATTGACAATATTACTGGCATATACCTTTACAGTCGTGGAGACGATACTAAAAAGGCCACTATGATTCTAGACTTATTGCAAGAAGCAAAGGAAGTGAAAGTCAAAGACAAATTCAACGAAGCAAGTCTATTGCTAAATAAAAAACATGAAATTGAAGGAACGGTTGCCGTCGGTGGTGTAACTTCTGCGGATCTACAGGGAGAAGTAAAAGGCAAATCTTTGAAGGATCTTCATAAATTAATTACGAATGGAGAGTCCTTTGTGATTGTTACTACAAAACAATTTCCACGAGGCGAGATTGGTGGAGGTGATTTCGTGCCAATTGATAGATTTTTTCCTGATACGTCAGATTTTAACTGGACCTGAATCAGATATTAGAAATTTTTAAATATCTTTGGTGGTAATGAGTCCCGGGTTAACGGTACTCTTGCTTGGAACGATGGAAAACCGGTGATTTATCACTTGAAGGGTTCCTGTAGAATGGGACTATTAGAGGCTTCATATTATGTTATAACCCTTCAAACTTAGCCTAAGTGCATCTAACAAATAATCATAAATCAACGGCTAAAAGCATTCTTCTACTTACTTTAATCATACTTTTATTATATTATTTTATATTTTCTTCTAATTTCTGTAGGTTTAATATCAATTATACTCTTAATTTCGTGATTATCTAACTCAAGATCGTGATTTATTATTCAAGAAATAGGCATGAGGATACAGTTTCTTAACTCATGATTCTAACCATCCTTGTCTTTTGAACCAATACATCATAAATCCTGCGGGGATTATCGCTGCCATCAATAGTATAATGAAAGAAGTGTATTCTCCCAAGAATGTTGGTGATCCAGTAACGATACCGCCAGGCACATTAACATTCATTCCATAATATGTCGCAACTAGTGATGCTGGGATTGATAGAGTAAAAAATATCGTTAGAATTGCCAAGATTTTGTTAGACTTTTCGGTGCTAAGCATATGGTCGGTATCTTTGAATATTTCTATGGTTTCTTTTGATTCATCAAGGGTTTCTATTACCTAATCATAATAGTTTTATAATTTGTCTTATTATTATGTTGCAAGCGCCACAAAAAGCATTCCACATATTCATTCTGGTGGGCCATAATTGGGCCCACTGGTTGGTTACTGAACCATTATGCCTCGTTAATGCTGGTAAACCTTGGGTGCTTTCGCTCAACCAATATATAGTATAAGGTCCCAGACGCAATTAATGAATATGAAAACACTAATTTTGATAGGAACATTTGCTCTTTCATTGGTTATCGCATATCCAATGATGAGTTTAGCACAGTTTGAGTCGCAAACAGGAAACCAGTCATCGTCTGAGTCACAGTCACAGATTGAGGTCCCATTGAATTTCACTCTAAAAGCAAAGGGTGGAGAGAAAGCAAAGGAAGGCCAAGAGAATAAGACTGTTACAGTGGATGTAGCAATTCAACAGGGTGAAGGCGAAAGCCCCATGAAGGTACCAGTAACTGCAATGGTACCAAATAATACCAAAATGCAGGATGTACAACTTTGTTCATCCATGAAAGAAGGAAAGCAATCGTGCCAGTCGTTAAAGGACTTCATGCCGAAACAAAATCAATCGTCCAGCGGATCATCTGAAGAGTCAAAGTCTTCTAGCAACACTAATGACAACGGCGGGCAATAACGGTTACGAAGACAACTAGGCAATTAACCTAGTTAAAAATATTTTTTTATATTTTTTCTCAATTAATGACTAATCAGTTTAATATCCACTCCATTCCTGTTTAATGTATGGATTTTCCCCGACGTAAACAAGAACTTGTAATAATAAATATTATAGATGAAATTTAGAGAATTATTTAATTGTCTTATTTGACACATTTAATTAATTATTGTTGAGAATTTCATTATATACTAATGTAGGCGGTTTTTCCTATTTTTGCGCCGCCTATCTTAGTCTATTTCAATATAATTACTCTATCCCCATAAATCCTCATAAGTTCATTGATCTCTTTATCTAAATGGATTTATTTTTATAAGCAAATTCTGTACTTGAAGACATGAAAGAGGTAGAAGATGTAGTAAACAAATTCAACATACTTGATAGCGCGTTAAAACAGGAATTTTCAAAGGTAGACCCACTTTTGGTGGTCGCTCTAATATTCGACAGGAGAGCAGACGAGAAGCACATCTACACTCTTGAGACTATATTAAAACCCGGGCAAGACATAAACGCAGTCCGTGAGGAGGTAATAAGTAAGACAGGAATGGCCCCTTCTTTTTATCTCCATGGCACTAAACTGATAGTAAGTCATCTTCTTGATTTGGACTTATTGAAGTGGATAAATGACAGGGACGACGTTGTTAGTATCAAAGGGGCCAAATTCAGCGCAGGAGGCTCTAGCGACTTCTAGCATAGTTCTACTTGCAGTGACACTTTCAATTGCGAGTTCACCAATCAAAAGAAGTGATAATAAATATTATATTTGAAATTTAGAGAATTAAAGTAAATTAAGTTAAAATATATAATCAACAAATTATTGTTGCGGTTCAATATAGATTTGGGTTAGGTGTCGTTTCCTATTCTGGCCGCCTAATCTAGTCTATTCTTTAAGGATTAGTATGACTGTATTCAGGACATTTAAAATAATGTCTAAATTTGGACATTTTATTTACCTACTTATTCCATAGGTTTTGTTATATATTGTTACCAATCGGATCTAAGAGAAAACACAAGAATAAATAAAATCAGATAGATTTAAGGAAGAAATGCATTTTAGATATCAATAATTCTTAACACATTCTTCTATTCAAAGATACCAATCGGATTATATAGTTGGTCTAGGCTTGACATACGACGTCTAAACACAGCAACTGGTGGCGGGCTTGATTGTTTCTTGTTCATTAAAGATGGTCTTGTCCAAGAAGCCATCAGTTGCTACATTCAGAATTGTTTATTAATAAATATTCCTGATCGAAGTTCTAGATCTAAAGCAAAGGTGCAGTGCTTGCTGCCACACTAACTGTTTTGTTGATTTCTGACTTGCTGGTTACTAAATTATCCTTCTTCCTTTCCAGCCATGTTATCTGCGCCAGCAGAGTCGGCAGTTGCAACGTTACCACCACTTACCTTTATTAGTCCTCTTATCTCTCCGGCTGGATGATCACTTGTGTGAACATTGACATAAGTCTCTTTGTTACCCATCGCCGTCTCGAGATCTTGCACCGTCTTTCCAGCCATGGGACCTTGAAGATCAGAGGCAGCAATTTCTCCTTGAATTATGATTCCTGTATCTGCTTTATTCTGTTTACCTGACTTTAATAGATCTACTACAGGTTCCCCGCTTTGTCCCTTCATACCTGCGTGTATATGCACCGCAGTTACATCCGTTATTCCCGTTATGTTAATCTTAAATGGAATGACGTCGCCTTTTTCTTTGAATTTCGCCTTTGCTGTTGCCGATGAAGTTGTAGGTGGGACCTCACTGTCTCCTTTAAGTTTTGCTTTAAAATTCTCGTTTTGTGCATAGATGTAATATGAGTTCACCGTAGCGATAAATACCAGCGATAACAGTGCTGCTGAGATACATGCGAAAATTAGTGTGTTGTTTAGTTGGAATTGCATGAAGTTATCTAAACTACAATGTATTTCAGGCTATGCAAAACAACATCTATATTTTTCCTAAAGTCTATTGTGATAGAACTAGTTTAGGTATTGATATTACACAAAATTTTCTATATTGAGGTTGATATTCAGTATAACTGATTAACGTGTTACCATTTGCCAATTCTCTTTTAAGGTTATCATCTTATATATCATCTAATGCAATGATTATAAACTCTTAAACATGACTATTAAGAGAAATAATGACATTTGACGAATCAATCTAGAGTTTCGATAGAAGATAACGTTACCATTTGCTAAATTCTGATCACTTTCTACTATTCAAAATTTTCATGACTTTCTACCAAAGGAATTATAAGTTGGTCAAGATAAGCGTACAACGCCTAACACACAACTGGTGGGAAATTGGTTGTGTCTTGTTCATTCAATCAAATTAACTTCTCCCATCAGTTGTTAATTAATAAGTTCCTTATAGATTTGATTAATATAAAAATATTTGTATTCTTAGAAGGTTACAGTAACAATATTTGTATTCTTAGGAGGTAACATTAAGAATATCTTAATTTATTCGTTGAGATATAGTAATAGTACACTCTTCATACATTCACGGATCCGAACTTCCGAATATGAGATTAATTGAGGTCTAAAAGGTCATACTATTAATTAAATTGTGTTGAGTTTAAATCATTATATAATTTGTTGACTGATAGGTAGTTTACAGATGACTAAGGAAAAGAAACTTTTCAACAAAACCGGTGACGCTGTCGAGATTAAAGAGGACGGCAAAGATGTGATTGTGACAGTTCAATATACGACCAAGGTGGAGCCAACGATGTCAGCGACGCAGGACAACTTTAATGATATAGTCTCGGTTTATGAAAGGACTGGCTTTACCGAAGAGCCAAGGCAATAGTTCGTTTTATACCAGTTGTTTAGATAAATCAGACCCATTCAATATTTGGTGCCGATAAACTGCATAGTGAATTAAGAATATTGGATTGGATTTTATATCAGGTTTGCAGTAACGAAATAAAAAAATTTTCCACTATTTTACCAATTCTGAAAAAAGATTCATTACCTTTAAACTTACTTCAAGGATAATTTGCCGCATGTGGAATTATCTCCTTTCATAGCCTTTACACACAGTCCAGGTATAAAGATAATATTGCGATTGGCTGATGTCCAAACCACTGCTCCATTACTCAATTTATACCAATATGTGGTTTTATTGCCAGTTGCATCTTCTGCAACTACGGTTATGGAAGCCCCGTCTTTAATAGCACGATACTCCTTGCCCCACTCACCAATATTTCCAATTTGCCAATTTTGGTCAAATTCGACATACACAAATTGCATTGCCGTCTGACCACCCGTTTGCGACATATCTGTAATATATACAGGAGAGTATATAATTAAATTTTCGTCCATTAATTCACACGCCACCTAATGTTTTTTTCAAAAATTAAAGGACAAAAACAAACTTCAATTTCAGATTTTGTTTGAATCCCAAAATTATAAGTATCCATTTTATCATATAATTTCTATCTATGTATCACATTCTTCCATTAAACCTGAAAAAGGTTCTGGATTTAATTCTGATTCTTGCTCTAGTAATAGTCGCCTACTTGATTCTGCGGATTGTAATGGATCATTTGTAATAATGAAATAAGAAAGTTTGAGAGTTTACGAAATTAGATCTTAAGTTAGGTCTATAAAATTAAAACAGCAATCTTTACTATCGCTATTATTACCATTGTTATTGCCAACTTCGTTGTGATTATCTATTTTTGTTGTTGTTGATTCTTTATTGGTATTCTGTGAAATGGTAAAAAAATTGATTATCTAAGTTTACTTACTACAAGAACGTATGCGTTCGTTTACAATTTTTCTTAATTGCTTATAATGCTCAAATATAATCGACATAAGGATTACATGAATTAAGATAGGTCTACAAGACATAGTTCCCGCAGAATTATAGAATCGTGGGATAGATAATTAATGAATCTACAAGAAATTGATAGTGTAAAAATAACAATCCTAGTAGACAATATTACTGATAGGTTACTCCCTAGTACATCCATAGTAAAAAGGCCTTCCATGATACGTAATCAAAGGATCGCCGAGTCCCCTATAGCCGAACATGGATTGTCAGCGATACTGGAAATATCTTATACCCATGGTAAGTCGATCAAGACCAACAAGTTTCTATTTGATACTGGAGTTAGTAAAGATGGCATAGTTCATAATTCCGATGTATTAGGAGTTAATCTGACAGATATTGAGACAATAATATTAAGTCATGGACATTTTGACCACATTTCAGGACTAATCAGTACTCTGAAAAGAATAGAAAAACGAATTGAAATCATAGTACACCCCAAAGCTTTCCTAAGACGCTGGCTTATATTTCCAAATGGTAATAAAGCAAGAATGGACTTTTTAAATGAGGAACAAATACTTAACGTCGGTGGAAAAATCAGAAAAATAGAGAAAATTAGTTTCCTCCCTAGGAATGAAAACAAACCCACAAAAAGGCCAGCAATATTGTCAATAATAGAGTGATGATTACAGGAGAAATTCCGAGGGTTACTGAATTTGAGAAAGGATTTCCGCTGCAATATAAAGTAAAAAATAAATTTGAATTAGTGCCTGATCCCTTGGTCAAGGACGATCAAGCAATGGTAATGAACATAAAAGACAAGGGGTTACTAATTCTGACCCGTTGTGGTCATGCTGGAATAATAAACACCATTAAATATGCGAAAAAAAAGTTACGGGTGTTAGAAAAATATATTCTGTTCTTGGGGGATTTCATTTATCAGGACAGAGATATGAAGAATCGATTCCGTTGACAATCGCTGAACTGATGAGTAGTTCCACGATATATTGTTCCATGTCATTGTACAGGCTGGAAAGCAGCATATGAGATCTTAAATATAATGCCAGAAAAATTCATACAACCAGGTGTAGGCTCAATATTTTGCTTTTAATATGTAAAATGTCGTGGTTATTAAAGACATATTACGGTAATTGAAACCAATTATATCCTTGCCGGCTTGCTTGAATTCCTTTGTTGAATTCCATCAATCTAAATCTACTAGAAAAGTTTTATATAATATGATAGCTAACATATCAAAGAAATGTTTAACCCAGAACGGTGTGAATTGTGTGAAAAGAAAACAGACTCGATCAAGTACTGGTTTGGAAGTATGATTTGTCCAAAGTGTTACGGCTTGCAGAGATCAAACCCGCAGACAATTTTAGTGAGCAATCTTCAAGACTAAAGTACAGCCACTGCCTAAAAATCTAGATCTAGAAATTTAATTGAACCGTCTAAAATTAATAGAATATAGAATCAAAGTATTCTAAAATAAACTAGAATATTGAAAGGGAAATTTGGATCAATTATTCTCAATTCAATAACCACGTTTCATTGGGAACAAGATAAGCAGAGATTATCAAATAATATCATGTTGAGTGTGAGTTAATTGCACACATCAAATTATAACTGTAATGATTTTTTGCGAGTCCAATTTTATCTAAACCATATAACCCTTAATACTTATTCTGCTCTATTTTATCCCGTATGACGAGTTTCAAAAATGCAAATGCTTTTTCAAGTTTTTCCGTTCACGATTTAGTAGAAAGTAAGAAGTTTTATGGCCAAACTTTAGGACTTGAGATATCAGAATCGGAACAAGGACTAAATTTGCGTCTTAAAGGCGGTAACGAAGTATTCATATATCCAAAGCCAGATCACAGCCCTGCGACTTTTACCATACTTAATTTTATAGTTGATGACGTTGACCAGAAAGTAGACGAACTAACTAAATTGGGAGTACGTTTTCAAATTTATAACAAAGGTGTGCTAAAAACGGATAATAAGGGTATTTTTCATGGTAAACCAAAGATAGCATGGTTTAAGGATCCTTCTGGAAATTTTTTGTCCATACTTGAAAATAATTAATATTTAGATTCTAACTAATTTACTCCTATGAATTTGAGAAACTAATGCTATCATCATGAGTTCAGCACCAGATCATTTTGGTACTGCGAGAATAATATTGTTTCAGCTAGGGATAAAGATACCTTTTCGGTCTACATATTTACCTTAGCTGATTCTATTTCCAATTTATTTTTCTTAATTATTATTATACACAAAATTATGAAGGCGATCTGGGAAACCTCGATTGCCACATCCGTCTCATGTATTGGCTATCCACTTCCAGGTATTGCGATTATCCACAATATTACCAATACTATAGTTCCACCTATACCGATATAATACCACGGTAATATCCATTACTTAATTGTAGGTATGATCCAGAACAGCTGAGCCAGACCCGAGACTATAAAGAATATCATGACATCTAACTACATTTCTTTGAAAAACATTGGAACAAGCGCCAGATGCAATACTCCGGCAATAGAAGTGAATACACCAGCACTATAAAGTAATACCCTCTCTATCAAAATATTGCTATTCCCACACATTTCTATTTCAGTATAGGTGGGAATAATATCTTTTCAATTCTTAATTCAGTTAGTTACAGTGAAGAAATCAATCTTTACTAGATCCTGCTTTTACTTCACTAGAAGCCCCTGATTTATCAATATCCACAAATTCTGGTCTATCTAGGGGAGAATTTTTTCCTTTGATACAATTAAGTTTAAAGTCACCTACGCTTACTGTGCATACAGTATAGGGATCTCCAGCATTTACCGTCAAATTTGGAAATGTTATTGTATAACTCACTTTGTCCTCGGCCTGACCTTGGGGATTTTCGGCATTGAATAGCTTCAGCTTCGTCTGATCTTTTACGTTAACTATTGTCGCAATGTCTTTTGTTGAATTTGTTAAACCAAATAGGGTGACAACAACCTTAAATACATCCTTACCGACTCCTGTTTCTGCTGTGACTTTAGCCAATAAATTCACATTTGCCAAAACGACTGTCAGTATAATACCAGTTACAATCATCGACTTCATAAGATAATTTCTTTCCATTAGATTAGTATTGACAACAACGTTCATAAATATTTTCAATTATATTTCCATGATTTAATACCTAAAGAAAAATTATATCAAAAAAAGTATCATTCGTTTAGCGAAAATTTAGTTTCAATACTATATTCACATCAGCTTTTTATACTTCGCATCTCTACTTTAAAGAAATGGTCAAAGACAACACGACCTTGCCGTTTGAAGTAACATATACAGAAACGCTCGGAGAAAAGTCTAGGACGATGAAGAGACTTGCTGTTCTAGTGAAAGCCGAAAATGTTAGGGATATTATCTCTTCGCTCAAAGAATTGAATCTTGAAGCTACTATTTACGATGTAAAAGGGGTAACCAAAGATAAAGAGAGGGTTGCGTCAGGCAGAGGAAGTGGTACAGTTGAACTTACATATAATTCTAGAAAAGTTGTGGCTACTGTGGTAAATTCTTCCCATGCTGAGGAAGTGGTAAACAGAATGAAAAAAAGTCTGGGAGGAAATAAGGCAGTTGTTATGATATCGTCTGTAGATGATCTTGTAATGATCTGAAAATACATTAAAACTATTTGATACAAAATTTTTCGTCTTCTACTTTATCCTCCCATTCAGGTTGCTTTTGATTTTCATATTTCTAAGTCTAACAAAGAAGTTGAATCAAAATTAAGCAAGATGATCCAATAAAATTTGCAGAATTAAAGAGAAAAAAAATCTCCATAAAGTTGTACCATGGCGATTGTATTAGTGGGATTAAAAATAAATTATTGAAGAAAAAAATCGATGTAGTTGTTACATCACCTCCATATAACATAGGCGTAAGCTACAATCGCTATAAGGACACCCTACCCAGAAGTGATTACTTGAAATTCCTATCTAATGTGAGTGTAGCAATTAAAAAAGTTCTTACTGATGATGGTTCTTTTTTTATAAACGTTGGAAGCAAACCTTCCGATCCTTGGATTGCTTTAGATGTAGCAAATGTTCTGAGGGAATATTTCACATTACAAAACGTCATTATTTGGGTAAAATCCATAGCAATTCCAAGATCAGATGTAGGAAACTATCCAGCTATAACAGCAGACATAGCCGTTGGACATTTTAAACCACTAGTTAGTGATCGATTTGTAAATGATTGTTTTGAATTCATCTTTCATTTTACTAAACACGGTAACGTTAAATTGGATAAACTTTCCATTGGCGTTCCTTATCAAGACAAAACAAATATTGGCCGCTGGAAAAGAGCAATTCGAGATTTAAGAGATCGTGGTAACACTTGGTTTATCCCATATGAGACTATTTGGGATAAAGAACAGAGACCTCATCCATCTACTTTTCCGATTAAACTTCCAGAAATGTGTATCAAATTACATGGTGTTAGCAAGTGCAATGTAGTACTGGATCCATTCATTGGAATAGGTTCAACTGCATTGGCATCCATCAGATTGGGAGTTTCATGCATAGGTTTTGACATAGACAGGAGATATTTGGAAATATGTAAGCAAAGGATAGCAAGTTTTCCCTTCGATTGATAATTAAGTTGTCTCCATTGTTGTTATCGCCTACATTTTTCATATATCGTTGCTAATTAAAAGGACAATAATGATCATGATTATTATCATCCTAGCTAGCGATATATTCATAATAATCCAAACTCAAAAAATATATAGATGTTATCATGCATTCTGTAGACTATGAGTAAAGAGATCACTTTTGCTTTTTTGTCCGTAATTGCCATTACGACTCTCAGCTTTACGGTTTTGACTCAGATTCCAAGTAATGTATACGCGCAGAATGACGATAAAAATATCAGTAACTCTCTCTACGACTTGATAAAAAATGGTACGCTAGTAAAAACTTTCTAATAATTTAGTAAATTATCTCAACGAGTCGGCTTCCGTTTTGGAAATAACTAGTATGATACCAGAAGCTGGTAATGTATTATATGCAAATAGTATCAATAGCAGTCTACATGGAGTAGCGTCTAGAAATGATATTGAGAAACGACAAATAGCAGAGAATATTTTGAAATATGGTGATACTTTTGAGGCAATTTCTTTTCTCCTACCCAATGGAGATATGTATATGGAAGAACCTTAAGTAAATTTAATAACAACCTTCAAACTTTGAGTCTTCCGGATGATACAAGAGTAGTATGTTGATGGTAACGGGCAGAAAATAGCTGATTCAAATTCTCCAGTCTCAATCAAGTCAGAATCCTTTGTGGATCTGATTAGCTTCAAAAATGGAAAATCTGGAAAAGGTGGAAATACTACAGAAGTAATTAATGGTACAAAGTTTTTAGTCTCTTATGCTCCAGTTGAAATACTTTCAAAAACATGGGTAATTTTGGCAATGGCGAAGTACGGCTAGACATTCACCCTTCATTTATTCGTGACCTTTTAATCATAATCATGATCAGGGACTAGAGAAATTATTATTCAGATATCTCTTTTAGTATGGAATCAATGTCTGATTTACTTAAACCAAGACCTATTTTTGGATCTCTTCTTGAAATGATATTGCCCTTCTCAAATGCGATAAGTGTGGGAACGGTATTAATTGAAAATCTATCCCACAATGGGTTCTCATCATCATTAATCATAGAAGTATAAAAACTGATATTATTATTAGCAATATTTGCCAAGGATTCAAAACTTGGTTTGAACTTCTGACAGAAGGGGCACCAATCTGCATAGAACATGACCAAAGATTTTTTCCCTTCAGAGAGAAATCTATCAAATTGATTTGGTTGAAGTTGCTCCACGCTGTCATATCATTGTAGATTTAGGCTATTATAACTATTTTGCAATAGAATTTAATTTAAATGCCTATTGATCCAATCTATGTATTTATGAAAGGTAAGATAGCGCACTAATAGGTGAGTAAGCGGGACAAATACTTTCTAAGATTTGTGGAATAAATATGTGTTACTATCGAGAAGAATTAACTGGGATCAAACATTAGAACATGTATTGGCAGAAAATCATGGAAACAAATCATGGAAACTAATTTCTAGTTCTAGTTGAACTGGGACCAAAACGAACTGCCCAGAGAAATAATATTGTGAGATAAAAAAGAAATGAAGGGGATCTTTTTGGTGTCAACTGTTGGTGGTCTAATTATTGCTGCTATCAGCACTGTTGTCATTGCTGCTATCAGCACTGTTGTCATTGCTGCTATCAGCACTGTTGTCAACACAGCTATCTACGCTGTTGTCATTGCTGCTATCAGCACTGTTGTCATTGCTGCTATCAGCACTGTTGTCAACACAGCTATCTACGCTGTTGTCATTGCTGTTATCAGCACTTTTGTCATTGCTGTTATCAGCACTTTTGTCATTGCTGCTATCAGCACTTTTGTCATTGCTGCTATCAGCACTTTTGTCATTGCTGCTATCAGCACTTTTGTCATTGCTGCTATCAGCACTTTTGTCATTGCTGTTATCAGCACTTTTGTCATTGCTGCTATCAGCACTTTTGTCATTGCTGCTATCAGCACTTTTGTCATTGCTGTTGTCATTGCTGCTATCAGCACTTTTGTCATTGCCAACTACACTTGCGTCTACATTTCCAGTCTGATCTTCACTGTTAGCAATGTTACTAGTACTGGAACTTCCCTGTGTGTAGCCGCCTTGTGCAAAGCAGTTTGCTATCTGATCATCCGCAGGATAATTATCTGGTCCAGCAGCATCAGATAGACAATTCAGGAATTTTTCGTACTTGGCACCTGAATCGCCTTGTCCATCATGGCTTTTTGCAAAAACATGGTTTGTGATAGGAGTTGACGATACAAAGACAATGGCTGCTGCAAGAAATATGACAGCAATTGACATTTGCTTCTTCGTATTCATGTCGCTATCTTCTGAAACCTAATGCAATTAACTGTTGGCTCAATATTTTATAGCTAAATCTTCATATTATTTCTTCAATAATCATTTATCAAAATGATTGATATACTCTTTTTTTGAATATCAAATAAATCAATCCTTCTCAATGCATGACAATAAATAATTTGTCTTTTCCACTACATGCCTGATTTTCAGTACTTTCTTATGTCATAGCTGCATAGAAAATACTTGTTTTAATAATAATAAAAACATGTTGTAAATTAAAGTCAATTGTTGAAAGATGATATTTAACATATCATCCCGAAACTTCAAAATATTCTACTTTTTAATTTCATTGATTTGCGCCGACTTGTTCTAAGTAGAACTGTTCTTTGTCGGTTTTTTCAGGTTTTATTCCTTCAATTTCAATCAAATTCTGTAATATTCCTTTGCCCCTATTTATCTTCCCATTTGGTAACCTTACG
>Ga0222622_10000216_pt1 | contig 20863 bp, 17 predicted proteins | sample PLM2_5_b1metaG_FD_177335 | JGI IMG/M metagenome (GOLD analysis project Ga0222622, IMG submission 177335) | Groundwater sediment microbial communities from an aquifer in East River, Colorado, USA - PLM2_5_b1 | ecosystem: Environmental > Terrestrial > Soil > Riparian zone | place: USA: East...
CCCAATCCCCCGCGATCAGGGCACGGTCCCGTTCCAGGTCGTGCTCGTGGACATCAGCATCGCGGTGCCCGGTGCCGTCGTACTCGTGGATTCGCCGAGTCCCATCGATCCGCAGGTCGACCCTGGCGACGAAGCGGCCCCGCTCGTCGAAGATCTCCTGTTGCGGGGTCACCGGAATCTCAGCCGCCTGATGCAGCACTCGCATGATCGATTCCCACGCGGACTCGCTCCGTGCATCAAGCATGGGGATGACCCTTCGCAGTAGAGGTGCGCCGCGTCGCCGCTGCCGAGCTGTGATCTGGAGGTCAGTGAGGGTGCAATGTCGAAGCCGCAGTGCCGAGTCGCCGAGGATCACCAGATCGAGTACACCGAGGTCGCGCGCCGCAGCCAAGATCGTCTCGGCTGCCGTGGTGATTCGGAGCCCATTGACGAGGTTCATCGGGAATGGCTGGGTGTGGCGACAGACCAGCAGCCCGGGCCGCCGCGGACGCGGATCGGCGTTGAGCATGGCAGCGAAGACGGGGTGGGTGATGGTGCCCGGCAGCCACCAGCCCCGGAGCCGAGCGGCTGTCAGGTGCGAGAAGGCAGCGGTTCGCGGCAGCACCAGCTGCCATGCCGCCAGTTCCTCGAGCTGGGTACGGCTTAGTGCCGGGGCGTACACCCCGCGCGTGATGCGTTCCCACTCCCGGCCCCGCAGCCACCCGCGTACGGGAGAGCGCGGCGTGTCTTGGACTGTCACGCGGGAAGCATCCGGACGCGGGCTGGAATCGTGCGTGAGGCCACACATCTGTGGACCGCCCGCGGTACCCGCCCCCTGCTGTGGAAAACCGGTCGCTTGCTCTCGGCAACTGGTCACTCACCACGTCAAAATAGGCGCGACACGAGTTGGGAGTGACCGGTTGCGTCACGTCGGCAACTCCGGTCGGCGAGGAGGTTGCTAGCTACGCAAGGGTCACGTCCACTGAGATCGGGCCATCGGCCTCAACCCAATTGATGCCACCGGTGATCCGGCCGACCGCCCGCAGATCGTCCTCGACGGCTCGCAGGTTTGCCAGCGACTCGGCTGAGCCATAGAACTTGGCGAGACTGATTTCGGTCTTCATCGACACGCTGGCCTGCGATTTGGCGCCGCGGATCTGGATCAAGGCCGCGGACACATCCCCGAGCAGCGCCGCATCGCCACTGACCGCGATCTCCTCAGTCACCGGCCAGGGGGTCCGGTGGATTGAGCCGTCCTTCCACCACGACCACACCTCCTCTGTGACGTAGGGCATGATCGGCGCGAAGAGTCGCAGCACCACATCTAACGTAAGAGTCAACGTGGCCCGGGCGGAGGCAGCGCGCGGGTCCTCGGCCGGCCCGTACGCCCGTTCCTTGACCAGTTCCAGATAGTCGTCGCAGAACTGCCAGAAGAACTGCTCGGTGCTCTCCAAAGCGCCGGTGTAGTCGTACGCCTCGAAGGACTTGGTCGCCTCGCTGATCAACCCCCTGAGATGGGCGACCAACGAGAGGTCTGCCGGCTCGGTGATCGACGCGATGTCGGTGACAGCACCCGCCCCGAGGACGAACTTGCTGGCATTCAAGATCTTCAGCGCCAGCCGACGCCCCACCTTCATTTCCCGCTGATCAAACGGCGAATCCAGCCCGGGCCGTATCTTGGCGGCCCGCCAGCGTACGGCGTCCGAGCCGTACTGTTCCAGCACGTCCGTCGGCACCACGGTGTTGCCCTTGGACTTGCTCATCTTCTTGCGATCGGGATCCATCACAAAGCCGCTGATCATGGACCGCAGCCACGGCAGCGAGTGGTTCTCGAAGTGCGCACGGACCACCCGGGAGAACAGCCAGGTGCGAATGATCTCGTGCGCGTGGGTGTTGAGGTCCATCGGAAATGTGACCGCGAACAAGTCCGGGTCACGATCCCATCCGCACGCGATCTGTGGGGTGAGGGATGAGGTTGCCCAGGTATCCATGACGTCCGGATCGGCAATGAAGCCGCCTGGCGTACCACGTTCGGATTCGCTGAACCCAGGTGGCACCTCCGAACTCGGATCCACTGGCAGATGGTTTTCGTCGGCCAGAATCGGGTGGTCGTAGTCCGGATCGCCAGCAGCATCGAGGGTGTACCACACCGGGAACGGAACACCGAAGAATCTCTGCCGCGAAATGAGCCAGTCACCATTGAGGCCGCTCACCCAGTTGTCGTATCGGTACTTCATGTGCGGCGGAATCCATCCCAGCTCTTCGCCGCGTTGCAGCATCGCGCGCTTCAGGTCTTCGTCACGCCCGCCATTACGGATGTACCACTGCCGCGTAGACACGATCTCCAGCGGCTTGTCGCCCCTCTCATAGAAGTTGGCCCTGCGCAGCGTAGGTGTCGGCTCCCCATCAAGATCGCCCGAAGCGCGCAGCGCCGCCGCCACCGACTCCCGCGCACCAAAGATCGTCTTTCCGGCAATCGCCTCCCAGGCATCGAGGTTCTTGATCCACTCTGGCTTGTCTCCAACGATCCGGCCATCACGACCGATGATCACCCGGGTCGGCAGCTGTAGCTCGCGCCACCAGTTGACATCAGTGAGATCACCAAAGGTGCAGCACATGGCGATTCCGGTGCCCTTGTCCGGCTCGGCAGCGGGGTGCGCAACGATCGGCAACTCCACCCCATAGAGCGGGCTGCTCGCGGTCGTGCCGAACAACGGCTGGTAGCGCTCATCGTCAGGGTGGGCGATCAGGGCCACACAGGCAGCAATGAGTTCAGGGCGGGTGGTCTCGACATAGACCGGACCGTCAAGGCCATGGAACCCAACACGGTGATAGGCGCCTGGGTAGTCGCGATCCTCGAGCTCTGCTTGGGCGACCGCAGTCTGAAAGCTCACATCCCACAGGGTCGGAGCCTCCGACAGATAGGCCTCATCTCGCGCCACATTGCGAAGAAATGCCCGCTGCGCGACCATGATCGACTCGTCGCCGATCGTGGTGTACAGGCTTGACCAGTCGACGCTTAGTCCCACCCTGCGCCACAGGTCCTCGAAGGCCTTCTCGTCAACGTGTGTCAGCTCGTGGCAAAGCTCGACGAAGTTGCGCCGGGAGATCCGCAGCTCATGCTTCGGGTCGGGCTTCTCGGGCGGTGTGAAGTTCTCCTCGTACGGCACACTCGGGTCGCAGCGAACACCGTAGAAGTTTTGGACGCGGCGCTCAGTCGGCAGACCGTTGTCGTCCCACCCGATCGGATAAAAGACTGCCTTGCCACGCATCCGCTGATAGCGGGCAATCAGATCGGTGTGGGTGTAGGAAAAGACATGGCCGACGTGCAGCGAGCCGGACACCGTGGGCGGGGGAGTGTCGATGCTGTACACCTCGGCCCGGGTCGCAGGCCGGACGAACGCGTAGGTGTCGTCAGCTTTCCAGCGTGCGATCCACTTGTCCTCCAGACCCTCCAGCGCCGGCTTCTCCGGTACCCCTGCGCCGCCTGGGGTCGACGCGTCGGTTCGGGGCTCAGCTGAAATGGTCACGATCGCGATCTTAGAGAAGACAGCAACGGCGTACACGCAAGTTTCGTTCCGCGGCTGCCTCGAGCCACAAAGCTGGCGGTGCGTTGACACCGAGCACCGGTCCTAGACTTTGGGCGTTATGCCTGCCGCTCACACTCACACCGAAATCGTCGCCACGCTCACCAGTCGCTGGCCGGAACATCGTGTCGCACCCAGCCTGGGGAGGATCAAGGCGCTGACAGAACTCCTGGGCGACCCCCAGCGGGTGTATCCCGTCATCCACCTGACCGGGACGAACGGCAAGGGCAGCACCGCTGCGATGATCGAATCGCTACTGCGGGCCGATGGTCTGCGCACCGGCCGATTCACCAGCCCGCACGTGATGAGTGTGACGGAGCGGATCACGATCGACGGCGAGTCGATCACCGATGAGCGCTTCGACGAGGTGTGGCGTGAGATCGAGCCGTACGTCGCACTCGTTGATCAACGCGAGATCGACGGCGTCCAGATGACCTTCTTCGAGATCATCACCGCGATGGCGTATGCCGCGTTCGCCGATGCACCTGTGGATGTCGCGGTCGTCGAAGTTGGCTTGGGTGGTGCCTGGGATGCCACCAACGTGGCCGATGCCGGGGTCGCCGTGGTTACCCCGATTGATCTTGATCACACCCATTTGCTGGGCCGTACGATCGCCGAGATCACCCGAGAGAAAGCCGGCATCATCAAGCCGGGCGCGCACGCCATCCTCGCTGGGCAGACCATCGAAGCTGCGGAGGTTTTGCTTGCCCGATGCGCCGAGGTCGGCGCCTTGCCGCAGCGGGAGGGCGTCGACTTCGGCGTCATCGACCGCAAGCTCGCGGTGGCCGGGCAGGTCCTCCGGCTCACCGGCGCGGACGGTCCGATCGACGAAATCTTTCTGCCTCTCTTCGGGGTCCATCAGGCCGCGAATGCCGCGCAGGCGCTCGCCGCGGCGGAGGCGTTTCTCGGACTGAAGGCCTTGCAGCCTGACGTGGTCCGCGAGGGGTTCGCCCAGGTGCACTTTCCGGGCCGGCTGGAACTCATCCGCCGCTCACCTGCGGTAGTTCTCGACGCCGCCCACAATCCACATGGCGCCCGGGCGGCTGCGGCGGGCGTCACCGAAGCCTTCGCATTCAGCCCACTCATCGGCGTCATGGCGGTGATGGCGGACAAGGATGCACGCGGCATTCTCGAAGTCTTCGAAGAGATCATGAATCAGGTGGTCATCTCGCAGGTCGCCTCGACATCGCGCGGCATGCCGGCCGCCGAGCTCGGGGCGCTCGCCGAAGAGATCTTCGGCTCCTCACGCGTCACCGTCGTGCCGCGACTCGACGACGCGATCGATCGCGCAGTCGCGCTCGCGGAGGTGGACGGCATCGGCTCGCCGGGGGTGCTGATCACCGGATCGGTAGTCGCGGTGGGCGAGGCTCGTACGCTGCTCGTCGGCAACGAACCAGTGTTGGTGCCGTCAGCTAGCGAGGATCTCGATGGCGTCTGGGACGTTGACTTTTCCGAAGACGGGCACGAGACCAACCGGGACTGGCATTGATCACCCTCAGTCCCGGCAACCCGATGCGGGTGGTGCTGATGACGGTCTTGATCTTCGAGGTGATCGTCTATGGTCTCGCCGTTCCCGTCATGATCTTCATCTCCGACGTGCCTGGTGCTGCTGCCGGCGGCTTCGGCGGTGGCACCGCGGTGCTGGCCCTGGTGGCAGCCGGGATGCTTCGGAGTCAGGTTGGATACGTTCTCGGCTGGCTGACTCAGTTCGCCGGCTTGGCACTGGGTTTGTTGACTCCGACGATGTTCATCGTCGGGGCATTGTTTGCGGCTGTCTGGGTGCTGGCGTTCGTGCTCGGCAAGCGGCTCGATTCACGCATGGAGACTTCGCCGGAGGGCGGGGATATCCCCTAGTGGGCACTAGGGTGCTGGCATGTCCTACGTCGCGCCACCCGTAGCAACCCAACGTTCCTTCGTGTTGATCAAGCCAGACGCGGTGCGCCGAGGTCTCGCCGGAGCCATCATCAGCCGCTTTGAATCCAAGGGACTGACGATCGTGGCGATGGAGCTCCGTCAGATGACCGGCGAACTGGCCGATCAGCACTACGCCGAGCACATCGAGCGGCCGTTCTATCCGCCGCTCCGGCTGTTCGTCACGTCTGGTCCGTCGGTGGCCATGGTGATCGAGGGCGATGAGGCCATTGATGTCGTGCGCGCGATCAATGGGGCGACCGACGGTCGCAAGGCCGCCCCCGGCACCATCCGCGGTGACTTCGCGCTGTCCAACCGGGAAAACCTTGTGCACGGTTCCGACTCGGCCGAGTCTGCGAAGCGCGAGATCGCACTCTGGTTCCCCGACCTGGCCTGACCCTTAGGCTGGGTTGATCATGACGACAATCGCGACCGGCCCAGCTTCGGTATTTCCTCGCCTCGAGCCGCTGCTGCCGCGGGTCAGCAAGCCCATCCAGTACGTGGGTGGCGAATTGAACAGCGTGACGAAGGAATGGGACGCGGTCGAGGTCCGCTGGTGCCTGAGCTATCCGGACGCGTACGAGGTCGGCTTGCCCAATCAGGGCGTCGCGATCCTGTACGAGGTCCTCAATGAGCAGGACTGGATACTTGCTGAGCGAACGTACGCGGTCTGGCCCGACATGGAAGCGTTGATGCGCGAGTACCAGGTGCCGCAGTTCACGCTGGACTCCCATCGTCCGGTCGGAGAGTTCGACGTCTTTGGCCTTAGCTTTGCCACCGAGCTCGGCTATACGAACATGCTCACGGCGTTGGACTTGGCCGGAATCCCCCTCCATTCTCATGATCGCCGCGAGCACGACCCCATCGTGCTGGCGGGTGGGCATTCGGCCTTCAACCCGGAACCGATCGCCGACTTCCTCGACGCTGTTGTGTTGGGCGACGGCGAGGAAATCTGCTTGACGATTTCTGCGGCGATCCGGCAATGGAAGGTTGAGGACCGACCAGGCGGCCGGGACGGCCTGTTGCTTCGGCTGGCGGCCGGCGGTGGCGTGTATGTGCCGAAGTTCTATGACGTCGACTATCTGCCCGACGGCCGGATCCACCGGGTAGCTCCAAACCGACCCGGCGTACCCTTCCGCGTTTCCAAGCACACGTTGATGGACCTCGACGCCTGGCCGTACCCCAAGAAGCCTTTGGTGCCCCTCGCGGAGACGGTGCACGAGCGGTACGCCGTGGAGATCTTCCGCGGCTGCACGCGCGGCTGTAGGTTCTGCCAGGCGGGCATGATCACGCGCCCCGTCCGGGAGCGCAGCATCGACACCATCGGCGCGATGGTGCAGCAGGGGATCGAGGCAACCGGGCTGGAGGAAGTCGGACTGCTGAGCCTGTCCAGTAGTGATCATTCCGAGATTGCGGACATCACGAGCCAGCTGGCTGATCGCTACGAGGGCTCTAACGTTTCGCTGTCACTGCCGAGCACGCGGGTGGATGCGTTCAATATTGATCTTGCTAATGAGCTGTCACGCAACGGTCGCCGTTCCGGCCTGACCTTCGCGCCGGAAGGTGGCACCGAACGGATGCGCAAGGTGATCAACAAGATGGTCACTGAGGACGATCTGATCAGCACGGTTGCAGCGGCGTACTCGCAGGGCTGGCGCCAGGTGAAGTTGTACTTCATGTGCGGCTTGCCGACCGAAACCGACGAGGACGTGGTGGCGATTGCGAAGCTGGCCAAACGTGTGATCGCTACGGGTCGTGAGGTCAGTGGACGGCGAGATATCCGCTGCACAGTGAGCATCGGTGGGTTTGTGCCCAAGCCGCATACCCCGTTTCAATGGGCAGCGCAATGTGATCATGAGATCGTTGACGCCCGGTTGGCCAAGCTGCGAGATGCCATCCGCGGTGATCGGCAATACACCCGCGCCATTGGTTTCCGTTACCACGACGGCAAGCCAAGCGCCATTGAGGGATTGCTCAGTCGCGGTGATCGTCGTGTTGGGCCGATCATCGAGGCTGTCTGGCGGGATGGTGGCCGGTTCGACGGCTGGAGTGAGCACTTCTCCTACGAGCGCTGGGCAACCGCTGCGGGCCAGTCTCTGGCCGGTAGCGGTGTTGATCTTGACTGGTACACCACTCGTGAGCGCGAGTATGCCGAAGTGCTGCCCTGGGATCACCTGGACGCTGGTCTTGACCGCGAGTGGCTCTGGGCGGACTGGCAAGACGCTCTCGATGAGGTTGAAGTTGATGACTGCCGTTGGACACCGTGCTTTGAGTGCGGCGTGTGTCCCCAGCTGGACACCAGCATTCAAATCGGCCCGACGGGTAGAAGGCTGCTGCCGTTGACTCCGATCGCAGATCTGTCAACGACTGGGCCCTGAATTCGCATCTCTGAAGGGCTCGAAACAGCCGAAACGCGGTATCTGGGCGCTTTGCGTGATGCGAAATCAGGGAGGTCCGGCACCAACCAGCACGAAAGGGCTCAGCGCACTGAGCGCGGTCCTTACCCAAGTTGGTGGTGACTAGGCTCAAGCGCATGGCGCCGAGCTCACGCACTCAGCCCGAGCAGCACGCGCCGCCGGTGCAATGGCTGCGAGTCAGGTATGCCAAGCGAGGCCGCGCCCGTTTCACCAGCCACCGAGACTTCGGGCGCGCGTTTGAACGCGCGCTGCGCCGGGCTGGCGTCCCGATGGCGTACTCGTCCGGCTTCTCGCCGCATCCACGAATCTCGTACCCAAATGCGGCGCCCACCGGGGCAGCGAGCGAAGCGGAGTACCTCGAGATCGGACTCGCCACTGCCTGCGATCCGGACAAGGTGAAAGATGCGCTCGACGCCGCCCTGCCGCCCGGCCTCGATGTCGTCGACGTGGTAGCGGCGCCGCCTGGGGCACTGGCCGGCGAGCTGACCGGGTCCTATTGGCAAGTTGAGCTGCCAGGGCTCTCCGCGGCCGCGCTCAGTGTGGCCGTCGAGGCGTTCTTGACCAGGGACAAGGTGCCGGTGCAACGGATGACCAAGGCTGGCCTGCGGGAATTCGACGCCCGTACGGCGGTGATCGCGCTCGACGTTGCGAATGCGCGGCTGAGGATGACCCTGGCGCATCAGACACCCCTGGTACGGCCCGACGACGTACTGACCGGCCTGCGGGTCGCGAGCCCGGACTTCACGCCACTCGACCCGCCGATTCTGACGAGACTTTCCCAAGGCCGTCTCGACCTCGATTCGGGAATCATCATCGAGCCCAGTCGCTAGGTAGCGCCGCTCACACGGGAACTTAGGTGACCTGTGTGATACTAGAGACGGCTTCGACGCCTGGTGCGTCGAGTCTCGATGGCAACAGAGCGCGGCGTGACAGGTCGCGACAGCAGGTGGACGTTGATCTTCCACCGCGACGAGCAGGCTCCGAGTGGACGGAGCTAACGCTTGACCGCGGGAGGGTCGCACTCACCACATCGGTTTCGCAAGCTTCCGCGGCCCGGCCCAGCGCCGGTGCAAGCGAACGAGAAAGTGCGCTATATGCGCCATAGAGGAGTTTGATGCTCGAACCCAACGAGCCCACGCATACCCAAAACACCATTGAAGAGCCGGACGTTCAGTCCAGTCCACGACGCCGACGGGCAGCCAGCCGAGCAGCTGGTCCGCCATCATCGGCCCCCGATGCACCCACGATCGAACACGCGCCGGAGTCAGCTGTGGCCTCAGGGGCCGACAAGCCCGTTAAAAAGACGGCCGCTAAACGCACGGCCAAGAAGGCGACGGCCGCGCCGTCGAGCGGTGGTGACGCGCCAACCAAGACGACCCGTAAGCGGGCCGCCAAGAAGGTTGCTGCAGAGCCGACCGACGCTCCCGTAACCGCCGAATCCCAGACCGGCCCAGCCGAGACCAGCCCAGGTGAGACCGGCCCAGCCCAGCCGATCTCGACGGAGTTCGAGGCATCGGTGCCAGCACCTGAGATCGCGCCACCCGCTGTCATCGACCCGGTCGCAGACGCGGTTGATGTCGTTCCCGAGGAGCAACAGCCCGGATCAGAGGCCTCGCCAGAGGTCAGCCCGCCTGAATCAGCCGAAGAGGCGGCAGCTGATGGCGACGCAGGGGACGGTCGCCGCAGGCGTAGACGCCGCGGGGGTCGTCGCCGGCGGCGCACCGGTGGCGACGAGGCTGAGGCGGCCGAGGGTACGCCGGCCGAGGCTCCAGCGACCGAGTCGAGGCAGTCTGACGAGGACGAATCAGCACAGGGCGACGGCGCTGAGACCAACGGTGAAGGCTCGCGACGACGGCGTCGGCGACGCCGCCGTCGCGGTGAGGAGGCCAGTACAGCTCCCGACGACCCAACCGACACCGTGCTCCGAGTACGCGAGCCACGGCCAGCCAATACCGAAGTCGCCGGCATCGATGGGTCGACCCGCATGGAGGCCAAGCGACAGCGACGGCGCGAAGGTCGTGAAGCAGGCCGGCGGCGTACGCCGGTGCTGAGCGAGGCAGAGTTCCTCGCCCGGCGCGAATCCGTGGTACGCAAAATGATCATCAGGCAGCGGGAAAATCTTGCCCAGATCGCTGTACTGGAGGACGACATCCTGGTCGAGCACTACGTCGACCGAGCCTCCGCCGCCTCCTTGATCGGCAACGTCTACCTCGGTCGGGTCCAGAACGTACTTCCCTCGATGGAAGCGGCTTTCGTTGACATCGGCAGAGGTCGCAACGGCGTGATCTACGCCGGTGAGATCGATTGGGACTACTTCGGCGCGGAAGGCCAGAATCGCAAGGTCGAGAAGGTTCTCAAATCTGGCCAGACGATCTTGGTTCAGGTCACCAAGGACCCCGTCGGCGCCAAGGGTGCACGCCTGACCAATCACGTCTCCATCCCCGGCCGCTACATCGTCTACGCGCCGGGCGGCCACCTGTCCGGTATCTCCCGGAAACTGCCGGAGAGTGAACGCAGGCGGCTCAAGGACATCCTCTCTGATCTGGTGGGGGAGGCCGCGAGCGTGATCGTGCGGACGGCAGCCGAGGGTGCCAGCGAGGACGAGCTGGTCCGCGATGTAAACCGGCTGACGGCGCAGTGGCAAGACATCGAGCGCAAAGTCGCCACCGGCAATGCGCCCCAACTGCTCTACGCCGAACCCGATCTCACCGTACGCATTGTGCGGGACCTCTTCACTGAGGACTTCTCAGAGTTGATCATCTCCGGCAACGGCGGGATCACTGACGCATATGACTCGGTCGAGGCGTACGTCTCTCACGTTGCGCCGCACCTGAAGGATCGGCTGCGCCGCTGGGAGAATGATCGAGATATTTTCGCCGAGTACCGACTCGATGAACAGATTGCGAAAGCCCTTGAGCGGAAGGTATTCCTGCCATCGGGCGGATCGCTGATCATCGACCGCACCGAGGCCATGACGGTGATCGACGTGAACACCGGAAAGTTCACCGGTAGCGGCGGCAATCTGGAGTCCACCGTCACAAGCAACAACCTGGAAGCGGCCGAGGAGATCGTCCGGCAGCTACGGCTCCGCGACATCGGCGGCATCATCGTGATCGACTTCATCGACATGGTGCTACCCAGCAACCGTGAGCTGCTGCTGCGCCGCTTGGTGGAGTGTCTGGGACGAGACCGGACGCGGCACCAGGTCGCCGAGATCACCAGCCTTGGGTTGGTGCAAATGACGCGTAAGCGAATCGGCACTGGCCTGCTGGAGGCGTTCACGACCGAGTGCCCACAGTGTCACGGTCGCGGCTATGAATTGCACGACATACCCGTCGAGTCACAGAAGCAAGCCGACGGCGGAGCGCGAGAATCACGTCCCCGTCAGCGTCGCCCCAACGCTCAAGCCAGCCCCGAGAAGGCGGCAGCGAGCGAGACGGCGACCCTGACCACGGAAGCGGACGCCGCCGAGGAAACGCCTGAGGAAGGCCCCGCCACGGAACGCCCCGCTGCGCGTACCCGACGGGGTGGCCGGAGCCGCCGGGACAACCCAGGTAAGGACGAGAATGCGGCCAAGCCGCAGGACGAGCCGGTGGGGGTCAGCTAATCATCGGCGCTGCTACCTCCGAGCCCGAAACGCTCGTCGTCGCCATCATCGGGGCGGGGCCCTCCGGCATCTATGCCGCCGAGGCCCTGAGCCAGCAAACCGATGTCCCTGTCGAGATCGCAGTCATCGACCGGCTTCCGGTGCCGTTCGGCCTAGTCCGCTACGGCGTAGCACCGGATCATCACTCCATCCGCTCGATACGCAACACGCTGGAGCGCACCTTGGAGAAGTCCTGTGTTCGCTTCTACGGCGATGTGACCATCGGTGCGGACATCAGCATTGACGAACTGCGCGAGTCCGTCGATGCCGTGATCTACGCGTACGGGGCAGGCACGGACAAGCGGCTGGGGATTCCCGGTGAGGAGCTGAAGGGGAGCATTGCGGCGGCCGAGCTGGTGGCCTGGTACTGCGGCAATCCCGACGTCTACCCCGACACCGACCAAGCTGCCGGTGATCGTCTGATGGCGGCTGACATCCACGAGTTGATCACTAGTGCCCGGCACGCCGTCGTGGTCGGCGTCGGAAACGTCGCTCTCGACGTGGCACGAATCTTGATCAAGTCAGTTGATCAGCTGAGTGATACCGACATGGCCGACGAGGTACTGGACTGCCTTTCTGCTAACACGGTCACCGACGTTCACGTGCTCGGTCGGCGCGGGCCCGCGTACACCGCATTCACGACGAAAGAGCTTCGTGAGCTTGGCCAGATCGCCGACGTGGACGTGATCGTCGATGCTGCAGACCTCGAACTGGATCACTCCAGCCAGGCAGTCGTGGAGCAGAACAAGGTCGCGGCGCGCAACTTGGCCGTGCTGCAGGAATGGGCCGCGCGACAGCTCAGCGGTGCTTCGAAGCGCATCACGTTTCACTTCTGGAGCCGGCCCACCATGATCATTGGCGATGATCGGGTGACCGCTGTAGAGATCGAGCGAACCATGATCGATTCAAACGGCTACGTGGTTGGCCGCGGCGGCGGCGCCACGCTACCCGCCGATCTTGTGGTGCGCTCCGTCGGATATCGCGGGCTGCCGTTGGCCGACATCCCCTTCGACGACAGCACTGGACGCGTTCCGCACGCGGAAGGGCGCGTGATCCGCGACGGCGAATTCTCACCGGACGAGTACGTCACGGGCTGGATCAAGCGTGGCCCGACGGGCGTGATCGGCACAAACAAGTCCGATGCCGTGGAAACTGTGACGTCATTGCTGGCCGATGTCCGCGATGGCGCGGTGAAAACGCACGGCCGCTCGGGGGATCTGGATCGGCTACTTGCGCAGCGCGGAATTCGTCCACTGGGCATGCCGGCGTGGCATCGGATCGATGCGGCGGAGCTCAAGCTAGGAGCCAGCCATGGGCGGCTTCGTACCACACTCGCGCATCGCCGGGAGCTGCTCGAAGCCGCCGAGAAAGGGGCCTGATCATGGGATTCGGTGGATCCAGCAACGGTGTGTGGTGTGACGATGCGAGTCCGGGGATGGTCGCGCGACTGGCCCGCCTGGGGTTCGACTGGGTGTGCCTCGATGCTCAACACGGCGGGTATTCCCGCAGCGAGATCATCGACGCGGCTCGCAGCTTTCCTGTAGGGGCCGCCGAGCTGGTCGTCCGGGTCTTCTCTTGCGATTTTGCTGCCATCGGCGCCGCGCTCGACGCGGGTGCCGGTGCCGTGATCGTTCCGCAAATCGAGTCCGCTGCCGAGGCCAGGCTTGCCGTCGCAGCAACCTTCTATCCGCCGGTTGGGGAACGGAGCTGGGGCCAGCTCGGTCGCATCTGGGGTGGCGCGGCGCTGACGGCCGAGGAGGCCAACAGCAGTACAACCTGCGCCGTGATGATCGAGTCGGCCGCGGCCCTGGAGTCGGTTGACGAGATCGCCGCGGTCGACGGTGTTCATCAACTGTTCGTCGGGCCATACGATCTCTCGCTTACCTTGGGTACGACGGTGCCGGCCCTACTCGATGACGACTCGGACGCCAGCCCTCTGACACGAATCGTGCAGGCAGCAACGGCGTACGGGCGCACCGTAGGTGGCTTCGCCGGAACTCCCGAGCTTGCCGAGCGCTTTCGGGAACGCGGCATCTCATGCGTCGCGGTGGCAAGTGACCTGTGGATCACCGCTGAGGGTGCCCGCGCAGCCCTGCATTGACAAGCGAGAGATTCACCCGGGACAGCCAAAAGCTGACCACAGCAATCCAAACAAACAACACCGAGACGAAGATTCGCTGCACAAGACCGTTCCACGCCGGGGCAGGTTCGATCACGTAGAGGACGAGTAGGGCAAATCCGAGCACACCGGTGACGACGCAGTATGTCCGCAGCGGACGCCAGCGGTCATCTCGTCCGAACGCGCCGGCGAGGACCATGGATGCGGCGATCAGTGCAAGGAAGATGATCAAGCTGACGTTGTCGTGAATTTGATGATGTAAGGACACCTCCCCGGCGTCGACGCGAGCAGCGCAGGCCCGCAGTTCTGTGCTGCAATCGTTGCGCGCCAACCCGACCACCGCGAGGCCAATACCCGCGATCATGAGGAGGACCGACCCGATCACTGCAGATGGATACTTCAGAGTGCTAGCCAATCCTGCGGCCAGGGCGATGGTTCCGACGCCGAGCAGCACGAAGCCCGTAATCATGATCCACGCGTGCTGTGCGTCCAACGCCGCCAGCGCGCTGATATCTTCCTGCCGGAAGCTGTATTCATCTTGGACAAGGCCGCCGATGAGCCAGGCGATCGTAAAAGCGATTGGACCAGCCACCGCCGCTCGACCTAGCCACACGCTGCGGCTGGTCCTCATGTCTGAAACCTAATGCCCGACGCGCCGAGGGCTTCTCTCCGATTCCACAGCGTCAAGCGTGTCGATGTGGAACAGTCCGCAGGTTTGACCCGGCTGGGAGCGGCCGCGTACTCTGGACCCTCGGTGCGCACGCTTGAGCGTGCGCTGATGTGTGCCCTCAATCCTTTGTGTTGCACACCACTCAATCAGCGAGCTAGAGAGAGCAGGCCAGGCGTGTACGCGATCGTGCGAAGTGGCGGCCGCCAGCACAAAGTCGCCGTCGGCGACGTTCTTGAAGTCGACCGGTTCGAGGGTGCGGTCGGATCCACCGTCAGCATGACACCGCTGTTGTTGGTCGATGGCGACGCCGTGACATCAGATGCGTCGGCGCTCGGCTCGGCATCGGTGACAGCCGAAGTCGTTGCCGAAACCAAAGGTCCCAAGATTCGCATTCTGAAGTTCAAGAACAAGACCGGTTACCGCAAACGCCAGGGCCACCGGCAGCGGTATACCAAGATCAAAGTCACAGACATCAAGAGCTGAGGCGACGATATGGCACACAAGAAGGGCGCATCCTCGACGCGCAACGGTCGGGACTCGAATTCTCAGCGGTTGGGCGTCAAGCGGTTTGGCGGCCAGCTGGTGAACGCCGGCGAGATCATTGTCAGGCAGCGCGGCACGCACTTCCACCCCGGCGACGGCGTCGGCCGCGGTGGCGACGACACGTTGTTCGCCCTGGTCGCGGGGCATGTCGAGTTCGGCAGGCGGCGCGGCCGCCGGGTCGTGAACGTGACGCCGACTGCATCTGACACTGCATCCAATTCTTCAGAGCCAGCCGAGGCCACCTCGGCGAAGTAAAGCCCAGCACAACAAACGCCGAAAGGGTGGTCCAAGCATCTGGGCCGCCCTTTGCGCGTTTGTCGATCATCGAGAGGAGGCTCCGTCGTGGCGATCCCGACCTTTGTTGATCAGGTCACCTTGCACGTGTACGGCGGCCACGGCGGCAACGGCTGCGCCTCCATTCATCGTGAAAAGTTCAAGCCTCTCGGGGGTCCCGATGGCGGTAATGGCGGTGATGGCGGCTCGGTGATCCTACGCATCGATCACGGACTGACGACTCTGGTTAGCTACCATCGGCAGGCTCACTGGCGTGCGACCAGCGGCCAGCCGGGCAGGGGCGACAATCAAAACGGCGCCCGGGGGGACGACGTCATCCTCTTGGTGCCCAACGGCACGGTGGTCAACGATGCCGAAACCGGTACCCAGATCGCGGACTTGACGGCTGATCAAACCGAGCTTGTCATCGCACAGGGAGGTCGCGGTGGTCTCGGTAACGCCGCCCTTGCCTCGCCGGCTCGGAAGGCGCCCGGATTCGCCTTGCTGGGTGAGCAGGGTGAAACCCGCAGGATCACCCTGGAGCTGAAGGTCGTTGCCGATATCGGGTTGGTGGGTCTGCCGAGCGCTGGAAAGTCTTCACTGGTCGCGGCCATCTCCCGGGCTAGGCCCAAGATCGCCGACTATCCCTTCACCACGCTTGTTCCCAACCTGGGGGTCGTCGTCGCCGGCGACATCAGCTTCACAGTTGCTGATGTTCCGGGGCTGATCGCCGGAGCGAGTGAGGGGCGGGGGCTCGGCTTCGATTTTTTGCGCCACATCGAACGCTGCGCCGCGATAGTCCATGTGATCGACTGCGCCACCTATGAGCCGGGCCGCGATCCGATTACCGATCTTGATGTCATCGAGGCGGAGCTCAAAGCTCACGGCGGTCTGGAAGACCGGCCGCGGCTCGTCGCGCTGAACAAGATCGATATTCCAGACGCACGGCAGGTTGCGGAATTTGCGATCGGGGAGTTGCGCGACCGCGGCCTGCAGGTGTTCCCAATCTCCACCAGGAGCGGCCAAGGTCTGCGCGAGTTGATCTACGCCATGGCTCGCCTGATCACCGCGCGCCGCGCCACTGAACCGCCGCCCCCTCCGGCGCGGATCATCATCCGGCCCAAGCCGATCGATGATCAGTCTGGGTTCACCGTTGAGCGGGAAGGTGAGCTTTGGCGGGTACGCGGTACCAAGCCGGAGCGATGGGTACGCCAGACCGACTTCGCCAACGCCGAGGCGGTCGGCTACCTTGCCGACCGACTGCATCGGATCGGGATCGAAGATCGACTGCTGGAGCTGGGCGCGCAGCCCGGCGATGGTGTCGCCATCGGCGGCGAGCACGCGGTGATCTTCGACTTCGCGCCGCAGATTGACATCGGCGCGGAAATCCTCAGCTCTCGAGGTCATGATCAGCGATTGACCGAGGACAGACCTGCTGCACAGCGGCGGCGGGAGAAGGATCGGGCGTATCACGCACCGGAGGAGTCGGACGAGGCCGACGGTGACGGCGCCGCGACCAGCTCAGGGGAGATCAGAGCGGACTCTGGCAACGACGATGCGTGACGAACTCGCAGAAGCCCGCCGGGTGGTGATCAAGGTCGGCTCGTCGTCGCTGACGACCCCCGACGGCGGCATCGACCCACAACGGATCGAGCAGCTGGTCGGCGTACTGGCGCGGGCACGACTGGCGAGTCGAGAGATTGTGCTCGTCTCATCCGGTGCGATTGCAGCGGGCCTGTCGCCCCTAGGGCTCAGGTTCCGGCCCCGCGATCTGGCAACTCAGCAGGCGGCCGCATCGGTTGGTCAAGGCCTGTTGATGGGTCATTACACCCAGCTGTTCGACGCGTACGGGCTTGCCGTCGGTCAGGTGCTGCTCACCGCCGACGATGTCACGCGGCACTCGCACTATCGCAACGCCTATCGGACCTTCGGCCGGCTGCTCGAGCTCGGCGTCGTGCCGATCGTCAATGAAAACGACACAGTCGCGACACACGAGATCAGATTCGGTGACAACGATCGGCTGGCCGCGCTGGTGGCGCATCTGGTGCACGCAAACGCACTCGTGTTGCTCAGCGATGTCGCAGCGCTCTACACGACCAACCCGGCGAAGCCGGATGCCCGCAAGATCACCGACGTGTGGGGCGAAGCTGATCTTGTCGGCATCGACGTCGCTGCGCGCGGTACCGCGATCGGCACCGGGGGCATGGTGACCAAGATCGATGCGGCACGAATAGCAACGTCGGCCGGCATTCCGGTGGTACTGACGACCGCCGAGCAAGCTGAGGCGGCCCTTGCCGGTCACGTCGTGGGCACATTTTTCCATCCCACGGGTCGACGGCGTCCGACCAGACTGCTGTGGCTGCGGCACGCGAGCGATACCCGCGGCACGCTCGTTCTCGATGCCGGAGCCGTACGCGCTCTCACCCAGCGCAATGCTTCGCTGCTCCCGGCTGGCGTTACGGACGTGCGCGGCCAGTTTTCCTCGGGCGAGCCGGTAGAGCTGGTCGGGCCGGATGGATCTGTCGTGGCTCGTGGCCTGGTCAACTACGACTCGGACGAACTGCCAGCGCTGCTCGGACGTAGCACTCGCGAGCTCGCAGCAGAGTTGGGTGCCGGCTATGACCGTACGGTCGTGCACCGCGACGCACTTGTGGTCATGGATAACGTCGACAACAAGACCTGACGCCCAGCAGCGAGCGTCGGGAAATCGCGCGCCGCCGTGCTGAGGAGGAGTGAGCGGAGGCGTTCTTCCTCTGCGAACGACGACGAAGTAGGCGGATTCCACGCGCGATTGCGCGAGCTGCTCTAAAAAGGGGGCAGCATGGTGTTCACCATGACCACGCTCTATTTTGATCAGTTCGATAGCCAGGTTGGTGTGATTGGCGTGCTTGCCGGGCCCGTCGGCGTACGCGAGGTCGGCTGGCGCCTGAACCCGCGCGGCGCATCCACCGAACCCGACGAGATGGTGCAGAGAGCTCTCGGGCAACTGCGGGAGTACTTCGCCGGACAGCGGCGAGAATTCACGCTCCCTCTCGACCTGCCGCCGATGGAGCCCGTCGCCGAGGCGGTGCTGCGCGCGCTCAGCACAGTCGGCTATGGAAAGACGATCACCTACGGCGAACTGGCCGAGCTGAGCGGCACCGGGGTACCGGCCCGTGCGATCGGAGAGATCATGGCGGCCAACCCAGTGCCCATCATCATTCCGTGTCATCGCGTCGTAGCAAGCGATGGACTGGGCGGATATTCGGGCGGTGAGCCCGGTCGTCAGCTCGAGACCAAGCGGTGGCTGCTCGAGAACGAAGGCGCTCTACCACCCGCGCTGGTCTAGTCAGCTGCCGCGGGACAGTATGCCGCGGCTAGATTGATGAAGTGGCTACTGCGGCGTCCAGAACAGGCTGCTGCATCGTCGGTGGCGGGCCGGCCGGCCTCATGCTTGGCCTCATCCTGGCTCGGGCCGGCGTACGGACGACTGTTCTGGAAAAGCATGCAGACTTCCTGCGCGACTTCCGCGGCGACACCGTACACGCGTCGACGCTCACCCTGCTGGACGAGCTCGGACTGGGGGAGTCCTTCGCCGATCTTCCGCCTCGCTGGATCGAGCAGCTGACCGTTCAGCTGGACTCAGGCTCGTATGGCGTCGCCGATTTGAGCCGACTGCCCGGTCGGCATCAGCACATCGCCTTGGTGCCCCAGTGGGATTTTCTCAAGGTGATCGCCGAGGCCAGCTGCCAGGAGCCCGGCTACGAGCTGATCATGGAAGCGGAGGTAACTGACCTGCTCTGGGACGAGTCGCGCGTCATCGGTCTGACCTACCGCAGAAATCGTGCGGACCACCGACTGGACGCTGATCTTGTTGTCGGCTGTGACGGGCGATCATCCGTGGTACGCGAGCGGGCTGGGCTGAGGTTACGGACATTCGGAGTGCCCATGGATGTGTTGTGGTTCCGGCTGCCTCGCGTCGAAACAGATCCCGTGGGTGTCGTAGGACGTATCTCGCGATCGAACTTGCTGATCATGATCGACCGCGGCGATTACTTCCAGATCGGCTTTGTGATCAGGAAGGGCTCGGTCCCCGCGCTGTATGAGCAAGGCATCGAGGATCTTCGTCAACGGCTGCGTGACATCGTGCCCTGGCTGGGAGACCGCGTGGAGGACCTGCATTCCTTCGACGAGATCAGACTTCTCACTGTGGAGCTGAGTCGGCTGCCGCGCTGGTACCGGGATGGATTGCTCTGCATTGGCGATGCAGCGCACGCGATGTCACCCGTCGGTGGCATCGGAATCAATCTCGCCGTGCAGGACGCCGTCGCCGCTGGCCGGATTCTTGCTGAGCCGCTGCGACAGGGGCACGTGGTCATCAGGAGCCTCCGCAAGATCCAACGCCGACGGTGGGCACCGACGGTGCTGACGCAGACCATTCAGCGGGTCGCGCATCGGTTCGTCGTCGCGACCCGCATCACCGACCAAGAAGCCCCGTCGCGGCCGACGACGGCCCCTCTGGCGCTCCGACTGCTGCAGCGGTTTCCTGCACTCAAGGCGGTTCCGGGCTACTTCGTCGCCATCGGTTTGCTGCCGGAACATGCGCCGGATTTCGCCCGAGCGAGAGCCACCGTCAAACGCTAGGTGCTGCACGTTCTCATGTTGGGGCAGCGAGTCCGCGTACGTGGTCGGTGATCGTTTGATGCCAGATCCGATCGCATTCGGTAGGTGTCCCCAACACCCCACGCAGTTCCAGCGAGGTGAGGCCGTGCACGATCGCCCACAGTCCTTGGAACACTTCATGATCATTGACAGGCCGGCGCAGCTGGCCGGCAAAAATTGCACGGCGTACGGTGTCCTCCACGCGACCGACGGTGCGTTGGATTTGTGGCGGGTATTCCGTGGCCGCTGCTGGATCAGCAACGGCGGTCGGTGTGTACAGCTTCTCGTAGAGGTCGGCCTGCTCGCGCGCACCAGCCCGGAAGGCCAGCGCCAGAGGCAATAGCTCGCTGATCGGATTGTCTGTGACGGGGACTGCCTCGTGGTGCCGCAGCATCGCAGCGGAGCTCCGGTTGCAGAGCTCAGCGACGACTTCCGGAAGTCCACTAAAGAGGCTATAGATCGCACGCGTGGTCACTCCCGCTTCAGCCGCGAGCCCACGCACCGTGAGCGCCTCGGTGCCGCCGCGCCGAATGATCGCACCTGCGACCTGGAGCAGGCGCTCCCGTGTCTCGTCATTGTGCTCGCGTGGTCGACCCATGCTAGACAGAGTATCGCAACAGTGTTACGTTACGGCGATACGAAACGTTGCAGGGTGTCGCGCCCGCTGAGCTCTGTGGAGTTGATCATGACCGTTGACGTCATCGTTGTCGGAGCGCGCGTCGCTGGCGCTGCGACCGGAATGCTGCTTGCCCGCGCTGGACTGCGAGTCCTGGTTGTGGACCAGGCACACTTCCCCAGCGACACGCTCTCCACCCATCAGATCCAGGTGCCCGGCGTTGCCCGGCTCGCGCGGTTCGGACTGTTGCAGCCGTTGCTGGATGCGGGCACGCCACCCACCCCTCACGTGCGTTTCCAGGCTGGAGGCGCTGTGGTGGAAGGGGAGTTTCCGGCGTACCAGGGCGTCAACATGATGATCAGTCCACGCCGCACCGTTCTCGACGCTCTGCTTGTCGACGCAGCCCGTGCCGCTGGCGCCGAGGTGCGCGAAGGATGCTCCGTGGTGAATCTGGTCAAAGA
>Ga0222622_10000217_pt1 | contig 20795 bp, 13 predicted proteins | sample PLM2_5_b1metaG_FD_177335 | JGI IMG/M metagenome (GOLD analysis project Ga0222622, IMG submission 177335) | Groundwater sediment microbial communities from an aquifer in East River, Colorado, USA - PLM2_5_b1 | ecosystem: Environmental > Terrestrial > Soil > Riparian zone | place: USA: East...
CGTCGGGTCGCTTCCACTCATCGGACGAGGACTCCCATTTTGTGGACTCCGCGCACGTGCATGGCATTGTTTAGAAACCTCCCTTACTCAACCGGTATATATTGCATTCCGGCTTTCTCAATCACCTTTCGTAATTCTTCCTCTTTAGAAATCGCACGCTCGATGGCTGCTTGAAGTGTGCGTAAATCCTTCCCATCTAGAGCGAAGAACTCGGTTAGGTGTTCTCGTCCGTGGTGATACTCAATCTCCAGGTTGTGAACAACTACCGCCGAATGCGCCCTCAGATCTCTTTCGCCGTTCGCGGAAGAGAACACGGGGCGAATATCCGTAAACACATTGCAATCGACAAAAACGTGTCTCTGTTCAGTCGCTAACCAGGCGGCTTTTGCCGAAACGCTAATCGCTTTAGTTGTAAGCAGCCCGCTAAGTCGATCCTTTAGCGCGCTTGCTTCGTCGCGGGACACTAACTTAGCGTCTAAAGCGGACGACACCGCGTCGCTAGCCGCCTCTTCTAAGTTAGTACCCACGCTGTAAGCAGAGCGTGCAAGCGAAACCAAGAGTCCCACGAGATCGAGAATAAACTCCGAGGGTTGTTCAGTGCTCGATGCTAGTCTCGCAGCTAGTGCCTGATAATTCTGAGCCGGTTGCGCATTACTAAGAGCATCGCGGAGCTGCGCGACGTCGTCCTCGTCGAGGGCAATAAGCTGTTTAAGAGGCTCTTTGTAACGGTCAGGAAGACTTAAGCGCGCCATTTCTGGACCGTTCCTTCCTCTCTTGAGTGTAGCACCCCAAACAAGCGGTCAATGCGGCTACACCAAACCTATCCCAGAGGTGTCCTCTCCGTGGGCCAACCTACGACCTTGAGGCATCCTGGGAAAGCCCTGCCTGCCTTGCTGAGCACGGCCTGTAAGGGTCACTGGAATCGGACCGCTATAAGAAACCCGCCGTTTGGGGGGAGCCCAGTGTTGAGACGTTCTGACGAGCGCAGCGCTACGCGGCCCGCGTCCGCGCGGGCGGGGTAATAGCCTACGCCACATGCAGTGCCACGCGGCGCGTCGTCTTGGCGTCCGGCTGCTGGTAGACCTCGCCGACCGTCATGGTGTCGAGCCAGCCACCGACCAGGGCCACGTCCTGGATCGGCATTGCCTTTCGCATCGTGGCCCAGCCGCGCCGCAGCGCGTGCCACCCGCCCTGCTTCTCGTGCGCGAGACCAGCCTTGACCTCGGCCCGCTTGAGCCAGCGCTTCGCATCGTAGTACGAGAGCGGCGTGGTCCGGTCGTGCGGATGGGAGAACACGAACGCCGCGCCCACGCCGCCCGTCTGCTTCTGCCACCGCGCCAGCGTGGCGCTGGCCTGCTTGTTCATCTGCACGGTGTGTTCGTGTTTTTTCCGGTCCGATCTGACGCCAGCGTACCACGTGATGGCTCCGTGCGGCGCGTCCTCGGTCGCCTTGAACGACACGTCCCGCCAACGCAGCCCGGAGAACTCACCGTCTCGCGCACCGAGCATGGCGCTGATCCGGTGGCCGGCGTGCCACGCCAGGTCCAGGAGCACGCCGAACGCGGGCGGGAGTTTCGCGGCGGTGCCCTTCAGCTGCTCGTAGCGCTCGCGGGTGGCCACGGGCCGCCTGGGCTGGTGCTCCACGCGCATCGCCTTCCGCGCCATCTTGGTGGCCAGCGGGTTCGCATCCAGCAACCCTTCGCCACTACCCCAGTTGATGACGATGGAGAGGGCGACGAGGTCGGCCTTCCCCGCGACGAGCACGCCGCTGCGGTGCGCCATCCACTTCTGCACGTGGCTCGGCTTGAGGTCCTTCACGGCGAGATCGGCGCCGAGGTAGTCCCGCACGCGCCTGATCGAAGTCAGCATGCCGTTCCGGTACCGCGCCGGGCGGCCGTGGAGCCCGTCGGTCTCGAACTTCTTGATGAGTCCGCCGAGCGTGAGGTCTGGGCCGCTGGGCTCCCCTTCGTCGTCGGGCTCCGTGGCGATGCGCTCGATGAGGTCCAGCGCGAGCGCCGTGGCCTTCTGCTGCCGCGCCTTCTCCGTCGCGCCGAGACTGATCCACGTCACCTCCGGCGTGAGCTTCTGGTATCGCGGTTTGCCATTGACCTGTCGCGCGGCGAAGAGGGGACCGTCGCGCTTGAGTTCGGTGACGCGGATCGAGATGCCGGGAAAGCGGGGATCGCGGACGCGCGTCACGCTCCGCAATGAGGGGTTGCCGTTCTTTCGTTTCACGTTGACCTCCGTTTGAGTTTGGAGATGGGAGTGACCTGCTCGGTGTGCTGTTGTTCGGATGGACGTGGTGGACGACCGCGCCCGTTCTGCGGCTTGGCCTTCAGATCACCGCGACGGACACGCGGGGCGTTCTTGCGCCCTGCGTTGGGGAGCGCACCAGCCGCGATCTGTTTGCGGATGTAGTCCGGTGAGTAACCCGAGACCTTCGCGGCGGCGTCGAGCGTGAGCGTCTCGGCGCCGAATGTCTCCAGCGCGCGCTCCAGCTCCACGGCGGCGAGCAGCCAGAGCCGCGCCGAGTTCGGGTCGCCGAACTGATGCAGGTAGTCGGCGCGCTGCCGCCAGAGTGCGGGCAGGCTGCCGGGAATGAAAAGGTCGCCTTCCATACCATAGAGGTACCGGGAGGCGACCTTAACGAACGCGGAACTATTACCAGCAACTATTACCGACTGCGGGGAAAAGCTGCTAACTCTAGTCGGGACGGCGGGATTTGAACCCGCGACCCCCTGAACCCCATGCGGACCAGGGGAATGACCTTAAACGACAACTTGTCGGTTTTTCAATGGCTTCCGAGCGTCGGCGCCGGGTGCCGTTGGTGAAAATGTCGGGGCTTGCCGGGAGAAACGGCACCAAAAACAGCACCACATTCCGCGGCGGGCCCGCTCCGAGCTGGCATGTGAGTGATGCCGGACCGAGGACGGAGGGTCCGGATACGTTAGGCTAGAAGAAGCAACCGCAGGAAGCGCCTACCCGTCGGTCTAGATAAACCACGGCGTACGCTCAAGTGCCGGGTGCAGGCGGAACGTGCCGGGCTGGCGCTGGAACGCCGCAGTGAGATAGGCGATGTCACCTGCGTACTTCGTAGTAATCGGCTCCGCACAAAGTGAATCACTTGAAGCCCAGTTGAGCTTCGTTAGACTGAGCACCTGACTGGCGAGCGCGCGCAGGTCTGGCGCCTGACGGGGCGCACCTTGAGGGTACTCGACATGCGCGTTGACTTCGAGCGCGTGCGGTGTTCCCAACACCTTCCGATACGGATTGGACCCGGTCGTCGACAGATAGAACTGGTTGTGCGAGGCCGTAACGTAGCTCCCTCGCGCGAGACTGCCGTCCGTCTCGGCGCGGCGGTCATAGAGGCGAACGTTGTGATGCATGTTGAACCAAAGGAAGGCGTACTTCCCCTTCGCGCGCACGCGGCGGGCCGCGGCCAGGATCGCGTCCCGATCCTCACGTGAGAATTTGGCGGAGTAGTGGAAGTAAATGGTGGGCGCCTCGGGCAATTTGAGCCGCGACAGGGTTTGCTCAATCAGCCGCCCATAGTGCTGCGCCCGCTCCTCATATGAAAAGGCCTCCGTACTGCCGGAATAGAACTGCCACCGCCCATACTGGTTGAACACATTCGCGAATCCCATGAGCCGCTGGCTCTCGCCCCTGCGGTTCTCCGTGTACGACAGTCCGACAAAGAAGTCGGCGTCGGGGATTGAGTCAGGCAACACCCAAGGAGTGACACCGCTCTTCGCGACGATATTGAGCGCCAGATTCAGGTCCTTGTAGTCGGGGTTGATGATCGTCGGCGTATCCACCATCTGGCAGGGGACGCCAGCTTCCAGGAGATCTCTCTTCACCAGGTAGTACGGGCTGCGCTCGTCATCGAGGGCGTGCCCCTTCTCCGGCGAATACACTAGGAACAAGCGCGGGTAGTCCTTGTCGCCGAGCCACTCGGGGTGCTCGGCGAGCAAGCGACGGCACTCATCAGGAATGCCCGCCTCAGGCGCCGTCACAATCGTGCGGTAGGTGAGACGTGCGTGGAAGGTTCGCTCCGCCCCGCGGTACTTGAATTTTCCCGTCTGAAGCCGTTCGATGAGCGATGCCATCTGTGGGCGTAGGTCCGCCGTGCAAAGGGGAATTAGCTCGATGTCACGGGCGGTCGTGTCGTATGATCCCCACTTCGTGATGCCATCGCGAATATCGGGGCTCGCATGGTGCGCACTGAACTCGACCTCCGGCTCCTTGATCGTCTGAACGCGAAGGGCGCTGGTGCCGTCTCCCTCCTGTGCGAGGCCGAGCGGCGTCGCGATCAGGCCCACCACCTTCCCACCGACACTAAGTGGGAACACGTCATTTGCGAGTTCATTCACTGTCGCTTCGGTCCGCTCAGCGCGCACCCGGGCGGCGTTGGGTTCAAGGGCCAGACTGGCCCGCTTAATTTCGCGGGCGAGATCGAACGTAACGCCCGCCTTTGCGAGGAGTGCCTCGATCAAGTGGCGTGGCAGGCGAGGGATGACCCGTGCGCTCGGAATCAGTTCCTCACGCTGGTAGTCGTAGAGGAAAACGCGGGTTGTCTCAAAATCAGCCGCGCTGATCTTGCCGCGCTCCCATTGCTTCCAACGGGCGGCGGTTGGGAGTCCCACGAGATCGGCCAGCTCAAGATGCTGAGTGAGCTCTGCCACCGTCCGAACGGATTGCACGGTCAATACATAGTCCACAACCAAGTATGCGCGGCCCCAGTATTCTCGAAGCTGGAATGAGTACGCCGGATAGAGGTTCAGGATTGCCGCGACATTCTCCGCCAAGGGCAAGGCGTTGCCGCGCCGGTGTGCGGTCAGTACTCCAAACTTCATGCTGTCCACGTACCAGCCGGTCGCGTTCAACTTGTCCTTTAGCGCAGATAGGAACTCATGTCGCCGTCGGTCACGGTTTTCGCGGGCTGTCTCCATGATCCGCTCGCCGTCGAAGATTAGCGGATAGAGATTGGTAAACTCCGTAGTCTCCACCTGAGAGCCAGCCAGGAATGAGGCTTCCCGCTCCACGGCGTTGTTGTAAAGCACCACGGTCGTGTCAGCTTCCGTAACCGTGTACTCGGGCGCTGGCAATCCAAGCTCGGCCATCGCCTCTCGCATTTGGCGCGTTCCTTCCTGCAAGGCGCGGACGAAGGACGTTCCCCGCGCGTCCTTGATCGTTTTCAACCACTCCATAAGCGTGGCGTTCCGGGGCATGTGCTCTAGGCGCGTATCGGCCAGCGTAAAGGTCGGGGGGACCTCGTGCGGCTGAATGATCGCTCCCGGACTCCGAACCAGCAGAGCATCATGATACTTCTCGCAAATGATCGGCAGTTTCACCGCGTAGTCGCGGTGGGCCACAGCGTTCACAACTGCCTCATCCACCGCATTGAACGGGAACTCCGGCTCTTCGGAAAACCCACCATCCGTATTCCTCCGCTGGTAGGTCTTAAAGAATGCTGACTCCCTGAGGAAGTTCCGGAAATCGCGAATCTGTTTTGTCAGCGGCCCGGTGAACGCCTTCTCCGCGGTCGGTAGCGGCCGGTTCTCTCTAGACGCAACGGGCACATCGAAGCGAAGGAGCCGCACGTACGAACTGGTGAGTACGCGCTGGGGATTCGCCGCGAAGAACAGGGCGCCCGCGTTGGTGAGGGCGTTCCCCTGCTCGCCTCGAACGAGAGCGCCGATGTGATAGAGCAGGTCCTCGTCAGATTTGTCGTATGTCGCATCCGTGAGATAGCTCGCCCGGAATTCCTTGACGACATCTTGCGCAATGTCGCGAACATCGTAGGCTGCGCATGGCGTCCGCTCGAAATCGACCAAACCCTTGTCGCGCCTTAGCCTATCACGATCAGCGTTCGATAAAGGGAGATTCTGCGCCCCCTGTCGCTTCCAAGCCTGTGGCGAACGACTCACCGTCTCGCAAATCCCAGATGTTGCGTACGGTGCATACACCAAAGCGATCGCGTCTGCTGCACCCTCGCGGTTCTTGCAATCAAAGAACTTGACCTCGCAGTTTTGGTTGACGAGAAGGTCGTCGATGACGGCCAGGGCGTTCCGCTGGTTCTCTCGCAAATGGGAGAGACCGCGAACCTCCCCGCCAGATCCCACACCGAGTACCAACAGGCCACCCTGCGGATTCACGTTCGCGAACGCTGACAGGGACGCCGCAACGTGCTCTCGGCGGAACCTCGAGAGATCGGCGTCGGGAACCACACCGTGCCGGTTGGCGCGACACACTTCCTTCCGGTCAAAGTGTTGGCCCTCAAAGTCAGTGTCGTCGACCAACATCAGGAATGCCCAGTGACTAGCTGGATCTCGGAATACGTCCCTAGGCTGGGGAGTCGCACGTGTCACGCCGCCCAAGCCTCCGACAACACCTCCGCCTGCTCTAGCACCGTCTGCGTCGCTTTTTCCTGCTTGTCAGGCGGGTAGCCGTGCTTTCGCAGAATCCGCTTCACGAGGACTCGGAGCTGGGCTCGCACGTTCTCTCGCACGGTCCAGTCGATGGTGACATTGGCGCGCACCGTCGCGACGAGCTCCCGGGCGATCGCGCGAAGCGTTTCGTCGCCCAGCACCTTCACCGCGCTGTCATTCGTCTCAAGAGCGTCGTAGAAGGCCAGCTCGTCCTCGGACAGGCCGAGATCTTCGCCACGCCTCTCGGCCGCTCGCATGTCGCGGGCGAGCCCGATCAGTTCCTCGATGACCTGCGCGGCCTCGATCGCCCGGTTCTGGTACCGCCGCAGGGACTGCTCCAGCATCTCTGAGAACGAGCGGGCCTGCACGATGTTCTTGCGCCGTCGGGTTCGGATCTCGCCGGAGAGCAACTTTCGCAGCAGCTCCACCGCGAGGTTGCGCTGGGGCATCCCCTTCACTTCGGCCAGGAACTGCTCGGACAGGATCGAGATGTCGGGCTTGGCGAGCCCCGCGGCGGCGAAGATGTCCACCACGCCCTCGGACGCCACGGCGCGGGAGACGATCTGCCGGACAGCGAGGTTCAGTTCCTCGTCGCTCTTGGCTTCGCCGGGCGCCCGTTTGATCAAGCTCGTACGCACCGCCTGAAAGAAAGAGACGTCATCTCGGATGCGCAGTGCCTCCTCGTGCGGCACCGCGAGCGCGAAGGCCTGAGATAGGTCCAGCACGGCGCGAAGCAGCCGATCCTTGCCATCCCGTTGCGCGAGAATGTGCTCCTGGGCACGCGGGAGTAGGCCCAGTCGCTCGGCGGGCTTCCCCGTCACCCACTTGGCCCAATCGAACCCGTTGAAAAGGCCGCGGCATACCTCGTGCTTCTCGAGCATCAGAGCCACGGCTTCATTCTGATCGATTGCCGTCTTGCCCGTGCCGCCGCTCTCGGTGTACGTCGCCAGCGCCTGCTTGAGTTCATGGGCGAGGCCGAGGTAGTCCACCACCAGCCCGCCCGGCTTATCGCTGAACACCCGATTGACCCTCGCGATGGCTTGCATGAGTCCGTGACCGCGCATCGGTTTGTCCACGTACATCGTGTGCAGGGACGGCGCGTCGAACCCTGTAAGCCACATGTCGCGGACCAGCACGACCTTTAGAGGGTCCTTCGCATCGCGGAAGCGGTTAGCCAGCCCTTCGCGGCGTGCCTTGTTGCGGGCGTGCTCCGCGACCCGCGGGCCCTCCGAGGCATTGCCGGTCATGACGACCTTGAGTGTGCCCTTCTCGTCGTCCTTGTGGTACCATCTCGCCCTCAGTTTCACGAGCTCGTCGTGCAGGTCCATGCAGATGCGGCGGCTCATGCAGACGACCATGGCTTTGCCGTCCATCGCTGAAAGGCGCTGCTCGAAGTGCTCGACGATGTCCCTGGCCACGAGCTTGAGCCGTTTGTCAGAGCCAACCACGGCCTCGAGCTGCGCCCACTTGCTCTTGAGCTTTTCCTTGCGCTCGGTCTCCTCGCCCTCGGTGAGCTCCTCGAACTCCGGGTCGATTGTCGGCCTCTCCGCCTCATTCAGCTCCAGTTTGGCGAGACGGCTCTCGTAGTAAATCGGGACCGTCGCCTTGTCCTCAACCGCGCGTTGGATGTCGTAGACGCTGATGTGCTCGCCGAAGACGGCGCGGGTGTTCTTGTCGGTCAGCTCGACGGGCGTACCGGTGAAGCCAATGAACGAAGCGTTGGGCAGAGCGTCGCGCATGTGTCGAGCGAAGCCGTCAACGAAGTCGTACTGACTGCGGTGCGCCTCGTCGGCGATGACGACGATGTTGCGCCGCTCCGACAGCACGGGATGGCGGTCGCCCTTCTCTTCCGGCATGAACTTCTGAATCGTCGTGAACACCACGCCACCCGCGACAACTGAGAGCTTGACTCGTAGATCCGCCCGACTCTCGGCCTGTACGGGAGACTGGCGCAGCAGATCCTGGCAGCGGGAGAAAGTGCCGAAGAGTTGGTCGTCCAGGTCGTTGCGGTCGGTGAGCACGACGATCGTCGGGTTCGCCATGGCCGGCTCGCGGATCACTCGCCCTGCATAGAAGGCCATCGTCAGGCTTTTCCCCGAGCCCTGGGTGTGCCAGACGACACCGATGCGGCGATCTCCGGGCTCACCTCCCGGACGCGCACCGGCCTCGTAGCGGCCGCCCCGCTCGTAGCCGCGGGGGGCGGTCCGTACCTCAGCGGCCCTGAGGGTCTCTCCCACCGCGACTTTCACCGCGTGGAACTGGTGATAGCCAGCCATCTTCTTGGCGAGCGGCCCGTTCCCCTCGTCCTCGAACACGATGAAGTCACGAATGAGGTCGAGGAACCGCCGCTTGTCGAACACTCCTTCGATCATCACCTCCAGCTCGGGCATCGACGCCGGAGCGAGGTTCTGGCCGTCGATCGTGCGCCATGGCTTGAACCACTCTCGGCCGGCGGTCAGCGTGCCAATGCGTGCCTCGACGCCGTCGGACACAACCAGAACAGCGTTGTACGCGAACAGCGTCACGAGCTCGGCCTTGTAGGTCTGGAACTGCTCGAATGCTGACCAGATCGTTGCGTTCTCGTCGGCGGCGTTCTTGAGCTCTAGGATTCCCAGCGGCAGCCCGTTGACGAACAAGACCACGTCCGGGCGGCGGGTGTGCTTGTTCTCGCTGACGGTGAACTGGTTGACTGCGAGCCAGTCGTTGCTCGCGGGGTTGTCAAAGTCGATCACCCGCGCCTGCGCTCCGCGGATCGAGCCGTCGGGGGTGCGGTACTCGACCGTCACGCCGTTTACGAGCAGGCGGTGGAGGGAGCGATTGCGGGCTTCGAGCGTCGGCCCCTCGGGGCGAGTGAGCTTACGGAAGGCGTCGTCAATGGCTTCGGAAGGAAGGGTGGTGTTGAGCCGAGCGAGGGCGTCGCGCACCCGCTGTGTGAGCACCACCTGGCCATAGTCTGTGCGCTCGGCGCCCAGTTCGCCCGGTGCGATCTCGGGACCGTTCTTGACGGTCCAGCCTAGGCCCTGCAGCCAGGAGAGGGCGGCGTCTTCGACGACGCTCTCGGCGAAGCTCGCCATCAGATCTGGCTAAGGATAGGGTCGGTCGCCAACGGCGGCAGCTCTAGGCCATCCACCCACTGAAGGATGGGCGACCCCTTCTCCCAGATTGTGACGGGTACCCCGTACCTGAGTGCGCCATCGTTGCGGATGCCCACCTCGCAGTCCTTGGCACGCTCTACAAGATCATGCGGCTCACCAGCCAGCAGACCCATCTCCGCCACGACTCGCGATCTTGGTTCCACATCTTCCGCCGTCCAGGCCCCCTCGAGTCGCTCGGACGTCACGCCTCGCAGGTCCACAACACAGAGGATGAAGCGGTCCAACTGCTCTGACGCCGTGCGCGCCTGAGCAGGTGACAGCCGCACCTCGCCCGTGGTCGTTGCTTTGACTTCAAGGAGGTAATCGGCCAATTGGAAGTGATGCGTGCCAGCATCGATCGCTGGTGCGTCGTCTAAGAAGAGATCGTAATCGTAGCCCCTGTCGATGAGTACTGGGTGCAGCCCGCGCTTATCCAGATAGCCCTCGATGGCGTGCTGGATGGCAAGACCGAACTTGCGGTTCTTCGCCTTCTGGGCCTCGCGCTCCTTTTGAGCCGCCAGGTCCGCAGCCAGTTGGCCATACCTGCTGGGATCGCTGCCTAGGGCCTGCACGATCTTGGAGAGCTCGCTCTCAACCTGACTACGGTCTGAGGCCGATGGAACCGTGCTCAAGAGTCGCAGCTCCAATGCATTGAACCCGAAGAACTTACTCAGCAATTCGACCGCAGCGTCGTTACCCGCAAGCCATGCGGGATCCAAGAGCGGCCCTAAATTGCCGGCGTCAGCGATCACTGGCTGCACGACCTCCTGGCCGTCCTTCTCGCCGCGCACCGGGACCCAAGCTCTGCTCCTCAAGTCCGCAAGCCACAGCGCGGGCAGAATCCTGATGGTGGTGTCCGTACCCTCCCGCCTCGCCGATACCTGCCGCGCCTCACGCCATGAGGGGTCATTGACCGCGATGTGGCGGAGGGTGAGTCCTAGCAGCTGTTTGGCCAGACTCTCGTTCGTCTGGCACCGCGGAATCACTTGGTTGGCCAAGAGCGCAATTTGAGACATCGGGGCGCTGGCCACCGTGACGTTCGCGTAGTCTTCGCCCTCTACAGCAACGGCCTTGAGACGCTCATCCTTTACCTCGCGTGGCGTGTCTGTACAAAGCGGATCGGCAAACGCCATATCCCACTTGACCAACGCATTCACGAGCGTTCCTGCGCCATCTGTTCGGGTGAGGTAGTCCTCGGACAGAATGCGGTCTGCTTCATAGAGCCCGGCGAATGGTTGTGCCGATGCATGCCACGCCGATGCTGGGGCCAACGCCTTTCGTTGGACGCTCCAACGAATCGCGGAGCGGTCCGATGCGATGAGCGGACATTGCTGGGCGATGTGCACTGCATTCACGCCCTGGCTGTCCCAGAGGTATTTGAGGAGGTCAATACTCGCCTCAGCGTGCTTCAAAGCTCCGGGACCTACCTCCTCATTGTCCGGCAGTTGCTTACCAAGCTCCTCGATGCACTCCTTGATGACACTGTCCTCACTGAGCGCTTGGCTCAACTCTGCTTCGAGAAGCTCCTTGAGGCTTAGGAACTTGGACTCGAGAGCCAAAGCCGCCAGATCCTCCAGCAGGAGCCGATCGCGAACGTCGCGCCCAATCGCACGAGCGATGTCCTTCAACTCCTTGGTGATGCCCATATCTCGCCAGAGCGACGCTGGTGACTTGAGACTCTTGTTCTGGTTCGGCAACAGGCTCGCGAGAATGCCGGCGCAGTTATGTTGTCCGGCCACTTGCCCAACGAGATTGAGAAACCGAGCCAGCCACAACAAGGGTTCCGTTGTGACACTGAGTCCGTCAAGCGTGGTGGCTTCGCGCCGCACTAAGTTGGCGATGTCGCTCAGCGCCACCTGGCGCATTTGGACGCCTAGGCGGGTCCACCCAGAGGCGATCGACGACCAGTCGGAAGCGATTTCACGAGCTGGCGGATGCACACCGACCACCTCATTTGCAACATCCCAGACACTTCCGAACTCGAGTTCGTCCTTCGGGACATCCAGCTTGAACCGGGGCACGACAAACGTGGCGAGAGGAGCTTCTCCAGAAGCCTTCTTGAGCCCCGTCGAGGTTTGAATGATTGGCATCTCCGCCATCGTCTGGGCGACGCTGCTGAGTCCGACTCGCCACCAATCCCTCAACTCCTCCTGCTCGTCGAAGTTCTCGCCAAATGCCCGCTCTGGCATGCCCACGCGGGCGAGCTTGTGGCCCTCGACCCATGCCTCTTGCAGGGCGAGTTGGACCATGGCTGGCAGCAACGCAATCGCCTCTGTGATCTGATCCTTGTCGCTGTCCTTCATCAGCACGCGATCACGCTCTTGGCGGAGATCAAACCGCCCATCGATGACCGCGTTGATCGGGAGGAAATCAGACGCACGAACCGGGAATCGACAGAAGATCCTAGGGAATCCATCGGGCAGCACTCGCAAGCGCCAAGATTCACCAACGCGTTCGATCACTACAACGAGACTCGACAGAGAGTCGCGCTGCCGTCGGAGCCGAACCGCCGCCAGCAACCTGGGCGCGCCATCGTCTTCGGCCAGCGTGAACCGACGGATTCGCAGATGGAGCCCCGACAAATCGCGTTCGGTGGCAGGCTCCGGCACGAATCGCCACGACGTACCGGCTTGATCACGGACGCTGACAGTGCCAAGGTGTTCGCACGTTCCGTACAGGTATGGCAGCGCGCCACCGAAAGCGACAACGCCAATCTGTGCGGCTTCGGGATTGTCGGTCTCGTACTCGAACCGTGCAGTCCCATGCCCGTCGAGCGCGAGGAGCTTGGAAGCAGCCCCTATCCCCTGATAGCAGCGCGCCGTGTTCGCGAAGATCTCGTTTTCATCGCCAGCACGGTCAAGTCGAATGGTGACTTCCTCGGGGCCACCGTCAGCTTCAAGGACACCAGTGAAAGCGATCTGGAGCGATAGCACATGCGTCACGAGAAAACCTGTGCCGAATCGCCCAGTCGTCTCCGCGGACTCAAAGTCCTTGCTTGAACCACCGGACAGCAGCGCAGCCAGATCATGCATTGTGAATGGCTTGCCGTCATGCTCATACCGGACAGTACGCCCGTCAAAGGCAAGATCGATGTCAACGCCGGTTTTCCCGACACGCGGGCCAGGATCGTGAGCATTCTGCGTTAGCTCGAAGGGCCAGCGAGCACCCGCACCGTGCGTGTCACCTCGTGCCTGATTGACGAGCGCGCGCATCCTCCGAGCCTCGTTGCGGTCAAGCTGGTCCTTCCGCACTGGCTCAAACTGCTTCAGCGCTTCGTCAGACAAACGTCACCCCCCGATCCTTTGCCGGCTGCCAGCCCTGAATCGCTCCGGCGATCCCTTGACCAGCTCCAGTTGGTACCTCCGTCGGTCAAGAACTTCCAGGAAGTCCATTTCGTGACCGTCGGCGACGGTTACCTTGCCATTCTTGACTTGAACCTCGACCCCGTTTGTCTTGCAGAGTGCTCTCAAGGCGGTCTTATCAATATTCTTCGTTTCCTTCTGACTGCGAATCGAGGCCAAGTAGCGAGCGGCGCGAGGATGCTTGCTGGCGTACTCCTCGATCCCAGAGAAGTCGACAAACGGGAGGTCCCTCTGGACCGCCCCGATATTTTGCGGGACTGCGGCGAGGATTGCGTCCTGGAGGTTGCCAGCGAACTCAAATCCGCTCGGCCGCAGGATGTGGACGTTGGCGGAATCAACGAGCAAGTCAAAGTCGGTGTCGAGCTTGAACACAGAATCCTCGACGATCCGCAAGGAATCGTCGAGCATGCGAACCAGGCGCCCCTTGCTCTTCAGGATTCCCTTGAACTGCGTTGCCCTGCGTAAGGCGGTAAGACGACGACCCTTGTCGTCCGTCATGCGTGCCAAATAGGAGAACACCGCGGTGGGATCCGCCAGTACTCCGGCGTTGACGGGTAGGTTCGCTGCATTGTGCAGATTCTGCATCACGGTCGCCAGATCGTCCTTCAGCGGCAAGTAGAGATACTCGGTGCCTCCGTGCTTTTCGGACGGTTCATACTTCGTTGGACCATCGTCGTGGCGCTGCATTGCATGCCAAGTAGAAGCGACCATCTCCCGCAGTGCAGCCTGGACATCGGCATCAACTGGAATCGAGACAAACGTCTGCCCGTCGCCCTCGTCGAGTCCCACTCCGAACTCGGTGACGCTCACCTTGTCGGTGTCGAAGTTGAGCTTCATTGATCCGCCTCAAGGTAGACCGTGTCGCTGAGGCGGTATGCGATTATGCGCTCGCCCGAGGCAAGACTCACCCGCCGGGTGATGAGGGCATGGCTCGCTTTGCCGGTGAGCCGGTTGCCGTCCGCAGGTGGATAGATCGTGAAGACTCGGTAGCCGCGTGCCGCGAACACCAGATTCATGTAATGGAGGTTGAGGTGCCAGAACAGGAAGACGATAAAGGTCAACGCGGCGAGTGACGAGCCCAGATAGCGCCAGCTACCCAGGTCCTCGGAATAGAAGGGCAAGAGCATCGCGAAGAGATACACAAGGATGTGGTCACGGTGGTCGTCTGCTTTTCCGACGACGAGCTCCCGCTTGTCCTCCTGTCGTTTGGCAATTCGGATTCGGAGCCACAAAAAGACATTCGGGAGGACGACCATCAGTGCACAGAACCCGATGAAGTAGCGGTCCGGGATAACCTTGTTCCCCCGGATCGCCCATAGGATGAAGAGTGGCGAGATGCTGCTAAGCACCATCAGCAAACGCGCTGCCCTGAGTCCCTCTGGACGTCCGCTCCCGCGGGATTGCACCATCAGACGGACCTCCCGATGAAGCGCTCTACATCCTCTAGGTGCAGCTCGCCGGAGATGAGCCTGGGCAGCATCGCATCGCGCATGGCGGCGAGGGTGCGAGCCTGATTGCAGTTGGCGAGAAGACGCCGGACTAGTTTACCGACCTCCCCATGAAACCGCGCGAGCGTCTGTTCACCGGGGAGCACTACGGCGAGTTGTCGAACAGCCGTGGAGTTTAGTCCCGGAATGGCGACACCGGTCCCTCGATTCCGCATCTCATCCATTGCACGGTCGGAAGACAGCCAGAAATACAGGTACTCCTGCGGTACACCTGGGTCAGTACGCAGCCTGTAGACGTGTTCGTTTATGCAGAACGTGTCGAACGGAAACCCCTCGCCCACCATCGTGACGTGTGGCTCAAACTCGCCGGGCCGCCCTCCATCCTTGTAGAGCAGTACATCGCCGTCCCGAACGTGGCCCTTCGTCATAGCCTGGAAGAACTCCACCGGTACGAACTTGGTCTTACTGTAGTCGAAGCGACCGAGCCCGACGATGCTCTCAGCTCCGACGCTTGGAACGCCGGATGCGATCTCCTTGACACCACCTTTGGGCCGCCCTCCGGTTTCGATCGCCGTAAGGAAATCTCCAAGCTTGCCGATGCTCCACCCCGTTGGGATCTGGCCCAACTCCGATTCCTGGAAGCGATCAGGGAAGGCGTCTGCGATGGATTTCGGGAGACCGGGGTCTCGGCTTTCGGCCTTCGCGCGGACGGGCCCGAAGTCCACAAACCACGACTTGAACAGCGCCCGCGCCATCGCCTCCAGCGTCTCGCTCATACGCCGGTTCAGCTCGATCTTGTCGTCCAGCGTGCCGAGGACGTGGGCGATGGCGCGTTGCTCGGAGAGCGGAGGACAGGCCGCTTCGATGTTCTCCAAGTCACGCTTCGTGACATGCCCCAATCCTGTCGTTTGCTTGTTGCGCGCAATGCCGACGAAGCTTGGTTTCAGATACTTCAATAGGTAGTAGAAGAACGTCGGATCGACACCTTCAACTGGTGTCACTCGAAAGGAATGCTGATTCAGCCAGCCGTCGGAACCCCGCCACCAGAAGACGTCGATCGACGTCTCGGGCTGCCCTGACCACGAAAACAGGAGATCTCCTGCTCTGACGTGAACCGACTCTTCAAAGAGTTGCTCGGTGAACTTCGTTTGACCGGAGATTCCCCCTTTGATCTCGGCAATCTTGATGACCGGCTTGCCAGTTGGGCTGAACTGGATGTCGCGGAAAGCGAGACCATTCACCCACTGTGCTAGTGAGTACAGCCCCCGACGCTCCCAGTGATCGGGAAACACTGGGTGATACAGCCAGCTCTTCGTTCCGGCGGATGCCAACGCTTCACTCGCCATACCCAAGATCCTTCAGGTTGGCGGTGATAGCCGCATCCAGCTTCGCGGCCTCAGTCTGCTGCTCTCGCAGCGTCGTGGCGAGCCGCTGCATCTTTTCCCCGAACGACTCGCCGTCGTCCTCGGCCGCCTCGGCGCCGACGTAGCGCCCCGGCGTGAGCACGTGACCGTGCTTGCGGATCTCCTCGAGCGTCGCGCTCTTGTAGAATCCGGGCACGTCGGCATACTCGCCGGCGTCCTTCTCGCCCCGCCAAGCGTGATACGTGCCCGCGATCCGGGCGATGTCCTCGTCGGTCAGCTCACGATGCGTCCGGTCCACCATGCGGCCCTGCTTGCGGGCGTCAATGAAGAGCACCTGCCCCCGCCGGTCACGGAACCGGCCGTTTTTCTTGTCGCGCGCTAGGAACCAGAGGCAGACCGGGATTTGAGTTGCGTAGAACAGCTGACCGGGAAGGACCACCATGCAATCCACGAGGTCTGCCTCGACGATGTTTCTCCGGATCTCCCCCTCACCAGACTGGTTGGAGGACATCGAGCCGTTGGCGAGCACGAAGCCCGCCAGACCCGTCGGCGTGAGGTGGTGAATGATGTGCTCCACCCACGCAAAGTTCGCGTTCCCAGCCGGGGGCACACCGTACTTCCAGCGCTTGTCCTCGCGCAGCAGTTCGCCCCGCCAGTCGCTGACGTTGAACGGCGGGTTGGCCAGAATGTAGTCCGCCTTGAGATCGGGATGGCGGTCGTTGTGGAACGTGTCCCCGTGGGCGATCAGCCCATCAATCCCCCTGATAGCGAGGTTCATCATCGCCAGCCGCCACGTGGTGTAGTTCGACTCCTGGCCGTAGATAGCGATATCGGCCTTCGCCTTGCCGCCGTTGCCGTTTCCCTTCGCGTGCGCTCGGATGAACTCGACCGACTGCACGAACATCCCGGAAGAACCGCAGCAGGGGTCGTACACCCGGCCCTTGTAGGGCTCGAGCATCTCGACCAGCAGTTTGACCACGCTGCGCGGCGTGTAGAATTCTCCGCCCTTCTTCCCCTCGGCACTCGCGAACTGGGAGAGGAAGTACTCGTAGACCCGGCCGAGCACGTCCTTGGAGCGGCTCTCCGCGTCGCCGACCTTGATGTTGCTCACCAGGTCGATGAGCTGACCCAGCCGCGCCTTGTCGAGTCCTTGCCGAGCATAATCCTTGGGGAGGACGCCCTTGAGCGAGGGATTGTCGCGCTCGATGCCGGTCATGGCATCGTCGACGAGTTGCCCAATGGTCGGCTGCTTCGCCTGAGCCTTCAGGTGGAACCAGCGCGCCTCTGGGGGCACCCAGAAGATGTTGTGCGCACGGTACTCGTCCGGGTCCTCGGGATCGGCGCCGTGTTTCTTGTCGGCGAGGAGCTTGTCATGCTGCTCCTCAAAGGCGTCGGAGATGTACTTGAGGAAGAGCAGACCGAGTACCACGTGTTTGTACTCGGCGGCGTCCATGCCGCCGCGCAAGGCGTCGGCCATTTGCCACAGCTGGGCTTCGTAGCCGACGGTGGCGCCGTTGGCGGCTTTCGCGGGCGGCGCGCTCTTGCGCGCCTTAGTCTGCTCCTTACGTGCCATCCAATGAACCTCTCGCGAAAGGAGAGACCTTAGGGGGTCAACAGCACGCTATCTTAGCCCTCCCCCGTAACGGTCGGAAGCTAGTGCGATCTTAGGATGGCCCTCTTGCTGGCGAGTTTGAAAGGGCGATTCTGCGGCGCCAAGGGGTGCTTTTGCTGCAGCCACGAGCGCATCGCGAGTCTCGTCTTTCAGGCACCCAGGCTTTCGCGGTCCTGCAGGTTGCTCCAGTTTTCGAGCGGCAGCCAACATCGGACGAGAGTCCGAGTTTCCAAGCGCAAGGGGGCTGAGCCTCAAACATGGGACGCCACCAGAAGATTCCTATCACGCCCTCCGTTCTTGCTTGGGCGATTCAGGAGTCCGGGTATGGCTTGGAGGACCTCGCAGCGCAACTGCGCGTGCCATCTGAGGCCGTGCGGGCCTGGACGACCGGGGACTCTCAGCCTGGCCTAACCCAGCTGCGGGCACTAGCTGGTAAGCTCAAGAGGCCCCTCGCATCATTCCTGCTGCCAGCGCCTCCGGTGTCGGTTCGGCCCACCGTTGAGTTTCGCAGCCCGCCGGGCACGCAACGTCGCGAGCTGAACCCCATCGAGCGGCGTTATCTCCGTGAAGCAGCGCGCCTTCAGCAGTTCTTGTCGTGGGTGTCCAAAGAGCTTGGTGAATCTCCGGTGGTCCTGCCACGGGAGAGCACGAACATGGATGCGTCTGAGGCGGCGGCGCGCGCACGCGACCAACTCGGCGTCACCCTCACACAACAAGAACAATGGCCTTCTCCCAATGCGGCATTTGCAGCCTGGCGGCAAGCCCTCGAGGACTCGGGCGTGCTGGTCTTCCTTTTCTCGATGGGTCCCAAATCGTGTCGTGGCTTCTCTCTGTGGGACGACTACGCGCCACTCATTGCCGTCAACACTTTCTGGCTTCCCAGCGCTCGGAACTTCACGCTCTTCCACGAGCACGGACACCTCCTAACCCGGACCGCGTCGGCTTGCCTCCAAGGCACCCGCCGATGGACCTCGAAGTCATCAGACGGCACCGAACGTTGGTGCGAGGAGTTCGCCGCCGCCCTCCTGATGCCTGAAAAGGCCTTACATCAGCGCGTCAAGCGCGTTGCCGACCAGCGACCTGACGCGTTGATCGCGGGAATCGCGAACTACTTCAAGGTCAGCCGCCGAGCTGCAGCACTGCGACTCGTCGAGCTCGACTACCTCACATGGGAGGACTACGAAGCGCTTCCTCCGTTCGAACCCAAGCCCAGGGGTGGCGGCAAGGGCAGAGATAGAACGCAGCTCCGCGAGGACCAATACGGGGAGCGGACCACGGGCCTAATTGGACGTGCTCTGGAACGAGAGGTGATCGGTCGAGGTGACGCCCTCGACTACCTTGATGTACCTGAGTCAGCTCTCGATCGCTTCACCAGTTCGTCCACATCCATCGATTAGCGTGCCCACCGCGGCGGAGGTGTGGGTGGTTGATACGTCGTCCATCACAGAGGTCCGTCGCCGCATGTCACGCGAGGATCAGCGCAAGGTTTACCAGAGTTTGACGACCCTCGTTAACGCCAACCACCTGGTCTTTCCCGTGCAAGTGAAGAACGAACTCAAGCGGTGGGCGAGCCCCACTGGGGATGATCCCCCTCTCCAGTGGACGGAGAGCGTTGAGGACCGAGCCGCTTCGAACCCGGAGTGGGCTACCGTTGCAGAGGTCCTGGCGCAAGTCCCCGAGGTATTGGACCCTGATAAGACAGCGGGGGCCGAGGAGGCAGACCCATACGTTCTAGCACGCGCCCTCGAGCTCAAGCGAAATGGGCGAGACGTTACGATCATCACCGAGGAAAAGACCAACAAGCCTCGAAAGTTGTCCCTGTCCACCGCTGCAGGGATTCTCAAGCTCCCAGCCGTGACGATGCTGCCTTTCCTGAAGAGTCAGGGACTCCTCCCGTAGCTCTGCGCCCGATGTCGAGCGGTGTCAAGGAGGTGGTAATTGGCGCGTTTCTGGTGAGCGTCGGTCGTCCGCTCATCGGGCATACAACGGCCACGGCTGGCGTGCGCTTGCCGGCACGCATTCCAGACGCAGACGTTGCCCCGCCTGGAGATATCCATATATCCCGCCACTAGCTTGCGCCACCCCAACGAGCAGATATCCACACGCCGTCCACACGCCCGCCGAGCGCCCCGAGCCACCAAACCCGGAGCGCCCGGCCCTCGCCTCACCCAAGCAATCCCTGCTCCGCAAAACTTAGGTACGCCTCCTTTCCAACGATCACGTGATCGTCGACGGGTATGTCCAGCAGCCGCCCGGCATCAACAAGCTGCCTCGTCACTGCCCTGTCATCGGCCGACGGCGTCGTATCCCCCGACGGGTGATTGTGGCAGAGGATCACCGACGCCGCCCGCGATACGATCGCCGCGCAGAACACTTCGCGCGGGTGCACTAGGGACGAGTTCAGTATCCCGCGCGTAATCGCCTCCGGCGCGCCACCAATCAGCCGGTGTTGAGCGTCGAGCGCGAGCAGCCAGAACACTTCCACCGGCTCACGCTCGGCGTACGGCGCCATCCGCTCGAACACGTCACGCGGCGTCCGTATCGGTACCGAGGCCGTGGGGTAATCCTCCGGCGCCGGAAACGCGCCCTCCCGGACCAGCCGCAGCGTGCGCAGGAAGCGCGTCCGGCGGCGCGCAGGGGTTGCCGCCGTCATCACGCGGCCCTCCCTTCCCGGCCACCCTCGCCGCCGTCCTGCCCCGCCCTGTCCCCCGCGGCGCCCGCGTTTCCAAACGGGTCGAACGTGCGAAGCGCCTCCCGATAGGGTGCGATCAGCTGGTTACGGAACCGCTCCAGCATGGCGCGCCCGTCGTAGCCGCGCCGGAGCTGACCCGGGGTCAGCGCGAGCACGGAGCGCACGGTACGGCTGAAACTCTGCGGTGACGATGCTCCGAGCCGGTCCGCAATGTCACCGATGCTCAGCGCCGGCGACTCCCCGAGATGCGCCGCCCACAGAAGCCGCGCGTACGTCACGTACGTCTTGGGCGACGGCAACGCCGCCCGATAGAACCGGCTCGCCAGTGTCGAGGGGTGAACCCCAAGCGCCGCGGCCAACTGTCTGGCGCTTCGCGTACCGGGTGAGAACACCGCGCAGAAGAACCGCGCGCACGTCACCTGCTGGCCTCCAACGTCGCCCAGGACTGTAGTCAATGCGGTTCGCATGAAGCCGTCCGGCTGCCTCCGTGGGTCGAGCGTCCGGCGGAAATTCGACCAGCCGTCCGGCTTTCGCACATCGAGGACAACGCGAACGCCAACGCGCCCGAGTTCCAACGTGGCGGGCACGACGTCGGCGTCATCGACCTCCGACACCAGGGCCGCCACCAGGTGCGCCGGGAAGCCGCGGACCAGTGCCGCGACGCTCCCGTGAGAATCCGCACCGAGCAGGGCAACCGAGACGAGCGCCGCGTCAGCCCTGCCCCCGGCAAGGTCGGGACCGAGGGCCGTTACCGC
>Ga0222622_10000220_pt1 | contig 20604 bp, 23 predicted proteins | sample PLM2_5_b1metaG_FD_177335 | JGI IMG/M metagenome (GOLD analysis project Ga0222622, IMG submission 177335) | Groundwater sediment microbial communities from an aquifer in East River, Colorado, USA - PLM2_5_b1 | ecosystem: Environmental > Terrestrial > Soil > Riparian zone | place: USA: East...
ATCTGGCACCTTACGCCGGCTGCGCGATGGGTGAGTTTTTCCGAGACAACGGCCGCCATGCGTTGACTATCTATGACGATCTATCCAAACAAGCCGCCGCATACCGCGAGATCTCGCTTTTGCTCAGGCGCCCGCCGGGCCGCGAAGCTTATCCCGGCGACGTTTTCTATTTACACTCACGCTTGCTCGAACGTGCGGCCAAGATGTCAGACGCTCGGGGCGGCGGTTCGCTGACGAGCTTGCCGATTATTGAGACACAGGCGGGTGATATTTCAGCTTATATTCCGACTAACGTTATCTCCATCACTGACGGTCAGATATTCCTGGAAAGCGACCTCTTTAACTCAGGCGTACGTCCGGCGATCAACGTGGGTAATTCAGTTTCTCGCGTGGGTGGCTCGGCACAGATCAAGGCGATGAAACAGGTTGCGGGTACGCTGCGTATCGATCTCGCCCAGTTTCGCGAGCTGGCGGCATTCGCCCAGTTTGGGTCTGACCTGGATAAGGCGACGCAGGACCAACTCGAACGCGGAAGACGCCTGACCGAGATCCTAAAACAGCCGCAATACAAACCCATGGAGGTCGAAGACCAGATCTTGATCATCTGGACTATATCCAACGGCTACGGAGACAACATCGCTGTGGAGGATCTAAGCCGTATGGAAGCGGAGTTCCTCAAGTTCGTGAAAGAATCGCATCCTCGCATCCTGGAAACGATCCGCGAGAAAAAGGTCATCGATGACGATCTGAAAGCTCTCCTGGCTGAAGCTATCGAAGATTTTAAGAAGTTGCGATGGGAATCGTACAAGGCCGAAAAGGCGGCAGCGTAAGGATCTATGGCAAGCCTTTTGGACATGCGCCGGCGTATCAAGTCGGTCAAGAACACACAACAGATCACGAAGGCCATGAAAATGGTCGCGGCGGCTAAACTAAAACGCTCGCAGGACCGCGTCGTCGCCTCACGTCCATTTGCGGCCAAGATGACCGAGGTGCTTGGCGGTTTGGGAGCAAAGGTCGCCGGCGAGATCTCGCATCCATTACTGGACGAACGCGGTGACGAAAAGTATTTGGTTGTACTGATAAGCGCAGATAAGGGTCTTGCGGGGGCTTTTAACGCTAATGTTATCAAGGCCGCACAAGCGTTCCTCAACGAAAATGGCAACAAGACCGCCGAAATGATCCCGATCGGCCGCAAAGGGCGCGACTATTTCAAACGCCGGCACGTCAAGTTTTTGGACGAGTATGTTGGCATGACCGGATCCGGACAGGTTGTTCATGCCGACGCCGTAGCCATTGCTCATAAGATCATCGAAAGGTTTACCGATGACACGTCGATCGACAAGGTCTTTGTTGTATTTACAGAGTTTAAGACCGTGCTGTCTCAAACTCCTGTCATCCAGCAGCTTTTGCCCGTGCCGCGAACGGACGCGAATACTGACGCTCCTGCGGCTGAGGCCGAGTACATTTACGAGCAGCCCGCTGCCGAGATATTTAGCAGACTGTTGCCAAAACAGATCGAGACCCAGATATACCGCGGCATGTTGGAATCGGTCGCTTCGGAACAGGGCTCGCGGATGACGGCGATGGATTCCGCGTCGAAAAACGCGGGGGAGTTGATCGACACCCTGACGCTCAATATGAACCGCATTCGCCAGGCCGCTATTACCAAAGAGATCATCGAGGTCGTCAGCGGAGCAGCGGCGGCATAGACCATCTCGATTTTTAGAACCGGATGTTGTCGAATTTAACGATTCGGCGGCGTCCGGTTTTTCGTAATGGTTGTCTATATGCTGTTTGTGTTATAGGATACCTTCGTTATCCAAACGGTAGACATTTCGTTTACCCAAACAGTCTAGGGCTTACCATCAAAAATTTGGAGGGAATATGGGAATTCTTGCAATGCTAGGAGGCTTGATAGCATTGATCGGTTACGTTTGGCTGATCGTTGTAGCTTTTCAAACCAGTGGTGCGATCTGGGGAATAGTCAACATATTTTTTCAGCCCATTACCGGGCTGATATTTTGCATTGTTCGGAAAACCGGATGGAAGCAGTTCGCTATCATGGTACTCGGCGTCATTATTTGGGCCGGGCTTGGCGGACTGTCTATGATGGGTAACTATCCGGGCGTCCGCTAGTCCGTAGCTACAGTGGTTCCACATAATATTAATTGGCGCGCGAGCATACTTGCTTACGCGCCCCTTGTTTTTTGGACCGCTGTTATTTTTCTTCTGTCGAGCGATCAGGGCTCGATGTCCCGGACCTCCCGAATTATCGGGCCGCTGCTTCATTTCCTTTTACCGGCTGCATCAGAAGAAACGATCCAGCTATTTCACGCGTTTATTCGAAAAGCTGCCCACGTCACCGAGTACGCGATCCTGGCGATCCTTGCCTTCCGCACCTTTAGAATTTCTGCAGTAATTGGCAGTGCGATATCTCGTTATCTAGTGCCGATCGGACTAGTAATATTGATCGCATTTGTTGACGAGTTTAACCAGAGTTTTGAACCATCGCGGACGTCGTCCCGATACGATGTATTGCTGGACATCGCCGGCGGGTTCGTGGGCCTGGCTATCGTGTGGCTGGTTTTGCGGTTTCGCCGGACTCCCGGTTAGACGCGTTCTCGGTGAAATGGTCGGGCAAGTGAACTCTTCCAATTCCGGCAACTTTATGTCATATTTGTTCGTTAAGCGTGTCAGCTAAAGGAGATACTTCATGAGCATTATTGACAAGGTAAAAGACGCGGCGATGAACCAGTTTATCGAGGTCATCGAGTGGCTCGACGATTCGAGGGATACGCTGGTTTACCGTTTCCCGGTTGCCGGCCAGGAGATCAAGAACGGGGCCCAATTGATCGTTCGCGAATCGCAGGCGGCGGTGTTTGTTTTCGAAGGGCAGGTCGCCGATGTCTTTGCCCCCGGGCGATATACGATCGACGGCGGCAACACGCCTATCCTCAGCAAGCTTGGCGCCTGGAAATACGGATTTAACTCGCCGTTCAAGTCCGAGGTTTACTTTGTAAATACCAAACAGTTCACGGATATGAAGTGGGGAACTTCAAACCCCGTCATGCTTCGCGATGCTGATTTTGGTATCGTCCGGCTGCGGGCTTTTGGCGCATATAGCCTGCGTGTTTCGGACCCCAGTGAGTTTATTAAGCAGATCGCCGGGACCAATGCTCAATTTCAGACCGAGGACATCGATGTTCAACTGAAGCGGGCGATCGTGACCGAGTTTTCTGACGCTATCGGCGAGATGAAGATCCCCGCACTGGATCTCGCGGCTCAATACAAAGAGATCGGCGAAGCCATTCGTACAAAGATCAACGAGGACTTTAAGGCCTATGGCCTCGACGTAACTAAGTTTTACGTCGAGAACGTAAGCCTGCCGCCCGAGGTCGAAGCAGCGATGGACAAGCGGGCGTCGATGGGTGCATTGGGCGATGCTCAAAAATATATGCAGTTCCAGGCAGCCGACGCTCTGCGTGACGCAGCGCAGAACGAGGGCGGCGGTGCCGGGTTAGGTGCCGGCCTTGGCGCGGGCTTCGCCGTGGGCGGACAGATGGCAAATGCTTTTGGACAGCAAGGCCCGGGCGGCGGTTCTGGCGGAGGCGGGGCCCAGGCAGCTGCCGGCGTTCCGTGTCCCTCGTGCGGGAAATTGAACGCCGCCGGCGTAAAGTTCTGTTCTGATTGCGGCAGCAAAATGGAAACGGCCAAGGTGCCGTGCGTCAAATGCGGTGCACAGCTTCGCGAGGGTGCCAAGTTCTGTTCGGAATGCGGTTCGACGCAGGAAAAGCCAAAATGCGCTAACTGCCAGCATGAGCTCTTGCCGACCTCAAAATTCTGCCCCGAGTGCGGAACCAAGACAGAAGCGGCAGCTTAAGAGCGGTTTACTGAATAGATAAGGGTGAGAGACACGTGCTCTCACCTTTTTTCTTTGAATGGGATAGAATCAGAGAAAGCTCACGGAGAGACATTTATGGCGATCAGCCCCGAATTATTAGAGATCCTGCGGTGCCCGCAATGTAAGTTCAAGGTCGAGATAGATGCCGAGGAAACACGGCTAAAATGCGTTAACCCAGAGTGCAGCCTGGTTTACCCGATACGCGATGAGATACCGGTCATGCTGGTCGAGGAAGCGACCGTCGAGAAATGATGCCTGCCGGCGGTTCGGGCCCTTCGCAGAAAAACGAGATCGATTGGGGCAGGGTCACGCGCGTACTTGTCGTTAAACTGCGTTCCATCGGCGACACCGTCCTCTCAACTCCTTCACTAATTGCCTTAAAACGGTTTCTTCCAAATGCTGAGATCGACATCTTGCTCGAGGATTGGGTCGCACCACTGCTTGTCGGATCTGACGCTGTCGACAACGTGCTGGCGGTCGGCAATGGATTAGCCGATCGGCTAAACACAGGTAGGGAATTGAGGCGGCGGCATTACGATGTTGTTTTTAACCAGCATGGCGGGACGACGGCGACGTTTCTGACGTTTGCCAGCGGGGCCAGGCATCGCGTCGGATACTCCCATTACCAATACTCCTTTCTTCACAACCATTTGTCCGGGTCGGCTGCCGATTTCTGGGGCCGGACGGCTGTACATTCGGCGGAACAACAGCTTGCATTACTGGGCTTTATAGGCGTGCCGGTAGGCGATCTGCCAAAATCGCGATTGTCCGTTGCGGCCGAGGCCGCGAGATCGATCGATGAGAAGCTTGCGATGGCCGGAATATCAGGTCCATATGCCCTATTCCATCCCACAACTGCTTTCCTTACAAAACAGTGGGCGACTGAGAATTTTGCCCACACAGCCGAGTTTGTCAACGATATAGGCCTGGCGGTGATGGCTGTCGGTTCTAAGCCCGAGTCGAAAACACTCAACAGTTTGCGCGAACTCTCGCCGGTTCCGGTGATCACGTTTGACGATCTTTCCTTGCCCGAAATAACGGCCCTCGCCTCTAGAGCGAGCCTTTTTGTCGGTAACGATTCCGGAATCGCCCATATCGCCGCGGCTGTAAATACCCCGTCCGTCGTGATATTTGGCTCGTCCAACCGCGACCACTGGCGCCCTTGGACCGACAGTCCGAATGAGATAGTTTACAAACAGTTTCCCTGCCAGCCATGCCCGGGCTACGAATGCAAAGAGTTTGGTCAACCAAGATGCATACTCGAGGTGTCGCCTGATAGTGTTTTCGGCGCCATCAAAAAGGTTCTGCAAATCTGAGAGAGCAAGTTCCTCTTTTACGAAAGATCTACAGCCAAAATAACGATCTTGCCGGCGATTTAAGACCTGGAAAGGTCTTTCAGAGCTCCGGAAGGTGTTTCAGCGTCTGGAACTTTTAGGCAGAGATCGCCGCAATGTTTTAGGGCCTATTATTTTTTTGCAGAGGCTGCAAAAAAACATAAACGGCTGTGGAAAGCTTGTAATGTCTACAAAAACATTATGGATGCTGGGATTTTCTCGCGATCTCTCTACAACTGTTTGAGCAACTGTAAAGGCAGGAAATTTCAAGAGAAAGGCGGGCACGTGGCCCGCCATTCCTTGAGTCTCTCATTTTCCCGTCAGATCACTTCTTGGTTGTGTTGGTGTTCTTGTCGGTCGTACCACCGCCGGTATTTGTCATCGAATCGTTCGGGGCAACCTTTAACTCGTTTACAACCTTCTTTTTGCCCTCTATTCCATTGGCTACCTGCTCGGCCTTTGCTTTTTGAGCGGCGTTCGCCACGGTTCCCTTGAGGGTTATGACATCGTTCGATACATCTACGTTGATCGTCGAATCCCTGAGATCGCTGGTTGTGAGTAGCGCGGCTCGGGTTTTGAACCATAACCAGCTATCGTTGACGCCGGTGCCGATGGTGCTGGTACCCTTGTCTTTCTCATATTCGGCCTTATTTTTATCGTATTCCTGACGGGTGACGCTGTTCGCGTTCGTCCACCTATTGGCGTTCGTCGTATTACTGTTTACCACCACCGCCCCGGTATTGGCGTTGTTTGCCCCCAGGTTTGTGACGGTGTTCGACCGCATATTGCTATTGCTGTTAGTTGCGCCGCCGCCACACGCCGCAAAAGCTGCTGCGAGGGAGAGGACCGCCGAAATTGTTAATAGTTTTGATATCATAATTGTTCTCCGTTTTCTCAAAGATAGGTCGTTCTTTCAGCGCACAAGTGCTACCCCGCAGGATATAGCTCCAGATCTATATTGTTGGTAAGGTGGCATACGTTGGTGAGACGCCAAAGGCCGCCGTTTCTTGACACAAACCGCCTAAACCCATAGTATTTATAGTTTCGACTCTAGTGGCCGAAGTGTGCTTATATGTTCGAATCGCTATCCGATAAGCTTAAGAAATCGCTGAAAAATCTGCGTGGCCAGGGGAAATTGACCCCTGAGCACGTCGATGCGGCACTTCGCGAGATACGGATGGCCTTGCTCGAGGCGGACGTTAATTACAAGGTCGCCAAGGACTTTGTCGAGTCGGTACGCGCAAAAGCCGAGGGACAGGCAGTCTGGCAGGACCTCAAGCCCCACGAACAGGTTGTCAAGATCGTTTATGACGAACTGACCCAATTGATGGGCGGCACGTCTTCGCGGCTCGTGTTTACCCGCCAAACGCCAAACGTGGTGATGATGGTCGGGCTTCAAGGATCGGGCAAAACCACCTCTACCGGAAAGATCGCCCGCTGGCTCGCCGACAATCAGGAGCGCAAGCCTCTGCTGGTCTCGGTCGACGTTTATCGTCCGGCAGCCCGCGAACAGCTAAAGGTCGTCGGCGAAGCCGTCAACACCGCCGTTTACCAGGACGCCTCGACAAACGACCCGATGACGCTCGTCCGCGGTGCGATGAAGCACGCGGCGGACACCGGCTTTGACACCCTCATGATCGACACGGCCGGGCGTCTGCATATAGACGATGAGCTGATGGTCGAGCTCGAGCAGATCAAGGCAGAGACAAAACCGATCGAGGTTTTGTTTGTTGCAGACGCGATGACAGGGCAAGACGCTGTCCGCTCGGCCGAGGTGTTTCACGAGCGGGTCGGTATTACCGGCGTCGTTCTGACCAAGATGGACGGCGACGCTCGCGGCGGTGCCGCATTGTCGATCAGGCAGGTCATTGGGCAGCCCGTAAAGTTTGTAGGCGTTGGGGAAAAATACGACGCCATTGAGCCGTTCTATCCGGATCGTATCGCTCAACGTATCCTCGGCATGGGCGATGTTCTTACTCTGATCGAAGAAGTTCAGGGCAAGATCAACGAGGACGAAGCCCAGGAACAGCTTCGGAAAATGACGAGCAATCAGTTCACGCTCGAAGATTTCCGAAACCAGCTTGGACAATTCAAAAAGCTTGGCTCAATGTCCAAGCTTATGAAGATGCTGCCGGAGCAGATGACCGGCGGCATGCAGATCTCAGACGAGCAGTCAGCACAAGTCGATCACCAAATGATGCGTACCGAGGCGATCATCGATTCGATGACACGGCAGGAACGCAATTCGCATAAGATCATCGACGCGAGCCGCAAAATGCGTATCGCTGGCGGCTCGGGTTCGAGTATTAGCGAGGTCAATCAACTGCTTCGCCAGTACGAGCAGATGAAAAAGATGATGGCCCAGATGAATCGCGGCGGCTTGCTCGGCGGCCTCGGCCGTAAGATGGCGGGCGGTTTGGCGGGCGGGCTCGGAAATATGCTGGGCGGCGGCGGAATGGGCGGTATGCTCGGCAGCGGCAGCGATGACGAACCGGCAAACGGCAGTTCAAAGGGAATTCGGAAAAAGAAAAGACACAAAAAACGCAGGTAAAGAACAATTATGTTAGGTATAAGTTTGATGAGAATGGGCGCAAAGGGTAAACCCTTTTACCGCCTTGTAGTAAAAGAGAGACGGAGCAAACGCGACGGTAAATACCTTGAGAATCTTGGTACATATAACCCGATGGTCGATCCGGCCGAGGTCGTTTTGAACCATGATCGGATCAATTACTGGATCGGCGTGGGCGCCCAGCCGACCGACACGGTCAAAAGTTTGATCAAGAACAACCCCGCGGCCCCGGTCGAAGAGTAATAGCCGATAGGCTCAAAAATGAAAGCAGCTGTAGACAGAATAATTACAGCCCTGGTCGGTGAACCCGATGCCGTTGAAATAACGGAGCGCGCGGACGGCAGGAATGTTCGACTCGAGGTCAGGGTAGGGGAGAGCGATATGGGACGCGTGATCGGCCGCGAGGGCCGGACCGTGAAGGCCATTCGCAGCATCCTTTTCGTCGCCGGGCAGAAGAACAATCACCGGTACCAGTTGGACCTGATCGAGGATTAACGGTGGCCGAAATGGAGGATCTCGTCGCGATAGCGAGGATCGTCAGGCCACGTGGGATCAAAGGCGAATTGGTCGCTGAGATGCTCACGGACTTTCCGGACAGGTTCGACGGACTGGAAACAGTTTCAGGTGTCACGCCATCGGGCGAGACAGTGAGTTTGAAAATTGAAGATCATTGGTTCCAGAACGGGCGGGTCGTGCTTAAGTTCGACGGTTACGACACGATCGAGGCCGGGGAAACACTGCGGGACACCGAGATATGCGTCCCAGAGAGCGACGCGGTCGAGCTGGAAGATGATGAGTATTTTGACTGGCAGCTGGAGGGCTGCAGGGTCGAGACTATCGGCGGTGAAACGATCGGCGAGGTTTCTGAAGTAATGCGGCCGGGCGGCACCGAATTGCTGGTGGTCAAAGGCGACAAAGATCACCTGATACCATTCGCCAATGCCATCTGTGTCGAGGTCGATATTGAAAATAAGCTGATCCGGATAGATCCGCCGGAAGGGCTATTGGAGTTTTAGGTGAAGATTGATGTCCTGACGATTTTCCCCGAGTTTTTTGAACAGGTCTTTGATTTTGGGATAATTCGCCGGGCAAAGCTGGCCGGTATTGTGGAGATAAACGTCCACGACATCCGCGAGTTCGCCACCGATAAGCACAAGATGGTCGACGACCGGCCATTCGGCGGCGGCGACGGTATGGTGATGAAGCCTGAGCCGATATTTGCGGCGATCGAGGCAGTTGTCGGGACGAGTGAACGCGACAATTATCCGGCCGGTACCAGCGTTGTAATGCTCTCGCCGCAAGGGCGGCCGTTCAAACAAGCGGTCGCAAAGGAGATGGCCGATGTTAAGCATCTCGTCCTGATCTGCGGCCGCTACGAGGGCGTTGATGAAAGGGTCAACGATGCCCTGGTTACCGAGGAGATATCGATCGGCGACTATGTGCTCTCGGGCGGGGAACCCGCCGCCATCGTCGTGGTGGACGGTATAGTCAGGCTGCAGCCGGGGGCATTGGGCAGCGATACTTCGGCGGAGAATGATTCGTTCTCGGATCGGTTGCTTGATTGCCCGCATTACACGCGGCCTGCTGAGTTTCGCGGGATGAAGGTTCCCGAAGTTTTATTGAACGGCAATCATGCCGAGATAGAAAAGTGGCGTGCCGAGAAGGCACTCGAAAAAACAAGATCGATCCGAGAGGATCTATTGAAAGGAGAAAATGGTGAAATGTGAGTGGGCAGATACGCCCACTGACCTCTGGCCGAATCATAAAATGAACAGACTGGATCTAGTCGAAAAGACACAGATAAAAGAAAACACACCTGCTTTTCAGCCGGGCGATACGCTGCGCGTTCACGTCCGCATCAAGGAAGGCAACAAGGAACGCCTGCAGGCTTTTGAGGGTATTTGTATTGCCCGTAAGCACGGCGGTGTTCGCGAGACGGTGACCGTTCGCAAAGTGAGCTTTGGCGTCGGTGTCGAGCGTATTTTTCCGCTGCACGCGACCGTGATAGATCACATCGATGTGATCCGTCGTGGTAAGGTGCGGCGAGCAAAGCTTTATTACCTGCGCGACCTGCGCGGCAAGGCGGCCCGTATCAAGGAACGCGACACACGGGCTAAGGGCAAAAAGGCGGCAGAGTAGTTTAAGGAGAGTTTTTGTGAAAAACGCAGAGCGGCTCGATCCATTGGAAAACGAAGGATCGGCCGCCTGCGATTTTTTGTTTACCGACCTTCAGATCCTCTGCATCGGGCTGGATTTTGAAAGGCAGGCCCACACCGAAGGATTTCGGTTTGTTGCGGGCGTCGACGAGGTCGGCCGCGGATGCCTGGCGGGCCCCGTTGTTGCCGCGGCATGTATTCTCGATCCCGAAAAGGAGCTTCCCGAGAATATAGACGACTCAAAAAAACTAACCCCGCAGGTTCGCGAAGAGATCGCCCATCAACTAAAGGCCCAATGCGTCGCCTACGCCATAGGCCAGGTCGAGGCCGACGAGATCGACCGCATCAATATTCTCGAAGCCACAAAAAAAGCGATGCTTTTGGCAATAGAGTCCCTGCAGCCGGCCGCCGATTTCCTGCTCGTCGATGCTCTGCAGCTAAAGCATTCTCCGTTGCCGCAGCGGCCGATCATCAAGGGTGACTCATTATCCGCGTCCATCGCCGCGGCTTCCATCCTGGCAAAAACATACCGCGACGAGCTTATGGCCCGGTATGACGAGGTGTATCCGGGTTACGGTTTTGCCGGCCATAAAGGGTACGCCGCCGCTTCACACTACGAAGCCATTCACAAACAAGGTGCCTGCGACATTCACCGCAAAAGCTTTAAGGGTGTCATGCCTGATGTCGATCAAGAGCCCGGCCTTTTTGATATTCCCCTGCCTACAGCTACCTGATTGTTAAAAAATTAAAAGCAGATCCAATCTGTCGGCTGTTTATAGTGCGAGATGCTGATCTGGGTGTCGACCCTGAAAAGGGGCGGCCGCATCTGAAGGGCCATTTCGGCCGTGAGCCGCGCGAGGTGAGGTTCATTTGCCCGTTGCGAGAGATGGGCTAAGACGATATAACGGGCACAGCCGTCAAAGTCGTTCGTAAGCCAGTCGGCCAACGCTTCGTTCGAAAGATGCCCGACGGCCGACATAATTCGCTGCTTCAGGTCCCAGGTGTAAACGGAACAGGCACGCAGCATGTCGCGGCTGTGATTGGACTCGACGACGATCGCATGACAACCGCGAAGCCGTTCCTTTATCACGTCGTTGATGTGGCCAAAATCCATAAGGGTTGCGATCCGCACCCCATCCTTTTTCGCCACAAAACCGAAATTGTCCGCCGCGTCGTGCGGTACACAGAAAGGTTCAAAATCGATGTCGCCTATTCTGAAGTCCCTGGCCGACTCGATCTCAACCGTTCGGTCCTTTAACGCAAGTTGGCGTTTTGACGACTCGCTGTCGCCGTTGGTCCCGCCTGCACGCGTGTCGTAGAACGAGTCTTCGGTTATGCGCGAAATGTAGACGCGGCACTTCAGCGAACGCAAAAGAACGCGAAGCCCGCCTGCGTGGTCGCTGTGTTCGTGAGTGATAAGGACGCCGTCCAGGTCCTCGCAGTCCACTCCGACCTCGGCCAGGCGACGAAGTATCTCGCGGGCGCTCATCCCGGCGTCGACAAGGACGTTGGTCTTTTCGGTAGAGATGAGTACGGCGTTACCGGTCGAACCGCTGCCGAGAACTGTAACTTTCATTTCTCTTTTTGAAATCGCGGACGAAGGGCTTTGGCCATCACACGGTTCGTCAAAGTCGTTGGGACCAATGTCCCGAGGAACGCTCCAACCTTATTAACAAATCCGGAAACCACCCGGGTCTGACCATTCTTAACCGCCCTCATAGCCGTGCCTATTACCTGCTCAACCGTTTGCTGGCCCTTGACCTGAATTGGACGGTCGATATTTGCGGCCTTGAAAAAATTGGTCTTTGTCGACCCCGGACATAAAGCTAACACCTGGATACCGAACGGGCGATTCTCCTCGGCGATGGCCTCACTAAACGACGTAACAAATGCTTTGGTCGCCGCATAGGTGGCCATAAAAGGGATCGGCTGAAAGCCGGCGGCGGACGATACATTTATGATAACGCCGTGCTTTCGTTCACGCATCTTTGGCAGGAAGCGATGTGTGACCGCAACGAGTGAACGAACGTTAAGGTCGATCATCTGCAGCTCGCGGTCCCGATCGAGATCTGCGAAATCACCGACCGAACCGAACCCCGCATTGTTGATAAGCCAATCGACTTCCAATTTATGCCGTTCAATTTCTTCCGAGAGTTTTTCATCAGCGTCATGATCGGTGAGATCGAGGACCAAATAGTGAGCCGTGATCTTGTGGGCAAGCATTAGTTCATCGCAAAGCTCGTGGAGTGCTTTCTCGGAGCGGGCCACAAGCACCAGATCGTGTTTTTCAGCAGCCAGTCGCCGGGCAAACGCTTCGCCGATGCCGCTGGACGCCCCGGTGATGAGAGTTACCTTCATTCTTCGTTGTCAGGTGTGAGCCGCGAAAAATAGACCGCCGCTAAGCCACCTAAGATAATTGTAACTGTTCCAAGAAGGCGAATAAGTCCCGCAACAGTTTTTGTAGCTCCGATCAACCCCGTGGCCGTCAGCAGATAATTCCAATCGTGAAAGCCGCCCTCACTTCCAGTGGTTCCGCTAGTCAGAACCAGCTGCATCGTAACGGCATCGGCTGCGTAGACCCAAACATTCAAGATGCTTTGTCCCACCCAAAGCAAAACGATCGCCGCCGAATAATATTTTTCCTGCCAGACAAAATACCCGACAAATACGGCCGGAAAAGCGATCTGAAAAATGGAACCGCCGGCCACCATCAAAAACTCGCCTAAAGGCCGAAAGATCAAATGTCCGGTCTCGTGGATGGGCAGATCTACATTATCAAGAAAGCTGCCCTGCATCGGATCGTATGCGATCCAAAGGAAATAGAGGCTGAACAATATCGCAAAGATCAGTTTGAGATAATTGACCTGCATCGACATTCTGGTTCACAGAAGATGTTTTTTGGAAATGAAACCGGCAACGGCCTCGTTAAATTCCTTTGGCCGTTCCATCATCAGAAAATGACTAACACCGGTCCAGCGACGATAGTCGAGATCCGGCGCGACCGTTTTGTAAACCTGGTCATTGTTCGCCGGCCAGGGTTTCTCAGCCATTACCGCGAGCACGGGCACTTTGATCTGATCGTCCGTCCAGATACTATCGTCTAGCATCCCCTTCATCGCGCTGATCGCGACGTAGTCGGGCGTTCCCAGCATGGCGGTGCGTATGCCCGGCTTTAGATCGGCACGCGTGGGGCGAAGCATGCCGTCAATAAATTCCGGGGCCTTTTGTTGATAATGTTCGAAAAATGGGGCGAAGAACTTCTCAGTTTCCGCTCGCGGGCCAAATGGCTTAAGAGCTCCGTCGACGATGATCAGGCCAAGGGTCTCGGCGGGGAACAGCCTGTAAAACTGCCTGATGACTGGGGTTCCCATGCTGTGCCCAGCTAGAACGGCTTGCTTTACGCCCGCGTCCTTCATCACGGCCTCGACCGAGCGTGCAAAGTACTCCATTGTGTAATCGACGTGAGGTTTATCGCTCTGGCCATGGCCGGGCAAATCCATCGCTATGACGCGATAGTCTGGAAAGGCGTTATAGGAATCCTTCCAAAAGTCTGCACTGCAGGTCCAACCGTGGATCAAGATCAACGCTTTTTTGTTTTGTTTACCGGCGTCGAGATAATGGACCTTGCCATTGTCATATTTGGCCCAACGGCTAACCGGAGCACCGGCAAAGACGACCGTCGAAGATAAGGCGATTGCAAAAGCTATCACTAATACGGCACTTATCCTTTTCATTTAATTCTGCTCTGCCCCCCATTTGCTCAGAAAATCTTCCCTTGAGATCGAGTAAAATACACAATTGATGCCGTAATGCTTATCCGTCTTTTCGTACGTCATGCCGCACTTTTCCATTATCCGCCATGATGCCGTGTTCTCGGGATAAGAAACAGCGACAATGCGGTCAAGGCCGCAGTTTTTGAACCCGTGCTTTAGCCAACCCATTGCACACTCAAAGCCATAGCCCTGACGCCAGAACCGTTCCGAGAGATTATAACCGACCTCGATCTCGCCGGTTTCCTCTAGAGGCTGCAGGCCGCTCGTGCCTATAAGCTCGCCCGTCGACTTGAGGCCCATCGCACAATTTCCAAAGCCGAATTTGTCGTAACAACTTATGTAAAATTTAAGCCGGACGGCGAGCGCCTCCGGATTTTGCTTTTCAGTCCCGCCGAGATATCGGTTAACCGGTTCGGGGGAGCGCATCTCGATCAGCCAAGGCAGGTCCTCAGGCGTTAGCTTCCGAAAGAAAAGACGTTCTGTCTCGATCATGGTGAAAGGCGAACGATACTCCAGTCATCGCCGCTTCGTTCGTAACAGATGCGGTCGTGCAGGCGGCTTGCCCGCCCCTGCCAAAACTCAAAACTAACTGGTGTAACCCTGAAGCCGCCCCAGAATGGCGGGCACGGGATCTCTTGGCCCCCGAAATGCTTCTCGGCGTCCGCAAATTGAGTCTCGAGCTGTTCGCGGCTGGCGACGACGCTGCTCTGCTTTGAAGCCCAGGCGCCGAGCTTACTGTCCCCCGGACGCGAGTTGAAATATTCTTCCGATTCGCCGCGGCTGATCCTTTCGGCAGTGCCTTTGATGATCAGTTGACGCTCGAGATCGGGCCAGAAGAAATGCAGTGAAACCTGCGGGTTCTCAGCGATGTCCGCAGACTTTTTACTGTCGTAATTCGTGTAAAAGACAAACCCGTTCTCGTCAAATGATTTGAGCAGAACGACCCGCGATGAGGGACGGCCGTTTGCGTCTGCGGTGGCGAGCAGCATCGCGGTCGCGTCGATGACCTGGGAATTGAGAGCCTCGGCCATCCAGCCGCCAAATTGTGTAAAAGGGTCTTTAGCGACCGATGATCGCGAAAGCTGCCGCGACGAGTAATCGCGTCTGAGGCTGGCAAGTGCTACCTTATCCATCGCCGATCATGTGGATGAGCAGGCCGTCCTTTAATTTTGGCTCGAACCATGTCGACTTTGGCGGCATGATCGCGCCCATGTCTGAAACGGCCAATAGATCGTCCATTGTTGTTGGGAACATCGAAAAGGCTACTTTCGCGGTACCGTCGTCGACGACACGTTCAAGCTCATCAGTTCCTCGCGCCCCGCCTACAAAGCCAATACGTTTATCGGTCCGCGAATCATGGATCCCAAGGACGGGTGCAAGCAGATAGTCCTGTACGATACTGACATCAAGTCTCTGAATGGCGTCAGGTTCTGACTCGAACCGCACATTGAGCCGAAGCTTATACCAGCGGCCGTCAATATACATGCAAACTTCGCCGTGATTTTGCGGCACTTTTTCGTCCGTCTCGGCAAGAGTGAAACTCTTGCGGACATGCTCAAAAAATTCCTCTTTAGAAAGTCCGTTCAGGTCCTTTACAACGCGATTATACGGCAAGATCCGCAAGTCTTCGGCTGGAAACATTCCCGCAACGACAGAATTGTATGCCTCGTCTTTTGTGTGATCAGGATCGGCTTCACGCATTTTATTGCGAACGTTCAGTGCACTTTCGGCCCGATGATGCCCGTCGGCTATATACATCGCCGGAACCTCTGCAAACGCAGCCGTCCAGGGGGCGGTGTTAGTAATGCGCCAGATACTCTGCACAATGTTTTCGGGACATTCAAAGCGATATATCGGTTCGTCAGTAACAGCGGAGGCTATGAGCGTGCGAATTTTTTCCGTATTGCGAAATGCGAGAAAGATAAGACCCGTCTGTGCTTCGACCGCCAACAGATGCTCGGTACGGTCTTCGACTTTGTCCGGCCTGACTTTCTCATGTTTTTTTATCAAGCCATTTTCGTACTCGTCGAGACAACAGCAACCGACGACCCCGGTCTGAACATGGTCACTGGAAGCAAGTTGGTAAATGTAGATCGCCTCCTCTGGGTCGAGGGAGTACATCTTTTCCCTAATGAACCAATCCAGATTCTGTTTTGCCCGCGCAAAGACCTCGGCCGGCGCAGGACCGCTGCCCTCGGGGAATTCCGCTTCGGCGCGTGTAACTCGCAGAAAAGTCATCGGATTTCGTTCGATAAAGGAACGAACCTCTGACTCGTACACAACGTCGTACGGCACACATGAGACCTGCTTTGCTATGTCTGCCCGGGGCCGCAAAGCTTTGAAAGGCTTAACTTTGGCCAATTATTTACTCCAGAGTGTTTGAGCCATCAGACCTGGGCGTTGGCACGCCATTGATGACATCATCCAATTTCTTATTGTTTTCTTCGATCTCCTGGATCATTTGGTTCGCGTAGCCCTGCTTATCGATCTTCCAAACACCATCCTCGCGGATGAACGGCAACGTTTCCCATGATCCGAAAACGTTTTTGATCTGCAGCGTGGCCTTATCACCCTCTATCTTTTCGTCACGATACTCGACGGCCTTTTGGCCTTCGCCGATCATGCTTTCACGCTTGAGAATATCATCGACCGTCGTCCCCTGGGCCTTGGCCTCCCGTTCATGCATCTTTAGCGTAGAATCCGAGAGAAGCAGTTTCATTGTCGCCATGTCCTTCTGTTTATATGCTTTAACATATGTTTTAAAGGTCTCAAGCGGAGTTGCGGGTTTTTGGCTCCCGCACCCAAACAGAACGACAGACAGAGCTAAAACCAGGATCCTTGACCAGATATGCATTTTACAGATACCGTTATAACGTCAAATCAAAAACATTAATTATAGCCTTAAAAACAGCAAGCCAAAAACGGATGGAACGCAAAATTCTCGACCCGGATCGGTTAGCAGATGCACTCAGTACGCTGGACGGATGGTCGGTGGACGGGCCGATGCTCAAAAAGCGCCTGAACTTCGAAAACTTTGTCGCGAGCCTGGAGTTTGTGAACCGCGTTGGCCAGTTGGCGGAGGCGGCAGACCATCATCCTGATATAACATTAGGCTGGGGTTACGCCGAACTCTCTCTTATGACCCACGACCGCGGAGGCATAACTGACGTCGATATATCGCTGGCCCGCTCAATTGATCAGTTAACGGGATCGTTGTAAGACGGGGGCGATCAGCATTCCCGAACCAAAGCCGAAGCCCCTAAAAACGGCTATTCCCGTGCTTTTGCATTGACAACTGCCATTTAACGGCTATAATCCGATATTTACCAGTTACTATTGTCATACGTTTTGATTAAATATAAGGCGTCGCATGCATAGCTTCACCTAGTGGAGCGCTATACGCCGTAAGTGTTCAGAAATCCGGAGGATCATTCCCTATGTCTAAGAGCCAGAAGTCGTCTCGTTTAGTCGTTAGCCGCCTCGCGTTATTAACAGCGATCGCGGCATTTCCATTGATCTTTATGGCCGCCGGCACCAGTGCCGCCGGCAATTCCTTTTTGGGATCGGTAAAGAGTTTTCTAGGTTTACCGGCAGCGGCGGCTTATATGCCGGCTTCCGAAGAAGGTGTGGCTAAGCCATCGACACTCGCTCCAACAGTGGAGACCGTTAATCAAAACCCCTCGAAGGAGCCGCGATCAGACCTCGGTTCGGCAAAACGGGAGAATTCCTCTGCTCAGGAACAACGGTCCGGCGTAACGGTCGGCTATTCGTATCACAACGATACGTCGCCGCCGCTTCGTGACATGGTTCAAACGACAATTAAAGGCAAGAACGAAAGCCCGGAAAGGGAATTACACGAGGGCAACAGAAACCCGCAGGTCGCTAATGACCACGTGGACAGGCCAGACAGTGTGGTCCAGTCGACAGCGTTTCCGGACGTGATGCCTACGCCGCAGCTGAATTTTAACGGTATTCCTTTCCCGGGGATCGCATGTAACTGCGAACCACCCGACACAAACGGTGACGTAGGTGCGACACAATACGTACAGATGGTCAACGAGGGCTATCAGGTTTTTGATAAGGTGACCGGCACCTCGGTTTTGGGCCCGGCAGGTATCACTACCATCTGGGCACAATTTGGCGGCCTCTGCGAAACATCAGGATCAGGTGATCCGGTCGTCCTTTATGACCCGATCGCGAACCGCTGGCTCATCAGCCAATTTGCAGGTGGGGTGCCTACCGACGAGTGCATCGCCATCTCGACAACCAGTGACGCTACCGGCAGCTATCATCGGTATGCGTTTCATCTCGGATCAAACTTTTTCGACTATCCGCACCTTGGCGTTTGGCCGGACGCTTACTACATGGCTGACAACGTGTTTAACTCGGCTGGAACTCAATATTTTGGCCCTCAGCCATTTGCGTTTGACCGGGCGGCAATGCTGGCCGGTAATCCTGCCTCGTTTGTTACGACAGGGATCACCGGGGGCCCAAATGAGGCCTATCCACTGCCGGCCGATGTAGACGGTTTGGTGTTTCCGACGGCGGGCACTCCTTGTCCGTTTGTTGAATTTCCAAGCAGCGGTACGTACAAAACGTTCCTTTTCCATGCCGATTTTGTTACACCGGCTAACACCACATATACACAACGGACCAGTCCGGCATCAGCACCTTTTTCCAGACTATGTACCGGTAACCGCAATTGCGTGCCTCAGCTTGGGACAACGGGCAGGCTCGACGGTCTCGGCGACCGACTCATGCACCGGCTGCAATATCGCATTGTTAATGGCGTAGAGCGGATAATCGGCAACCACACTGTGAGTGTGGGCGGAGTAGCCGGTATTCGCTGGTTCGAGTTAAGGAATGTAACCTCGGGCACGGAAAGCGTGTTTCAGGAGAGCACCTATCAACCGGATACGACATTCCGCTGGATGGGAAGCGCCGCGCAGGATGCGAATGGAAATATGGCCCTCGGCTTTAGCGCATCGGACGCAACGATAAATCCGCAGATCCGTTATGCAGGCCGATTGGCATCGGATCCGCCAAACACTCTTGGCCAGGGCGAGACTCACTTATTTGACGGCACGGGCAGCCAAACCGGAAACCGGTGGGGCGACTATAGTTCCTTGAACGTTGACCCAGTCGATGACTGTACGTTCTGGTATACGACGGAATATTACATTTCTGTCAGAGATTTTTCGTGGCGGACCCGTATAGGTTCGTTCAAGTTCCCGTCATGCTCGCTGGCACCGAGCTATACATTGGCAGTTACACCTGCTACCCAGGATATCTGCGCGGGCACCAATGCCGTCTACACTGTCAACACAACATCGATCAATGGATTTTCCGATCCGATCATCCTTACTGCTACGGGGAATCCGGCAGGGACAACAGCAACGTTCAGTCCTAATCCGGTGACACCGGGCAGCAGTTCGACCCTGACGATCGGCAATACGGGGGCGGCACCGGCCGGTAATTATACGATCAACGTTCAGGGCACCTCAGGCACGATAATGCTTAACCAGGATGTATCGCTGCACGTTTTTGTGGGTGCTCCCGGCACTACGACGCTGACGGCCCCTGCAAATGGAGCGACGAATCAACCGGTTACGCCAACCTTTACGTGGACGGCGGTCGCACAGTCGACGTCGTATACATTAGAGATCGCCACGGACTCCGGCTTCACCAATATAGTGCATACGGCTACGGGTTTGACGACCACGACATACTCAGGCGCTCTGCTCTCAGCCGGTACTAATTATTTCTGGCGGGTTAGGGCGGTGAATGCTTGCGGTGCCGGTGCTAACTCGGCAGTCTTCTCATTCAGCACTTTTGGCGGTAACTGTAACGAGTCATTTGACGGCGTAACGGCGCCGAATCTTCCTGCTGGCTGGGTTGCGACAAATGTTTTGGGTGACCCGCCGATGTGGGTGACGACGACCAACATGCCGGACACGCCCCCCAACGCAGCGTTTGTAAATGATCAGGACACTGCCAGCGATAAGCGACTCGACTCGCCTGGCATTCCGATCAACTCTGCATCCGCTCAATTAAGCTTCCGCAACAAATTTGACACCGAATTTGACGGAACCATCTACTGGGACGGCGGTGTTCTCGAGATCTCTTCGCCAAACATCAACGGCGGAGCCTTTACAGACATCCTCGATCCGGCGGTGGGCGGCAGCTTTGTGAGCGGCGGCTATACGGGACAGATCTACAACGACCAGCCGCCGGCAAACAATCCGCTGGCTGGCCGGTTCGCGTGGTCGGGCAACTCGGGCGGCTATATCAATACTGTGGTCAATCTGGGACCAAACGTAGTAGGCCAAACCATCATTCTGAGATTTAGGATGGGAACTGACGATGCTACGTCGGCTCCGGGCTGGTGGATCGATACGCTCGTGATCACCGGCGGCTGCATGGCCGGCTCGACGCCGACAGCAACGGCAACCTCGACGCCGACGGCAACTTCCACGCAGACCGCAACTGCAACCTCGACGCCGACGGCAACTTCCACGCAGACCGCAACTGCAACATCGACGACTACGGCAACGCCGACGGCGACCTCTACGAGTGCCGTCTCAGCGACACCGACGGCAACGGCGAGCTGCACTCCGGGGACCACCTACACCACAACTACTGCTACCGGCACGGTAACCGCGGGTGGTACCGACATCGGCAACCACTGCGATGATTGCTTCACGCAAATTGATCTACCGTTCCCGGTAAATGTGTACGGCACTTCCACCTCGGTAGCGTTTGCGGGTTCTAATGGCGACTTGCAATTGACCGCCACGCCCGGAGATAAATTGTTCTACTGGGAGCAGTGCCTGCCGATCACACCAGATCAGGGTATGGGTGGTCCGTATCT
>Ga0222622_10000223_pt1 | contig 20550 bp, 19 predicted proteins | sample PLM2_5_b1metaG_FD_177335 | JGI IMG/M metagenome (GOLD analysis project Ga0222622, IMG submission 177335) | Groundwater sediment microbial communities from an aquifer in East River, Colorado, USA - PLM2_5_b1 | ecosystem: Environmental > Terrestrial > Soil > Riparian zone | place: USA: East...
ACTGCGAGATTGAACTTAGAGAAATTATTACATCTACTACGTCGCTTGAAAATGGAATAAATGCTGCGGGTGAAAGGAAGAATGAAATACTCTCTGAAAAAGAAAGCCTTGAAGCAGAACAGATAGATAGAAGGGGCCAAAAACAAATTGCTAGCCAGAAACTAGAACAGCTTGAAAAGGAATTGATTTGTCTACGTGAAGAAGAACAAAAAATAATTGATGTATCTGGCGATTCTTATTCAATATTACAGAATTATGAAAAACAGATCAAGGTACTAGATGACAAAGAAAGACACCTGTATAAAGAAATAAATGGAATTGAAAAAGAATCAATTGCAATCAAGAAGGACATTTCTAATTTTACAGTTCAAGAGTCTCAAGCAATGAATGATTTGATGTGGTTAGGCTTCAAGGAACTTTTGGAAGGTGAAATTTCTGATGTGGATATGCTGATATCAGAATTAACTAAGGAATATGATGAACTGAAGACAAGATTAAACCTACTAGCTCATGAAACATATGTTCAGGTAATAGACGGTTACAGGGACATGTCTACAAGAAAGAATTACCTAGAAAATGAGAGGAATTCCATCGTTTTGTTTATCAATGAAATTGATACAGAAAAAAAAGACGTGTTTATGGATGCCTTTAAAAAAGTAGACGATGATATTAGAAAAACTTTTTCCGAGATAGCAGGAGGTTCTGCATATCTTCAAATTGAAAATGAAGATATTTTTTCAGGCGGACTATCATACCTTGTCCAATTTCAAGGAAAACCACCAAGAGAATCAACTTCATTATCTGGTGGAGAAAAGACAATGGCTGCAACTGTATTTTTGTTAGCGCTTCAGTCTCTGAAACCATCTCCATTTTACCTTATGGATGAGGTCGATGCGCACCTTGATGCTCAAAACACCGAAAGACTCTCAAAAATCATGGTTGAAAGATCAAGTGGAAGTCAAATATTAATGGTAACACTAAAGGAGTCTACAGTAGCAAAAGCTACTCAGATTTTTGGAATATATTCAAAGTCCGGCCAATCGCAAATGGTTCATTATAAGAACCCGGATAATGTTCCTCTAGCCCAGATTAAAACATCAGAATAATACAAGTAGCCTTGACCGAGTCATTAATTGAAATCACTTATAGAGATCCATCGGTGGGATGTAGTTTACATAATCATTTGCTGCAATTAAGTTTCAAAAATATTCACTTAATGGAGAGCTTATTTCCAAATTTGTAGCTTTACCATATCAAAGAACATAGTAATATCCATCTGGCCGAACTTTTGGGTCGGTATACGTCCAGAAAATCCTTCTGCAAATGTATTTTTGTCTAGTTCGTCAGGAGAATTGGCTTGTCGTGTCAGTGAGTTCGTGATCAAATACTAGACTTGTTATGACATATTTCAAATCAAAATGACATATCTTTCCATTATAGTATATCACCAATGAGGATACCTTATACTAATTCCTATTTTACTCACTTATTACGTAGGAGTTAGATTGTACGATTTCAAGCTACTTTTCACACGGTATCGTTATGTTTGTGGATACTAGTTTTGTTCCAATATCGAATGCACCATCAGCATTAGTATCATCTCCTAAATACAGTTTATAATGATCTGGTTTAAGATCATCTGCAAATGTTACATCATTAAACCCCCCTGTACTGTTTGAATCAAATTGAGTGTATAATGGGATCTTACTATCAGACCCCACAAACTTCACAGCCACAGTACTGTTGGGCTTGAATCCATTTGCATTCATGACAATGTTAAATCCTGGTTCAGCAGGACCACAAGTCGGAGAGACATCAACTTTGGGCTCTGCAAAAGCTGTTAAGTATATAATACTGGTAAGACCAAAAATCGCAAAAGCAAATACTGTAGAAATAAACGCTAACTTTCCCATACGATACATTTCAAGTTATTATTACACTACTCGTTAATAAGAAGTTTGGAATCCAACTATAGAAAAGATGGTTGATAAAGATTATCCGCATGAGTTAACTGGAATCAGTGATAAAGAATTAGAGTAAAAATTTTTGATCTAGTTCAAATGCTTTTGTTACATTTTTAATAAATTAATGAAATTTGTACATTATTTCTAAATTTATTTTTATAATTGGCATAATTTGATGAATAAAAGTCCCATGGAAACCTAGAAGATAATTTTTGATTAGGTTTTTTAGTAATATCATGGTAAAGTAATCTATTGTCTCCCAGCTTTGGCCTTATTAAAAGAAAGACGTCTGGCTTTTTTCAAGATAGAAAGAGTAATGCCAATTCTGTTCAATCTGTCACTGATAAAGAATTATTAGAAATAATAGAAAACGAAAAAAAAATTCTTGAAAAGGATTTGTCAACTGATCTTGAACCTATAAGAAATTCTGCATTACATTGTTTAGATAATCTTAGAGAGAGTGCAGAAGAACTTGAAGACCAAGAAATTAAGGTAGAAAATCCTCAATTTGAGTCATTAATTAATACTTCAAAAAATATTTTGATAACAAGCATAAAGAAGGAATCCTTTATAGGATCTTCTGAAATCAAAAACTACGAAGATGCAGTTAAATTCAAAAATAATTTAGAATTACTAGTAAATAGATTCGGACAGGTTGGAGATTCCCACAACAGAATTCTTAATGAGTTCATGCGGAAACAAATTAATAAATTAAAAAATGAATTTGATAATTTATCATCCTTACTAAAAAAGGTAACTAAAGTATTATCTGTCAAAGAAAGTCAAATTAACAATTGCATCGCATGCAGAGACGACTTGATTTTGTTGAAGGAAAAACTCGGAGAAAGAAAAGACAAAGGAGATAGACTTTCAGAATTAATGGAAGAAAGACAAACTATTGACAAAAATATCATAGAATGTAACAGAGAATACGAAGACCTTAAAAAATCAGAGGAATTTCTAAATGGATTAAACGTTTCTGAGAAAATTAATGACAAGAAAACTGAAATTGATATATTTGAAAAGAATATCCTAAACAGGGTTTCTAACCTATCCCGCCCAATTACCAAATTTTCATATCAAGCCTCTAAGGAAACTCAGGGTAGACTTGCTATTGTACAAAATGAACCTCTAGAAATTTTCAATGACAGTTCTCAATACCTGCAGCTATTCAATGAACTTAAAAAACAAGTACTTGAAAGGAGTATCCAAATCAAAGATCCTGAAAAAACAATTCATCAAATCGATGAAATAGTCAGTTCTTTACCTTCATTATCTACAAACCTGAAAAATCTAAAAGAAGAATTGATTCGATTAGAATCGTCAGTTAACATCAAAAATATGAAGCATCTTGAGAATATAAAAATGAAGACAGAGGTGTATGAAAAATACCGTTTAGAAAATATTTCAAAGACACAAGAAACAAAGGAAAGTATCGACGAGCTTGATTCAGCATCTGAGTTACTGAAAAAGAAGATCGAAGACAAAATTTCGGAAATAACAAATACAAAGTATTCTATTCTGCAATAACAAAACTAGCTGAGACAAACTTTATCTCCAGAATACAGATATTACACCAAGGCCCATGATACAAAGGCCCCCATAAGCAACTGGTGGTACATTCACAAATAATCCTCCTACTGCCAAAACTATTCCACAACAGATTGTAATTAACTCACCCACTCTTCGTTGATGCTTCATAGTCCAAAAAAGTTGTAAATAGGTATTATAAAAGCCTATGTAAATTAGTGATTAAAGCTTAGCTCTCAAATGCTTTGAATTGTAATAAAATTCTGGGGCTAAACTAAGCTCAATCAGTACTGATTTTCCTCCCTAATGTTGGCCGTATTTTTGTATTATTGTACTTTTCAAGCCAATCATTGACTTCGTAAGAATAGCGATTATAATAGTCCGATCCTTCGCTATTCTGTCTAGTTGCGCTCTGCGCTCAAGTTTCTTTGTTTTCCACTTGGACTGTTATTATAAAATACTAAATTAAGACCCACAAGCATCGTAAATTCTAAGGAATAAAACTCCTACATTCAACGGGTAAGCATTTAAGGTACCGAAGCAAAATCTTTGTGTTGGCTAGAATCCTATACCAAAATCCTCATAGTAACGCTGACGGTGATAATTTTTACATAAGTATTCCGAAGGATTGGAGTGGAGGAGCTGATGATGAAGTTACTGTAATCGTAGATGATGTTTGTGTTGTTATTCCACAAACAATTGCTGGTGCAACAGGTGAACTGATAGTGTTAAGGTTGCTGGAAGCAATGATAGAAGGAGATGTGATAGATGCCGGAGACGTTCAGAAGGCCGTAGAGCATATATTATAGAAAGAAAGCAAATTTCATTATACGTACGATGTGAAATACCGAAAACATTTTTTTTGCGGTGACTCAAGATGCAAATCTTTGAGCTCAAGTTCAATTACATACAAACGCAAATACAATGCAGAAGGTTCATCATTTTCAGGCTAAATTGAAATTTTGTGAAATAAGTTGTAAATTAGATCAATTAAAAGAGTGACTATCGTATTGATTCTGAATTACTTTGTAATCTGGTTTAGTGTTTCCTTTACTTGCTGAATCTTTCCATTATTCGGATCTATTTCCAGCGCCTTATCAATCCATGTTACAGCCTGTTGAAGCTGGCCTGAACCATACAGAGAATCTGCCTTACCTCCTAATGCATACACATCATTTGGATCTATTGCAAGAACTCTATCATACATTACAATTGCATCTTGATACTGACCAAGGCCCCTCAGCGCTGCGCCCTTGCTTACCAATGCCATCATGTTGGATGGATCAATTTTCAGTGCTTTATCAAGCCATATTATCGCTTGTTGACCTTCACCTGCATTAACAAGATCAGTACCTTTTTGAACGAGTGCCGGAACATTGTTTTGATTTATTGCAAGTGCCTTATCATACCACGTAAATTCCGTAGAATTCCCTACTTCTTGATAACCATAAACTACTGTTGGAAAACCGTGAAATGATAACAAAGATCCTACCAGTGTTGACAATGATAGTAACATAATAGGTACAAGAGAGATAACAACTGTATTCTTTGTGTAAGTATTTTGCTTTTTGTTTTTAACCATATTTGTTCCCTCCGTTACTGTTACCAATACCATTAGTTTTCGATCAGAATGTTTCCATATACGGCATTTAACTTGTTAAAAATTCTGATGCAATCATAACTATCAAAAATATAGTTTTCGCCTTGAATTTCAATAGGTATCATGTTACTCGTAGTGATTTTTTTTCTACACAAATCACAAAATCTATCATTCTTCATGACATTAAATAATGCTTGATATTATAAGAAAGGTTGAGTTACAAAGTACTATAAAGTGTTAGAGTGTGTTAGACGCACGTGCTAAAGTCGAATCTTATAGAAGATTGTATCTGGAGCATTTTAATACTTTGTTGCAGACATTGATTTAACGCAACCAGAAACAACTGATGGGCGCTTGATTGTTTCTTGTTCATCATTCAATCAACCTAAATCTTCCCATCAGTTGTTTAATTCTAACTACGCAACCTATGAAACTTTATCTAAAATGATTCCATTAATTTGACCAACTTTAGTTACAAAACACAATTGACATTGACACATAGGGCTGAATTTCTGAATTTCGTGAAAGTAATAAATCTTGAAGGATAAGTAGAAGAAAATATAGATATTCTCAAAGCATCTTAAAATCAGAATTATAATGAATAAAATATAGTCAATTCGCTTCAGCGATATTGGTCTACTTGAAGCAGTTTATCTATAATGTACTTATCTTATTTTGTTGATAATAGTATTATGGAAAATGAGATGATATGCGACTCTTGTAAGCAAAAGACAGACTCACTTTTTGGTTTATTTGATAAGATGGTTTGTTCAAACTGCCATCTGAGGTTAGTAAATTCTCTCAAATACGTTAACAGAATATAGTTCTCATGTGCTAGTGTTCCTCTAAATTGGCATGGTTCATGTTAAGAATCATAAATGATACTTAAATAGCAAAAAGACCTTTTTTGAAAAAGAAAGGACAAACGTTCGAGTTGAGCTCTCAATTATTAGTCTGAATTATCATTATCTTGTCAGTACCAGATTCAGCACCCAATACCTCTCCATCCCTTCCAAGAAGTTGACGTACTTTAGCATCAGGACTCGGTAATGGAAAAGATTGAAATTTTTCTAGTGAGGGATCAAACCGCACGTTAGCATTAGAACCAAAATCACTCAGCCAAACAATATCTTTATCATCAACAAAAATTGCGTAAGGTTGAGGGTTTTGACCTGGCAACTTCCATTCTTTCCATTCAGTGGTAACATGGTTATACTTACCCAACTTGCCGGCATTCCACTCGGTAAACCATACACTTTCTGAAGAATCAGGCCAGACACGTCGCGCTCCCTGGTCCTTTGTGGGTGGTTCCAGGACAGTTGCATTTCCTGTTTCTAAGTTTATCCGAGCAATGTAGCTGCCTGCCAAAGATGCAAAGTAAACCTCTCCATCTGGCGTAGTAGAAATACCATAGGGTCCTTGTCCTCCAGGAGCTTTTAACACTTCGATTGTTCCAGACCTTGGATCCAATCGCCCATAAATCCCGCTCTGACCGGTAAACCATAGAACCCCATTGTGGTCAAAGGTGGCTGTATTGAGATTCGCATTGCCAGTGTTTTTGGGAAGTGGAAACAAGGTAACGTTCTTAGTATTAGGATCTACTCGTACGATGGCATTTAGACCTCCGTCTGTAATCCATGGTGCACCATCCGGCCCTACAATAACTCCGTGTGGAGCCGACCCTTTACCTAATGCAATGTGATGTGTCTTATTCGTTAATGGATCTAGCAATCCCAATTCTCCGGATTGCTGTGCAGTATACCAGACCGATCCATTCCGAGCAGGTGCAACATCGTGTGGATGAGTTCCTAGTGGAAGTTGGAATTCTCTTATTCTAGAGGAAGCATTATCCTGTGCAAATAAAGTTTGTTGGAGTATTATAAAAACAAAGATAGATGATAGCGATATCAATTGTCTGAACATGATGGATATAATTTCATGGATGCCCTATTTTATTTTTAATATCAATTATTTTACCACCAAATAGTTTTGGTGACGACTCATTTTAACAGAATTGATTATTGCATAAGGAATCAGAATATAATCGGAGTTTTCAAATGGGCCAAAGGGGATTTGATTGAATATTATAGCGGACCAAAATTAGAATTTCTAATCTTATTCACATTATCTTTAATATAAACTGCATTGTAATAAAAGTTTAAGTTAAATTTAGGTTTGGAAAGAAAATAAATAAGGAACCCATTGAACCCATCTACTAAATGGGACCAAGCAGATATGAATCCACTATACGTAAATGTTGAATACAAACAGCGTATAGACATTTCAGCAGATTTGGAAAGCAAATTTGGTTCCAAGATGATTATCCACTTTCTATGATACTCATAAAAAGCTGTAACAACAATTATCTAAATGAACAACTTCGTTTACTTCCATAATGCGCATGAGAAGGAAGTGTTCCACTTTCGTGAAAATGCACATCTTCAAAACCTTTCTCCCTCAAATAATCTTCAATGGTACCTGGATATTTTGCTACTTTATCTTTTACGACATTAAGTTCGGAAACATCCAAGGCAAATTTCTTTTCATAATCTATTTCCCATAATTCTTCCTCATTACCATTCATGAATACATACTCAATCATTTATGTATAGGTATGAATAAGGGTCTATTTTATTATATATAAAAATTGTTAAAATTTCAATAGTAGTCGAGAATTGACAAGTCGACCAGATTAACTATGTCTACTATCCATAAGTGTAATTAAGTGGTTAACTCGGTCGATTGGGATTAATTGGCGCGGGTGAATTTTTAAGCTGATTTATAAAATTGTATTGCACATTAGAGCTAGTCATATATGCGAAAAGGTGATAGGTATCAGTAATAGAATTGCCAAGCGATTATCAAAATGAAGTCACTTCTGTAATTTGTAGGAATATTAATCCTGGCTATGAAAGAGATTATGACAATTGGCTAAAGCGTTTTATGGCACTTCAAAGAAAAGCCCCTGGCTACCTTGGTGTTACAATAATCATCCCTGGAAGTAGCAAATCGTTTATGCGGTATATTATCCGCCGTTTTACTGACAAGGCATCGATGGAAACATGGGACAACTCAAAAGAAGCAGTAAAGCTATTAGAGGAAGTAAACAATTACTCTACACGCCATTACGAACATTCTACTGGTTTAGAAACATGGTTTACTCTGCCAGGATTGAAAACTCTTAGTCAATCACCACCACCCAGATGGAAAATGACTATTGTTATTTTCTTTGCTGCGTTTGCTATTAGCTCTGCATCCCGATATATTCTTAATCCCTTCATTGGACATTGGCCAATATTTGGAAATGCCATAATTTTCAGCGCAATTTTAGTTATTTCCCTTACCTACTTTGCACTACCTATTGTCAATCGTTTGCTGCAACGATGGTTATATCCAGGAACTGTATAATAGCTGTGGGATGGACTTTTTTTTACTTCTAATTGATTAAAGATCCAGTCTGTCTTATCCTTATTATCTAATAAAGGAACTTATCTATTTAATAGTAACTAATTGACTCATATCGTGTGATTAAATTGGAGCTACGGATTTATAGTATTCAAAAAATCAGAAAACGTTTCCAAATCCCATGAGTCTTCATAGCGTTTACCATTTACAAAGAAAGTTGGTGTACCTTCTACTCCATGATCAATCCCACTTTTTAATGATTTTTCTATTAAAGGAGCGTAGACATGTCCTGTCATTTCGTTTTTGAATTTATTAAGATCTAATCGGACTTTTTTTGCGTACTGCAATAGATGACTATCATCCAATGCCTTCTGATGTTCAAAGAGATATTCATGCATTTGCCAAAATTTATCTTGGGTTGCGGCGGCTTCGGCTGCCTCTGCGGCATGTTGAGCATGAGGATGGATATCATTGAGAGGAAAGTTACGAAACTCAAAGTATATTTTATTTTTGAACCTCTTCATTATTTCTTTGACTATAGGATAAGCCATTCCAGTATACGGACATTCATAATCACCGTATTCTATTAAACTAATGAGTGAATCAATCGAGCCTTGTACATGCTCAGTTTCAACGTTTGCACTGGTCAAGTCCTTAGATTCATTTTTAAAAGGTCGTTTACCCTTTTTTATTTCAATTCACCTTATTACCGTACAAATTCCTAAACCCAATTACTGCTACTTTCTTAGTACTAGTATAGGTATTCATTCCTTTTAGAGTATACGTATAGTTTTGATCTTTATTAAATATAGTAGTATTCCTCAAGTCCCGTAAAGCATACTAGACAGGAAATAGATTATTATCAAACTTAAATAATAATAAGACGCATATTATAGGTATGGAGTCTTGTGGACACCTTGAACAAGTCAACCTCCAAATAAAAGGAAAGACACAAGGATGTGAAGAATGTGAAAAAATTGGATCTGACTGGGTACATTTACGATTGTGTTTGTCATGTGGGCATGTAGGTTGTTGTGATTCTTCTCCAAATAAGCATGGAACAAAACACTTCAAATCAACAAGTCATCCAGTCATAAAGTCATATGAACCTGGTGAAAACTGGAAATGGTGTTATGTAGACGAGATATTTATGAAATAATAGGTGATAAATAATGGGCTTTAGGATCTGGAATACGGATAAAACTAAAGATAGGTAAGTTTGATTATAGAGTTACATACCTTGCTTAATGAAAAATATTAAAATACAATAGGACACCGATAAGTGCTGATGAATGGTGAGAAAGACACTTTTATTCACTCATCACTTCCTCTAATAGTCATGGTTGTCCTAGCAGTTGTATCAACCGTCATAATCATGGAGTTTGGATTGAATGACCATCACATTACTATGGCACAGCAACAATCACAAGTTAATCTAACTTCAGATGAAAAACAAAAGGCACTGGAGGGAATATCTTTTGTAATGGATAACACGACTTTTTCGCATCATACAGCAACCGTTAACGGCATTCAAATGCATTATGTGATTGGCGGTAAAGGAGACCCTGTGATTTTATTGCATGGATACCCACAAACATGGTATGAATGGCGTTATATTATGCCTGCTCTAGCCAAGAACTATACAGTCATTGCACTTGATCTTCGAGGATTTGGTGATTCCTCAAAACCATTAACTGGTTATGATGGGAAAACTACTGCTGAAGACATTTATCAGTTAACCAAGCTGTTGGGCTTTAACAAAATCTTTTTGGCAGCACATGACGTTGGGTCTCAGACAGCTTTTTCTTATACTGCCAACCACCCTGATAATGTTACTAAACTTGTGATCATGGATTTTCCATTCCCTGGTTTCCTGCCACCCTCATTTGGATCGAATGGACCTTGGTGGTTTAGCTTTTACCAGCAGCAGGATATACCTGAGTCTCTTATACAAGGTAAGGAACGGGAGTATCTCTCTTGGTTCATGAAGGGATTAGCATATAATCCATCAGCAATAAAAGAAGAGGACATAGATGTGTGGACAAGTCATGCGAAGTCTCCTGGTGGGCTTCGGGGATCATTTGAGCATTTCAGAGCTTTTCCTACAGATGCTATGCAGAATAAAGAAATAGCCAAGTCTAAAATTACAACTCCTGTATTAGCACTCGGCGGTGACATATATCCAGCTTTAGGTGGTGATGTTCCGGGTAACTTTGCATATAGCTCGTTACAATCATTAGCTTCAAATGTAACTGGTATTACAGTTCCACTTTCAGGACACTGGATTCCGGAAGAGCAACCAAAATTTGTAATAGATCAGTTATTCAAATTCTTTGGAAATAGTACTAGTGGAAGTAAATGAGTACGTTATGTGGTGTTTTAATGTCATTGTCTAGGCGACATTAGTGTATTTGTTGGCTATTCTTTGGATTTTGATATGCGCATAAATTTCTTTTAATCACTTATTAAGCTCTGTAGCGTGCAGCAAATGTATCCGATTCTTTACTTGACAAGTCTTGAAGAAATTGTGCTCTTATTAGCTTGCCGTAAATAATTAAGTCTCGAGCAAGAATTCTTAGACGTTTTGCCAATAAACTATTAACTATCTCTCCAGCTTCATTGAAATCTTCTTCTCCATTAACAGAAATACCATAAGGTAAACTCCATCCATAGCACTGACGAACCGCTGTTCTCATTTGATCCATTACTGTTAATCCTTTTTCATGAGATGTACAGATGTAACCAAATGTTTTCCCAGCAAACTCTTGCCAATAATGATCCAAAAAATTCTTCATAGGGCCTGACATTGAGCCGTGATAGTCAGGTGTGGCTAGTATGAAGACATCTGCCCAGTTAACTTCCTCAGTTACCTCTCTTATTCTTTTACCAGATTGCACAGATGAATTAGGATTAAAAGTTGGCATTTTTACTTTACGTAGATCCAGTAAATGAGTCTCAGCTTGTAATTTTTCCATTCTATCTAGCACTATTTTTAATGCCCTGGTACCATAAGAGTCCTCACGCATACTGCTGCCAACGCCTAGTACTTTTAGTGCCATGAATTATACATCACTTCTTGATTTAGTACCGATTTATAATATTATTTCGTAATCAAACAGTCAAATTGAAAATCAATAGCATCCAAATCGAGCATAAGCTTGGCGAGTTCATAACTTTACTCTGCAAGGGTAGGGAGATCAGGAATAACAAAACCTAAAAAGAAAGATTACGCTTAAAATAGTAGTCAAGTTGCCAAAGTGTCATATTTGTGGAAAGTCCGGAATATATACAGAAATGAAAGATTATGTGATATTTTCTGTACACCCTAAATGTGAGCGCGGATTACTATCTTTAACATTAAGCCCTAAAGAATTCAAAAATTGTTCTTTATGCAAAAAGACCAATTTATCATCCAAAGTTGAATTTAAAAGTCATTTAGTTGATTATCACACCAAAGAATCGTTAGCAGAATTCATTGTAAATGCTGTAAACAAGATTTAGAAGAATTCTATCATCATTAAGTAACTGAAGAGATAAAATTAAAGGTTCTACGTAGCTATTAGTACTCGTAAAGCAAGTGTTTTAAGATTAAGAACAGTACTTTCGGTAGGAACTTTGTTTTATCAGAAATCCTATATTTTCAATAGTCAAAAAAGCATAATAAAAGCTAAAAAATATCACTCCAGCACTAACTAGAAAAGTAGCTCCTCCAATAATATTATACAGTAAGCCCCCGCAATTAGACCAATGATACTTGCTATTCCTCCAAAACAACATGCAACTCCCTGAATTCAAAATAAAATCAAAACAAGAAAATATTACTTTGTAGGGAACACATACTACTGTTATTGTATGATGTCATTGAACCTTTTGGGCTAGAAGAAGAACTAGGTCTAAGTTTACATTTGGATTCATATCAAGATTCGAGAGATAATATATTCAATCATGAAAAATAACTAAACAATTAGTGGGTATATGATAGAATTGGTAAGAAATTAAGTTACCGATAAGAGGATTTTGTCATCTCTATCTTTTGCGAATAATCCCTGTCCTTTGACGGTTTGACCTTATTGTGTTTTGGTAGATGCCATTCTAGGGGATTTCCAACGCAAAGCCCATTCTCCTAGATCTTTAAGTATTGCTCCCAGTTCCCTTGCCCTAGCGGTCAACCGGTATTCAACTCTAGGTGGTATTTCTAGAAAGATTTTCTTTGAGATAAGGCCTTCACGTTCCATCTCCAATAGTCTAGCTGCCAATACTGTACTACTAATTTCACCTAATGTCCTCTTAAGCTCGTTAAAGCGTATGGCTTCCTTTGTGTGGAGGTTCTTCAATATCAATAATGCCCATTTTCTTCCCAAGACCTCCCAGACGTTGTTAATTGCTCTGCATTTTTGTTCCTCCTCTTCTTCCATTTCTTTCTGTTCCATTTTGGTCTAATATGCAGACTAAGTATTAAAATATTACTTGGTAAATAATACTAAGCAAATTTAAACTACCACTATATACAAGTAGTGCTACGCTACCTCCATGTAGTTTTCATTCACTTCATGAAGTACAGGGGCGATGCGTTTACCTATTAATTCGGTAGCACGCATCAGTTTTGAGTGTGGTAATGAGGCAGGGTTCATCATAAAAGTAATCCGGGATATTCCACCGAGGTCTTTGCTGTGCCTAATGATCTTCTCAACAACCTCATCTGGATCCCCTACGAGAAGTGCACCTTGTGAACCTCGCTGGGCATCAAAACTCGCACGCGTCATTTTAGGCCATCCACGCTCCCTCCCAATCTCCGTCATGGTATGTGCATAACCTGGAAAAAAGTCATCCACTGCCTTCTGTGTACTCTCAGCGACATAGCCTAGCGAATGTACACCAACTTTCAATTGATCAGTTGAATGACCAGCTTTCCTCCCGGCCTCTCTATAGAGGTCAATGAGTGGCCGGAACCTGTATGTTTCGCCACCTATAATCGCAACCATCAATGGAAGTCCTAGCGAACCAGCACGAATGAATGACTCTGGGGTTCCGCCAACACCTATCCATATCGGAAATGGATTTTGCAACGGTCTTGGAAAGACTCCCTGCCCACTCAGTTTGGGTCGATATTTGCCGGACCAATGCACATGCTCATTATCGCGAATCTTTAGCAGTAAATCGAGCTTCTCTGCAAAAAGAGAATCATAGTCTTCCAACTTAAATCCAAACAGAGGAAATGCCTCGATAGACGAGCCGCGGCCAACAACCATTTCTGCCCGACCTTGTGATAGAAGGTCCAAGGTTGCGAACTCTTGAAACACCCTTACTGGGTCGGCAGCACTTAGTACAGTTACAGCACTGGTAAGTCGTATGTGTTTTGTTCTTGCTGCTGCCGCAGCTAAGACGATAGCAGGAGCTGAATCTAGGAATTCTCTACGATGATGTTCGCCGACACCAAATACGTCTAGACCAATATGATCGGCATATTCAATTTGTTCGACCAATCTTCGCAAACGCTCAGATGGGCCGATTTGGAGGCCAGCGTCATCAAACGCGGCAAAGCTGTCAATACCTACTTGCATAATATATTACTAGGTAAACCGATTATTTAACTCTAGTAGTGATTACTTACTTAGTAGGTAAGAAATACCGTATCTAGTAAGTGGGAACTTACCGGCCTAAAAGGGTTAACTTTTTGTATATTATCTTAATTTACAACTCCCACTGAAAAGTAGGGACACCAAGTTTAACTAGGATTAAGACCAATAATAAGTAATGAAATTCACGTCAGCTGATCCTGAATTTCCTGCAATGCAACAAAGTGAAATCAACGAGCTCTTAAATCAACCCATATATCTAAGGATGGCAATGATCGACGAACGGGATGGCACACCATTAGTTCATCCAATTTGGTATTATTACGAGGATGGAAAATTTTTTGCCGTAAGCAGCAGCGAGGGTAGAAAAATACGCTCACTTAAGAAAAATCCCGACGTTTATTTTCTAGTGGACATTGCCGATAGAGGAGTGCGTGGCAAGGCCAGAGCTAAAGTCATCGATGACCCTGAATACGCAAAGAAGATTACTTCGCGTAATCTAGTAAGATATATGGGTTCCGCCGAGACTCCTGAAGCAAAGGACAGAATTGAATTGGCAAAGAACTATAGCGCTATAGAGGTTTATCCCTACTTTATAGCTAGTTGGAAAGCTTGATAGTAATATTATAAAATTCAGAGTGCCTTTAATTAGAGAGGACTAGCAATGGTATCCAATTCCACTTCCGGGAATGATGTTAAATCACATTCCCTTACCACCGCTGAGATCAACAAGATCCTTTCAATGACCCTCATTGCTAATTTGGCCACTCTAGGTGAAGATAACACTATCCATATTGTTCCCATGTGGTTTATTCGCATTGGTAACGATATTTGTATCCCCACTTCTCGACACACTCGTAAATACAAGAACCTAAGAGCAAAACCATTCGCATCAGTAATGATAGATATTTCACGCGCAGGGCTGGACTTGAAAGGGGTGTTGATTAAGGGTCAAGTAGAGCTCGTTGAAGGCGATGAAGCACGAAAGATTAACCGTCAGATTCATTTGAAGTATGTGACACCAGTAGGCCTAAGCGATCCAAGTGTTGCCTCCTATCTGTCTAAAGGCGATGACGTAACTGTGAAGATTCACATGGACGATCTGGTCAATTGGAATCTAGCACAATCTAAGGCAGGAATTGCCCTTAGTGATAAAGGCCGGTCTCGAAAACTAGATGTATAAAAATGAATAAATAGAAAATAATAGAACCCTAATACATGCAAGGTTCTAATCCTGACGAATCCTAAGTGTTAGAAAAGTCTTGAGGTATGCAATAGAATTAAGACATCCTTCATGGTTTAATGATTTGTAATAATTAAATTACTTTTTTACGTTCATAGATTAAGTTGCAATGTGAAAACATGGCTTACCTACCTATTGTCATAAATTAATCTTGAATGTTACCGTACCATCTGTTACATCGAATGTAGCTCCGGTTATCTCCAAATCTTTAACCATGTACCAAAACACCTTTTCTAAGAAAAGAGACCATTTTTTCCCCATCCCATGATTTATTATGTATTTCAAAGAATTTTCACTAGATTCACGATCGAACTGCATGTTTGACACATTTAGCCATGAATCAAAGAGGTCAAGGATTACTGGTAAAGAATATTCTTTACTCATCATCAACAGAGTTTCTTCATACCCACTTTTCCTAAACTCATCCGCAATGTTTAGAATCTGATACTCAGCAAGATTGTTAATAAGTGGAATTAACAAGCATTTTGGAACAAACATAATTCCAGCCCTTTGTGCCGGAGAGTACCATTTAATATATGATTTAATAATTTGATTTGTTAGGCTATTTATCGATACCATCTTCTGTTCGGACTCTTTACGCAACTTATCTAATAGTCCTTTGTCTATCCTTAAGGTAAGGGATTCTGATTGTTGTTTTCGTTTACTCACAAAACCACCCTTACTGAGTGGTCAACAAGAATAAAATTCATGCAATTAATTGCACATGAATCGTATAAAAAAATTTGTCTCAAATTTTACTTTTTAATTCATGCTATGTTAAATACAATAACTTTGCATTCATAGTGATTATTGTTATGTTTCAAAATTCTGAAGATTGTAATATAAAAAATCATATTACGTCTTCAGGCGACCAGCTTTTGGCAGATGACCTAAGCAACGTAGGAGTATCGGTTAATGCTATACGGAGAACACCACCGTCAGTTGAAATAAATCAACAAATTGACACAAACGATTATGCAAAGGTTTCGAAAGAGAGATATTTTCTGATATGTGACTCTTGTTTGTGGTGTGCATCTTATTTCGAGAACGAAATGACCGATACTAAATGTCCTCTTTGTCGCAAGGGAAAAATCGATTGTATGCCAATTGACGAGGATAAAAACTATCGTTTCGATTGTAGGATACTTGAGGTGTTGAACTGAAATCGTTCAATAATTTTAGGAGTTGACTGGATATTGAATATCGCATATATGGAATCGCCGCTGCAAGTTGAAGCGAAAACTTGTGGATGTAAAGAAAAGGGTATAACGATAGCCTATTCATTTATTGATTCCTACCACAGCTTGTGTCTTGACAGGAAAGATATTATGTTAGGGCAGCTAGTTGCATGTGAGAGGCTATTGAAGTATACTACTGATGAAATGGACAGAAGTGCAGTAATAAAAGAGATTGCGGAAATAAAGATGACCTTGGATTTGTTACCGTGAGATTGTGACGAATCATATCCGTATCTTTATTTTTTTGTTTTTGTTATCTTAAGTGTCAGAATAATTATAATGTGAAAACACACTTTAAATTGTGATTAGTTTAGTTACTATTGTTACTATTCAAATGTACGATGGTGTGCTGCTTTGAAATGTGATTTAAGAAAATCTGCCAGTGGTCCTTTGATTTCTTTAACATTATCTTTGAACAATACCATTTTTGCTGCAGCTGCAGATGCCCCCTTTCCTTCTTTCCTGCAATAGATATTTATCTTCCATTTTTCGTCATCAAGCTTTGGAAAGTCCGATCTATAGTGAGCTCCTCTACTCTCTTGTCGCATCAAGGCACTTCTTATTATGGCTTCACAAGCAATAAGTGATGATTTTACCTGCCAACTTAAAACAACATCTTCACAATTATCATAATCGTCAATTTCAAATTCTTTTATTTTAATATTATCTTTATTAGAATCAAATTCGTCTTTCATGTCTAAAATTCTTTTCAATCCATTTTGAAGCCTTGTCTGTTCTCTTACTATTCCTGCGTTCTGTTTCATTAACTCTTGTATTTCATTACGAAAGTTAATTGGTTCCTTAACTACAAAGATTCCTCCATAATAATCATCGTTCTTATCATCAAGTCCCTTTTTTTGGTTATAAACATTCGATTTTAGCTGTGATGGTGCCTCAGTTTTCTTTGTATTTTCTGTTATTCCTTGCTTTGCAAATTTTGCTGCTTCACCACCAGCGATTTTTCCAAAAACTATTGTGTCAAGTAAGCTATTTCCACCTAAACGATTAGCGCCATGAATCTGGCTTATTACTTCCCCAACAGCAAATAAACCCTTAACCGTAGTTCTACAGTTTATATCTACTACGACTCCACCCATAGAATAATGTGCAGTGGGTCCAACTTCCATTTTTTCTTTTGATATATCAATTCCATCAAGTTTTTGGAATTGTTCGTACATAGTAGTTAGCCTTTCTTGAATTACTTCCTTTCGTAGATGGGTTACATCTAACCAAACACCACCATGTTCTGTTCCTCTTCCAGAGATTATTTCATTATAGTTAGCACGAGCTACTACATCACGTGGCCCTAGCTCCATTCTTTCAGGATCGTAATTTTTCATAAACCTTTCACCCTTTGAATTTAATAGAATACCACCTTCACCACGTATTGCTTCTGTAGCTAGCGTACCCACTGCTTTCTCTGGCCAAACCATTCCAGTAGGATGAAACTGCACCATTTCCATATCTACTAAATCTACACCTGCTTCATATGCTAGAGCTATACCTTCTCCATAGTTTTCAAAAATCCTAGAACTACTGACTGCATAGACTCGTGTATATCCACCAGCAGCAAGGATTAAAGACTTGCATTCAAATGTAACAATTTCTTTTTTTTCAATGTCTATTCCAAATGCTCCTTTGACTGCTTCTTGTTCTTTTCCCACTTGTTCTTCTGGTGTTAATGTTCCTGATGATGATAATGGTGGTGCTTTGCCATTTATATCACCGTCATCATCTTCTGATTTTAATAATAATTTTGTGATGTAAACATTGTCTATTATTTTGATTTTCCGCTGATTTATCTGATCCATCAGTACACGTATTATTTCCTGACCGGTCCAATCTTGGTAAAATACAGTCCTTCTATAGGTGTGAGCTCCAAAAAAACGCTGTGTTAGCCTACCGTCTTTCTCTCTATGAAATCTGGCACCCCAATTTACTAATTCATTTATAGCATCGGGTGCATTTTTGCAAAGCACTTCGACTCTTTCATAGTCAGCAAGAAATTCACCTTCTCTTAGAGTATCAGCTGCATGTATAATCCAGTTATCTTCTGGATCCATAGTACCAAGAGCTGCATTGATACCACCTCTTGCAAGTGTTGTATGAGGATCACCTTTTTTGCTCTTACTAATTATGAGAACATTTGTACCAGCATCATGAGCTTCAATTGCAGCCACAAGACCAGCAGAGCCACCACCTATAATTAAAACATCACAATAATAACTAGATTGTCTTTTCATGTTCTCAGCCATTTTATTATTTTCCAACTTGAAAATTCTTTAGTTGTCAATATGATGTGTATGTATATTTTTTAAAACATTATGCACTTGGTCTCTGTATAAAGTCAATCCTATCCTTTTGGCATACGGCTGTCCTTTAGCAAATGATTTAGCTAATTCTTTAACAAACTCCATTTCTACCTTTGGTGGTAGTGGTGGTTCAAATGGATCTACATATGCTTCAATTATTGTGGGTTGTTTTCTCTCTTTCATGGCCTGGCTCATTATCGATTTTACTTCAGATGGTTCTTTGATTGCATATCCCTTACCGCCGCAAGCTTCTGCGAACTTTACCCAATCTATCGGAGAAAATTCTACTCCAAATTCAGGGTTTCCAAGAAATGCCATCTGCTCCCATCTAATCATCCCTAATGTATTATTTTTGATAACGATTACCTTGATAGGAAGGTTATATTGTACTGCTGTAGCAAATTCACCCATCAACATAGTCAATCCAGCATCACCAACAAATGCAACTGATTGTCTTTCTGGAAATGCAATCTGTGCTGCTATCGCGTATGGTAAACCATTTGCCATACTTGATAAGGTGCCAGACACGGAAAACTTCATACCCTTTCGCATATCAATATGACGAGCTGCCCAACTTGTATTTGTTCCACAATCAACAGAAATTATCGCATTCTCATCAAGTTCATCAGAAACTGCTTTGGCGATAACTTGCGGTTTAATCGGCTTATCAGTTCTAGTAGTTTGCTCTATCATTAATCTATTCCACTTCTTCATAGCATCCTGTTCTGATTTGAGAAATCCTAGATCATGTTTTTGATGCAAAAGTGGAAACAACTCAGTTAATATTAGCTTTGAATCTCCTACCAATCCAATTTCTACAGGATAACGAAGACCAATCTTTTCTGGCTTTACATCAATTTGAATTCCCCTTGCCTGCCCTGGTTTAGGAAGATAGTCAATATAAGGAAATGATGTTCCAACCATAAGTAGTGTATCTGCTTCACCCATAGCATCACTAGACGGTGTCGTTCCAAGTAAACCAATACATCCGGTAGTATATGGGCTGTCATCTGGAATTACTGCTTTACCCAAAAGTGCTTTAACGACTGGAGCACCTAACTTTTCTGCAACTGCAAGAACCTCTTCTCCAGCTCCAAGCGCTCCTTGTCCTACAAGTATCACAACTCTATTTCCAGCATTGAGAATTTTAGCTGCATCTTCTATTAAAGAACGACGTGGGATTGTTTCGGCAACGTAAGCATGAGAAGTATGATGATAAGGAACATTATGTCTAGAATATTTACCACTTAGTTTCTTTTCCTGTACATCTATTGGTATTGTTAGATGGCTAACTCCCCTCTGCGCTAACGCAGTTCTACATGCAATATCAACTGCCATTTCTGCTTGCTCTGGACCTTCTATCATGCTATTGTAAACTGTGACATCAGAATATAGCTGTATTAGGTTAACATCCTGTTGATAGCTGGAATTCATTAAATCAGAGTATGTAGTTCCTGTAATAGCAACAACAGGAGTACTATCAGATTTAGCATCATATAATCCATTTAATAGATGGATGGCACCTGGGCCAGATGTAGCAACACATGCTCCAAGCTTTCCAGTATATTTTGCATAGGCGCAAGCCATAAATGCTGCAGATTCTTCGTGTCTTACAAGTATGAATTTAATTTTGTCTTGCCTACGTCTTAAGGCTTCAATAAATCCATTTATACCATCACCAG
>Ga0222622_10000227_pt1 | contig 20403 bp, 13 predicted proteins | sample PLM2_5_b1metaG_FD_177335 | JGI IMG/M metagenome (GOLD analysis project Ga0222622, IMG submission 177335) | Groundwater sediment microbial communities from an aquifer in East River, Colorado, USA - PLM2_5_b1 | ecosystem: Environmental > Terrestrial > Soil > Riparian zone | place: USA: East...
GTGTTGAACGCGATCCTGCAGGACTCGTCGACTCGTGCGCTTTATCTGTTTCCGACGAAAGCGCTCGCGCAGGATCAGCTCGCCGAGCTTCATGCGCTCTCAGAGCTGGTTACGCACGGCTCCGATCTGGAAATCGGCGTGTTCACATACGACGGCGACACACCCGCGGATGCTCGGCGCGCGATTCGCGGGAAAGCGCACGTGGTGCTCAGCAATCCAGACATGGTGCACTCGGGAATCCTGCCGCATCATCCACGCTGGGCGAAGCTGTTCGAGAACCTGCGCTACGTCATCATCGACGAACTCCATGCCTATCGCGGGGTATTCGGAAGCCATCTTGGCAACATCATCAGGCGCTTGCACCGCGTCTGCCGCCATTACGGTTCCGATCCCGTCTTCATCTGTTCGTCGGCAACCATCGCGAATCCGAAGGAGCTGGCAGAGCGGCTGACGGGGCGTCCATTCGAGCTGGTCGAAAAGAACGGAGCGCCGCGGGGGGAGAAGTTCTTCCTGTTCGTCAACCCCCCAGTCGTCAATGCACAACTGGGGATTCGACGCTCGTATCTCGCCGAAACGAGACGTGTCGCGCTCGAGTTTCTCAAGCACAACCTGCAGCTGATTCTTTTTGCCCAGAGCCGCTTGTCGGTAGAAATCCTGACCACGTACCTGAAGGACGCATTTCATGGTCCGCCGGGCGCCGCAGATGTCGTGCGCGGCTATCGTGGAGGCTACCTGCCGAACCGCCGACGCGAAATCGAACGCGGGTTGCGGGAGGGGCGCGTCCGCGCCGTCGTCTCGACGAATGCGCTCGAGTTGGGGATCGACATCGGCGCACTCGACGTGGCCGTCCTTGCGGGGTATCCGGGCACCATTGCCGCGACATGGCAGCGGGCCGGACGGGCTGGGCGGCGCACCACGAGATCGGCCGCCGTGCTCGTTGCCAGCAGCGCTCCGCTCGATCAGTTCATCGTGCGGAATCCATCGTATTTCTTCGATGGATCACCGGAGCACGCGCTCATCAATCCGGACAATCTGCACATTCTTCTCGACCACGTGAAGTGCGCTGCCTTCGAACTGCCATTCAAGGCCGACGAACGATTCGGCGATGAAGTCGATATGCATGCGGTCCTCTCCGTCCTGGCGGAAGAAGGATTCGTTCACCTTGCCGACGGTCAATGGAATTGGACCAACGAGTCGTATCCGGCCGATGCCGTCAGTTTGCGGTCAGTGTCGTCCGATAACTTCGTGGTCGTGGATTGCACGAACGGCGAGCGGGTCATCGGGGAAACAGATTTCACCAGCGGGCCGGCGACGCTTCACGAGAAGGCCATCTACATTCTCGAAGGGCAGTTGTTCCAGGTCGAACGGCTGGATTTTGACGGCCGCAAGGCGTACCTGCGCGCGGTCGACTGCGACTACTACACCGACGCGATCACCTACACGAAGGTGACGATTCTTGATGAGTTCGAGTCAGCTTCCAGCTCCCAGCTTCCAGCTTCCAGCTTTGAGCTTCCAGCTTCGAATGTTGCTGATCATCACGGCGAACGGCTGGAGGAAGATGCTCTCGTTGAAGGATCTGAATCGGATCGCGCACCCCGGACAGCGGATCCCGGCAGCTTCGCGATTCGTTCGCACGGGACCGGTACCGACGACCGGATCCCGGATCCCGGGCCACGGATCCCGACTGCGCAGAAGTCTCATGGCGAAGTCCACGTCGTGTCGCGCGTGGTTGGCTTCAAGAAGATCAAGTTTTACACCAACGAGAACGTCGGCTCTGGCGAGCTGGATTTGCCAGAGCAGCAGATGCACACCTCGTCCTACTGGCTGACGATACCCGCCGACGTGATGTCGTCGCTGCCGTTTGCTGGCGACGACAAACGCGATGGTGTGGTCGGACTCGCGTTCGCGATGAAGCACGTTGCCCAGCTGCTGCTGATGTGCGACGGTCACGACATCGGGCTGTCGGTCGACGGCGGGTCGCTGGATCGCACGACGCGGACAGGCGGCATGGGCGGCGTTCCCGAAGCGCTGGCCGGAACTCCCAATATTTTTATCTACGACAACTATCCCGGCGGCATCGGGTTCAGCCGGCCGCTGTACGAGATGCACGACCTGCTGCTCGACCGGACGCGCGACCTGATCGCCGGATGTCCATGCGAATCAGGATGCCCGTCGTGTGTAGGTCCAGAAGGGCATACCGGTCCGCACGCGAAGCAGGTCGCCTCGCGCATCCTCGATCACCTGCTTCTTTCCGAGCCTGCGTGATGGATCTCTCCTCGAGGCTTCGGGCGATCGTCAAGAGCGGCCCACCGAAAACGGCCACGCCGGCCCTGAGCGAGCGCGATGGCCACGCGAGTCGAAGGGAACTGACCTACGAACCGGATACCGGCCGGTATGAATCGGCGATGGATTTGTCGCAGGTGGGTGCGATCCTTGGCGGCCGACCTGCCGATACGCCGTTCGGCCGATGCCTGGTGATCGATCGGCGGTACGAGGCTGACCGATGGCATGGGTCGATTCAGATTGGCCGGTGCGAGGTCGACGATCTGAGCGCCCTGCTGGTCCTCGATCCCGCGCTGGCTGTGTCACTGAACAACCGGGGTCAGACCCCGGGCGCGCATTTACCTGCTTTTCCGCGCACGATTTTCATCGATCTCGAGACCACCGGGCTGAGCGGAGGAGCAGGAACGGTGGCATTCCTGGTCGGTTGCGGATTCTTCGACCTCGGTGCGTTTCAGGTGCGGCAGTTCCTGCTCACCAGCTACGCCTCCGAGCGCGCGCTGCTGGCCGCGGTGGCGGACTTTTTCGAAGGCGCAGACCTGATCGTCACCTACAACGGGAAGTCGTTCGACGTTCCGGTGATGGAGACTCGATGGCTCTTTCATCGGCTGCGCATGCCGCTGGAGGACGTGCCGCACTTTGACATGGTGCATTCCGCCCGGCGGCTCTGGCGCACGCGGTCCTCATCCGCCGACGGCGACGATAGCGGCTGCCGGCTGAGTACGCTGGAACACACGCTGTTCGATGTCACTCGGGTGGGTGATGTCGGCGGCTTCGAAATCCCGTCGCGCTTCTTCCGATTTTTGCGCAGCGGCGACGCTCGTCCACTCGAAGCGGTCCTCGAACACAACCGGATCGATCTGGTGTCGCTGGCCGCGGTGATGGCCCGTGCGGTCGAATTGGCGCGCACCGGCCATTCGTCGTGCCGGGATGGCGCGGAAGCGCTCGCGCTCGGACGAGTCTACGAGCGCGCAGCCGGCGACGCCCGCGTGGCCAGACGCGACGAGCTCACCGTGCACGCGGGCGCTTGTTATCAGCGCGGTACCGAATCGCGGTCAGCCGAAGTGAAAGCCGAAGCCCTGTATCGCCTTGCGCTGTGGCACCGCCGCGAACGTCGATACGCGGAAGCGGCCGCCATCTGGCGGGATGTGCTGGAACTGACCGAGCCGCGCGGGGTGCGCAGGATGTCAGGGATGCGCGCGCTTCGCCGCTTTGCCGCGGAAGCGCTGGCGATTCACCACGAGCATCGCGATCGCGATCTTGGCAGCGCCCGCGAGCTGGCCCTTTTTGCGTTGGAGGAAGCGGACGCCGACAGTCGTGTGGCTGACGGCATGCGGCACCGGCTCGCGCGTCTCGACAAAAAGATCGCCAAAAAAACAGACGCTCAGCTCTTATGGAGCTGAGCGTCAGGTCTGCCGCTCCCGGACGGTCGAGCGGGCCGATTGCTGCGACTACTTCGCTGCGGTCGCAGTCTTTTCCGACTTCTTGGTCTTCGCGGCGGCCTTGCGGCTTTCCGACGTCTGAGCGCCGAAGCGCTTGGTGAACCGCTCTACGCGACCCTCAGTGTCAACCAGCTTCTGCCGGCCGGTGAAAAACGGGTGGCAGTTGTTGCAGATCTCGAGGTGGAGTTCCGGCTTGGTGGACCGAGTCTTCCACGTCGCGCCGCACGCACAGCGCGCCTCGATATCGAAATACTTGGGATGAATCCCTTCCTTCACTGCAGGCTCCTTCGAGGTTCCAGGAAAAGATCATTATACCACTTGCCCTGAAGCCCGTAAGCTCTTGTATGGCAGGAGCTTACCATTTGCCAAACCGAACCAGAGGCTTATTCGATGTAATCGACGGTCCGATCCCAGCGATGCTTCCTCAGCTCGGCCATGAGGGGCTCCGATAGCGCGCGGCCGTCGCTCGTTGCGATGTTTTCTTCGACGTGCTTCAACTTTCTCATGCCGGGGATGACGGTGCTGACGTCACGGCTCTGCAGAATGTGCCGAAGCGCCAGCTCCGGCATCGTCATGCCCACCGGGACGACTGGTCGAAGCTTCTCGATTCGGTCGAGCGTCGGCACCAGGTTTTCCGGACGGAAATAGATGTTTCGGAAATCTCCCGACGGCCAGGTCGACTTTGCGGTGAGCGTGCCGGTCAGGCTCCCTTCGTCGAACGGGACACGGGCAATCACGCCAATGTTCTTTTCGCGGCACACTGGAAAGAGTTCGTCCTCAGGATTCTGATCGAGCACGTTATAGACGACCTGCACGGCATCGACGATTCCAGAATCGAGTGCGCGCAGCACGTTGGTCGGCTGCCACCGGTTGATGCTGATCCCGATCGCGCGCACCAGCCCCTCTTCTTTCAATTTGGAAGCCGCACGCTGCCAGCGGTGATCGTTCGCCCAGGTGTCGCTCCAGACATGGAACTGCTGGAGATCGATCGTGGAGACGCCGATGTTCGCGAGACTCTTCTCCGTGTACTCGCGAATGTAGTCGGGCGGATACACATCGTCCAGCGTGTACTCCGGACGTGCCGGCCATCGTCGATTCTTGGGAGGAATCTTCGTCGCCGAATAGAGACGCTTTCCCGGGTGACGTTTGAGCAGGTGTCCGAGCAGCCGCTCGCTGTGGCCGTCACCGTACGCCCACGCCGTGTCGAAGAAGTTACAGCCCAACTCGACGGCACGATCGAGCGAGGCCAGTGACTCCTTGTCCTCGCTGCCCGTCCATCCCGCCATGCCCCACATGCCGTAGCCGATCTCAGAGACGTCCCATCCTGTCCGTCCGAAGCGTCGATAGCGCATTCGGTGATCATATGCCACGTGCGGCAGCGGCGGGATCCGCGACGGCGCTGCGCGATAGAATCGTCGTCATGAAGCGCGCCGTGCCGGCAATTCTGATAGGCATCCTCTACGTCTCCACACTTTTTGCGCAGCCTCCGGCCGAATCGCTTGACTACCTGACGATCGCGAAGATCCGGGACGAAGGGCTGAATCGGTCGCAGGTGATGGATCACATCGGCTGGCTGAGCGACGTCTACGGTCCGCGGCTCACCGGCAGTCCTGCCATTTTGCAAGCCAGCGACTGGGTGCTGAAGAAGTTCAAGGAATGGGGCCTGGTCAACGCGCATCGCGAAACGTGGCCCTTTGGAAAAGGTTGGGCGCTCGTCAGGTTCAGTGCGCACCTGATCGAGCCACAGGTGCAGCCGCTCATCGGCTTTCCTGGCTCGTGGACGCCCGGTACGAACGGCACCATAACCGCGGATGTCGTCAGAGTTCAGATCGACTCGGACGCTGACTTCGCAAAATATCGCGGAAAGCTTGCCGGCAAGATCGTGCTGACGCAGCCGGAACGCGAAGTGCCAATGCTTGAAGGGCTCATCGTCCATCGCATGAGTGAAGCCGATTTCGCTGAGGCGGCGACGACTCCGATCCCGAGAGGCCGCGGCGGGCGAGCGGGAAGTGAACGCGGGGTGGACACGTCCACCAATGACGAGGGGCGAGGCCGGGGTGCTGCCGTCGCGTTTGCGAACAAGACCGCTGCGTTCCTGAAAGCGGAAGGCGTAGTCGCGGTCTTCAACCGCGGTAGCGACACGATCATGTACTCGGTTGGAAGCGACCTGTCCGCAGAGCAGCAGCACACCGACGGTGGAACGATCTTTCCGACCGGCAACGGATCGCGTGGTCCCGATGCCGGGAGCGGTCTGCCGACGGTGACGCTCGCGGTCGAACATTACAACCGCATGGTGCGAGTGCTGGGGAAAGGCATTCCGGTGAAAGTGGAATTGAACATCGAAACCAAGTTCTTCGATGAGTCCACGCCGAACGGTTTCAACACGATCGCCGAGATTCCCGGAAACGATCCGATCCTGAAAGACGAAGTAGTCATGCTCGGCGCGCATTTCGACTCCGTGGCCGCCGCAACTGGCGCCACCGACAATGCGGCCGGGTCCGCCGCCATGATGGAAGCGATGCGGATCCTCAAAGCGGTCGGCGCCAGACCGCGACGTACGATCCGCGTCGCATTGTGGGGCGGCGAAGAGGAAGGGTTACTCGGATCACGCGCCTACGTGCGCGAGCATTTCGGCGATCCGGCGACGATGGCATTGAAGCCGGAACACGCGAAGTTGGCGGCATATTTCAATTCGGATAACGGCACCGGACGCGTCCGGGGCATCTGGCTGCAGGGCAACCTCGATGCCCGGCCGATCTTCGAGCAGTGGATGAAACCGTTGGCGGATCTCGGCGTCGTCGCCGCGGGGCCGCGGTCGGTCACCTCGACCGATCATGTATCGTTCGATGCGGTTGGCCTTCCGGGTTTCCAATTCATGGTGGACCGCCTGGAATACAACTCCCGAACGCATCACTCGAATATGGATGTCTACGATCGCGTGCAGCGCGACGACATGGTCCAACAGGCAACGGTCGTCGCGGTGTTCGCCTACGATGCCGCGATGCGCGACGGAAAACTGCCACGAAAGCCCCTCCCCACGGTTCAGTAGCGACCCCGGCCTTTGGAACGCCGTTTGGATAGACAAGCTCGTCATGACACTCCGCGCGACACGATGGGCGACGGGAATTGTCGGCGGATTGCTGGTTTTGCTGGCAATAGTTGCCGGTGCCGGGTCTCGTACCGCAACTCTGCGGCAACTCGTCATCGATACGCTGGCCGATCGACTGGACAGCGAAGTCCAACTCGAGACCTTCAGTGTGGATACGTTTCCCACTGTTCACGTCACCGGAAGCAACCTCATCATCCGACACAAGGGACGGAAAGACGTGCCGCCGCTGGTATCGGTCGCGTCGTTTCAGCTCGACGGCGGCCTCATCGGTTTGTTGAGCAGGCCACGGCGGTTCCGCAGCGTTTCGTTGGCTGGGCTCCAGATCAACATTCCGCCGGGGTTTAAGAAGGACACACAGCAAGCGGCCGCCACGTCGGGGCATGCTCCCCGCGACGACGATGGCCCCGCTGCCATCGTCGTCGACACGATGGAAGCGAACGACGCCGCGTTGACGTTGATCCCAAAGCGTGCGGGGAAGGAACCGCGCGTGTTCGCGATTCATCGCTTGAAGATGACGCCGCTTGGACGCGCCGAGAGGATGTCGTTCGAGGCCACGGTGATCAATCCGATTCCGAAGGGCCAGGTGGAGGCGAAGGGCACCTTCGGCCCATGGAATCGAGAAGACCCTGGGGAGACCCCCCTCGGCGGGCGCTATACGTTCGACGACGTCGTGCTCTCAACGGTAAAGGGGATTGGCGGCGGCCTCACCTCCAAGGGCACCTTCGACGGCCAGCTCGATCGGATTGGCGTCAAAGGCACGACCCACTCACCTGATTTTCGCGTGAACGTCAGCGCCAACGCCGTTCCGCTCGACACGCGCTTCGAAGCCATCGTTGACGGCACTGACGGCGACACCTACCTCAACGCTGTTGACGGAACGTTCCTGCAGACGTCGCTGACCGCGCGCGGCGCAATTGTCGGAGCAGAGGGCGTGAAGGGACGCACCATCAACCTGCACGTGCAGATCGATAAGGGCCGCATCGAGGACGTGCTGCGCCTTGGCGTGAAGGCCAACGATCCGGCGATGACCGGCGCCCTGGCGTTACACGCGGACATGAAGCTGCCGGCCGGACCTCAGGACGTGATGGATCGTCTGCAACTGACAGGATCGTTTCAGGTCACCGACGCGAAGTTCAGCAACAAAGAGATCCAGGCGAAGCTTTCCGATCTCAGCGAGCGGGCGCGCGGGCTCGATCCGGATGAACACGCGACCCATGTCGCATCGAACTTCCAGGGGCAATTCCGCCTGGCGAATGACGTTCTCAGTCTCCGCGAAGGAGCCTTTGATGTGCCCGGTGCGGTGGTGCACGTCGGCGGCACGTACGGTCTTGGAAGTGAGGCCCTCGAGTTCGACGGAACGGTCCGGATGAAGGCGACGATTTCACAGGCGGCCGGAGGGGGAATGAAATCGGCCCTGCTGAAGATTGTCGATCCGCTATTCAAGCGCGACGGCGCCGGTGCCGTGTTACCGATCACAATTCGAGGGACGCGCAGTGACCCGAAGTTAGGGCTCGATTTCGGCCGCGTCCTCAGCCGCAAATGAATCACTAATCACTAATCACTAATCACTCATCCCGGATCCCGGATCCCGGATCTCGGATCGGGATCGCGATTCACGATTCAGGATTAGTGATTAGTGATGAGGGATTGCGTCCCCATCCATTCGCGCCAGTCGGCGCCGACAATCGACCAGAGCACTTGATCGTGGTACTCGCCGTTTCGAAGAAACGACTGCCGTAACACGCCTTCGCGGATTGCGCCGAGCTTTTGCAGCGCGCCGTTGCCGCGCCCGTTCTGAACGCAGGATCGCGCTTCAAGTCGTTCAGCGCCGATCGCACCGAACGTGAACTCGACGACGACACGGGCTGATTCAATGAAGATGCCCGTTCCCCAGAAGCTCGAGCCCATCGCAAATCCCCACTCCGCGGTGTGGAACGACCCGTTCAACTGGCGGACCTGGAAGATGCCGACCGCCTGATCGTACCCGTCCGGCACGATCCCGAAGCAGACGTAATGACCAGCCGCACGTTCGCGGTGCGTCCACTCGATGAATCGTTCAAATCCCGCGATCGTCGTAGGCGGCGGCGAAATGAATCGCGTCACCTCTTCGGTGGTCAGGAATGCGAGGAGCGATGGCGCGTCGGCGAGCCGCAGCTCGCGAAGCGTCACGCCTTTGGCCTGAAGCACCGGAAGCGCAGCACGCCAGTTCGTGGCGTCACGCCGATCAGGGGTCAAGCCCGGCATCACGTCGGCCGCCGTGTTCGTGTGAATCACAGCGACCCCCCCACCACGCCAAGGACGGAAACTTTCGAGGTGCCCCAGACGATGTTGTCCTCGTCCGCGGCGGTGCCCCACACGATGTTGTCCTCGTCGAGGGTGCCCCACACGATGTTGTCCTCATTGTTCGCCACGGTGCCCCAGACGATGTTCTGACCGTTGTAGAAGCCGACCAGCGAGGTGCCCCAGACGATGTTTTGCGCCCACGCCGACGTGCCCCACACGATATTGTCTTCGAGTCCGGCGTTGCCGGCCCACGTCAGGACGGTCGACAGCGGCACGTTTGTGCCCCAGACAATGTTGTCCTCGTCGAGCGCCAGCGTGCCCCACACGATGTTGTCTTCCTCGGGCGAGAACATCCCCGATACCACCTGTGAGAACGCGCCGGTGCCCCAGACGATGTTGTCTTCCCATGCGGCCTGGCGGAGATCGACGACACTGGAGCCGCGCAGGAGTGCCGGACCCCAGATTACCGTCTGCGACCAGATCTCTGAGACGCCGCCGAAGTCTGTCGCTCGAACCGAATCAGCGGTCAGCCAGTAGTCTCCGGCTCGGCGCGTGGTATCGATGTTATACGCAAGGGCGACGGCCCCCGTGCCGTTCACCAGGCCGGCCCCTTGCTCGAGCGGCCCATACGCCTGGCCCTGTGGGTTCCGAATCGGCGTCGCCGAGTACTCCAGCAGCGCTTTGATCGCATTGACCCGAAGCGCCGGCGGCGCCACGAACGGATCGCGCTGATTTCTTTTCAGTGAATTCTGATAATCCTGCCAACGTTGTTCGGCGCCCGCGCGGTTGGCCTCGAACATGACGGCGATCAGGCCGGACACGACGCCGGTGGCCATGCTCGAACCACTCAACCGGAGATACTTGGTCGAACCGGACTTCAGGACCAGCCCGGGATTGGTCACATCCAGCGTGCTGCCGACCGCATCGGTCGAGATCAGCGACTGGCCCGGAGCGAGGATGTCAGGCTTGGCGAATCCGTCGTACCACGTCGGCCCGCGCGAGCTGTAATCGGCGAGACGATCGTCGATCCGGGTCAGCGTGCTGTTGGTGACGCCGGCGCCCACCGTAATTGCCGACGGCGCGTTTCCGGGTGACGCAATGCCGGCATAACCCGTGTGGCCGAGCGCGGGGTTGTACCCATAGTTGCCGGCCGCGACGACGACCACGATGCCGGCGCGGACGGCGATTTCAATCGCCTGCACCAGCGGATCGGCGGCCGCGGGTTCGTAAATCGGATGGCCCAGCGACAGGTTGATGACGTTGATCCCGAACCGCGACTTGTTCGCAATCGCGAACTCGACCGCGTTGATGACGTCCGAGGTCTTACCGCTGCCTTTGCCGTCCAGCACCTTCAGCGACAGCAGCTTCGCGCCCGGCGCGACGCCAGCGTACTTGTCATTCGACGAGGCACCGCTCGAGGCAATCAGGCCGGCGACGTGCGTGCCGTGACCGTAATCGTCGTAAGGCACGGTCAGGTATTGGCGCCCTTTCGAGAACAGGTACTGCGCCACGATGCGCGTGTCGAAGTCGACGTTCATCGCGATGCCTGAATCGATGATCGCGACGGTTGTGTTCGCGCCGGTAAACCGATTGCTCAGCCCGAGCGCCTGTTTCAGATCGGCGATGACCGGGCTGTTGTAGGTATAGGTGCTCGCACTCGTCTGAGTGGAGTCGTCCGTTTTCTTGTTGTTGGTATTCGCGGCGTTGCCGACAGCCGACGCCGACACGTCGGCGTTCACGGACACGCCATCGACATCGGGATCGTTGGCCAGCTCCGCGATGTCGCGCGCGCTGAGCGTGGCGCTGACCGCGCGAATGATCCCGTGCACGTGCGCATCGCTCGATCGGCGGCCGACCTTGGCGGTGACGGCGCTCTCGTGTCCGGGTTTCGCCCGGACGATCACGTCGAGCTTTTGATCCGAGCCCGCCGATCCCTGCAGCGCCTTATCCAGCTTCGAGGACTGGCGGGGACCGGCTGCAGCCGGCAGCGGCCACAGAACGGCCAGTGCCAGAACAGCTCCCCAGACGGCTTTACTCGACGGCTTTATCAATGTGCCTCCGGACAGATTCGTGTGTGACCCATCCACAGCAAGGACAGATCCGTTTTCTGCCGGAAGCAGCTTTGTAAGAGTCTTTATTTTGAGGTGGTTACGAGCTTACATCTTTGGGCCGGGATCACGATTCTCGTGGCCCGTTCCGGTTCTGAAACAGTGAAAAAACGTGAACGGGCCGGAAACCCGCTTATCTCACGGGCAGAGAACGGGTTACCCCTATGTTCCGAAGTGAACCAGCCACTGACACTTTCGGCGGGTCGTCGCGGACGTCCGTACGAGCAGCTTACACGGACCGAGCGCCACTGAATGTAAGTCGTGCGCGGCTGCGGACTCAGCGTCCGCCGTTGGCCATCGATCCGAGGAACTCGGCGTTGTTCTTCGTCTTTCCCATCTTCGACAGAAGCAGTTCCATCGCCTCGGTGGGGGAGAGCGGGGTCAATACCTTGCGAAGCACCCACACGCGATTGAGATCGTCGCGCGGAATGAGCATCTCTTCTTTCCGCGTTCCGCTCTTCTGGATATCGATCGACGGAAACACGCGGCGGTCGGTGAGTTTGCGATCGAGGTGGATTTCCAGGTTACCGGTGCCCTTGAACTCCTCGAAGATCACTTCGTCCATGCGCGAGCCGGTATCGACCAGCGCGGTGGCCACGATGGTCAGCGACCCGCCTTCTTCAATGTTGCGCGCCGCCCCGAAGAAACGCTTGGGGCGCTGCAGGGCGTTGCTGTCGACGCCGCCCGACAGCACTTTCCCCGAGGGCGGAACGATCGTGTTGTAGGCGCGGGCGAGCCTGGTAATGGAATCCAGGAGAATGACCACGTCCTTCTTGTGTTCGACCAGCCGCTTGGCCTTCTCGATCACCATTTCCGCCACCTGGACGTGCCGGGTGGCCGGTTCGTCGAAGGTCGAGGAGATCACTTCTCCCTTGACCGAGCGCTGCATGTCGGTGACTTCTTCGGGCCGCTCGTCGATGAGCAGCACGATCAAATACACCTCGGGATGATTGGTCGTAATGCTGTTGGCAATGTTCTGCAGCAGCATCGTCTTTCCCGTTCGCGGCGGCGCGACAATCAGGCCGCGCTGTCCTTTGCCGATCGGCACCATCAGGTCCATGACGCGCGCAGACAGATTGTCGGAAGCGGTCTCGAGATTGATCCGGTTCTGCGGATAGAGCGGCGTCAGATTTTCAAAGAAGATCTTCTCGCGCGCCTTCTCGGGCGGCTCGAAATTGACTGCCTCGACTTTGATCAGCGCGAAGTAGCGTTCGCCTTCTTTCGGCGGCCGGATCTGCCCCGACACGGTGTCCCCGGTGTGGAGATCGAACTTGCGAATCTGCGAGGGGGAAACGTAGATGTCGTCGGGACCTGGCAGGTAGTTGTAATCAGGCGCGCGAAGAAAGCCGAACCCGTCGGGGAGCGTCTCGAGCACGCCCTCCGAGAACAGCAGGCCGCTTTTCTCGGCGCGGGACCGCAGGATCTCGAAAATCAATTCCTGCTTGCGCATGCCGGAGGAGCCGGGTACGTCGAGCTGCTTCGCAATCTTGGTCAGCTCGGTGACGCCCATGTCCTTCAGCGTCGACAGTTCGACCACGGGCGGCGGCTGCTGCCCTTCCACTGCGACGGCGCCCTGATCCTGGCGTCCGCGTCCACGCGGGTTCCGCTCCTGCGCGGGCCGTCCCGCATTTACTGGTGCCGATCCCTCGCTACTCTTGCTATCAGTCTCCACAATTCGTCCAATCCTTCACCGTTCGCCGCCGAAACTGGCAGCGGGGTATGTCCGGCCGTCTGGCCGAGTGTCTTGAGATTCCTGTCGCGCTCTGCCCTCGAGAGTTTGTCGATCTTGGTCGCGACGACGTGCCGATCGACGCCGATTCCATCGAACCATCGCGCCGCATCGATATCGGCCGGCAGCGCCGGATGGCGCGCGTCGATCAAGTGGAGTGTCGCGTGATTCGCGTGCTCCCCGCCGCTCTTCGCGTTTCGCTGCTCGCTATTCGCGTCACGGTCGTTCGAACCGCGAACTGCGAACCGCGAACCGCGACCGTAATACGCGGCGGCCACCGCTGAAAGCTCCGCCGCCGCGCTCGAGCCCCCCCGTGCATACCCATAGCCTGGAAGGTCAACGAAGTAGACGCTCCAGCGGCCCGGTCCGCCATGGCCGCCGTCCACGGTGACGCGGTAGATGTTGGCCAGCCGTGTCTTGCCCGGAGCCGCGCTCGTGCGCGCCAGCTTCGTCCGCGTCAGCGCGTTCAAGAGCGTCGACTTGCCGACGTTCGAACGGCCCGCGAACGCAATATGGGCAAGGCCGTCGGCGGGAATATCGTCCGCGCGGCCGCCTGCGGCGGCGCTGGTGACAAATTCCGTGCTCAGGATCTTCAACGCTGTTCGCTATTCGCTGTTCGCTGTTCGTGGCTCGCATAAGAGCACTCTTGCCCTTCGAACCAGCGAACCGCGAACTGCGAACCCGCGCGGTGACTCAATGCGTGATGGTGTCGTCCGAAATCGCCGGCTGAACGTCGGCCTCCGGCGCGGCTGGCGCCATCGCGGGCAGCGGGCCGGCGAGCGCTATCTTCAGGACCTCGTCCATCGTGTCGACCATGTAGATGTCGAGCGTGTCGAGTACGTTCTTGGGAATATCAGCGAGGTCTTTCTCGTTGTCGCGCGGCAGCAGGATGGTCTTCAGGCCCGCGCGGTGGGCGCCCAGCACCTTCTCCTTCACGCCGCCGATTGGCAGCACCTTGCCGCGGAGCGTGATCTCGCCGGTCATCGCCACATCTTTTCTGACCGGAACCCGCGCCAGCGCCGACACCAGGGCCGTCGCCAGCGTGATCCCCGCAGAGGGGCCGTCCTTGGGGATCGCGCCCTCGGGGATGTGCACGTGCACATCGGTCGTGCGCGTGAAGTTCTTCGGGATGTGGTATTCGTTCGCCTTCGAGCGCACGTAGCTCATCGCCGCCTGGGCGGATTCCTGCATGACGTCGCCGAGCTTGCCGGTCAGCGTCAGCCGGCCTTTGCCGGGCATCAGCGTCGCTTCGATCACCAGGATCTCGCCGCCCACTTCGGTCCACGCCAGACCCGTGGCCACGCCGATCTCGTTGGTTTCTTCCGCCAGGGTTGGACGGAAGCGCGGCACGCCGAGGTACTCGGTGACCTTGGTCGCGGTGATCTCTTCGCTGAACGCCTTGCCTTCGACGACGACCTTCCGCGCGATTTTGCGGCAGATGGACGAAATCTCGCGTTCCAGATTCCTGACCCCCGCCTCCCGCGTGTAGCGCTGGATGATCGCCTGGAAGGCCTCGTCGAGGAACGCGATGTTCCCGTTGGTCAGCCCTGCACCCTCGATGGCCTTGGGGGAGAGGAACTTCTTGGCGATTTCGACTTTCTCCTGCTCGGTATATCCGGCGAGCTGCAGCACTTCCATGCGGTCGCGAAGCGCCTGCGGGATCGTGTGCAGCACGTTGGCCGTGCAGATGAACATGACGTTCGACAAGTCGTACTCGACGTCGAGGTAATGATCGAGGAACGCGTTGTTCTGCTCCGGATCGAGCACTTCGAGCAGCGCCGCGGACGGATCGCCGCGGAAATCCATCGACATCTTGTCGACTTCGTCGAGCAGGAACACCGGGTTCATCGTCCCGGCCTTCTTCATCATCTGGATGATCTGGCCGGGGAAGGCGCCGATGTAGGTGCGGCGGTGACCGCGAATCTCCGCTTCGTCGCGCACGCCGCCGAGCGACAGCCGGACGAACTTGCGGTTCATCGCGCGCGCGATGGATTTGGCGAGCGACGTCTTGCCAACGCCCGGAGGGCCGGAGAAGGTCAGGATGGTCGCCTTCGGCTTCTTGATCAGCGCGCGAACGGCGAGGAATTCGAGGATGCGGTCCTTGATCTTCTCCAGACCGTAGTGATCCTCGTTGAGGATCTGCTCGGCGCGCTTGAGGTCGCGGCTCTCCTTGGTTTTCTTGAACCAGGGAACGGCGATCAGCCAATCCAGGTAGTTGCGCGACACGGTGGCTTCAGCCGACATCGGCGGCATCGCCTCGAGGCGCTTCAATTCCTGAATGGCTTTCTCGGCGACTTCGGCGGGCATCTTCGCCTGTTCGATCTTCTTCTTGAGATCGTCGACTTCGTTGCCCTTCTCGTCCTTGCGCCCGAGCTCCTTCTGGATCGCCTTCATCTTCTCGTTGAGGTAGTACTCCTTCTGCGCCTTCTCCATCTGCTTCTTCACGCGCGACTGGATGCGGCGATCGACCTGGAGCTTGTCTACTTCGGCTTCGAGAATGCCGGCAATGCGATTCAACCGTTCGACCGGAGAAATGATCTCCAGCAGGTTCTGTTTCTCGTCGACGCCCACCAGCAAGTGCGCCGCGATGGTATCGGCCAGCTTGCCGGGATCGTCGACGCGCACGGCGGCAATCATCGCGTCGTAGTGCAGGTTGTTCGACAGCTTCACGTACTGCTCGAACAGCGACACGACGCGGCTCATCGTACTCTCCGCATCGACGCCCGCTTCTTTGTGCTTCGGGATCACTTTGACCACGACGCGGTAGAAGCCCTTGTCTTCCTTCCACTCCACGGCGCGGGCGCGCTCGATGCCCTCGACCAGCACCTTGATGTTGCCGTCGGGCAGCTTCAGGCTCTGGACGATGTTGGCCACACAGCCCATCGTGAAGATGTCGGCGGGCTGGGGGTCGTCGACCGCCGCGTCGTGCTGAGCCGCCAGAAAAATCCGCTTGTCCTTGACCAGCGCGTGTTCGAGCGCACGGGTCGACGATGGACGCCCGATCACGAAGGGCATCATCATGTGGGGAAACACGACGACGTCACGGAGCGGGACTATGGGAAGGGTCTCGTATAGTTCCATGTGTAAAAGAAGCTGCCAGCTGCCAGCCGCCAGCTCCCAGCACAATCCTCCAGTAGCGACGACTGGAAGCTGGAAGCCGGAACCTGGAAGCTATCCTGCTTTTTCAATCAGCGTGATCGGCTTTTCCTTGGACTGCACGACCTCGCGGGTGATCACGCATTCGCGGATCTTCTTCTGGCCGGGGAGGTTGTACATCAGGTCGAGCATGAGATCCTCGATGATCATCCGCAGCCCGCGCGCGCCAATCTTGCGCGCGAGTGCCGCTTCGGCGATCGCTTCGAGGGAATCGTCGGTGAAGCGGAGCTTCACGTTCTCGTACTCGAACAACTTCTGGTACTGACGCGTGATCGCGTTGCGAGGTTGCGTCAGGATCTGGACGAGGGCCGCCTTGTCGAGCTCGTGCAGGGTGCCGACGATCGGCAGCCGTCCAACGAATTCAGGGATGAGGCCGTACTTGATGAGGTCTTCCGGCTCGAGCATTTCGAGCGTCGTGCCGATGTCGCGGTTCGAGACCGATTTCACATCGGCCTTGAAGCCGAGCGTCTTTTTGCCGGTGCGGCGATCGATCTGTTTGTCGAGGCCGACGAACGCGCCACCGCAGATGAAGAGAATGTTGGTGGTGTCGACCTGGAAGAATTCCTGGTGCGGATGCTTGCGCCCGCCCTGCGGCGGCACGTTGGCGACGGTGCCTTCGAGGATCTTCAGCAGCGCCTGCTGCACTCCTTCGCCGGAGACGTCGCGCGTGATCGAGGGGTTTTCATCCTTGCGGCAGATCTTGTCGACTTCGTCGATGTAGATGATCCCCTGCTGGCACTTCTCGATGTCGCCGCCGGCGGCCTGCAGCAGCTTCAGGATAATGTTCTCGACATCCTCTCCCACGTAGCCCGCTTCGGTCAGCGTCGTCGCGTCGACGATCGTAAAGGGGACCGATAGCAGCTTTGCGAGTGTCTGGGCGAGGAGCGTTTTGCCGGTGCCGGTGGGGCCAATCAGGAGGATGTTCGACTTGGTCAGCTCGATGTCGTTGCGGCTGCGGGTCTGTTTCTGTATCTCGATCCGCTTGTAGTGGTTGTAGACCGCGACGGCGAGCTTTTTCTTCGTCTGTTCCTGGCCGATGACGTACTCGTCGAGGAACTTCTTGATTTCCTGCGGCACCGGGAGCGAGGTGCGGGCGCCGCCGCGCGCTTCGAACTTGTTGTCGTCGGCGATGATGTCGTTGCAGACTTCGACGCACTCATCGCAGATGAAGACGGTGGGGCCCGCAATAAGCTTGCGGACATCGTTCTGGTCCTTGTTGCAGAACGAGCAGCGGAGGATCTCGCCGTCGCCGGCTTTTTTTACCATTGGATGTATTTACCGTGGCTCAGGGCTCACGACTCAGGGCCGGCTTAAGCCTCGAGCCCTAAGCCCCTTCAGGCCCTCTTCCGGATGACATCGTCAATAATACCGTATTCCTTCCCCTGTTCGGGGCCCATGATGTAGTCCCGTTCGGTATCGTCCTGGATGCGTTTCAGGGGCTGGCCGGTGTGTTGCGCCAGGATCTGGTTCAGCCGTTCCCGGGTCCGCAGGAGCTCGCGCGCATGGATATCGATGTCGGTCGTCTGGCCGCCGAGCCCCTGGACCCACGGCTGGTGAATCAGGATCCGTGAATTCGGGAGCGAATATCGCTTGCCTTTCGCTCCCGCGGCCAACAGTACCGCCGCCACCGATGCCGCCTGGCCGATGCAGTAGGTCGCCACGTCCGGCTTGATGAACTGCATGGTGTCGTAGATGGCCATCCCGGCCGTCACCACCCCGCCGGGACTGTTGATGTAGAGCAGGATGTCCCGATCCGGATCTTCCGCCTCGAGAAAAAGCATCTGGGCGATGACGAGATTTGCGACGTTATCGTCAATCGGCGTCCCGACGAAGATGATGCTGTCTTTCAGCAGCCGCGAAAAAATGTCGTAAGCACGTTCACCGCGGTTGGTCTGTTCGACCACCATCGGGATGAGCTGCATGCGTTCGGCCATAAACAATCGAACCCCGAAAGTTCTCGTTGCGCGCGTCAGAATTGCTGGGGGTGCCTTCGTTCGAAATAGGGAGGTGCCGGGATCGTTAGCGCGATTTTACCACGCCGTCACACGATCACCAACTTCCTTCCGTTGAGCCTTCTATCGGCCTATGCCGTCTGGATCTTTGTGGCTTTCGAGAGCAGGAATTCCAGGGTTTTCTCGCGGCGCAACCCCGAGTAAAGACGTGCAATCCCGCCCTCTTTTTCCAGCCGGGCCCGCACCGCCGCGGCGGCACGCCCGCTTCGCTGGGCGTAGCGCTCGACTTCCGCGTCGATTTCCTCGTCGCTGACCGCGATGTGTTCCCGGCGCGCGACTTCGTCGAGCGCCAGCGCCCCCCGCACCGCTTCGGCGGCCGGTTCGCGCTGCTTCTCGCGGAATTCTTCCCAGTTGATGTTGACCTTCATGGGATCGATCTGCTGATCCATGAGCCGCCGCACGAAATCCTCCATGCGGCGCTCGATTTCACGATCGAGGAGCGCAGCAGGCACTTCGAACGTGACACGCGAGGCGAGCTGGTTGAGCAGCGTGCCGCGCAATTCCCGCTCAGCTTCGTGCGACGCTTCGTGTTCGAGGTCGGCGCGAACGCGCGAGCGCAGCGCGTCGAGGTTCTCGAACTCTCCAAGGTCCTTGGCGAACTCGTCATCGAGTTCCGGAAGGACGCGCGTGCGAATGGCTTTCACCGTGACCGCGTAATTGACCGTCGTTCCTGCGAGCTCCCCAATTGTGTAGTCGTCCGGGTAGCGGATGTCGAATGTCTTGTCGCGCCCCTCTTCCAGCCCGATCAACTGATCGTCGAAGCCCGGCGGGTTCGCCGTGCCTCCGATCTCCACCGTCACATCGTCATGCTTGTCGGTCTGCGGCTCGCCCGCAGGCTCCGGCGCCTGTTCGCCGGCAATCACGATCAGCGGTTCTTCCTGCTTGGGAAAGGCGGTGCGAACGAGATCCATGACCACCGAGTCGCCGCGCTGGATCCCTCGACCGACGACAGGTTCATACCGGGCCGCGCGCTCGCGCAGGTTATTGAGCGCGTCGTCCACGGCCGAGTCCGCGATCGCCGTGCTCGTGGGACGCAGCGTGATGCTGGCGTAATCCCCGGGCTCAATCGGCGGAACTGTTTCAAACGACGCGGTGAACTTCAGCGGCTGCCCTTCTTCGACCACGACATCGCGAATGTCCGGGGTGTCGACCGGCTCGACGCCTCGTTCGCGCAGCGCCTCGTCCACGGCCCGCGGGATGAGTCCATGCGCGACGTCGTGGAGGATCTGATCGCGAAACCGCTGGCGGACGACCTTGGGCGGCACCTTGCCGGGGCGAAAACCCGGTACCCGCGCGGCGCGACTGTAGTCGCGCGCGACCTTATCTATTTCAGCGTCGACAACGGTGCTCGGGATTTCGACGACGAGGTTCTTCTGGGTGTCACTGACGTCGATGAACTCTGTCTTCATTTCTTATTAGGCTCAGATCAGGGGCCAGGCCGCGCGCGCCGATAGCTCAAGAGGCGAAGTCTGGCGGCGGAGGGACTCGAACCCCCACGGCTTGTGGCCAAGAGATCCTAAGTCTCTCGCGTCTGCCAATTTCGCCACGCCGCCCAATCCTAGATTGTACTTCAAGGCCTCGAGCCTTTGACCCTTGAGCCTTGAGCCTTGAGCCCTGGATCGTTTTCTGCAACGTCTCGGCGTGGAGGTGTGTCGCCATGGCTCGCGCAATGTGGAAAGGGTCCCTGGCCTTCGGACTGGTCAATATTCCCATCGAACTGTACAGCGCGACACGCGATCATCGGCCGAAATTCCGTTTGCTCCACGCGAAAGACGAAGCGCCGGTTCGCTACGAACGTGTCTGCCAGACCGAAGGCAAGCCGGTCGGGTGGGACGATTTGGTCAAAGGCTACGAGTACGAGAAGGGCCACTTCGTCGTCCTCACCAAGGACGACTTCAAGACCGCCGCGGTGGAAAAAACCAAGACGATCGACATCCTCGATTTTGTCGATCCGAAGGAGATTGACGAGCGGTATTTCGAGACTCCGTATTACCTGCAGCCCGCCAAGGGAGCGGAGCGATCGTACGCGCTGCTGCGCGACGCGATTCGTCAGTCGGACAAGCTCGGCGTGGCGAAGATCATTCTGCGCGACGCGCAACATCTCGCTGCGGTTGAAGCCATCGGCGATGCCTTGGTGTTGACGATGATGCGGTTTGCGGATGAACTGGCGGACCTCGACGAGTTCAGGTTCCCGAAGGCGCAGGACATCCGGCCGGCTGAACTGAAGATGGCGATGCAGCTTATCGACAGCCTCAGTGCGGAATGGAACCCGGAGAAGTATACG
>Ga0222622_10000229_pt1 | contig 20325 bp, 23 predicted proteins | sample PLM2_5_b1metaG_FD_177335 | JGI IMG/M metagenome (GOLD analysis project Ga0222622, IMG submission 177335) | Groundwater sediment microbial communities from an aquifer in East River, Colorado, USA - PLM2_5_b1 | ecosystem: Environmental > Terrestrial > Soil > Riparian zone | place: USA: East...
CGTTGTGCATCGGAAAATTGCGAGGCCACGTCGCGTTGCAGTCTCTGTTGAATCTCAGCAATCTCCATCTGCGCTGAGACGTGCTGTTGCACAGCACGAACACGCTTTTCAACATCGAACTCTTCGAGAATCGCCTGCTTTTCTGCAACATCGATGTTCAAGTTCGACGCCAGAAAATCAGCGAGCTGCTCAGCGTCATCGATGTTCAGGATCATCAAACGCACCTGCTCCGGCGCATCAGGGGTCAGCTCGAAGAGTTTTGCGGCCGAGTCCCGCAGGTTGCGGAAGGTCGCTTCCCACTCTTTGGTTTGTGGCGGCGAAATCACTTTCGACAAATCGACTTCCGCGCGCAGGAACGGAGAAGTCGCGATGATTTTGCGAAGAGAAAAACGGCGCAGTCCCTGCGCGATGACTACCACGTGGTCGTCCGACTGCCGCAGAAGCTTGAGCACAAGCGCGGCCGTGCCGACCGAGTGTAGGTCTTGCGGCTCCGGGTCTTCCTTTGTCTCATCGCGCTGCGTCAGCAACCCGATCACCTTTGTTTGCGGCAAGGTTTCATCCAGCAGTTTGAGCGACGCCGCACGCTGAACGTTGAGTGGAACAACCGTGCCCGGAAAAACGACGAACCCGCGCATCGGCAAGATCGATAATTCCTCCGGGATCCGCGGCGTTTGGCTTTGGTCCGTGGTTGCGGCGATCGTGCTCTGCGGTCCCGGTTTGAGTTCGGCGCCTGGTTGCAACGCGCTGATTTCTTCGTCGCTCATGACTTCTTTAACGGCAACGAAATCCAGAGCAGACCGTTCCGTTGTTCTGCGAGTGCCTCGTCGATTTCTACTTCGGCCGGCAATGGCACCTCCCGGATGAACGGGCCATAATCAATCTCCATTGCCAGCAATTGCACGGTATGTCCCTCCGCATGGGTAGGCTCCGGCAACTCGCGCGTGCCGCGAATCACGACCCGGCGCGGTTCAACGGTGAGGTCGATGACGGAGCGATCAACTCCCGCCAGATCGACGCAAATGCGAATGCATGTCTTGCAGCGGTACGCGTTGATGGCCGGCTCCCACGCGTGTGCAAATCTGGAAAACGGCGAACGCGACAGTTCGTGGCTGACATCGTGCAATGCACCATGAAGCCAGCGCAACTTAATGTTTCTGATTGGATCCATTGGAAATTAACTTTCTACCTCGTGAGCTCTATTTTCAATTTCGCAGGCGCGAGACAGTCTGGCAAAACGCCTTCCACAATAGGCCGATGGCGCTGAAGTCGAAACTTTTTGCGCCTGCTTTGGAGTGCGCGGACATGTCCGCGCTTTAAAGCGGCGACATGTCGCCGCACTCCCAAAAAAGCGACATGCTCTGGCTCGCTTTACGTTACACGGATTTTTTTCCGGGGCGATGGTGCTCCGGGATCAACACCAAGCAGACGGGTTTAGGCTGAAGCAACTCACATCGTTGACGATTTTGTTTTCCCCGGTCCCCACAAGGCGCGACCCGGTTTGGCGCCGGTGTGTTCGCCATCTTTGATGACTTGCACGCCATTTACAAAGACGTGCTTCACCCCAACTGCGTATTGGTGCGGTTTCTCGAATGTCGCGCGGTCCGAGATCGTCGCCGGATCAAACACAACCACGTCGGCAAACATTCCCTCCTTGAGAAATCCGCGGTGGTCGAGACCGAGATTGATAGCTGGTTGCCCACTCAAGCGGTGGATCGCGTCGCTCATCGGCAGAACTTTCTCGTCGCGCACGTATTTCCCGAGCACGCGCGCGAAATTTCCGTAAGCGCGGGGATGCGGATTAGATTTCGTGAAAGGCGGCTCGGGCGCTTGTGACGCTTCATCCGAGCCAAAGGAAACCCATGGCTTCCTCAATTCCTTCTTCACGTTCTCTTCCGACATCAAATAGTAAACCGTGCTGATCCGTGACTCGTCTTCCGCGATTAAATCCATGATCGTGTCGATGGGATCTTTGCCGCGCATTTTCGCAACGTCAGCCAGCGTTTTACCGGTGAGCGGTTTGAGTTTGTCCGACTTAAATCCAACCAACAGAATTTTCTCCGGCGAACCGGCAGCGAGGTACAAATTTTCCCATTTGTCGCTGTCTATCTTCACCTCAGCTTTAATCTTCTCGCGCACAGCTTGATCGCGCAGACGTTTGAACAACGCGGGATACCCGCCGTCTTCCGTCCACGGCGGCAGACAGGCGTCGAGCCCCGTGCCGGCGGCGGTGTACGTGTACATGTTCGCGCGGACATTCACCCCTTCTTTCTGCGCGCGTTCGATTCGCGCGAGCAGTTCGTCTTCCTTTGGCCAATTTTTCTCGCCGGCGGCTTTGATGTGGTAAACCTCTGCCGGAATATTCGCTTCACGTGCGATCCGCAGTAGTTCATCGAGCGCTTCGAACAATTGGTTTCCTTCGCTGCGCATATGCGAGATGTATTTGCCCTGATATTTCGCAGCCACCTTGCAGAGCTCGATCAGCTCTTCCGTCTTGGCATAAAACGCGGGCGGATAGATCAGTGAAGTGCCAATTCCGAGGGCGCCTGCTTCCATCTCCTTTCGCACCAACCCCCGCATTTGTTCGAGCTGTTCCGGCGTGGGCGGCTTGTCTTCGAAGCCGATCACGTATTCGCGAACAGTCGTCGCGCCGAGAAATGAAGCCACGTTGCACGAGATGCCGCGTTTTTCGAGGTACTGCAGGTACTCCGCGAGCGTGTTCCACTTAATGTCGTATTTGATATCTGTCTGTGTGTGCAGGATGTGCTCGCGAACGCGATCGTTTACCGGACCCATCGATTCGCCTTCGCCCATTATTTCCGTCGTCACGCCCTGCCGGATTTCGCTTTGCGAGCGGCCATCCTGAATCAGCGACTCCGTTGACCAGGAAAGCATGTTGATAAAGCCGGGCGCAACGGCTAGCCCCTTCGCATCGATAACTGTTTTCGCTTTTGCCGCCTTGAAATCGCCAACGCCCGCAATGCGATCGCCCCGGATCGCAATGTCGGCTTGCTGCGGCTCGGTTTCGGTGCCGTCGTAGATCGTGCCGCCTCGAATAATAACGTCAAAATCCGCCGTTGGCGGCGATGGAGATGGCTCCTGTGCGGACATTGCAAACACGATTGTCAGAAACGCGCCGGCCCAAAGGCAATTTTGTTTCATTGCGCTTGATGGTATCGAACACCCAGCTTGGCGCAAAAGCCAACGCAAGGTTTGGAGTGCGCAGACACATCCGCGCTTCCAAAAGCGGCGACGTGTCGCCGCACTCCAAAACCAGATCTCGCTGTAGTGTCCGCTGTCTCAGCGGATTTCGTGCATCGCCCTGATTCATGCGCTGAGGACAGCGCACGCTACAGCACTCGCTCGCAATCTAGCAGCAAGCTTGTGCGGCGAGAGAGCAGGAGTCGCTTTCGCTCGATGATTCAGCAGCCGTCATGCGGCGGTCGCGCGCTTTGCAAGTGGCGCGCGGCGGTTCGAGAAACACACGCGTCGTGGCATCATCGCTGGTCACTGAACGAACGTGATACGTCGATGGAAAAAAATTTCGGTCGCCATACTCAACGCGAATTTCGGAATCAACATCGAGCGCGATCATTCCGCGCACTTTATCGAAAATCTTGAGGAACTTGGCCGCTGTCATGTAATCGTCGTCCGGATTCTCCGGCACCCAGAGTTGCACGATTGTTTCCTGCCAGCGGTTGGTTTTGCCGCCGCAATCGACCGTTTCGAGTGAGGCGCCTTTTAATTCTGTGAGATGGTAGCCGCTGTGCACCGCGTGACCTTCCAGATCTACGAACATCAACTCATTGTCCGGTGCAGCACGCAGCGCGGATATGAATTCCTTTGTTGTCATTTATTTCTTTTGTCTTCCTCCGACTAATTCCGCAACAAACCCTTTGGCGTCGCTGGCGCTCGCCATTCATGCGATCGTCTTTTTCCATCCACTCGCGCAAACCGGCCAGCACATGACGGACGAGCGGGTCGGCGTGCTTTGCCCATCGATAATGCATCCATTTACCGTTACGGCGCGCTTCCACCAACCCCGCGCGCTTCAGATGAGCCAGGTGACGCGACACTTTTGGCTGCACCACCCGCAGCGTATCGGTTAGTTCGCAGACACAGGTCTCGCCACAAGCCAGCAAGTTTAGCAAACGCAACCGTGTCGGATCAGACAACGTCCTAAACAGGAACGCTGGCGCAGCATTTCTCGCCTTCATTTTGCGAAAAACGTATACGTATTTCCGTATATGTGTCAACACCGAATCTTACGAACATTTCGCACGGAGGGCTGGACTCGCGAAAGCTTTCGGAGTTGGGAGTGCTATGCGTCCTCGCATCGCTTTCTGAAACCCGGGCAGGTTTGCACCCGGCAACGTTCAGCGGTAAGGGCGACCGATGCGGGCACCTGGTGCGAATCATATTTAAAAGGTTTGTTGGTAAGACCGTCGTGCTGACGGGGACCAGCAGGCCACGCGGAGCCGCATCCGCGGCTTCGCAAAAGAGAAAGGCAAATTCAGGATTCAAGAAAGGGGAATATCTGATGAAAACACCAATGAAATCCAAGGCTGATAATCGAGCATTGCTGCTGTCGATCCTTTGCGCAGGCGTCGTTGCAACTTTTCTGGGCGGATGTGCAGAGGGGCCTTACGTGACGGGGTATGACAACGGTTATTATCCAACCGGTTACTATACGCCGTCTAATTACCGATCATATTCGTACTACGGGCCTTCGTATGACACGACCGTACGCTCCGGCGTCCGCTACAATGATGCTTACGGTCCGCGCTATTACGGCAGTAACGTCTACGGCGATTGGTATTGATTTGTGACACGCGCTTGGTCGACGCCGTTCTGAACATGGGTTTAACGATCCATTTCAGCGGGAACCCACCATTCCTATTTCGCCAACGCTGTTAGCCACGGCCTGTGCGGCGTCGGCAGGGTGCTCACAATTCCGACGCCTCACAGAGGCGTGGCTACATCGTCTATTTAGCTTGGTTTTATTTGAAGCGCTGCATTAAATGGGATCAACCAGCTCTCAGGGGAGGAAGGAGTACCTATGAATACATGTCGCACAGCAAGAATCAGGCTCTCGCTCGTCTGCGCGGGCGTTTTTGCACTGTCACTCGGCGGATGTGCCGAAACCTATTACGGCGGGAATTATTCCACGCCGGAGGCCCGCTACAATACCTATTACGGGCCAGACTATTATCCGTACTATCCGTGGTACAGCTATTATGGCGGCGCGTACTATTACGGAGAGTGAGCCGGCTGATTATTTCTCCGTTTCCTTTAGCAATTCTACTAACTGATCTTTCCACAACGCCGCAACCGTGTGGCTGCCGTGACCGCGGGTTTTTTCAGTTAAAGGCATCACGATGGCGCGTCCATGCGGGACGCGCTTGATCTCGCGCTCGAGAATTCCAAGCTCGGGCGGATTGATCAGATCGTCCGCGGAATTGATCGCCAGAAGCGGCGCGCGGATTCTTTCCAGATTCGGTCCGGGATCGTAATCGCGCGAAGCTTCCACGGCATAGAGCACATCATTTGCGTCATCGGTCTTAACGATCTGCTGGACGAATTTGTCGAGTAGTTCATCCGTTTTCGCCAAGGTGGGCGCCTCTTTTTGTCGCAGCACCGGATTACTGCTCATGAACCAAAGCATTTCCGCTGCAGTGCGAAGGCCCGGCGGCTGTGTTTTGTACTCGCCGCCGTTCCATGCCGGATCGTTGCGGATCGCGTCGATGACGGTGCGGCGCCACGCACGGTTGCGTCCCGAAATTTGCGTGGGCAAACTCGCCAGTGGCATTAGCGCATCCATAAAATCAGGATGCAACTCGCCCCAGAGCCAGGTGTGCATTCCGCCCATTGATGTTCCCATGACGAGGCGCACATGATTAATGCCGAGTCCTTCGGTGAGCAGGCGGTACTGCGCTTCAATCATGTCGAGGTAACCGTAGCGCGGGAATTTCGCGTGCATTCCGTCACTCGGCTTGCTCGATTTGCCGTGGCCGATGCCGTCCGGCAGTACGATGAAGAATTTCGTCGCATCGAGCGGCTGATCCTTCCCGAACAATTCGCTAGCAAACTCCGGGCGAATGAATTGCGCGCCGCTACCGGTTGTCCCGTGCATGATAAGAACGGCATTCGTCGTTTTGCCCTGCGCATCCTTCTCCGGTTTCCCGAGCGTCCGGTAATGCAGGCGCAACTCCGGCAATGTTTCGCCTGAGGTAAATTTGAAATCGCGAATCGTGTAATCGCCTTCGGTCGGTGTCGGATAATCGGCTGCGAACGCGAAACTCGCGGCCAAAATGCACAACGGAAATGCGAAGATTCGGATTATTGGATTCATGTTAGACCTCATCTTTTAAACGGCGGTGTCATGTTGAGCGAAGCGCTGCAACGAAATGCGAAGCATGAGGCCAGGCTTTCAAACATCTCTGATTTACTTCCATGAGGAGCGGTCGAGAAATGATCCGAGATTCTTCTCCCGCGACTGCGGGATCAGGATGACATGATGACCACGGTATGTTAACGATTTCGTTGGCGTTCGGCTTGGATTCGTTTGAGCAGCTCGGTGTGCGTTCGTTCAAGCTCGTTAGCAAATTTCACATTGGCCTCCAGAGCTTCCGGATAGATCTCGAATCGCTTTCGTAATTTCTTCGTGGCCGGATCGTAAAAGAATGAAATGTCCTGGTCCAGATTCGGCACGATCAGCTCGTCGCTTAATTTTTGATACCACGCCATGCGGCTCAGTCCCCAGCGGATAACTGATTCGTCGTTGCGCACCGCCATGAGCGTCTGCACGTCAAGCAGTTGGACGCCTCCGATTGCAACATCGTGGCCCAGTCGGTTGGGCTGTAGTCAGTGGTGAAAACAAACGGTTGCAGAGGCGGCATCTCACCGGCGTCGAGCGCGCGCTGAAACTCCGCGGCTTTTCGTTCCTGGTTCGCGCGGTTAATTTTTCCGCTCTCGATGCCCTCGCGCAATTGCTGCTCGAACGAAGCCAGAATCTGATCGCGCCGTTCTGCGTCCTGCCGGTGCTGCTGATAGCTATTGAGCCAGAACGCCGCGTAAACGCCAACGAACACCAGAACCAATTCAGCAACCCAGCTGCCGACTCGCGACAAACTGGAGCGTTTTTCAGTTGTCTGACTCATCGTTAACGGGAAAATTGAATCAATGAGACAATCGTGGTCAGTCAACCATTTGACCGATTTTGTCGTGGATTCTGTCAAACATGCTCACGCAGATGACGCCCCTTTTTATCATTTGAGATTCGACCGCATATTCCCCGACGATTTCTACGTGGAAATGCTCCAAGCGATGCCGATGCCCGAGGATTACCGTGCGATGTCTGGCAAAAGCAAAATAGGAAGTAGCAGACCTGATGGAAAGCCGACGCGCGCGAAGATCGACCTTTTTCCCGAATACATTCGTCATTTGCCTCAAGCGAAGCGCGCGGTGTGGGATGTGGCAGGGCGCGTCCTTCGCTCCAAACAAGTGGGGTCGGCTTTCGTGCAGCGGCTTGCGCCCGGTTTAAAGCGCCGGTTCGGGGAAAATTTTTCAAAAGTTGGAATGTACCCCGTACCAATCCTCACCCGCGATATTCCGGGATACCGCATCTTCAAACATACGGACAGCCTTTGGAAAGGCATCACCGTGCAGTTCTATCTGCCGCCCGATAATTCGACACCGCATGTCGGCACCATCTTTCACGAGGTGCTGCCCAACGGCAGAAAACCGAAAAAGGCGCAGATGCCATTTTCACCGAATAGCGGCTACGCGTTCGCGGTTGCCGATAACACCTGGCATTCAGCGGACCCGGTTGGGCCGGAAGTGAAAACACGCGACAGTATTCTGCTGACTTATTTCGTCGATGCTGGGCCATGGCGATTTGTGCGGAATCGCAGTCGGAGATTTCTGAATCTTTTGCTCAACGAGGTACGCAATCTGAAGCGGAGTTGAGCGGAGCTCGGCGTATTCGAAAAACAAGCGCAATGGAATCCGGCGAAGCAATGACGTCTGTTAATAGTAAGAGTGACCCCATCGCGCCCTGGTGGCATACGCTGCTGGTACTTGTGCCTATAGCTATCGGCTCTATCGCGAGTTGGTACGAACATGGACTGCCAAACGCACATCTGCCAGGCGTAAGTTATCGGCTCTCGAGCTACATCACAGTCCTGGTGGAAGAGTGGTTTGTGGTTCTTTTGATCTGGCTTGCAATGAGACGCCGCGGGGTCTCCATAGGCAGCTTGGTTTCAGGCCACTGGCAGACACTCGGCGCCTTCTTCAGAGATTTAGGACTAGCTGTCGGATTTCTTGTGATCGCTGTCCCGCTGATAGGTGGCTTGATGCTCCTCTTTCTGCATTTTTTTGGGGGCAACCCGAACAGCGCGCTCACCGATATCACGCCCAAGACAGCACTCGAGCTTGTGGTATGGCTGGGAATGTCCGCGACGGCCGGTTTCTGTGAGGAACTCATCTTTCGCGGTTATCTCACCCGACAATTCAGTGCATGGACGGGCAGTCTTGTATTCGCTGTGATCCTTCAAGGCATCGTGTTTGGCCTCGCACATGGGTACTATCATCAAGGAATGGTTGTCATCATGGTTCAGGGATGGCTCTTGGGACTGCTCGCCTGCTGGCGCAAGAGCTTGCGCCCTGGAATGCTGGGGCACGGGCTGCAAGACGCCATCGGTGGCGTGGTAGCGTTCCTCTCGTGAAGCGCATGTCGTCTGCCTGATTCGCTTGGCTCTTGTTCTGCGCCGGACAGTGCGACGGACACAGCACGATCGCGAACAAGCTGATCGAGAAAGCAAATCGGAACATCAAACATTCCGCTAGCGAGGCAGCCTCGAAAGCGTTCGGGGCTCCATGTTGGCAAGCGCATACGCGGCCACTGCGACGACGGCAGAATTTTCCGCCAATTCTTTCGGCACGATTTTGTCCAGAGTGTCAGCAGCAGTGTGGTGATAGCTGAAGTAGAAACGGCTGTCTTGAATCGGGCTAAAGGAGGGCACGCCGGCCTTTTCCAGTGGCTCAATGTCGGCGCCGCAATGTTCAACCAAATGGAGATTGCCCGCGCCGGACTCCTGCAAAATTGTTGCGACGGGCGCGAGCATCTTTTTCACTTCTGGGTTGCCCTTGATGTTGATGCCGAGCGGGTGCCCGGCGCCACCGTCTGTTTCCATAGCTGCGAAATGATTTGAGATTTCTTTTTCGTGATCCTTTGCGTACTGCTTTGATCCGGCCTCACCATTCTCTTCATTCATCCACGCTATCACGCGGATCGTGCGCTTCGGTTTGAGACGAAGTTTTCGGATCAGATTCGCCGCTTCCATCGAAACTGCGACGCCCGCGCCATCGTCGATTGCCCCTGTGCCCAAATCCCACGAGTCCAGGTGACCGGAAACAATGATTATTTGGTCGGGATGTTCGCTGCCTTTGATATCAGCGATCACGTTTGCGCTCTCGATGTCCGGCAGAGTCTGCGGCGTGAGAACCAATTTCATTTTCACCGGTCCTTGGCGAACCAGGTCAGCAATCAAATCCGCGTCCTCTGCTGTGACTGCGCCTGCTGGAATTTTTGGCGCATCCTGTGCGTAATCTGTTTGTCCAGTATGTGGAAGGCGATAATCGGCTCCCCCGACTGAACGAATCAAACACACAACAGCGCCCTGTCGCGCGGCTGCACTCGGGCCGTTGCTTCGATAAACCACCGCTTCGCCATAAGCTTCGCCACCGCGGCCTTCCGCCGCCATCTGTTTGTCGAAGGGATAATTGAAGAGCACGATTTTACCTGCGACCTTGTCCCGCGGCATCGATTTGAGTTCATCGAAATTTCTGACCGCAACCACGTCTGCCTCAATTCCCTCCGGGGGTGTTGCCACGCTGTCGCCTAGCGCGCATAAGACAATTTTCTGCGTTGTATTTTGTGCCTGGCCTGGAAATTGAATAAGCGCCGCTGTTTCTTCGCCGCGCACCCAATGGGGGACCATCACCTTCTCTAGCTGGACGTCGCAGCCGAGAGCTTTCAATTCGGCGGCGACGTACTCAACAGCTTTCGCCGCCTGTGCCGATCCGCTTAAACGTGGCCCGATGTTGTTGGCCAGATGCGCGACCTGTCGGTAAGCATAATCGCTTTCCAGAGCTGCCTTCTGCAATTGTTTCAGTTCCGATATTGTCTGCGGCGAAAACACAGGCGGAGTTGGCGATGGCGAGGATGTTGCAACTGGCGCTGATTGCGCCGAGACCCGTACCGCCCAAACGAACGATAACAAAAACGCAAGACAGATCACGCAAAAGCCGTTTCTCGATTCAGGCATCGCGAACTCTGTCAGAAAAACCTGTGATCATCAATCGAAGGAGAAGTCCAACCTGTGTCGAACCAGTCGTTGCAGGGCAGACGGTCCGCCTGCCAGCCGCTATTCCCTCGGCAACCGAAGCGGTTTATTTTGATCGAAACGGCTGCGAATGGATTTGTCTTTTGATGACTTTGCCATCCGCCGCGATTGAAGGCGTCTTTTTATTCTTCCTTTTTGCGAGAAACCAGTTCCAGCAACTTCCTGGTTTGTTCGACTCCCAGAACGGGCACTTTGGAACGATCAAGAAGTCCTACCTGGGCTAGAAGAGATCCCTGATCCCAATATATGTGCTCATGCGCGACTTTGCCGTTTTCAAATTTCATGATTATGACATGCGGCAATTCCACTTTTTTCCCGGTAGGTTTGATTCCAGGCAACATAAAATCAAGCTGAACATCATGCGTAAAAGTGACAACCAGCTCATCAATGACAACATCCTTACCAACCGTTCGTGAGATCCGGATCACTTTCACGTCCGCCGGCCACTTTCCGACGAAATAATTTTTATAAAAATCGCGCACTCCCTGGCGTCCAACTCCACCCGTTGCCATTGCCACATGGTGCACATAAGGATCTTCGGTCATCGTACTCATTGTGGCATCCACATCTTTATCTACGAACTCATGTTTGACGTGCGCGTCGAAAATGGCGGCGAGATCAGGGTCCGTTGATTCAGTTTTCTCAGTCATTGCATTTGCCCCTTTGATGAAATTGGGAAGGATCGGCACGGATAGAATCACTGCTAAGATTCTCTTCAAAACCGATCTTCGCTTGAACATTTTGGATGAAGCTTTCATCGTTTCCTCCTCAAAGATTACTCCTTCCAAATGTTGAATCCGAGAAAATTTCTGCAGAGTCTCCGGCTTTTCGTGCTGCAGGTGTGGTTCCAGATTTTTGCCATCTAGAAACGCATAGAATGCAACCAGACATTTGATGCACGGAGTAGATTTCCCCATGTAGGGGCTGGCAACGGCTACTGCTCCTTGCGAAACTCGATTTCCTCGCCAAACAGCTCGGGGTTATGCGCATTCTTGCTCAAAAGCGCAACAACGGTGGCTGAATCTTTCGTTTCCTTAGGAATGACCTTGTCGCTGACGTTTCGTAAATTCAGACGCTTGCTGTCATCCGACAGCTTCCAAACCACATAAGCGTATTTGCGATCGTCGGAGTTAATGTCCTGGACACTGACAAACGGTGTGTCGGCAATGTCAGAGTGATAAGCACGGAACAAATCACCATCGTAGTAAACGATGTAAATATTATCATCCAGCCGTCGCACTCTCATATGTTCCTTGCCGTCCTGGGAAATCCAGTTGCCGAGAACTTGTTCCTGCACTTTCCGCGTGGGACTCGATGTGATCGGAACTTCGTATTCGCAAGCGCTGAAAGCCAGGATGCACAGGCTAACGGCAATACCGAAGCCTGATCCTCGACAAATCCGTTTTGATGAAGTCACCGCGCGAGTTCGGGGAATGAGCTCCTACCCTTCCGCAATTACTTGGGGAGCTTCGACGCAATCACGTCGATCTTCTCGATCGAAGGCGGTTTAGCCAGAAGTTCGCCGGCTTTCTCCATCAAGGCTTGCGCGACCTTGCCATTCAGGTGCGCATCGCGGCCAGAGTCATCTGCGAACGTGTCAAAAATACCGTATATGGACGGTCCGATCTTGATGGCGAACCATGATATCGTTTTTGGCTCGGCCTCAACTAATCCCTGTCCAGCCTGCAAGAATTTCTCAACTTCTGCTTCCTTGCCCGGCTTCGCCTCCAGAACTACCCACAATGCCTTTCCGTTCATGATTGCATCCTCCTTTTCGATTTTCCATCGCGCTCAGCGCCAAACCTGTCTACTAACAAATAGATTCGGTTCTTGTTAACTCTTTCGGCCTTCGTCGAAATCGATCAGGTCTGGAATGCATTGAATGTCGTTGCGATCGGCGATTCCCATCTCCTTTTTCCTTTGTTCCAGACGCGGCGTGATCGAATCGCGCCATCCGAGCTTCGATGCGAATCCGTTCCAGACAAAGAGATCGCCGTCGTTCAAGCGGCGGCCCTTTTCGAAACACCATTCCAGAATTTCCTCGTCCGTGCCGCCCTGCTTCACACGCTCAATCAGATCGCGATGGTGCACGCGCAGAAAATTGCAGCAAACACCGTCCGCCGCTTTCAGCGCGCCGAAGTTTTCTCGATAATCTTCGTGAAGCTCGCCACGCAGATGCAGCCGAATCTTGTCCAGCATACGCGGGAAATACATCATGCCGCGCGTCATTTCTTTGGGACTCTTTGGATAGGTAGTCATACGCAAATGAATCGCATCATCCGTGGTGGTGCAATATTGATCAGCCTACTTGCCGAGAACCACTCGGAAAAAGCTCAAGTCATCCAGACGCGCTGAACGAACCAAAAACTGCCGAGTAGCACAACAGCTGCTGAACACGCCGGCGCCCATCGCGCAATAAACATCGGGTTTTCCCGGAGTTTCCATATGATCGGCAGCGCTAAAGCAGTAACCATGATCTGACCGAGCTCCACGCCTAGATTGAAAGAGAATAGGGGCAGCACGATGCCGCCGGTGCCCGAGCCGATGCCAGCCTCACGCAAGGCCGAAGCAAAGCCGAAGCCATGTATCAAACCGAAGCCGAAGGGCACCATTCGCCGCGCTGTTGGAATGTCGCCGCGCAAAAGATTCTCGATGCCAACAAAAACGATGGAAGCAGCGATCAATGGCTCAACAATTCGACTTGGAATTTGCACTAGCTGCAGTGTTGCCACTGCCAGTGTGATCGAGTGCGCGATCGTAAATGAAGTGATAATACCTAACGAGGAGAAAAAGCCACCCGCCACGAGCAGCAGCCCGAAGAGAAAGAGCAAATGATCGTATCCGGTCAAAATATGTTTCACACCCAGAGAAAGAAAATTCGCAAACGAGGAAGCGGCTTCGAACATCACTGTACTCGCGTTGGTGTGGGGCATTTGCACTGTCGCGCGGTCTGCGGCTGCGTTTAACAACCGCTCGAAGATGGTTTCCCCGAGTGAGTTTTGTATCTGGAGATACTGACGATGCCCAAGCGGTAGAAACGCGAGGATCTTGGATTGAATCTCCAGACTCGAAAAGCCGATAGCGTGGAAATTCAGACAAACTTCTACGTTGTTATTCCCATCGAGACGGCTGTGAATCGAGCTGTCTTTGGCGATTTTGCCATCCGCTGCGATGAAAAGTTGCCTCGCTACAGCCGTCTCGAGTTGCGATCGTGCCTGTGAGAACTCGGCTTGCGTCACAATCCCGTCGTGATCCTCGTCGAGTTCGGCAAGTTGTGCCGCGTCCCTGACCGCAAGCGTCAACGTAACCTCCAGACTATTTCTGCAGGAGCGGACGGCGAGGCTGCTTAAACCGGGATCATGCGCCGCCGTCTTTTGAAGCGGTAACAGCGAAAACAGAACCGCAAGAATTGCGGCTCGAGCAACGCGCGACCCGGCCAGGCGCGACGACGCTGCCTGGCCGGGATTCCGAAAGTCCATAAGAGAATGACGGACCGCGACGCGTTGGGGCGTTATGGATGGGAGTGATTGCGGCCGTTCTGCGGTGTGGATTCGTACGGGAAGACCTTGTTGTAGGCCACGTCGTTGAAGTCCACATTGTCGCCTGCTGGACCGCGAATGATTGGTGGATTCACGCGAAGGTTGCTGATTAGAGCAGTCACCGCGATGTCCACTACATCGTCGCCAAAACGGCGGCCATTCGGCCAGCCTCCGGGAATGACGCCGTTGCCAAAGCCCGGTTGAATTTGGCTGATCAGGGTGTCGTCGCCAAAGATGCTCAGCCGCGAGAAGCCTGGGTCATCCGGGTTGGTGCCCTGTTGCGTGCCGTTGCCGGCCAGGCGGCAGGGATCTGTGGACAAATCAACTTTAATCAAATCAGGAATAAAGATCCCTGCGATGTCAGTTCGGCCTGTTTCGACGTCGGGCAACTGGCCATTGAAAATAATGACGTTAATTAGGTGCGCCAGTTCGGGAGTCATCGCGTACCCGCGGAACAAAGCGTTATCAGACTCTGGGCTGGTTCGGCTGTAGCGATCCTTATCGGCGATTGCAACCAAACCTTCGTTGAAGAGCGGATTACCTTGCCGGGCGACCTGCACCCAGGGGCCATGTAATTCCGGACCGCCATTTCTCACCGCCCGTCTGGTTTCATCGCGTAGTATTTGTATCTGCTGGCGGCTAGTTGTTGCATAGGCGCCGACAATTTGCTGGTCACCGCCCAATTCGCTTACCGGAATCACCAGCGCCATCATGTGAATGTTGAATCCGCCCTGCGAGTCCTTGCCCGGCGAGCGAAGCTGCAAGAGATCGAAGATGGCATTGATGTCAGCATAGAAACCATCATCACGTTGACCGGCGAATGAGAAGTAACCGCCACCGAGGTTGTTAATCGTTTGTGTTGTGTAACGATCCAACTCAGCCTCCGTAGCGACGCCGTCCTTCGCGGGATTGTTGCCGTCGTTGCCCTGATTATAAAATGGTGTTGCTATGCCCTGATTGTTGGGTGGAACGGTACCCGTTCCCAGCAGTGTGCGATGGTCGTGATGGCGATGATCCACCTTCGTAACGGTGTAAGTTTGCACGAGGTTCTGGTTAGCATCCCCGACGTCATTGATAACACCAAGGTACGACTGCAGGATCGTGTTCTGGTTCCTGAACGTCGTGTTGAACTTGAACTCGTAGCTTAACGTGGCTCTGCCTGCAGCTACGTCGCTACCGGTGGCAAGGCGGATTTGATAGAGCACGTTGTCATCGAAGTTGTACTTGTTTGGGCCGATCCCCGGCTCTTCGTGGGGATAAACGCCCAGTGCGGCGACAAGACTCTTAGTTCCGTTTTCATTTTGCACGAACGCGTAAACGTCCGTGGTGTTGGCTGACGGGTCGCGAATTATCAGTGGCGCGTCTTGGTGACTGGAGGCTTGCGCTACTCCGATTAAGTGCGCCGCGACCAGTGCTGTAACACAGCGCGACGCGAGGTATATTATTTTTTTCATTTGTTTTTACGTTTTGGTTTGCGGTTGGGGTTGGGCTTTCCGCGCGGTGTTTCGTCCGAGCGGAAAAGTTTTCTTTTGGTTCGGGGCCAAAGACGCCCGTTGTTTGGCGTCCGAAGCCGCGGCGTTGTGAAGCTGGTTGCGTTCGGATGGCAAAAGGAGATGCGATAGCTCGTTCGCTTTGCGTAGCCAGCGATCTGCGTCCGCTGGGTGACCGGTTTTTGAGGCAATTACAGCAGCATGAAAAAACAGCCGCCCATCCTCAGTGCCCTCTGCCAATGCGCGCTGCATTTGGTCGTACGCTTCCCCGAGTTTGCCTGCCGCAGCCAGCGACCAGGCCAGAGCGTCATGAGTGAAAACATCGCTGCGCGAATTAAGTTCCGCTTGGGCAAGTCGAAGGGCGGTCTCCGGAGACTCGTGGCGCGTCGCGAGAAAGAGCGTTAGTGTACGCGGATCCGCAATCGCGCCGCGTTGGCGAAGTTGCGTCTCGATTCCAGATGCTTCGTTTTCGTGGCCAGCTGCGCGCAACGCGTCAGCGAGCGTCCACTGATATTCCGGAAGCGGATTCTGTTTCGCAGCGTTTTGCAAAGCATCCACGGCTTCGCGGAACCTGTTTCGAGCCAACAGCATTTTGCCCTGCAGTAGTAGCGCCGGCGGATAATTGTTCTGAAACGCGAGGGCGAACGCGCACCGTTGCTCTGCTTCTTGGAATTGGCCGGCTTGAAACTCGTAGAAGGCCAATCGCGTGTTCACCCATGCGGCCGATTCGGCATTGAGCGGGCTGGCAGCGCCAACAGCGAGTTGCATCGCCTCGATCGCTCCCGCGAGATCGCCTTTGAGCCAGCGCATTTGGGCCGCGCGGGCATAAGCGTGCAGATCGGGCTTCAAATTCATCATCCGCTGATAGGCCTCAACGGCGTCCTTTAGCTTTCCCTGCTCCATCAAAGCATCGCCCAGAAGACCGCAGTCAAAGCTCAGTCCTCGTTGCTGGACGAGACGCCGCGCCAGCGTTTCGGATTCTTTGAAACGATGCAGATTCTGCAGCACGTGCGCGCGCAACAGCATTGCTTCCTCGCTTTGCGGATTGCGCTTTTCGATGCACCGCGCGCACTCCTCCGCCAGTTTGTAAAAACCCGGGTCGAAACTTTCGCGCGCTTTCGCAACGAACGCCCAGCCGAGTTGTTCGAGCCAAAGTTGAACATTCCTGCCGCTGCGAATCCGCTGCTGGAGCCGCGAAATTTCTTTGTCGGTGCGGCTATCGCCCCTGTGCGGAACTAGCACCAAGCCAAGCGGATTATCGAAGGTTGCTGCAGCTGCTGACGCCTGGTTCGGTTCGTTCTTGCTCTTTTGTGAAAGGAAAAAGACGAGCAGACAAGTAGTGGCCAGGAGCAGCGCTACGACAGAAATCCAAATTTTTCCGCGGCGTTTCCTAGCAGCTCTGCCGACACGTTGTTTGCAAGTTTCCATTTTTTGCGTTCGGCGAGCATTACGCCGCAACGCAGCGACTGGATGCTCTCACGCTGCAAAAATTTTTCAGCGTGAACAGAGAATCGCTTGTAGCCACCGGCCTGTGGCCGGTAAGGTTCGGCGCTGCTTTCACCCCAGGGAGACAGCCCACAGGGCCGTGGCTACAGCGGTTTGTTTAACTCGCTCTAGCGTAGGAGACGCGCCGAGTTAGTGAGACAGCCCCGAAATGCTTTCGAGGTTAATTCCGAAGAGATAATCGGAGATTAGCCGGTGCTGCGAACCACCTCAATTGCCGATCCACGAACGTTCAGGTAGTTCCAACGAGCAGAATGGGTCCCTCTTTTTTGGGGACGCCGCCTTCGCGCTCCAAACTGATCGCAAAAACCTTTACGTGTTCCGCTTTCTCAACCGGCTTGAAGCGAACTTGCGCGACACCATTCTGATCTACCCGAATAATACCTGCGCTAATTGGATCCTTGTGCTCGGCATCGACCGCCCACAATTGATAATCCTTGCCCGGCTGTGCCGCAGGAAGATTGCTAATACGAATCACGCCGGATTGACGGCCAGGTTGCCAAGCGACTGTTGCTTTCGCATCGGCCGGAGCAGGCGCGGATGGCGCGAGAGTATAAAACGTCGTCTGCATCAACGGATCGGATCCGCGAATATCGGCGAGCTCGCGTTCCAGGCGCACGCGATCGAGAGCGAGCAAGCCGCAAAAAACCGCCAACGCTGCAGCGATGGCCCATGGTATCCAGCCGAATCGAACGCGTTCCTGCGGAATCGGCGTTGGCTCTTCGGTTTTAATCGCAATCTCGCGCATGATGCGGCGCTTCAACGAGGCAGGCGGCGGCTGCGGTGGAACCGTCAAGGCAACGGTTCCTGCTGCTTCGCGCAATTCGCGAGCGATATCGCGCAATTCGGCGTTCGCGTTCAACTCCGATTCGAACGCAGCGGCCTCGCGCGGCTCCAGTAGCCCGAGAACGTAGAGCGCCGCTTGGTCCTGTTGTTCTTCCGAAATCATAAAATCATAACTCAGGTGCGAAATTGTTCCCGAAGCTTGAGAAGGCCGCGCCGGATTCGCGCCTTCACCGTACCGAGCGGTTGTCCAAGTTGCGCAGCAATCTCGTGATGCGTGCGATGCCCGAAAAAAGCCAGCTCGATCGCCTGTCGCTGGTCTTCGGGCAAGTTATTCAACAAAGATCGCACATGAGCTGCCTCGTCTTTTTTGTTAGCGGTATCCGCCGCGCTCTCAACCGTGGATGCATCAGTTGCCTCGGCAACCTTGTTCTCGGCTGTAGACTCGACTACAACGCGCAACCGCCGGTCGCGCGCGCGCAATCGATCGATCGCTCTGCTTCGCGTCAACAGAACAGCCCAGCTAAACACGCTGCTCTTTTCTGGATCATACGTGCTGGCGCGCGACCAGATCTGCACAAAAACTTCCTGAAGCGCGTCCTGAGCATCTGAAGCGTCTCCCAACATCTTGAAAGCCAAAGAATACAGCGGTCCACTGAGCCGGTCATAAAGGGCGCTAAAGGCGTCTTGATCGCGGCGGCCAATCTGGGCGATCATTTCCTGATCCCGCATCTGCTGCGCTGTAGATGTTTCCGCCATGCTCAGCTCAGTTCCGCTTAATTTATCCCACGGGCACCAGCAACCGATCAGTGTATCGAGTAATCCGACGAATCGTCGAGTCTGGATGCAATGATTTTGCTGCGCGATCCATCATGCCCCATTTCGCGAATCGTCCGGGCGACAGACCTGGTAACTTTCCTCTAGTTGGTGGTGCTCTCCATTAACTCCAGAATCCGCGCCCGTTTCGCACCGTAATCGAGCGAATGAAACCGCCGGATTTCGTCGAGTCGACGCACACCGTTAAGAGTATCGAGATAATGCGTGTAGCTCGCTGCGAGCTGGCTGGTCTCGAGATAGCGACCGCGGAGATTTGCGTCGCGAAATGCGTGTGGGCATTGCCGGGCGAAAAGATGGAAGTGCAACCAGCGCCGGTCAGCTTGCGAGATACGCTGGGGTTTTCGGAAAAAAGCGACAAAGAGTAGGAGAACAAGATACGTGTCCACTTGCGCCTGGAGCTCGAGATTGCGCGCAAAATCTTCCGATGCGATTTCGCGGATTCCTCTTTTGAACTGAAGCGCAGCATGCAACGCATGATTGAGTTCCTCGACGAACATGATCAGCGACCGAATATTGCGGTCACCCAAGCCGGCGCGCGGATCGTGTTGCTCGAGTTGTTCGATCAGCCAGCGCGAATAATAAATCCCGACGTAAAGTTGATCGCCGGCGCGGCGCAGGAACGTCCGCGCCAGCTCGCTCAATTCCCGCGCCGATTTTCCAGCGAGCACCGACAACTGCGCACAGCGTGTCCGATCGATCAAACAATCTTCCAGATTGATCCCGACTTGCGCGTAGGTTCGCTCGAACAACTTCTGGATTTGGCTGAAGAGCGTCTCGTTCATAAACACCAAGGAGCGGCGGTCTCCAGTCCGCCGTGCACCAGAATGTGGATTTGCGGTGGACGCATCGCGTTCACAAACAAAGCGACGGGCGGGCATCCTCATCGAGATTGAGCAAACGGTCGGAAAGCTGGTTCAACGCGATCCGCACATCGCGGAACCGATCGGCTAGTCCTTCGAAAACATCATCCAATTCAAAGCGGCGCGCGACGGCGTGTGAGGCAACAAGTTGATAGTTGGTCCGACCAACCTGCTCGTAAAATTCGATATCCGGGCCGCCGCGGAAACTGCGCCGCTGTCCCGCGACGGCGGGATGAAAAATTCCGCTGATGAACAGCGAGTAATTGCCGATGTGCGCCCGAAGCAAGAAAGCTTGTTCTGGAGTCGCGCGCGTCAGCGCGATCAACATGTCCGAAATGTATTGTTCGCCACAGGACGAATCCGCCGTGGCGGACTCGGCGCAGCGTCCCGAGGTTTGCGGCGCCCGCAATTGCTTCGCGCGCGAGAACGTTTCGAGCAACGACGCGACATAATCACAAAGTTTTCGGTCGCCGATTCCGCCCTGTTGCAACACGTGCCGGGCGAGAACATAAAAATAGAACTGCGATGATATCCGCAGGTGCCCGCAGTGATTCAGGATTGCATCGACCAATCGCGGATGATCGAGAATTGAATCGCGCGTCTCGATATCGCTCAGAAGATCGACAAGCGACACTTGGTCGGTTTGCGAGCGCGCGAGCGTGCGCACAATGAAGTCGAAATCAGCCGCGGTAAACCGCGCCCGACAATTCGCCCTGATCATCGGGATTTCATCATGCGCGACCAAAGGGCGTATGGCAAGCCAGATTGTGACTGCCTGATGCGCTACCGAAACAGGCATCTTTGCCTGGAGCAGCACGCGGGTTCCAGCCTGCCTGGCTAAGGACCGCGATTTCTGAAGTCACCAAGCGTTTGCCTTTAGCGGGGCCTCTTCCTCAACGTACGCACGATT
>Ga0222622_10000231_pt1 | contig 20152 bp, 21 predicted proteins | sample PLM2_5_b1metaG_FD_177335 | JGI IMG/M metagenome (GOLD analysis project Ga0222622, IMG submission 177335) | Groundwater sediment microbial communities from an aquifer in East River, Colorado, USA - PLM2_5_b1 | ecosystem: Environmental > Terrestrial > Soil > Riparian zone | place: USA: East...
GGCCGCGGATGGGATGTCGTGGTCCGTCCGTGGGCGCGCCGCATGCCTGGCGGTGATTGGGCAGCCGAGATGTATCAACTCCAGGTTCGATACACATCGTCCACACACATCCCGGTTCGGCTGGATGCAGGGATTATCTGTTCACCGATTGGGCTGTCGACACTCGAGCTGAGGCCCGACGTCAATCCGACGATTGGAGCTCCGTTCTATTACTTCGTGCCGCTGCCGGCGTTCGATGGCAACTTCGATCGCGTCACGCTCATGTCGGGCGGATACCCACTCGGTGCGCTCGTGAGCGCGTCGGGCTCGCACTGGGACGTCCGCGGCGGTGTCACCGATGCCACGCCGACCCGGGCACGAAGCGTGTTCAGCAGCGCGAACCCACCGAGCGCGACGCAAGCTGTTGTTGGCGGCGGCGTCACACCGATCACGGGCATGCGCTTCGGCGGCGCGATGGCCGTGGGCCGATACCGGATAAACGCATTGTCGCAGCGAACCGTGGCGATTCCAGACGGCAGCTACGGAGCGAACTACGCGACCAACGGAGTGGTCGCCAAGGGAACGCCGCTGCCCGATGCGAACGTCGCTGTATTCAATCTCGAAGGGGAATATGCGATCGGCTACACCCGCATCACTGGCGAGCTGGTGGTCGATCGATTCGAGACAATGATCGCGCCGGCAGTATCACGCGGTTACAACCTTCTTGCCGTCCGTACGTTGTCGCCTCGCTGGTTCGTGGCCGGCCGTGCCGTGGGCGCCTCCACACCTGTCCTGATCGGCAGTACCGAAGAACGGCGCACCGCCAGGAGCGCAGAGGGCACACTCGGATATCGGTTGAATCGAACCATCACGTTCCGCGCTGCCTACCAGGGATCCACGGCGTTCAACCGCCAGACCTGGCAACACGCGATCGCATTCTCTACGGTGTGGTCGCAGCGCTGGTGGTAGGGGAAACAACCTACTCGACATCGGCGCGCGCCTCCGTGATCTCCCTTGACACCGCTATTTGAGAGGTCCATTCTCTCCTCGTTCGCCTTCTCTCCAAGGAGGCTTGATGGAAACGCCACCGGGCTAGACAGGGCGTCACGGGGTTCTGCCGCACGCGCACCGCGCGGCTTTCGGATGTTTCATCCGGGCGCGCGGCCCCACTCAGAAGCGCGACAGAACCCCGCGCCAGCCTCCCCCACACTTCCCTCCCAGTCGCTCGCTTCTTTCCCGGTCGCGGCATTCATTTTTTGCACGACCGACGGATCCCGGATCCCGCACCACGGATCGCGGATCGCGGATCCCGTCGCATATGATGGTTCCGTTCAGCTTGCCCAAATGATGAGGACTGAGTGAAAGTAGAGCCCATGCACAGCGGCACGGCACTGACGATAAAGGGAGAGCTCACCGCAAGCGAAGACGTGATGATCGATGGGCTGTTCGAAGGGACCATCGATTTGAAAGGTCATCGTCTTGTTGCCGGCGCGGGATCGCGCGTGCGTGCCGCGGTGACCGCGCGCGAAGTGACCGTCGATGGGTATCTCGAGGGACACATCACTGCGGACAGTGTCGACATCGGTCCGACCGCCACGGTTGAGGCCAACGTGATCGCTCGCCACTTTGCGCTCGAAGAAGGCGCGCAGTTCAGAGGTGCCGTGAACACCGAGCGCGCCCGCGCCGCCGGCAATATCGCGCGTCATCGCCAGCGGCCCGCCTAGTCTTCACACCTCGTTCAGCACAACCGATCGCCGGCCGATCACGTCGTCCTGTACCGCCGAGCACGACGTGGCACGAACCTTCCAAGTATTCCTGCATCTACTATCAAAGGTGTGGGGGTGACTTGATGGATCAGCAAAACAGCTCGACTGGCAGCAGCACCGGAATCATGGACAAGGTGCGCCAGGGAGCGACAACGCAACTCGGCACGCAGAAAGACAAAGCCACTGATGGAATCGGCACGGTCGCGCAGGCTGTGCGTCAGACATCGCAGCAGCTGCGCAGCCAGCAGCACGACACCATCGCCAATTACATCGATCAGGCGGCGCAGCAACTCGAACAGTTCTCCACGCGCCTTCGCGAGAAGGACGTCGGCGAGCTGATGCGGGACGCACAACAATTCGCCCGGCGGCGGCCGGCTGTCTTCGTGACGTCGGCATTCGCGCTCGGGCTCCTCGGTGCGCGCTTCCTCAAGAGTTCACGCGATGGGGAGTACCGAAACAATGGACGGAACTCGTACGCGAGTACGTCCCGCGACTACAGCAGCACCGACTACCGGACGAACTCTCCGTCGCAGTCGCCCACGACCACGTCCCCGACACGGGTGGGCACGGAGCGGTTCTAATGGCCCCCAAAGACGAACGATCCCTGGGTGAGCTCCTTTCTGAACTGTCGCGCGAGACCAGTCTGCTCGTGCGTAAGGAAGTGGAGCTTGCGACGACGGAAATGACCGCGAAAGCGCGGACGGCCGGGGGCCATGTGGCCCTTGCGGCCACCGGCGGAGCGCTCGCGCACGCCGCGCTGCTGGTTCTGCTCGCGGCCTTCGTCGTCGGTCTGACACAGCTCGGCGTCGCCGCCTGGCTCGCGGCACTCATTGTCGCGGCCGTGGTCGGCGTCGTCGGCTACATGCTCATCAACAAGGGCGTGAGCGCGCTTCGCGCGACTCGCGTCGTACCCACCCATACGGTGCAGAGTCTGAAGGAGGACGCGAAATGGACGACGCGACAGGGCGCGTAGGGCGGAAGCGGAAGACAACGGGTGGGTCGGTGGCGACAACCGAACGGGAGCCGATCGATCCATCGCTCCCCGAGGAAACAGACGCGCGCGCTCGGGAGATCCGCCAGGAGATCGCGCAGACGCGTGACGACATGAGCGAAACCATCAACGCGATTCAGGATCACCTGAAGCCGTCGACGATCGTCGCCAACGCGACGGAAACCGTGAAGAATGCCACGACCGAAAAGGTGAAGCAGATGGCGAATACAGCAGAATACGCAGCGGATCGGGTCATGCACAATACGTTCATGGACACCGTCCGCGACAACCCGTGGCCGGTCGCGATGATCGGCTTTGGCGCCGCCTGGCTGTGGATGAAGGGTCGCTCCGACTACGGTGAGTACCGGAATGGCCGTTACGCGTACGGGGACGACTACACGGCACGCGACAGCTCTGGCGATCGGTCCGACTGGAGGCGACGGACGGCGCCGAGCCGATCCGTCTCCGCCTCGGGCCAGTACGCAGAAGGCACCGAATTCACCGAGGACATCGTTGGAGACATTGCCTCACAGGGCTCCGAGTATCTCGAGGAGGCGCGCACGCGCGCGCGGCGGACGACTCGACGGGCGCGCAACAGCTTCAATCGCGTGCTCAGCGAGAATCCGCTCGCGCTCGGCGCAGCCGCCACAATCGTCGGGGTCGCGGTCGGGATGACGCTGCCGGAAACCGAAATCGAGAACGAATGGATGGGTGAGGCGCGCGACACGGTAGTCGAACGTGCGCGCGAAGTGGCGAACGATGCGGCGGAACGCGTCGGTACGGCTGCCGACCAGGTGAAAGACGTCGCGGCGCGCGCGGCCAACGTCACCAAACCGTAGCGGACGTGCGGTCAGAGCTGACGGGCTCGAGGGAGGCCGCCTCGCGGCGCTCACCTCGGGTCCGTTACGCCCTCAACTCCTGAACAGATTCCGATACGCCGCCGGCTGCGAGCGCAGGTATTGCTTAGGTGCGCGGACGCTCGCACCGAGGTGTGCCGCCGCGTGCCAGGGCCAGCGCGGATCGTAGAGGATCGCCCGCGCCAGGGCGACGAAGTCGGCATCGCCGGTCCGGACGATCGCCTCCGCCTGCTCGAACGCGGTAATCAAACCCACGGCAATCACCGGCAGATTGGTGGCGGCTTTGACCGCGCGTGCCAGCGGCACCTGGTAACTCGGACCGATCGGTATCTGTTGTGCCGGCGTCAGTCCGCCGCTGGAGACATGCACCGCGCTGCAACCGCGTGCCTGGAGTTCTTTGGCAAAGAGGATGGTCTGGTCGAGGTCCCATCCGCCGGGCGCCCAATCCGTGCCGGAGAGGCGAATGCTGACCGGACGCTCGGGTGGGAAGACGGCGCGCACCGCGTCGAACACTTCGAGCGGGAACCGCATCCGATTCTCGAGCGAACCGCCATACTCGTCGTCGCGGCGATTGGACAGGGGCGAGAGGAACTGGTGCAACAGATATCCGTGTGCGCCGTGAAGTTGAACCGCATCGAGTCCCAGCCGTGCAGCCCGCGCCGCGGCGGTGGCGAACCCCTCGCGAACGCTCGCCAGCCCGGCCCGATCGAGCGCCACCGGCGGGTTCTGGCCCTCCGAAAACGGGATCGCCGAGGGCGCGACGGTCTGCCATCCGTCCGGCTCCGACGGAGGAACTTGCGCGCCTCCTTCCCACGGCACCCGTGTTGACGCCTTGCGGCCCGCATGCGCCAGTTGGATGGCGATTGGCATATCCGACCAACGCCGCACGGTCTCGAGCGTCCGCGCAAGCGCCGCCTCCGTTTCGTCGGACCACAACCCGAGATCGCGCGACGAGATCCGTCCGTCTGGCACGACGGCGGTCGCTTCGATGGTGAGGAGCGCGGCGCCCGACAGGGCGAGGTGACCGAGGTGAATGAGGTGCCAGTCGGTCGCACGTCCCTCGTCTGCCGAGTACTGGCACATTGGCGCAATGACGATGCGGTTCTGAAGTTCGAGGCGTCCAACATGGAACGGAGTGAACAGACCCGGCTGCGTACTCATCCTTCATTATGGCGATATTCGGATTCGTTCCGATCGCGGCGTTTGCCTTGACAATAGAGGCCATGGTTCCGCTTTCTGTTCTCGATCTCGCGCCAATCACTGACCGCAGCACCGCCGCGGTCTCTTTTCGGCACTCGCTCGATCTCGCGCAGCATGCCGAGCGCTGGGGATACAAACGGTATTGGATCGCGGAGCATCACAACATGCCCGGGATCGCGAGCGCCGCAACCAGCCTGGTGATGGCGCACATCGCCGGCGGCACCAGGACGATTCGCGTCGGTGCTGGCGGCATCATGCTGCCGAATCATGCGCCGCTCGTCGTCGCCGAGCAGTTCGGCACCCTCGAGTCGCTGTTTCCCGGACGCATCGATCTGGGACTCGGGCGAGCGCCCGGCGGCGATCATGCAACGGCCGGCGCGCTCCGGCGCACACTGCACAGCGATCCAGATGCATTTCCCCATGACGTGCTGGAGCTGCTGTCGTATTTCCATCCCGAAGATGGTCAGCTGGTTCGAGCGGTTCCCGGTGCCGGACTCGAGATTCCGATCTGGATACTCGGCTCGAGCCTCTTCGGCGCGCAAGTAGCCGCGTTAATGGGGCTGCCGTTCGCGTTCGCCTCGCATTTCGCCGCCGCCCAACTGATGCCGGCACTTGCGATCTATCGCGAGCGTTTCCGCCCTTCGGGGGGGAACGACAAACCACAGGTCATGCTCGGGGTGAACGTGGTCGCCGCCGATACGGACGAAGAGGCACGCTTCCTGTCGACGTCCGGGCGGCAGGCGTTCGCCAGCCTGCGCCGCGGGATGCCGACGACGCTGCCGCCTCCCAACAAGGAGTTCGAGACAGACGTCGTGCCGTTCAAGGGAATCCGGCTGGAAGACGTGCAGTCGGTCTCGATGGTCGGTTCACCGGCCACAGTCCATGCCGATTTGGAAGACTTCGTCGAGCGCACCCAGGCCGACGAACTGATCGTCGTGTCGCACATCTACGATCACGCGGCGCGCCTGCGTTCCTACGAATTAATCGCACCCTCGCGCTGAACAAACCGCCACGGGTCCTCGCTGCCGTTCACTATCGTCATGAACTGGGTGGAGAAAATCCGGCAGCACTAGCGACCGAGCACGCGCGGCACGAGGTGTGCCGCGTTCGACCGTCACACGAAACTGGTCAGCCACCGCGCCGCCGCCATCCAACCGGTCGTCGGCATCAGGGCGAGCCGCAGGACGTAGGACCCAATCAGCAGAAGCGCGCCTGCGAGAAAGACGCCATTCACGCGGCGATTACGTCGGACGTCCAGACCGACGCAAAACAGCGCGATGACGGTGGGCAGTCCGAAAAACCAGAGCGGCCCGAACGCCCGGAGCGAATCGATTGGAATCCTCGCAATGGCCGGCGGCAGGAAGTTGATCGCTGTCAGCAGCATCAGCATCTTGTGCTGTGCCGGTCTCTTTCGATAGTAGATCGCGGCGCCGAAGAGCATCGTGAACATCACGAGATCGAACAGCGGCACGATCAGAAAACCGACAGGAGAAACGCCGGGTGGCGTTGATGCCGACCCGTACTTCGCGGCCCTCAACGCGGTGACGAATCCAACCGGCAGAATCAACAGCGCCAGACCTATCCCGGCGTAACCGAGCCGTTGATGCAGGCGGACGCGCCTGGACGAAATGAACCACACCTGAGTGACGAAGAGCACGACCCACGCACTCATCAGCAGCCCGTGCGCGTGGACGACCAGTGACGGCAACGGCGGAACGTTGAACAGGCCCTTGATGTAATAGGTCCGCGCGAAGCCGGCGAGGATCACCAGCGGAAACAGGATCGCCGCGGCCTTGAACAGGCGTCTATCGAACTGCCGCCGTTCGACGGCTTCGTTGATGGTCGTCGTGTGGCCAATCATGCGAGAGGCGCATTATCCCGCCTGCCAGCCTCTGTTTGTCAAACGCTACGGCACGGTGGTCCTCTTGCGCAGCTCGTTCGCCAGGATCGTCAGCAGTCGCGCATACCGCGCATCGTCTCTTGCGAACATCGCATTGTAGCCAGCCTCGCTGAGTTTCTGGCCGCCCCATTTCCCGTCGAACGACACGGTGACGGTGCCGTCGATGGTGGTGCTGTCGAACGGCTGATCGGCAGCAGGCACCCGCTTCAAGCCGTCGGCCAGAAGATCGACGACGAAGAAATGGCTGCTGTGGTCCTTCACCGCCTGGAGGTTCTGGTACGCCTCCATGTACTTGCCGGATGCGATCAGGCGATCGAGTGCGGCGGGCACCGAGTACGGCGCGCTGATGACCAGGAGCTGCGAGTCCTGAATATACAACGCCGCAACATAGCGACCGGGCTCGTCTGGGTCACGTGCCGCTATCGTGTCCATTTTGAGTTGGTCGAGCAGCACCCTGACGGATGCGGCCGGGGCAGCCGACTGGGACGGCTCCTCCGCCGCCGCGGCGAGAGCCAGCGCCACGAGCAGAGCGAGGACTGCCGCGAGGATGAATCGGATCATGGGGAAACCTCCGCGGCGAGCCGTGCCGTAATCATGCCGTCTCGGTTGCTGCATGAAGACGGGACATCTCGGCACGCGGACGTCGCAAGCGCCGGATTTCCGGCAATTGTGCGGCGACTGCGCCGATCCGTCGTCGCCGGACGCAACGGACTGGCATTGGCGAGCATCCTTGCCGGTCTGCGATTACGATAGCCAACAATGGATGCGGGTCGACTCGTGCACCGGGGAGTCCGCGTTGGCACCTGGCTGATGTGTCTCGTGCTGCTGGCCTCTGCCGCCGCGGCCCAACCCTGCCCCGTACTTCGGGTGGGCAACCCTGCCGGCAACTACTTCATCCCCGGAGTCCAGGGAGACATCCGCTATTCCGGCGACCTGGCGTTCGACGCGTATGTCCAACCGGGACCCGCGCGACCGCCCTCGGTCATCGTCATTCATGGCGGCGGCTGGACGTCGGGTAGTCGCATCGCGCACGTCGGGCAGATTCTCGAGACATTGACGCGCGGCGGTTTCAACTGGTTCTCGCTCGACTATCGGTTGAGCGGACTGGAGCGATACCAGGATTCGGTTGCGGACATCCGTTCCGCGATTTCGTTCATTCGTTGCCATGCGGCGGATTTCCGCATCGATCCGAACGGCCTCGTCCTGCTTGGCGAGGACTCTGGCGCACACCTCACCGCGCGGCTGTCAGGTGAGCGGCTGCCCGGTGTAGTGGGTGTGGTGGTGATTGGAGGGTTTTACGATCTGACTGCGATCGCTCCAGTGCCGAGCGGACTACCTGCGGATTTTCTGCGTCGTGCATCAGCGATCGCGAACGTGGTCCATGGTGGCCCGCCAACACTCGTCATACATGGAGCAGCGGATACCGAAGCACCTCCAGATCAGGCGCGACGCTATTGTGCTGGCGTCACGCAGTCAGGCGGTCGTTGCCAATTCATCGAAGTCGAAGGCGCCAGCCATCGCAGTGAAAACTGGTGGCCAACTCAATGGCACTACAAGGCCGCAATGAATGAATGGCTTGGAAAGCTGGGCGCGAGCCCGTCAAGAGAGCATCGACCGATCGCCGGACTCATTCAGAAGGATATCGTCTACAAGACGTCAGCGAAATTGGCGCTGGACGCGTATCTCCCTTCGTCACCAACCGCTGCCGCCGCCGTCGTCGTCGTGCATGGGGGCGGTTGGGAGGCGGGCGATAAGGCTACTTACATTACCCCGATCCTCGAGCCTCTCGCCCGCGCTGGTCTTGCCTGGTTCTCGATCGACTATCGGCTCACTCCGGCGTTCACCCACGAAGATCAACTCCAGGATCTTCGCGATGCGATTCGATTTGTGCGGGCGGAACACCGGCGGTTCAACATCGATCCATCGCGCATCTTCCTCCTGGGGGAATCAGCGAGCGGGCAGATGGTCGCACAACTGGCGACCGAGGATCGCTCGCTCGCGGGCGTCGTTTCGTTCTACGGGGTGTACGACTTCAATGCGATGGTCACTGACGCGTCTCCGCGCTCGCTGTTGGTGCGGCTGTTTCGCCGCAACGAGTTGAATGCCGAGTCGCGCGCGGAACTTCAGAAGTACTCACCCGTGTACGGCGCGCACAAAGACATGCCCCCAATGCTCCTCGTCAACGGGACGGGAGAGCGGCTGTGGGAGCAGGCGCAGGCGTTCGACCGGCGATTGACGCAGCTTGGCGTCCGCCACGACCTCGTGGCGATCGATGGGGCGCCGCACGGGATGGAGAACTGGGAAGGCCACCCGGGATGGATGTTCTATAAGCCACGTGTTGTCGAGTGGATTGAGCAGACGCTGCGCGGCCACGACTCGCGTCACTGACTCCGTATCGCGACGCTCCGCGGCGGCCGCGTCATTACCCACGCCAACGCCTCTTGAATCGCCGCGTACATTTGATCCCGAGCGCCGCCGAAATTGTGATTCAACGCGTCAATGGACTGGAACCATCGGAACGCCGTATCAGGCCCAAACTGCTCGCGAGCCTTCGCCGCAGGCAGATAGCGATCGTGCGTCGACTGAATCACGGCGATCGGTAGATCGCCAAGCTCGGCGAGGTATTCGTACATGTCAACCATTACTGCCTGACGCGCCTCATGGGGTAACGGCAAATGGCGGTACCATCGCACGTACTCCTCCTCCTGGGTCAGCGCGACCGCCACCACGCCAGCAATCATCGCCTGCAGCCGCCCCGCCGCGACGACGGTCAGCCCCGCCCCGCGCGAGACGCCCACGAGGACGACGGGCCGAGCGTCGTCGACGCCAAGCACCTGCCGCGCGAGCACGATCATCCGTGTGTAGTCGTGCGCCAGCTGCTCGGGCGTCGTCGTTGCAGCGCCCCGGCCGAGATGTTTGACGTAGTCATGCGCGTCAAAGCCAACGATGGGATCGCCAAGGGCGGCAAGGTGCCGGTAGGTATCGAGATCCTTCCGATGCATACCGCCGTCCCCGGTGGCGTAGACGAGCAACGGCCGCGGCGCCGCCGCGCCGCCATTCTCGAAATGGAGGCGTAATGCATGGCTGTTCAGTGTGACGAATTGGTCCGGGACAGTCGGACGCGGATGGGCGGCACAGGCCCCGGTCAGTGCTGCCACCACAAGCGCGAGGGCGCGACCGCAAGCGGTGGCCGACTGGGGAACGATCAGAACCTGCCGCATCAGACCTGTCCGACGGTCGCCAGCGTGCGTTCCGGATCGCGTCGTGACGAATCCCGCCCGGGCAGAAGCGCACTGCCCCAGCTCCCGGCGATCAGCGCACTGACGTTCGCCAACGCGACCGGCCACTCGATTCCGCTCTGGAACGCCATGTACCTCGGCACCCATTCCGGATCGAATTTCTGCTTGTAGAAGCGAACACCCTGGAAGTTGTACCAGTGGTCGCCTCGGCGGAAGAGCAGGCCGGCCAGGCGCTCGCCCAGTCGCGCGCCGCGGTGCTCGCCCACCGACGCGAGCGGCGCCATCCCCAGATTGAACCTGCGGTAGCCCTCACTCCTCCCGTGAAGCATCGTCGAAAGCAGGAGGAAGTCCATCACGCCAGGGCCGTCGGTCCGATAGCGCATGAGATCCACGGAGAGTTCCTCGTGCCGCGGCCCCTGCAGCAGATTTGCGAACGCGAGAAGACGGCCGCTGTCGCGCCCTTCGACGACGGCGCACGGGAATCGTTGAATGTACGCGGGGTCGAAGTACCCGATGGAGAACTGACGTTCGACCAGCTGTTTGGCCTGCAGCCAACCTGATGAAATCGCGGCAAGCTCCTCGATCCGCCCAGCGATCTCGGCGGGTGGCATGATCCGGAAGGTCACCCCGTCGCGGTCGGCACGGCGGAGGATTTGTCTCGGCAATTTGCCGCCATGTCCCTCGAGCGTGAGGCGATCGAGATGCACGTGCGCTTCTTCACCCAATTTGAAGAAGTGATACCCGCGATCGTGCAGGAGTGGAATCCAGTCGAGCGAGATCTGATAAAAGAGAGGCCGCCGATCCAGCTCCGCGGCGAAACCAAACAGCGAATCGAGGAACGGTCCACGCTCCGGCGAGGACGTGACCATCGGGTCGGAGAACACGGTGAGGTAGGGTCCAATCGTCCTGTATAAGCAGAAACCACGTGTGTTGTCGAAGAACACAGACTTGTCGCCGACCGCAACCATAATCGGCGTGGTGCCCGTCCCGTACGCTGCATGCGCCGCGAGCGCCTGCTGAATGACCGCTTCCGACGGCGGTTCGAATCGCACCGGCGTCCGAATGACGACGTACAGCGTGCCCGTCGCGACGACAACGAGCATCGAGGCAGCGGTGCGCAGGAAGCGCGCAGCCTGGAGACGATAGCCGATGGCAGTCCATCGCTCGAACGTCGCCGCATCCACGTGGTGCGAGACCATTCCAAACACCACGAAGACCGTCACAGCACCAAAGGCGACGGCAAGATCGGCCCATTCCAGCCAGTTGCCGCGGCTCGGCCGATCGAAGATTCCTGCCTGGGATCGCGCCGCCACCGCAATGGCGGCAAGCACGACCGCCTCTTCCCAGTCGAGGCCCTTGAAGATTGACGCCAGACCGGCGAGCAGGAGCAACGCAATCGTCAATTTGTAGGCAGTCGCGTATCCGCGTGCGAGGCCGCGCGCCAGGACCAGCAGCAGCAGACCTGCGAGTGCGGCCGCAAGCTGACCGAACTCGATAACTGGCAGCGGCAGGACCCGTTCCATCAACACCAACCGGGCGTGAAGAGCGGGGGACGCGCTGCTGAGGATCATCAGCACTCCGCCGACGCCCACAAGGCTGGCCGTGATTCGTCGCGCGACGTCGATGCGGCGGAGTGACACGCGTGTCGTCCACGACAGCAGCACCATCGACGCCGCGAACCACGGCACGATGTAGTAAATCAGCCGAAAGGCGCCCAGCGCGGCCACCGTCACGTTCTGATCGAACGGGAGCTGCGCGATCCAGAACGCGTCGCTGCTTCCAAACCCGCCAGGAACCAGGCTCGCCAGGCCGATCACCTGCCCGACGAGGAAGCCGCGAGCCAGATCGACGAGCGGGGCACTCTGGCCAGTCGCCTGCAGGCATGCGATGAACACGATAGACGCCAGCATCCAATCCAACCACCCGACCAGCGCCATCTCGAACGTTCGCCGTGAGCCGGGGCGCGAATCGCCAAATCGGTCTGTTCGCTCGGCGATTGCGCGTCCGCACCAGGCTGCAACCAGGACCAGGACCAAAGCCAGCACGGCGAGAAAAGCGACGCCACCGCCAACTCGCGCAACGATCAGAGCCGCCGTGGTCCATCCAACCAGGCCCGAGAGAAATGCGATGATCACGGAAACGATGCCAGGATGCAGTTCGGAGAGCTCGCCCACGCTGCGTCTGTAAAGCCAAAAGCGCACGGCGGGCCCCGCCAGCGGGCCGAGCGTAATGAAGTTGCTCCAGCAAAACGCCACCGCACCGTATTTCCATCGTTCGACGGAACGCGTGCGGGTGCCGGCGAACGCGACGACGTCGTAGAGACCCATGATGGCGATGTTCAACAGCGTCACGATCGCGGCAACCGTAAGTGGACGCGTCTGGAGGATCCGGAAAATGGCGCGCACTTCGTGGGTATTGATGCCTCGCAGCGTGTGCCACGTCAGCGCGAGCAGCACCGTGATGAGGAGCGCGCCCCACAGCCGCGCCGCATGAGCGACGATCCACGTCGACGCCGCGGCCACCCCCCGATGGTCTCGCCAGTGGCGCTCACGCATCAGTGAGTGCTCCGGGCACCGGCAACCGTGATCCAGGCAAGACCCGCGCGATAGGCGGCATCGAGCTCCGGGCGTTTATCGGTGAAGCGGTGATTGCTGGCATCGATGAGGATCTGTTTTTTGGGCTCTCGCGCTTCGGCGAGGAAACGCTCCCACTCCGCCTTGCTGACGTACTCGTCTCTCGTCGACTGAATCATGCACAGCGGAATCGGCGACACGGCGCCGATGACGTCCCTCGGAGCGAACGACGGTTCGTCGGCGTCATGTTTGGTGATCCAGGACCCCGCATCCGTCCAGCGCCATGCGAGCTCCGCCGACGGCGGCAGCCCCATCGTGATCACACCGCCAATCCACGCGTGGTTCGCCCGGTCCGATGCAGCCAGGACGGCCAGCGCCGCCCCTTCGGACACGCCGGACATGATGATCGGCGCGGCAAGAGAACGGGAGTGCTTCAGCGTATCGATCAAGACACGATAATCGGCCGGCACATTCGTCGTGTCGAGATGAGATTGGCCGGAAGTGAAGGCCGAAAGGTATTGCCGGATGTTGATACCGACAACGATGTAGCCCTGGGTGCAGAGTTCCTCGGCCATCGAGGGGGCAAGGCCGACCCACCCGACGTCACCGCTGCCCATGACGACCGTGCCGCGCGGCCGGACGTTGGGCGTGTACAACGTCAACGTCAGCGTTTTTCCGCGGACGGAAACGTCTACCTTGTCCGCGGCGACAGCAGGCGCGGACCACGCAACAGCAGCAACGACGGCACACACCAGCGGCAGACCCGTGCTGGGCACGTATCTCTCCTGTGCGGTCGACGACTCCCTTTAAAGCTTACCTGAGCCTTGCACTATAATTCGCTCCGTCTTTTAACCTCTTCAATAAGGAGACGTTCATGTCCATCGTACGAACGACGCTGATCGCCGTGGCGGCTGCGGTCGCTACAGCCGCAGCGCCGAACGCCCAAACCGCGAAGAAGGCGGCCCCCGCGACCGCGGCAAAACCCGCCATGGCGAAAGCTGTGGCTCTCGCACCTTCGGATATCAAATGGGGTCCCGGGCCTGCCTCGCTGCCCGCCGGCGCACAAATGGCGGTGCTCGATGGTGACCCGTCAAAGGCCGGCATGCCGTTCGTGATCCGGGCCAAGTTTCCTGATGGCTATCGCATTGCACCGCACTGGCATCCCACGGATGAAAACGTGTCCATCCTGTCGGGAACTTTTCTCGTTGGCATGGGCGACACATTCAACGACAAATCCATGACCACGCTGGCAGCAGGCGGCTACGCGCACATGCCCAAGACGATGCACCACTACGCCTCGGCGAAGGGTGAGACGGTGATCCAGGTGCACGGCGTCGGGCCGTTCGCGGTCAACTACGTCAACGCGGCCGACGATCCGAGCAAGAAGAAGTAGTCGTTCCATTACCGATCCGGCGGTTCACTGGACGAGGTCGCAAGGAGAACGGACAACCGGGCCGTTCTCCTGTGACATCCTGGAGCGCCACGCCGTTCGAGCTGTACAGCTCAGACAAGGCAAGAGTGTGACAGCCGACAGGAGAGGGATCAGGCTCGTTATAATCGGGGGCAGGTGTCCGACAGCGGCTCGCACAAGAAGGTCGCCAACAGTCTGGTCGCGTTGAGTTCCGCGGCGGTGCTCGCCGTTTACACCGCGGGATATCTCCGCACAAAAACAGCGGCCGATCGTTTCGCGCTACAGGCAGCGGAGCGACGCCCGTCGCCGGCTTCTCCGCCGTCTGCGTCTTCTGCACTTGATTCGCCGCGAGCGAAGGCAACGACCACCCCAGAAGTTGCCGCTCGTCCGGCCCCACCTCTCGCACGCCCGACGACGACGGGCCACCTTCGCGTACGGAGCCAGCCGGATCGAGATCGTCAGGTTCGTGCCACAAAAAATAGGCTCGCGGTGACAGCGCTGCCGACGACAACCGTCCCCGAGCCGGCGCCGCCATCGGCCCCGGCTCCGTCGCCATCGGTTCCCGAGCTGCCGGCGCCAACATTGGAGCCAGCCGCGGTTGCCGTCGCGCCGGTCGCGCCGCCGAAGCCTCTGTATAAGGATGGCACCTATTATGGTTGGGGGACGTCGAGACACGGCGACATCCAAGCCGCCGTGGTGATCCAGGACGGCCGCATCGCATCGGCAACGATCGCGCAGTGCCTCACCCGATACTCCTGCTCGGTGATCGCGAAGCTGCCGCCGCAGGTCGCGGAGCGGCAAAGCCCCGAAACCGACTACGTCTCCGGCGCCACGCAAAGCACGAACGCCTTCTACTACGCGGTCGTCGAAGCCCTCTCGAAAGCGAAGTGACTGTCGTGCCCGTCCGCACCGAGGTGCTGATGGGGACGCTCGTGACGATCGAGGTTCTGCGCCCGGATGCCGACGCTGCAATCGATCGAGCGTTCCACTGGTTTCGCGAGATTGAATCTCGATGTTCGCGCTTCGACCAGCACAGCGAGCTGATGCAGTTGACGGCGCGCGTGGGAGAGCCGGTCGCGGCCAGTCCTGTGCTCTTTGAGGCGGTTCGGTTCGCGTTGTGCGTCGCGGAGGATACGGGCGGCGCATTCGATCCAACCATTGGCCGCCGCATGGAAATGCGAGGGTTCAATCGTGAGGAACGTAGTGGACGCACCGTGTGCTCGCCCATCTCGATTGAACGCGATGTCACCTATCGTGACGTGGACCTCGATGTCGAGCAGTGCACCATTACCCTCCGCCGCCCGTTGGTCCTCGACCTTGGTGCCGTCGCCAAAGGGCTCGCGGTGGACGCAGCGGCCCGTGAGCTGGAGCCATTCAAGGATTTCGCGATCGATGCGGGCGGCGACTTGTATCTCGGCGGCTTGAACCGCGAGCGGACTCCCTGGTCGGTCGGGATTCGACATCCGCGGCTCGATCGCGAGTTGATCGATACATTGCGCGTGTCCGACAAGGCCGTCTGCACCTCTGGCGACTACGAGCGGCCGGGTAGCGGCGCCGAACATCACATTCTCGATCCGCGTACCGAGAGGTCGCCGGACGGTGTCGCCAGCGTGACCGTCGTCGCGCCGAACGCACTCCTGGCGGATGCGCTCGCGACCGCTGCCTTCGTGCTCGGTCCGGTGCAGGGCCTGGCCTTGCTCGAGCGCCATGGCGTCGAAGGGCTCATCGTGACCCCCGCGCTCGAATGCCGCGAGACCTCCGCACTGCCTCGATGACGCTCCGTCACTTCTTCAAAACGCCGAAGGGCCTGCTGACGATCGTGCTCGTGATCCTCGCGGCGATCGCCGCCCCGCACGAGGGCGTCGCGATCGCGGCGCCGGGACTGCTTGGCGCGGTAATGGTCTCCGCCGTCCTCGACGTCGTCATACTTCGGACGCGCCACACGCGATGGGACATTCCGAGCGGGGCCGTGCTCACCGCTCTCATTGTCGCCATGGTGCTCAGTGCGCAGACGCCCTGGTCTATCGTGACGATCACGTCGGCGGTGGCAGTCATCAGCAAGTATGTCGTGCGCACGCGAGCGGGTAATGTCTTCAACCCGGCCGCGCTGGCGATCGTCGCGACGTTCCCGCTGTTTCACGCCGGCCAGAGCTGGTGGGGAGCGCTGCCGGAGGTGGCACCGCTCGCCCAACTGGCGCTGCTGGCCGGCGGTGTGTTCATCGCGGACCGTGTCAACAAGATGCCGCTGGTGCTCGTGTTCCTCGGCGCCTACTATCTGCTCTTCACGATAGCGGCATTTGTCAGCGATCCCGCCTGGGTGTCGGAAGTGTTCCGTGCGCCGGACCTGCAGGCGGTGCTGTTCTTCGCACTGTTCATCCTGACCGATCCGCCGACGTCACCGGTCAAGTACCCGGATCAGGTCATTTTCGCGCTGATCGTCGCCGTGACCAGTTTCACGATCTTCGAATGGCTCGGCGCGGTGTATTACCTGCTCGCCGGCGTGCTGGTTGCCAATGTCTGGGAGGCGTGGCGGCGAGTGCATCGCCGCAGCGGCGCGGCATTTCCCCGCGGCATCGCGGTGTTCGCGCGGGAGATCAGCCCGTGGAGACCGCGGCGACTCTGAAATCTGTCTACTCCAGTTTCCAGTCTCCAGTTTCCAGTCCAGTTGCCAGTTGCCAGCCGGCTAAACCAGCTCCAGCTCGGGCTCGGGCAGCTCGAGCCTGGCAATCGACGGAAGCGTGGGCACGAGTCCCTGCAGGTCTCCATACATCCCGGCGATGTTGAACGTGACCGACTCAATCTGTTTGATGCGTTTGGCCCATTGCCGTTCCGCTGCACGCCGCTCCTGATCGAGATCATCGCGCATCTTCTGAAATGCCTCGACGATGGCTTCGACGCGTTGACGGAATTCAATCCCGGACAGGTATCGATAGAGCAGTTCGAGCTTCTGGTCTTTGTTGACGATTGCGGTGCGCGCCTGCGCGAGCTGAAGGAGCTGGACGCGAACCAGCGTCGCGACCGCTGCCGCGCAGGCGAAGTCGGTCACGACCACGCCATCGACGATGGCGAAATGGGTGCAGCCCTTGGGGAGGCTGACGGTGACGAGGACCGCGAGATCGGCGTGGAGCGTCCGCTGGTCGTCTTTCAACTTTCCGATCCAGCCGTCACTCCAGGTCTTCGCGTTCTTGCATTCCCAGAGAATCGCACCGCAGCGGCCGCCGCGCGCATCGATCACGATCTGATGAAGATCAGCGCCGCGGATTCCCTGCGGAACCGGGTCGATGTCGTCGTTCGGGAATGCCTCTCGAAGAATGGTTTCGAGTTCGTCCTCCCCAGCCTCGCCCTGTCGTTGCTGCGACCCCTGCTCCGCCTTGCGTTTCAGATCTTCGATCTGCCGTCGCATGTCGGCGAGCTGCCGTTCCTTCTCGGCATCTTTCAACCGTTGCTGCTCCGCCAGCCGCGCCTGGGTTTCCGCGACAATCCGCGTGCGTTCGTCGTCCAGCGTGCGGGCCACGGTCAGGTCGAGATCCTGCTGCTTGCGTTCGAGGTCGCGCTCACGCTTGCGCAGCGTGAGTTCGATGTGCTTCGCGCGCTCGAGGTCCTTCGCCTGCGCATCCAGTTCTTGTTTGAGCACGATCAGTTCCTGCGCGGATTTTTTCTCCGCTTCTTTGCCCGCGTGCTTTCTCGCGCGCTCGACCTCTTCATTCAGCCGGCGTTCGTAGTCCTCTTTGACTGACGATTCGATCTCCATCCGGAGCGTGCGCGTGAGGGGGATCTTCTTGCCGCAGGAAGGGCACGTGATCGATTGTTCTGCGCGTGTGGAGTGAGTGGAAGAGACCGGTTCGGCCATGGCACCTCGCTTCTGGTGCCAGTCTACGGATGCCCTGTGACAGGGCTGGTCATACGCGTTTGTTTCGCCTGCAAAGGCGGGCGCCACGCGGACCAGGATGAAAACGATGCCCCCGGCTAGCGTGCAGCCGGGGGCAATTGCTGGCGGGACAGAACACGACGTCGCGCGGACGCGACCGCGACCACTACATGGTGCCGCGTTCGACCGACAACAGCACCGCCTCGGTCCAGGTGATGTCGACCTTGTCGCCGACCTTCACCTTATCGAGCGCCGCCTTATCCTCGACCTTCGACGAGTACTTCCACCCGTTCGGGCCCGTGAACGTGACCGACGGCATCGCGGGATCGATCGCGGTGATCGTCGCCGTAATGGTCCGCTGCCTCGCCTTGGTGCCGCCCGGGAGCGCCTGACCGGAAGGCGTGGTCGCGCGCGCCGCCGTGTCGACATCCTTCTCGCCCGGCTTCTTCAGACGGATCACCAGGTTGTCGTAATAGCGGGCATTGACCTTGTCACCAATCTTGAGCTCGTCGAAGCGCTTGATTTCGGGACCCGCGATCACACTGACGTAGGTGCCGTCCGGTTTCTTCAGCGTCAGGGTGTGCGTCGACGCCTCGATGGCCTCGATCGTTGCCGTCACCGTTCTCGACTCCCCCGTCAGCGTCTTGGACTGTGCCATCGCGGTACGCGCAATGAACACCAGAACCAAAGCTGCCATGATTGTTCCGATAATCCGTCTCATGTCTCCTCCTCGATGCCCGCGAAAGGCGTTGGCCATGTTTCCGGCGAACCGTCACCAGGGCGGGTTGTACGTATGGAATGCGCGAGATGATCGTGGGACTGCGGGTCGCGTCCGTACGGCAGTCTGCGCCCGCGTCCTGGCTGCAGACCGTGTGCCGAACAGGTCCTACGCGAGAATGACCAAATTCATTGAGGATTTCACGATGTAGGGCGGCGCCTCACGACTGGGCGCCGCGGATCGTCCGACCAGACGGAGGAAACCCCGAAATGACGTGGGCACGAAGCGCTCGAGAACGACGGACCGTGGGATTGGTCACCTACCCAATCTACTGCAACAGCCCTCGTGCTACGCTCGGATCATGACCAGTCTCCTCTTCGCGTTGACAACCGCGCTGGCGCTCGGGTCAGCGCCGGGTGATCGATCCGCCATCATCGTCGGAGGGCAACAACCACCGGTGCGGATCACGCATGCCGCCGTGCTGACGGCGGCTGAAGGCCCACCCGTCGTGCTCTACTGCGCGGTGAATCAGACCGACAAGGAATACGAACAGTTCACCGTCACCGCGTTCGTGTTCAAGACCGACGGCACGCCAAGAGCCAGACAGACCGCGCCGGGCCGCCGGACCCTCGAACCCCATGAAACGAAGTACTCGACGATCGTCCTCGACGGGGCGCCGATCGAGCCCACTGACATCATCGTGATCGGCATCGATCAAGCGCAGCTCGCCGGATCGGAAGAATGGTGGCACACCGACTTACGGCCGCTCGCAGAAGCGGCCGTGCCGGCAAAGAAATGACCGATCACCGGCGGCTGCTCGGTGGAACCATGCCTTTCAGGCGGAAGTAGGTCACGAGATTGCCGTAGTGCTCCTGCAGATGGCCGACGTTGCGAATCAAGGTCAACGCACGGGGTTGGGTGCCCACGCTCTCTGCCGCGCTCTTATCGGTGAGTGCCGCGTAGGCGGCATCACAGTAGGCGATTGACTCATTCAACGCCTTGGTGATGTCGGCTTTCGTCCTGGCGGTCTTCTCGAAATCCGCTTCCTCGTGCGGAGATTTTTCGGCGCGCGCCGGCGAACAGAACACATAGTTCGCTCCCGCGACGTGCGCAAGAATTTCGCCGAATGTACGCACCTGTTCGGTCGGCCTGAACGCGTAGTCCGCATCGGACATCTGCTCGGCCGACTCCTTCAGGTTTCGCTTCGCTGATTCCCATGTCAGTCTGATCGCGTCGCTGACCGGGTTGGCCGATACGGCGGGTGGCTGTTGCCCGTAAGGCGCGGCGTTCGCGGCCAAAACGAACAGCGTCGCGCACGTAAATAGCCGTGCAGATTTCATGACGTCCTCCGGAAGTGAATATACACGCGTTCGTGGCGGTGATGCCCTGGAGGACAGCTCAGCAAGAGCATCACGATCCATGTCGGACCGGAGTACGATGCCGTGGACACGGTGGTCTGACCGGGGGAGGACACGCATGGGATCGGCCGCTCGTCGAGCGATATTGATGATTGCGTTCTGGAGTGTCGGTGCCGCTGCGCTGGCGCAGACTCCGGCTATTCTGACCGGAACGGTCACGACGCGCGCGGACGGCCTGCCAGTGCCGGGCGCGGTGGTGGCGCTCGTGGGGACTGATATCTCGGCGACGACC
>Ga0222622_10000232_pt1 | contig 20083 bp, 14 predicted proteins | sample PLM2_5_b1metaG_FD_177335 | JGI IMG/M metagenome (GOLD analysis project Ga0222622, IMG submission 177335) | Groundwater sediment microbial communities from an aquifer in East River, Colorado, USA - PLM2_5_b1 | ecosystem: Environmental > Terrestrial > Soil > Riparian zone | place: USA: East...
ACCTATGCACACGATTGACCCCGCGCATCTCAAGCCGGGCGGAACGATCGAATCTCTGCCAGAGCCGACAGCCGCAGCCTCTGACGTAGCGACGGATGAACCCATTACAGGGCGAGCCCTCATCTTCTGGGATCCGATGAGTCTGCCAGGCACGAAGTTCGCGAAGAAGCGCGACGCTATTGATACCGATCAGATTACCCCTGCGGCCGACTGCGTCTCCGAGAGCCTCGAGACGCTCGACGAGAAATGGAAGGCGGGTTCCTTTCGGCATCTCATGCCGGACTTCCGCGACCGCGTACACCGCGGCGAGAACTTTGTCATTGCCGGCGATCGATTTGCCATTGGTTCATCGCGGGAAATGAGTCCAGCCGGGCTGAAGGGGGTCGCCGAAGAAGCCGGCCTGCAGATGGTCGTCGTGTGCGGTCAGAACATGGGGGACATCTTCCGGCGCAACAGCTTCAACCTCGGATTGCACGTGGTGCAGAGCCCCGAGGCCGTGGCAGAGGCGCAGGATGGCGACCAGTTCAGTTTCGATCCGATCACCAGGCAGCTCACCAACGTCACGCGCGGCCGCACCTACCAGCCCGTGCCGCTGTCAGCCAAAGAAGAAGAGATCCGGCGCGGCGGCGGCATCTTCGAAGTGGGTCGTCGCGAGTTCAAGACATCCGTCCGGACGACGCCCTCCGTCGACTGGCCCGACGAGGACGCGGCAAAGCGAATGACCACGACGGAGCAGATCGTCTGGGCGCATCGTGTCGACAAAGACCTCCGGCCGGATCAACTGCAGCCGGGCACCACGCTGCGCGTCTACGCCGATCTCTTGCCGGCGTCCGACGGCACCGCGCCCTTCGCGATTCATACCTTCAACCAGATCACCGGCGGCAACACCATCGATCCGCGGCAGGCGGCGATTGCCAACGATCACTTCGTCTTCACAGGCATCGACGCCGACGACAAGCAGACGCGTATCGGCCGTCAGTTCGCGGAGCTTCACGGGATCCGGAAACCGTACTACGCCACTCCCGGCGACGGGATTTTTCATTTTTATTTTCCCGAGCAGGGGCTGGTAATGCCCGGGCAATTCATTCCCGGCGCTGATTCGCACAGCCGGGCATATGGGGCATACGGCGCCGTTGGAATTGGCGTGGGTTCGACAACGCTCGGGTTTGGCTGGTCGACCGGATACATCTACTTCACGCTGGCCCGGCAGCGGCGCGTCGTGTTCAGAGGAAAACTGCAGCCGTGGGTTGGTGGAAAGGACATCGTGCTCGAACTGCTGCGGCGATGGGGCGCCAGCCAGTCGCAGGGCATGTCCGTGGAGCTGGTCGATGTGGATCATCAGCTGCCGATGTCGTACCGCAACACGATCGCGAACATGATGGCGGAGGCCGAGGCGCTCAACGGCGTGTTCGCGGCTGACGAAGTGACCTACGAGTGGTTCCGGCACAAGGGCATCGCCGATCTGCCGTATCCGCGAGTGACCCCCGGGGGCGACGCGCGGTACGAGATTGACGAAACACTCGATCTGACGGACGTACGGCCGATGATCGCGAAACCGTTCAGTCCAGGGAATGCTTTTGCCGCCGAGGAGGTCGCCCGCGAACACCTGACGTTCGATAAGGCGCTGATCGGTTCGTGCACCAATGGCAGCTACGACGATCTGCTCCAGGCCGCACTCGTGCTTCGCGCCGCGCGCAATGCGGGGGCCGGCAAAGTCGAACGGGAGTTCGCCATCTTCCCGGGGTCCGGCGGCGTCGGGCGTCAGATCGAGACGCCGGATGCGCGCCTCGATGGGGAATCGATTGCCGGCGTGTTCCGGTCTGTCGGCGGCCAGATCCGCCAGTCGTGGTGCGGCCCGTGTTTTGGCCAGGGACCCGACGCGCTCGAGCCGGGGCAGCGCGCGATCACGTCATTCAATCGCAATTGGCAGAATAGAATGGGATTTGGCGGGGAAGGCTACCTGGCGAGTCCCGCCGTCGTTGCCGCCTCCGCACTCCTTGGCTACATGGGACCGCCATCCGAACTGGGATTGGAATGGGAACCCGAGACATTTGGCGTGTGAGCGACCGCTGTCGCGATCGCCGCCTGACGCATCGATCGAACTCGCTGGCCTTGGAACGTTTCTTCGAACACCAGGATGGACAAACGACGCTATGGAGTGGATGACGGACCCTCAGATCTGGATTGCCCTCGCGACACTCACGTTCCTGGAAATCGTCCTCGGCGTCGACAACATTATTTTCATTTCGATCCTCTCGGGTAAGCTGCCCGCGGGACAACAGCGCCGCGCTCGCCGGCTCGGGCTGCTCGGAGCGATGCTCACTCGCGTCCTCCTGCTGTTTTCCCTCGCCTGGATCGTGCGGCTGACATCGCCCCTGTTTTCGGCCCTGGGCCATGACGTGACAGGCCGCGATTTGATCTTGATCGGCGGCGGACTCTTCCTGCTGGCCAAGAGCACGTTCGAGATCCACGAGCGGCTGGAAGGGGAAGAAGCGGAGGGCACCCGGCGCGCGGCCGCATCCTTTATCGCCGTGCTCGTCCAGATCATGCTGCTCGATATCGTCTTTTCGCTCGATTCGGTGATCACCGCGGTCGGGATGGTCGATCAGGTGTGGGTGATGGTTGCGGCCGTCGTCATCTCGGTGGGGATCATGATGGTCGCGGCCGAACCAATCAGCGCGTTCGTTCACAAGCATCCGACTGTCAAGATGCTGGCGCTCAGTTTCCTCCTCCTGATCGGCATGTCACTGCTCCTGGAGGGATTCGGACAGCACATTCCGAAGGGCTACATTTACTTTGCGATGGGCTTTTCGGTCTTCGTTGAAATGATCAACCTGCGTCTGCGGGCGAGAGCTGCCGTCCCGGTCCATCTGCGTGATCCGTACGTGAAGGACGACCGGTCGCACCCATGAAACGCCATATCAGCGGTACAATCGGGGGGCAGACCCCGGAAAGCGGTAATACCCCGTGAAGGCCTTCCTGACGGCGTTCGTCTCGCTGGTGCTCACGGGAGTCATCCCCCTGGCGGCTCAGGCGCCCTCAGCGACGTCTCCGGCAAGCGCCTACGTCCCACAGCGTGTGTACGACACCAGACGCGCGCTGTTCACCGATTTCGAGATGATGACGGCGGATCTCGCTCGCGCCGACGTCGTCCTCATCGGCGAGCAGCATGACGATGCGAACACCCACCGGCTCGAGTTAGCCGTGCTCGAGGGGTTGGCGCGCCGCAACATCAGCGTGACCCTGTCGCTCGAGATGTTCGAGCGCGACGTCCAGGGCACGCTCGATACCTACCTGTCCGGTTCATCCGCCGAGGACGAGTTCTTGAAGACCTCCCGCCCGTGGCCGCGCTACGCCACCGACTATCGTCCGCTGGTCGAATTCGCTCGAGCGCACCACTGGCCGGTGGTTGCCGCAAACGTCCCGCGCCGAATCGCTGCGGACGTGGCCAAAGCAGGGAAGCCGGCGGTCGACGCGCTCTCCACCGGAGATCGTCCGTTCGCTGCCGCAGACCTGCAGTGCCCGCATGACGCGTACTTCGATCGGTTTGCCGAACAAATGGGCGGACACCAGGGTTCGTCAGGGTCTCAGGCGAGCGTCGATGCCTCGACGGAGCGGTACTATCTGGCGCAATGCATCAAAGACGAGACGATGGGCGAATCGATTGCTGCGGCATTCGGAAAACTGGACGGGAAACCGGGTGTGGTCGTTCACATCACCGGGTCATTTCACAGCGATTACGGGGAAGGCACCGGTGAGCGGGTGCGCCGCCGTTTAGCCGGACGCCGAGTCGCGACGATCTCGATGATTCCGGTGGAAAGCCTCGACAAGCTCGCGCCCGCAGCTGCCGACATGAAGCGGGCGGATTACCTCGTCTACACGATTCAGTGAGACCAACTTACGCCGCGATCGTGCTTGCGCTTGCCGCGTGGATCGCCGCGCCTTCCGCCTTCATCGGTCAGATTCCGCCGCCGTCGGTGAGGTTTCACCACTTCCATTTTCGTGTCGCAGATCCAGCCAAGGCGATGAACGAGACTGCCGCCGCTTTCAACGGGACGCGGGTTCTTCTTCGCGGCCTTGGCGTCGGCGTGCGCATTGGGCGTGAGTACGCGCTATTCGATCGTTTTGAGCCGACCGATTCGCTTCAACCACTGAGTGGAGTCCCAAGTGCCTACGAGTCGGCGCGACAGTGGCTCCTGGGACACGGAATCCAGATCGAAACGGACGACGGGAGTTCAAGGAGGGGGCTCGCGTCGATGCTGAACAGGGAGATGCTTGACCACCTCGCATTCACCAGCGCGGATACATCGGCCGTCGTTTCGGCGTTGATCGACCATGGTGCGGCGCCGTGGAGGCAGACCGACGAGTCGAGATTCTTCAAGACTGGAACCGTCGGTGTCGAAATCGTTCGCGACATCGATGCGCCGGACGCCTTCTGGTGTCCGATGCACCCGGACATTCGATCGTCTACAGCCGGTAAATGTCCGCTGTGCCGGATGGAGCTGGTCCCGATTCCGCCGCCACGGCTCGGAGAGTATTGGATGGACGTTGCCGTGACGGCCGGTCCGGGAGGCCGCGGTGCGTCGAAGCTGCGGCTCACGCTCGAGGATCCAATCACCAGGCGTCCCGTTTCAGCATTCGCGACGATTCACGAGCGACTCCTACACCTGTTCGTCATCGATCGGCAGCTCGAGTACTTCCGCCACCTACATCCGCAACAACTCGCCGACGGAACATTCGAGCTGCGCGAGAACATTCCGCCCGGCGAGTTCATGGTCATCGCAGACTTCCTGCCGATGAATGGGCGGGCTCAGATGCTGCAGCGTGCGATCGTCACTCCTGGGTATCGCGGCTCTCTGTTTCCGGCAGTGGCGCATTTGAACTCCGATGTGGGTTTGGAAAAGACCGGCGATGGCGTACGAGTCAGCCTGCAAGCCAGCGGGCTGAAGGCAGGGAAGGAAGCGACGCTGAGCTTCACACTCACCGATGCGGTGACGAAGGCCCCGGTCACCGACCTCGAGCCATTTCTTGGTGCACCGGGTCACATGCTGCTGGTCAACGCCAATCTGACCGATGCCAATCACGTCCATCCGGAAGAGCCCGCCACCACCGGTCCGGTGATCACCTTTCAGCCGCTGATGCCGGCGCCGGGAATGTACAAGATTTGGCTGCAGTTTCAACGGCGCGGGACAGTGACAACGGTGCCGTTCGTGGTGTCCGTCGACGAACCCTAACGGCCGTGAAGGGCGCTAACGCGCGAATGTCAAATCGATTGAGCAAGCGCCCGTGCTTTCGACATGAAGGCGGCTGCCGGAAGGAAGCGTCAGAGGACGACGCAGCCAATACGTGACGGGGTCGTGCGGATCGTAGTCGCGGATCCACGCGATGATGTGCTGCCGTCCATCGGGTAATAGCGCCGCGATTCCCGCAGCTCCCTTCGCGTCGAGCGCCGGTCGAACCGCGAGCAGCCTCCCGGTGATTGCGCGTTCTCCGCATCCCGCCGAAACGGTGCGAACGGCTGCGGCCGGTGGAGCAGTGAACGAGGCAGCCGTGACGGGAGCAGCGGGAGCGGTTCCCGCCGCCGGTGTGCCTTTCTCGCTTTCCGGCGCCCCCCCATCAACCCACGCGGCAATCAGCGCGATTTCGAATGGCGACAGCGAGGGATCGTTGGCGAAATCGCCGTAGCCGCGCGCCGCGTACCATCTGGGCATTCGGCGCGTCAGCACTTCCTCTTTGATCGCCGCTGCCCACGGTCTCGCCTGCTGATACGTGTCGAGTGCAATCGTGGAGCTGCCGCCGGCGCGATGACAACTGGCGCAGCGTGCCGCGAAGAGCGGCGCGATCTCGCGCGTCCAGGTCACGCGTGTCGTGATGCGGTCGTGCGCCGCGAGGAGGTGAGGAAGGATGCAGACGAGCAAGGCTCCGGCCAGAACCGCCGGAGCCTTGACGCCGTTCATTGACCGCCGTTGCCGTTGCCGCGGCCGAGGTTCAATTGATAGTTTTCGCCCGGCTTCACACCATCAATCGAATAGACGATGCCGGTGAACATCATTTCCTCCCAGGTCTGATCGCCCCACGCGACATCGACGGTCGGGTCCGGGTTCGACTTGTTCGACGGCGAATTGTCGTAGTGCGCCACGGCATGGATCCGGGTTCCTTTGGGAAGCTTCAGCGGCTGCGCGAAAACATAGTCGGTCTGCCAGTTGAAGTCGTACTTCGGCACCGACAGAATCACTTCCGACCGTCCGTCAGGGTACGTCGCGGTGTACTCCCAGCTCTTGCCGCGCAAATGCGTATGGGGGAGGAGCGAGCGCAGTGTGACGTCGGTGAGCGTCGTCATGTCGGCCGAGATCGAATAGTCCTTCTCGCCCGCGGGAATCTTGAGCTGACCGTTGATCAGCGTGCCGAGCCGCAGCTCGCGCTCGGGCGGCTGCTTGGCGAAGTAGAACCCGACTTTCGTTCGATCGATCGCTTCTTTTCCGTTCGTCGTGTAATGCATCTGCAGGACGATCGTCGATCCGGCGCGGATCAGCACGGCCGATCCTGGTTCGAAGTTGAACGCGCTGGTGCCCGGCGCGAATCCGCCGATGAACGCCCCGAGCCGCTGAGGTGCGGGGTAGAGCGCCTGCCGGTTGCCATGTTTGGTGTCGGCCGGTTTGACCTCTGCCTCCGAGCCGGTCTGTCCCTTCGGGATGTCCATCCCCTTGGCAAAGGTGAACCCTCCCGGGCGCCGCTCGGGTTGCGGCGGACGGGCCGTCACGATCACGTGATGCACGACGGCGCGCGCGCCGGGGCGCACTTCGAGCCCCTGGACCCACTTGTCTTCCGTGAAGTTCGTGGGGATTTCGAAATACTCGTACTCGACGAAACCATCCGCGGGGACCTTGTAGTCCACCGGGATCTGGATGACCGCATCCGGCTGCCCGAGCGACCACCCTTCCACGTATTTCGGTGCCGGCGGCAGGTCCTTGTCGTCTCCCTTTGGTGCGCCGTTGTTGGCCCATCGCAGGAGCACCGACCGGTCCTCGTCACTCAGGCTGCGATCGTTGGCGAACGTCCCGTGCGCCTTGTCGGCATGCCACGGCGGCATCACGCCGTCGCCGACTTTGTCGCGGATATCCTTGGCCCGCGGCCGCACGTCGTCGTACGTCAACAGCGACATGGGTCCGATTTCGCCAGGCCGGTGACATCCCGTGCAGTTCTTGTACAGGATGGGCGCCACATCCTTGGTGAACGTCGGCACCGGGGGTTTCGCCGCTTGATCGGGAGAACCGCTGGCGCTGACCAGTGCCGCGCTCAGGATGATTCCGCCGATCCCATAAAGAGCCTTCATGCATCTACCTTTCATTGCGCGCGAACGCGTCTATCGTGGATTACCCGTTGGGGATGTCGAAGCCGGCTGCGGCGATGGTGACGCGAGGATCCCGGTGTATTGCATTTCCTCCCACGTCTGCTCACCCCACCTTACGTCGGCCGTCGGGTCCGGGTTCACGCGATTCGCGGCCGAGTTGTCGTACCACGCGCTTGAAACAATCCGCGATCCCTTCGGCACCTGTAATGGCTCTTTGAACATGTAGTAGGTCTGCCAGTTGAAGTTGTATCGGGGCACAGAGAGGATGGTTCTCCTGGATCCGTCAGGCAGTTGCAGCACGTACTCCCATTTCTTGCCGCGCACGTGCGTGTGTGGAAAAAGCCCCCACACGGTTGCGTCCTGCGAGAACTCGACATCCGCGTCCACTCTGACGTCAGCCGCACCGGCCGGAAGGCGCAGTGTCGTGTTGACGAACTGCAGCGCGAGCACTTCACGTGGAGACGGATCTTTCGAAAAGATCATGCCGACCCGGGTGCGATCGACCTCGTCCTGCCCTGCGGCGGTGTAATGCATCTGCAGTTCGAGGACGCCGCCGGGTTCGAGGCGCAGCGCAGTTCCGGGTCGAAACACCTGGGGATTGGTGCCCGGCGCATACGTCGCGAGCAGCCGAGTGGGAAGATTGCCGTCACGTTTGATCGGGTGCAGTCCAGGAACGCCCCGAGGGGTCGTCGAAATGTCCGGGTTCAATTTCAGCAGGGGCGTCCGCGTCACATCGGGCTTGGCCTGGTATCGTACGAGCACGTGGTGTACGACGTTGCGGTTTCCAGGACGCACCTCGATCGCCTGCACCCATTTCGGTTCGGCGAAGTTCGTCGGAATGTAGAAGTATTCGTACTGCACCACGTCGTCTGCCGGGACGTGATACTCCTCGGGCATTTCGAACACGACGTCCGGCGTCCCGATGGACCACCCGCGCGGATACTCCGGCGTGGGTGGCATGTCCTTGGGGTCGCCCTTCGGAGCACCGTTGGCGACCCATCGGAAAATCGTGCTCTTCTCCTGTTCGGTCAGTCCGCGCTCGTTGAGGAACGTGCCGTGCGGTGCGTCAGCATGCCAGGGCGGCATGTCCCCGTCGTCGATCTTGTCGCGAATGTCTTTGGCTCGAGGACGCACATCGTCGTAGGTGAGCAACGACATCGGCGCAATCTCCCCAGGCCGGTGGCATGACGTGCAGTTCTTGAACAGGATTGGGGCGACGTCCTTCGTGTAGGTCGGAATCGACGCCGCCGTTGCTGGAGCCTGCGGGGCGGCAGCCGTCAGCGCGAGATACATGGCCGCACCAACGGTCACCGGGACGACCAGACGCATGCAATCGCTCCAAAAAGGCAGTGTTTCGGAGCCGTCATTCTACCATGCGGTCCGTCTCGGTCAGGCGCCCTGAGCCTTGAGCCTTGAGCCTTGAGCCTTGAGCCTTGAGCCCTGAGCCTTGAGCCCTATAGCGCCACTCTGTGTCGACCACTGTGCAGGTAGTTCATCGTCTGCACCGTGACCATGATCGTGAAATCCAGCCTGGTCTCCTCCTCCGGCCGCCGCAACCGCAGGTTCATCTCGTTGGCGCGTTTGATCATGTTTTCGAGTACTTGATCGATCGTGTACTGATATTCGCCAGTATGAGCGGCGACCATGCGCCGCACTTCTTTGCGCACCCGCGCAATGAAGCGTGCCGCCTTCATGTTGGCGGCGTACTCGGGCCGCGACGAAAAGAGCCGATTGAGATCCCGATCGTAGAAGTGCGGATGCTCGACGCCGTAGTGCCGCCGCTTGCGCTCGTAATGCGCCCGCAGAGTCTTTCGCAGGCTGTGCAGCGGCTCGACCTTTCGGCGCGTCTGCACGATCATTGGTTTGCCGGCCAGCTCGCGCATCAACCCGTCGACATATTCGAGTTTCTTCAGCGCCGGCCACCCCGTGTAACGGCCGCGCCAGTCTGATTCCGGGGCCAGCCACACGGCGAAGGTCTCGGCGAAGTCTTCGTCGGGATGGCTCTGCGCGTACCAGCTGTCGAGATGCAGGACGAAGCTCTTACTGTAAGGCTTCGGCGTGTAGTAGTCCGGATACTGCATGTAGGACGGACCAAAGAGTTGTTGGCGCCGTCGCCGCTGGCGAAGCTTGTAGGCGTTGTCGATGGCGTGGCCGGCCTCGTGCCGAAGGATCTTCATGCACCAGGCCTCGTTGCCCCCTTCGACTTCGAGCATCTGCGATCGTTCGAGTTTCTCGAGCCGTGGATGCGCCAGGTAGAACGGAATCGCCACGCCGGGAACGCCATCAGGTGAAAACCATTCGGCCGACAACCAGAAGTGCGGTTGAAAGGCGAGCCCTCGCGCATCGATCTCGCGCTGCAGCTCGGCGATGCGCGCTTCGAGAACGCTGGCCTCGATGGTGACGCCGAGCTGAGAGATGCGAAGGTCGAGGAGCTTTTCGTCTGGCCACCCTGACCACACGTCCGGTGCAATCACGTCGCGGGCGGAAGCGGGTGTCGGGGAGTCCACGGTCATGGTCGGATCAGCGAGTCGCAGCTCTTCAGTCTAGCAGTGTTGAACCGCCTGCTTGCCTGTGGTACATGAAACCCGGAAAGCGCCCATTTTTCATGGCCGATTCACGATTTTTGGCCGTCCGGCCGATAGTCCGGATGTCATGAGCTGTCACCAGACGGGAGTACGTTCAGGTCAGGCCGATCTCGGATTCAAAGGAGCGTGTATGAAATTCGTGTGTCGCGTCGCCGTGGTGGCGGCCGCCGGCATGATGCTGGCCGCCGCACGCCCGGTAGCCGCGGGGCAGGCGCCTCAAAGTGCGGATACTCCGCAATCGACGACTCAGAAACCCAACCCCGCACCACCCGCCACGACGCCGCAGACGCCCCCTCCTGAGGAGGAGCAGAAGTACGAAGAGACCGTCGTCGTCAGTGCCTCGCGAACCGAGGAGAAGATCACTAACGCGCCCGCTACCATGTCGGTCATTACCGCCAGCGCGATCCAGCACGCGACATCTCAGAACTTCGCGGAGCTGCTCCGTCCGATTCCCGGGTTGAACATGACCCAGGTGTCGGCGCGCGACATCAACGTCACCAGCCGCGCGGCCACGGGCACGCTGGCGACGGGTCTTTTGGCGCTGCTCGACGGCCGCAGTCTTTACCAGGACATGTTCGGGTTCGTGATGTGGGATTTCCTGCCGGTCAATCTGAACGAGATCAAACAGATTGAAGTCATTCGCGGACCGGCATCAGCGGTCTGGGGCGCGAATGCCCTCTACGGTGTCGTCAACGTGATCACCAAGTCTCCGCGCGAGATGCAGGGCGACAGCGCAACGTTCGGCATCGGCTCCTTCGCGCGGGCCCATGGCGAAGACTCCGCGCCGCTCTGGTACATCAGCGGGACCCATGCGCAAGCGATAAACGATCGCTGGGCCTTCAAGCTGTCCGCCGGCGCGTATTCGCAGGATCCGTTGTCCCGTCCGACCGGCACGATTCCCTGCGATCGTCCCGAGGTGTGCACGGTACCGACGACCACGTATCCGGCCTACGCGAACTCCGGCACGACGCAACCCAAGTTCGACGCTCGCGTGGACTACGACTACCCGGACGGCGCGAAGCTCTCGTTCACCGGCGGCGTGGCCGGGACCGACGGCATGATGCACAGCGGTATCGGTCCGTTCGACATCCAGAGTGGCACCGTGATGGGCTACGGCAAGGTGAACTACTCGAAGAAAGCGCTGCGCGCCTCGTTCTTCACGAACATTCTGCACGGAGATGCGAACAATCAACTGGCGCGCAATCCCCTCAACGGAGACTTCATCACTTTCGCGTTCGATACCCGCACGTATGATTTCGAACTGTCGAACGCCAGCCCGATCGGCACGCGCCACGTCCTCAATTACGGTGGCAACCTGCGATTCAACACCTTCGACCTGGAGATCGCGCCGCAGGCCGACAATCGGACGGAGTTCGGCGTCTACGCGCAGGACGAGATGTTCCTCTCGGATCATTTCCGCTGGACGGTGGGTGCCCGTCTCGATCGGTTCGATTATCTGAACGACGTCGTGTTTTCGCCGCGGACGGCGTTTCTAATCAAGCCGCAGGAGAACCAGACGATTCGTCTCTCCTACAACCGTGCCTATCGTGCGCCGTCAGTGATCAACAACTGGCTGTCGACCGTGATCGCCCGGCCAGTCGATCTGCGACAGCTCGGCGGACCTGCGACCTACGCGTTGCCCGTCAACATCGTTGGAAACACGGACCTGACCGAGCAGTCGCTCGACGCGTACGAAATCGGATATACCGGTATGCTGCCCAATCGAGCTGTGGTCTCAGCGGCGTTTTACGTCAACAATGTGAAAGACGAGATCCTCTTTACCGAGGACAAGAGCGGTCAATATACAGCCGCCAATCCTCCGCCGAACTGGCCTCTCCCGCCCGCGTTCATCAATTTCATCCCCGGTCGCACCTTGCCGGGCCGCTTCACCTACGACAACTTCGGGCGCTACGTGCAGAAGGGACTCGAGCTCGGAATCGACAGTCCGCTGAATCGCTACGTGAACGTGTTTGCCAACTACACGTTTCAGGCGACGCCCGATCCCAAGGACTTCGACCTCAGCGAGCTGAATCTGCCGCCGAAGAACACCTTCAACATCGGCACGTCGCTCAACCACCACCGCTACCTCGCCAACTTTTCTGTCGGCTATACCGACGATGCGTTCTGGCAGGACGTGCTCGATGCGGCGTATCACGGCACGACCAAGCCGTATACGCTGGTGAATGCCGGCTTCGGCGTTCGATGGGGCAGCAAGGACCAAGTGACGACCTCGATCAAGGCGGTCAACCTGGGGAACCAGACGGTGCAGCAGCACGTGTTTGGAGACATCACGAAACGTCAGGTTGTGGGTGAGCTGCGCGTTCAGTTCTAAAACGGACAAAGGTCAAGGCAGGGGAGGAGCCGAAGTACAATGGCTTCTTTCTCTGTCCTTGAATGATCCGATTAATTGCCCTCGACATTGACGGTACGCTTCTCGATAGTGAAGGCCGAATCCCCGGCGCCAATCGCGCCGCCATAGCGCGGGCGATCGACGCGGGCGTGGAAGTCGCCCTCGCCACCGGCCGGCGCTACGATTTCGCGCGTCCCATCTTCGAATCCCTTCCGGGCCCACTCACGCTGATCCTGAGCAACGGCGCGATCGTCAAGACCCGAGACGGGCAAACGCTGATGCGAAGTTTGTTGCCGCGTGCCGTGGCGCGCTCGGTTCTCCAGCAGGTCCCCGAGCATCGCGCAAGTGCGGCGGTCGTGTTTGACCGCGTTCGCGAAGGCCAGGTCGTCTTTGAAGCCATCGACTGGGATCATCCCCGGCACGCGCGCTTCTTTGCGGTCAACCGGCCATTCCTGAGCGAGGCGTCACCGCTCGAAACCTGTTTGACGGAAGATCCGATTCAGGTGATGTTTTCTGGCGGCTGTACCGACATGCGCGCGCTGTTCGATCGGCTGCGCCAGTCATCCGATGGATTTTCCGTCGCGCTGACCGAGTACCAACACCGCGACTTTTCAATGGTCGACGTGGTCACGGCCGGCTGCTCGAAAGGCTCCGCGCTGCGCTCCTGGTCAGAACACCGAGGCCTTCAGCGATCGGAGGTCATGGCGATGGGCGACAACCTGAACGATTTGCAGATGCTCGAATTCGCCGGGACCCCCGTTCTCATGGGGAATGCGCTGCCCGAGTTGAAAGCGCTCGGCTGGCCAGTCACCCGCACGAACGACGAGGCTGGGGTGGCGCAGGCGATCGACAAGTACGTCTTTGGGGCTCAAGGCTCAGGCCTCAAGGCTCAGGGGGCGTAAGGCTCAGGGCCGTAAACCCTGAGAAAGGCGTCTTAGTACTCATGCCAATGGGAATGGGGCTGCGGCTCCCGAAATCTGAAGGCACTCGCGGTCGTGGACATGGCCGGCCCGAGCTGACCGCTGCGGCTGCCCCGACGACAGCGAAGAAGAAGACGCTCACGTCGGCAGCCTGGAACGAAGCCAAGGCACTGATCTGGGCGCGCAGGGGGCGGCTGTCTCTTGGTCTCGCGTTGATGTTGGTGAACCGCGTCGCAGGACTGGTGCTGCCAGCGACGTCAAAGTTCCTGATCGACGACGTGATTGGAAAGCGCCGCACCGAGTTGTTGATGCCGCTCGCGGTGGCGGCCGGGGCCGCGACGGTGGTCCAGGCGATCACGTCGTTTGCCCTGTCGCAGGTCCTCGGCGTCGCCGCGCAGCGGGCGATTACCGACATGCGCCGCCGCGTCGAGGCGCACGTCGCGCGGCTTCCGATCAACTATTTCGATTCCACACAATCGGGGGTGCTGATCTCGCGGATCATGACCGATGCGGAGGGCATTCGGAATCTGGTGGGCACCGGCCTCGTGCAGCTCACCGGCAGCGTGGTGACGGCTCTCTTCGCCCTCGCCTACCTGTTCTACTTGAACTGGTATCTCACCTGCATCACGATTGTGGCGCTGGCGGTGTTTGGCGGCGCGATGGCACTCGCGTTCAAGCGCTTGCGGCCGCTGTTCCGGGAGCGCGGCAAGATCAACGCGGAAGTCACCGGGCGACTGAACGAAACCCTCGGCGGCATCCGGATCGTGAAGACCTACACCGCGGAAAAACGCGAAGAGCTGGTGTTCACCAAGGGCGTGCACCGGCTGTTTCGGAACGTCGCCCAGTCGATCACCGGCGTCTCAGGCATCACCGCGTTCTCGACGATGGTGGTGGGGATTATCGGCGTCATCATGATCGTCATCGGCGGACGTTCGATCATCGCCGGGCACATGACGCTCGGCGACTTCATCAACTACATCCTCTTCACCGGCCTGATGGCGGCCCCGGTCGTGCAAATCGCGTCCATTGGTACGCAGATCAGCGAGGCCTTCGCCGGCCTGGATCGCATCCACGATCTGATGACGATGAGGACCGAAGACGACGAGGACAGCTCACGCGCTCCGCTCGAGCAGATCGACGGCGAGATCGTCTTCGAGGACGTGACGTTCGAGTACAACCCCGGCGTGCCGGTCCTGAAACACGTCAGCTTCAAGGCACCCGCCGGAACCACGACCGCGCTGGTTGGCTCCAGCGGTTCTGGCAAGAGCACGTTGATCAGCCTGGTGATGGCGTTCAATCGCCCACAGAGCGGCCGAATTCTCGTGGATGGACGCGACCTGTCGACGGTGCGCCTGCGTGATTACCGATCGCAGCTCGGCGTCGTGCTGCAGGATAATTTTCTGTTCGATGGGACCGTCGGCGACAACATCCGCTACGGACGAATGGAAGCGACGATGGACGAAATCCGAGGTGTCAGCCACGTCGCGCATGCCGACGAGTTCATCGACGGGTTTGAAAAGGGCTACGACACGGTGGTCGGCGAACGCGGGGTCAAGCTGTCGGGCGGACAGCGGCAGCGGGTGGCCATCGCCCGCGCGATCCTCGCCGATCCGCGTATCCTCGTTCTCGACGAGGCCACCTCGAGCCTCGACAGCGAGAGCGAAGCGCTCATCCAGGACGGCCTGCGCTCCCTGAGAGAAGGGCGCACCACGTTCGTGATCGCCCATCGTCTCTCCACGATTCGCAGCGCGGACCAGATTCTCGTGCTCGAGCACGGTGAGATCGTCGAGCGCGGTACGCACAGCGAGCTGCTCGCGCTCGGCGGCCGCTACCGAACACTCTACGACAAGCAATACATGCTCGAATCTGACCGCTTCATCAACCCTGGCGAAGATTTCACGCCCGACCTTCCAAAGGCCAAGGTGGCAGTGCCGGTGCGTCCCGACCGTTCGCTCTGACATCATTTAAGCTTCAGCCTTCAACTTCCCTATGCAGTTCATCTACACCATGAAGGGTCTGGGAAAGGTTCACCCTCCAGACCACGTTGTCCTGAAAGATATCTGGCTCTCGTTTCTTCCTGGCGCAAAGATTGGCGTGCTGGGCCTGAATGGATCCGGGAAGAGCACGCTGCTCCGGATCATGGCTGGCGAGGATCAGCAGTTTGTCGGTGAAGCCTGGCCGGCCGAAGGCATCAGCGTCGGCTTCCTGCCGCAGGAGCCGCGGCTTGATCCGTCGAAGACGGTGCTTGGTAACGTCGAGGAAGGTGTGTCCGAGCTCAAAGCCCTGCTCACGCGTTACGACGAGATCAACGCGAAGTTCGGAGAGGATCTGTCACCGGAGGAAATGGACAAGGTCCTCGAAGAGCAGGGCAGGGTCCAGGATCGCATCGAAGCCGCGAACGGGTGGGATCTCGATTCGCGCCTCGAACTGGCGATGGACGCGCTCCGCTTGCCGCCGCCCGATGCGGACGTTGCGAACTTGTCCGGCGGCGAACGGCGACGGGTCGCTCTCTGCCGATTGCTGCTGAAGTCTCCCGATCTTCTGCTGCTCGATGAACCAACGAATCATCTGGATGCCGAGTCAGTCGCGTGGCTCGAGCGTTTTCTCAAGGACTACCCCGGCACGGTCGTGGCGGTGACCCACGATCGCTACTTCCTCGACAACGTCGCGGGCTGGATCCTGGAGCTCGATCGCGGCTCTGGCATTCCATGGGAGGGCAACTATTCGTCGTGGCTGGATCAGAAGCAACGCCGCCTCGAGATGGAGGAGAAGGCTGAAACCAAGCGTCAACGGACGCTGTCTCGAGAGCTCGAATGGATTCGCATGTCGCCCCGCGCCCGCCAGGCGAAGGGGAAGGCGCGGTTGAATGCGTACGAGGATCTGCTGAAGGAAGAGACCGCGCAGAAACTCGAGCAGGTCGAAATCTACATTCCTCCAGGACCACGGCTGGGCGACGTCGTCGTCGAAGCGAGAAATGTGCGCAAGGGCTACGGAGATGTGCTCTTGATGGACGACATGACATTCACCCTCCCGCGCGGCGGCATCGTCGGCGTGATCGGGCCGAATGGTGCCGGCAAGACGACGCTGTTCCGGATGATCACCAGCCAGGAACAGCCCGATGCCGGAACGCTGCGGCTCGGCGAGACCGTGCAGATCGGGCACGTCGATCAGTCGCGTGATGCGCTCTCGCCGGACAAGAGCGTGTGGGAAGAGATCACCGGCGCGCGCGACATGGTCGAACTGGGCAAGCGCGAAGTGGCGTCACGCGCCTACGTGTCCTGGTTCAACTTCAAGGGGCGCGATCAACAACGTAAGGTGGGGTCGCTGTCGGGTGGTGAACGCAACCGCGTCCATCTGGCGAAGTTGCTGAAGGGCGGCTCGAACCTTCTTCTCCTCGACGAGCCGACCAACGACCTCGACGTCGATACGCTGCGCGCCCTCGAAGAAGCGCTGTTGTCGTTCGCCGGCTGTGCGGTGGTGATCAGCCACGACCGCTGGTTCCTGGACCGCATTGCCACCCACATGCTGGCATTCGAAGGGGACAGTAAAGTGGTGTGGTTCGAAGGCAACTACCAGGATTACGAAGCGGACCGCCACCGCCGGCTCGGGGCCGAAGCGGATCAACCGCATCGCATCAAGTTCAGAAAGCTCACGCGATAATGCGGCGACGGGCACGACTCCGCCTGGCGGCCGTGTCCATCTGTGTGGTCGCTGCGGCATTGATCATGGCGGCGTGCCGGAAGGATGGCGCGCCGCGCGCGCGGTTTCTTTCGATCGCGACGGGCGGCACCGGCGGCGTCTATTACCCCTACGGCGGGGGTCTTGCGAAGCTCCTGAACGAGAACATCCCGGGCGTGCGGGCCAGCGCCGAAGTCACCGCTGCATCGGTCGACAACCTCAAGCTGATTCGCGAAAAAAAAGCGGACATCGCCTTTACCCTGGCTGACACGCTCGCCGATGCCATCGCCGGGCGAGGGCCGTTCACATCAACCGGTCCAATCCCCGCTGCCAGCCTCGCGGTCCTCTATTCGAATTACACGCACATCGTGTCGCTCGAGGGTTCCGGCATCGCACGCGTCGCTGATTTGCGTGGCAAGGTGATCTCGACCGGCTCGCCGGGAAGTGGAACCGAGATTATTGCCTTTCGTTTGCTCAGGGCCGCCGGACTCGATCCGGAGCGCGACGTGACCCGTCAGGGGCTGGGTGTCACTGAATCGGCTGATGCACTGAAAGACGGCAAGATTGCGGCGTTCGTCTGGAGTGGCGGATTGCCGAGCGCGGCAATTCAGGATCTGTCGCACTCGCCCGGAATCAGGATCGCGCTGATTCCCAGCGGGGACCTGCTGCCGCCGCTGCAGAAGGACTTCGGCGATCTCTACTTTCCGCTCGACGTGCCGCCGTCGTCGTACCCGGGTGTCACAACCAGCGTTCCGGTGGTCGGCGTGGCCAACGTCCTGGTGGTCAACAGCTCGATGCCCGAGGATCTTGCCTACGAGATTACCCGAGTGCTGTTCGAGCGGCAGTCTGTGCTCGCCGCGATTCATCCCGAAGCAGCCAAGCTGTCGTTGGCGACCGCGATGAAAGGGTCGCCCGCCCCGTTTCATCCCGGCGCGCTGCGCTACTATCGCGAGAAGAACGCCACCAGGTGAAATTCGAGGTGGCGTGCCTTACACGGTTTCCGGTTTCTCAGACGCCTTGTCCGGGTTGCCGCCGCCTGCAAGCGTCTGCTGACGCATTGCCGCGGCGCCGAGCATGCCGCCCATCCCCATCGATTCGACCGCGCTGCTGGGAATCAGCATCAGCGCTCCTTTTTCCTTGAGTCCTTCGTAGAGCATGTTCATCGCGCGCAGATGAAGGGCGGTCGGATTATCGTGGTACGACTTGGCCGCCTGCTGGAATGAGTGGGCGATCTCCGCCTCCGCCTCACCGAGGATGATTCGAGCCTGCTTTTCCCGCGCCGCCTGCGCCTCTCGCGACATGGCGTCCTGCAGGGCGACGGGAATGACCACGTCGCGCATTTCCACCGACGACACCGTGACGCCCCACGGATTGGATCGCTGATCAATGAGCTGCTGGAGCTCGGCTTCGATGCGCTCCCGTCCGCGCAGCAGCTCGGTCAGCGCCGTTCGTCCGATGATGTCGCGCAGGGCGGTCTGCGCCGCCCAGCTGACCGCCTGGGGATAATCCTGGACCTCGAGAGCGGCCTTCTGCACGTCGTGCACCATCCAGAACAACACCGCGTCCACGTTGACTGGCACCGTATCGGACGTCAGCGTCTGTTCGGCGGCAAACGTGGTGGTAATCGTGCGTTGATCGATCCAGCTCGAGACACGATCGACAAAAGGCACGATCCAGAACAGTCCGGGACCGCGCAGGCCGACGAAGCGCCCGAGTCGAAGGATGACGGCCCGCTCCCACTGCTCGGCGATGCGCGGCGACTGCATCAGGATCAGGCCGACGACGGCCATGACGACGAGCGGCACCGCGTTGCCGAGCGCCTGCATCCCGAGCGCGCCGATGCCGAGTGACGCGCCGAGGATGGCAATCGACACGATATTGGGCCGGGGTGTCCGAACGGCGGCTTCCTGGCCGCGTCCGAAAATGACGAGACTCATTTATGCTCCTCCCTTGTGCGCACGCAGCGCAGCCACGATCTCGTCACTGGTGAACCCCGCCGCATCGGCGTCGGCGAGGACGCGCGTGACGAATGCGCGAAGCCGCCGATCGCGTTCGCGCGGCGAGCGCGCTTCCTGCGGAGTGGCACTGATGAACGATCCCACGCCGCGACGCGTCTCGATGACGCCGGCGCGCTCCAGCTCCGCGTAGACCCGCGCCACGGTGTTGGCGTTGACGCGCAGTTCGACGGCGAGCTGGCGCACCGTCGGCAGCTGATCGCCTGGCTGCATCCGTCCGGTCGCAATGGCCGCGCGCAGAGCGCGTTCCAGCTGCGCGTAAATCGGGGTCGCATCCTGGGGATCGATGGAGAGGGCCGCCACTTGATTTATTATACTAGTTCATTAGTACAACTGGCAAGAGAAAAATCGCGACGGTTACAGGCGTGACGGTTCCGCCAGCAGTAAACCCCAGCCTCCCACTCGAAGACGCGGGACGCCGGCAGGAACGATCGGAATCGACGGGAATCATCACACGCGCGTTGTGCGTGGGGCTTTCGCTCTACGCGCTGTATTGGGTCCTCTTCATCGTCCAGCCCCAGATCTATCGCGTCAGTTTCCTGCTGGTCGCGCTGGTGCTGACATTCCTGCTGTTTCCATTTCGCGCCAGCCGTGCCGACCGGGTGACGATGATCGACTGGCTGCTCGCGTCGGCAGCGGTGATCTCGCTCGGATGGCCGCTCGTCGATTTCAGCACCTTCATCTACCGCGCCGCCGATCCGACACGAACCGACCTGGTGCTCGGGACGATCGCCATCGTGCTCGTGCTCGAAGCGGCACGGCGATCGGTGGGATGGATCCTGCCCGGAACAGCCCTCGTTTTCATTGCCTATGCCTACGCAGGTCCGGTGTTCGATTCAATCGGGGCGCCGATTCTCGCGCATCGCGGCTACGACCTCGATCGGCTGATCGGAACGCTCTACATGACGTTGGAGGGCGTGTTTGGTGTGCCGCTCGACGTCACGTCGACTTACATCATCCTGTTTACGATTTACGGCGCCGTCCTGGACGAGTCGGGCGCCGGCGCGTTTTTCATCAACTGGTCCATGGCGGCGATGGGGCGTTCGCGATCCGCCGCGGCACCGGGGCGCACGGTCACGCTCGCCGGGTTTCTGCTGGGCACGGTCTCGGGCAGCGGTGTCGCGACGACGGTGATGTTGGGTTCCGTTGCGTGGCCGCTCTTGAAGCGCGCCGGTTACAAGCCG
>Ga0222622_10000233_pt1 | contig 20010 bp, 30 predicted proteins | sample PLM2_5_b1metaG_FD_177335 | JGI IMG/M metagenome (GOLD analysis project Ga0222622, IMG submission 177335) | Groundwater sediment microbial communities from an aquifer in East River, Colorado, USA - PLM2_5_b1 | ecosystem: Environmental > Terrestrial > Soil > Riparian zone | place: USA: East...
GGCCGGCAGATACTGTGGCGGCACCGTAGAAGAGGTAATAGGTGTTGGATACCTTAACGACTGAGCCAGTTTGCAGGATAGTGTCATCAAACGCTCCGGCTGTGCCTACTGTCAATACCTGGCCGAATTTAGTCCAGGTGATGCCATCAGCAGAGTAGGCATAGGCCAAGTTCTCAACGTCACTTGAGTTACGCCCCGCATACCACATCTTCCAGCGCTTGGCAGGGTTTGCCTCGTCAGCTTCATAGATGACGACGGGGAACATAGCCCTCCGCTCATCCACTGTTCCGGCCGTACCGTTTGCAATAATGGGATTGGCAGAATACTTGGTGTAGGTCTGGCCGTAGTCCTTACTAATGGCAAGGCCGATCTGGAAGCGGTCGGTGGATTGACGCCAGCCTGCATAGTAGAGGTAATAGATGTTGTTTACGATGACGAGCCAGGGGTCTTTTACCACGTTGGCTTCCCAGGTGGCGGCTACAGGAATGAGGAGGGGGTTTGCTGTGTCGCGCTGCCAGTACACACCGTCTATGGAGTAAGCCTGGCCTATGGAATAAGAGATCCCTGAAGGGCCGCCGTTATAGAAGGCTTGATAGCCGGGGCGGATATTACCCGCAAACTGTTCCTCGGTCGCAAAGATGTTGGTTGCGGTAAATGTGCCGGAGGAAGAGGCACCTTTATTTTCTACACGGAAGTCGGTCATGAGCCGGCGTCAAGCTCAGAGTATTTGGCGCTCAAGGTACCGGTGGAAGCAATGCCGTTTATGGCAGCCCTGCAACGTGAGTCGCCGATCGTCATGTTGCCACCGGGTGAGATGTAGGCGTGACTTGTGGTTGCCGGCTCGCCAAAGGCAATGTGAAGGAGGGCTGAACTATCAGAGTTGGTGATGAGGAGTAAGGTGCGCTGATAGTTGGCAGGCACGATTTCAGTAGAGGCACTTGAGGTGACCGAGACTGCCGGCATCAGGCAGGTTTCTTCCGTGACATGGCGCCCTCAGGGGTGTCGGTGTCTCCGTAGAAGCCGCCTTTATGGCCTTTTACTGAGTCAACGCTGACTTGAGGGGAAGGCATGGCGTGTGTGACAACCTTCTTGTCGGCGGCAAGCTTTGCGTCAATGTCTTTCTTAGAAGGCTGGAAGTAGGCAAGGTAGTCTTCAACTGACTTGAAGCCCATGTTGCGGGAGACTTGCATAAGCTCGGGGTCGGTTAAGGCATCCTTGCCGACAATCCCGCCTTCTAAGTCAATATACTTCTTGGCCTCTCGGTCAGGCCCGTCATAGATCTCGCCTGACTTAGGGTCAAAGGCACGCTCGTGAGCAGGACTCCAGAGACCTTTGTTGGATATGAATGATGGCATGATGTATTCCTCCGGTTTAAGCTTCTGATGAACCGTTGATTGAGATGGAGGCTACGTTGGCATCCACGTCTACGAATAGGCCAAGCGGAAATAAGAGGCCGTTTACAAACTCCCCGTCCACTGACTTTGAAATGACGCCGTCTATTTGTTTCTGGATGACGCCGGAGGTGGAGGTGCCGTTCCTAAGCTGCACAACACCGGCTGTGGCGCCTGAGAGCATGGAATAGGAGAAGAGGCGGAATGGTTTGCCGGAGACACCCACTGAGCTATCGGCTGTAACTAGCGTTGTTCCTGAGTTAAATTGCATGAGGACTCCTTAAGTTTCTGGTTGGCCAGCCGGTTAGCTTCAAACTTCTCATTCATCTTCTGGGCGCGCCTTAAGTCTTCACAGGTTGAGAACATGGACTGCTGGTTCATGATGCCGTGGACTAGCATCTCTTTGTAGCGGGCCTCTGAGATGTCACGGTGGTTTAGGCGGTGTTGGAAACAGCCTATTGGATAGATACCTTTCTTGATGAGGCGCATGCAGAAGTCGATGTCGGTGGCTCTGGGGCCGGCACCTGGGTAGTTCTCGGTGTTTAGCTTGAAGAAAGGTCTGTCCAGAATGCGGAAGACGTCGGAGCGGATCAAGGTAAAGCCGAAGCCCAAGAGGTCGGCACGTTGGTAGCCGGTCAACTTCTCATCATTCATGCCGGAGAACATATGCTTGCCACTTGGCTTAATCTCACATAGGCGCTGAGGCACGATGTCGAAGGGGAAGTGACGAGAGCGGTAGGGGATGCCGGCAACGTGGCAGGAGGCCTTCATGCAGGTGTCTAGCATCTGCCATGTGAAGCCCCAGTGGTCATCTTCGATTGAGAGGAGGTAATCGTAGGCTCCTTCCAAGACTCGCTCGGCAAAAATGTTCTGGGCGTCTACTAGTTCATGATTCCAGACCCAGCCATTTACGTAATCAACCTCAAGATGTGGAAGGTTACGAGCAATCCCATCGGCCAGTACTGGAAGCGAAGCCAAGAAGCGACGATCCGGACTGATTGTTGGTATACCAACTAGGATTCTCGTAACCTTAGACATGTTAGGTTTCCTTACCGGCTGAGCATCAGGAATATGGGCGCCTGACTTGCGGCTGTAGCAGCTTGGATATAGAAGCCTAGTATCGGGCCCATTGCGACGTCAGTGCCGGAGAGCGTACCGACTGAACCGCCGCCGTACTGGCCTACTGCGCCTACTACCAGGGCCGATGGGGTTACCATGGCGCCGATCGTGGGGGTGATGGCGTCGGTCAGACAATTACAGACACCGAAGGTTTGCACGAAGGCAAAGGGTGTCGCGACTGCTGGCTGGCTTACTGTTACGCCTGCGGGCAGGCTCTTTGTGACGCGGGTATACATGTCCAGATCACTGTAGGGCGAAGTGATAATGGAGATGTCTGTCGTGGCATCCAGGGTCGTTTGTAGCCTGTCGTAGAGCTCAAGCGTGAAGTGCCCTGTGGCGCCCACAACAAAGGAGGCAGTGTTACCTTTGATGAGGTAGGTGCCTCCTGATGCAGAGCCTGTGCCTGACTGGATTATGAGGTAGCCGCCGGCGTACTGGTTTGCTACGACGAGAGACGAGATTACCTCGACGAAGCGGGAGCCGGAGGTGCCGGGAAGCTCGGCTTGGCCAACGATGGCTACTGCCGCAGAGCCTACTGCCAGACAATTGGCAGTTTCCGCTCGGAAGTCAGCATTGACGGTTGATACGAGCCTTGCAGCGTTTACTGCGGCCGCCATACCGAACTGGCTATAGCGGAATACGCTCCCATCAGCACGTCCTGCTCTGAAGCCGATGGCATATTTCGGTGTTGCGTCCAGCCTGTAGATATTCCCATCAAACACATTCTGGTCTGAGGGGAATGAACGGCTGAAATATGATGCGTTGTTGGACGACATGGTGTTCTCCTTTGCCCATCAAACTAGCTGATGGTGATTAAACTAAGGGAGAGCTCGAGGCGATATGCCTAGCTCTTTGAAACTACAAACAGCGTTACCGGGATCGCGGCCTGACCAACTGCGAAGGTAAAGGTGCCCGATGAATTGGACACGTTCACACCTTCACGGGCAATTGCGGTGCCCATGGAGGTGTCGGTGGCTTGGGCCCAGAATGACACGACATTGGGCAGACCACTTGCAAAGGTATCGGTGCCTGTTACGGCGCTGAAGGTGAAGATATGCAAGGTGAGTGACCCAAGGTTCTCTCTTACTACAGATGCGGCGGTTTGTGCGGCCATTTAAGAAACTCCTTTCTTATGAGTGAATTGATTGATGCCGCCTCTTCCTTTTTCCAAGTTGACAGCCTTGATTCTGTTAAATATGGAATCTCTACGGTCTATCCATTCTTGGGGCGGCCTGCTATTCCCAGATTTTCCTCTATCGAGCGACTGCAGTTCTATAACAAGCATAGCTCTCTGCCTCTTCTCGATAAGATAGGGTAAGAGCTGCTTCAGTAATTCGCACGCAGCCTTTCCATACAACCCCCATCTCCACAAAGGTTTCTTGGATAGACCGTATGTCTTCTGATACTCATACAGGCATCCACCAAACTTTGCGTGAAGCCACAGAGGAACACTAGAAGTCGTCATGGAAACGTCGACTCTTATGGCATAGCCATAAAAGTTCTGCTTGCGCTTGGCTTTAATAACGCCAACGCATCCATCCGAATCTATTGTTCCTGCTGCGTATGCTAAATCTGTAAGCTCAATCATCTCATTAAGTTATGGACTGAAGTTTTCCAAACCGTCTGCGGTTTGTGGTTTCCTGTTGACCACGCCAGATGATGAAGGCGGTCTTCACAGTCTGGTTACTGGGTGTGATGAAGGGAGTCGTGATGAGGTCTGTCTCCGTGTCAACGACGAGATTCCAGTAGTTCGTGTTACACATGTAGAGAGTGCCCGAGTCTACGTACTGATCCCAGATGATGGGGACACCGTTGAATGTAAGCGATGTGAAGCCGGCCTTACCCACTTCTGTGTTCTGCAGGCGCTCCAAGGGGAGTCTCGTCTGCTTGAACTTAGTGAACACACTGCGAGTTGTGAAGATGTGGGTCGGGTTATCCATCATGGAGCTTGAGGACAGGGCATAGTAGAGCGTGTCCATGTCGGTCAAGCCTTGGGTGGCGAAGGCACCGCTGGTTGTGACGACTGATTGCCAGAAGGTGTCTACGGCGCCGTTTACCGTGCCGAGCTGACCTGTGCCAACCAAAGAGGACAGGCTTACAAGGTTTCCCGCGTCAGTCACGGTCGTTACGAGTGCTTGCCCAAGACGGTCTTTCATTGCCATCTCAGCAAGCTGGATGCGGGTGCCGACTAAGTCTATCAGCTTATGCATGTCGCCTGCGTTTTGCCGCTCATCATCACGGCTTATCTGGATCGGCTCATAAGCATTCTGCCAGCGGTATTCAAGAAGCATCGTGTTCTCGCCCTGAGTGGTGTTCAGGGGGTCACGGCCTGTGTAAAAGCCGCCGTCGGTTTGTTTTCTAGATACTAAGTGTTCAACGCAAATCTGTTACTTTAAGACTGGGAGAAATACCCTTTCCCAGCGGGTAGTCTTTCACAAGACTTCCTCTCCAAGTTCCCTTGGAGTTCAGACTCTATCTTCACAATTAACTTCTTTGTGTCAGGCGTATTAGTCGTTACGGATTTAGGCCCACGCTTATTCAGGACACGCATCATGGACGCGACATCCTGCCTAATTGATGGAGAAAACTTGAACTGACCAACATAAGTTCTAGTCGAGTTCTCTTGAAGTTTTCTATATGCGACAACGAGTTCAGCTTGGTTTCTTTTGATGACAAGATAAGGAAGAACTGCTTCGATAACTCTCCCTGCTTGTGAACAGTAAAGAACCCATGTAAAACCTTTGGCATGTTTCTGGCTATAGACATTCTTCTCGTAGCAATGCCCGCCAAAGTTTTCAACAAGCCACTCGCCTAGATCGTAAGAGGTGCTAGATATCATGAGCCGAACTTTATAGTTGATGGTGGGATGCTTCTTAGAATTCTGTACAGCATTAATGCTGATACAGCCTTCTCCATCAATTATTCCGGCCATGTAAGCTAACTTCTCTTGCGTCGTCATTTACCTATCTTTCCTCGGGATTGCCGTTTCTCGGTGTCCCCCGATATAGCCTGATTTAGTCAGCACCATTTAGTTAATGCTGATTCCGCCATTTACCATCCTCTTTCTTCCTGCTTCATTAAGCACACGGAAGATGGGGATGTCGGAGTAGGCGTTGTCGATCAGCACCCTGCGATAGTCGGCAAGGCTGGTTGTCAGTACCACGTCACCGCTTGATGACATGGAGGGAATAAATAGTTCGTTTGGCATAGAGGTTTCCTTAAATAGAGGTTAGCCCTTCTTCATGAATTTCTGGGCGTTGTGAAGTGCGATGCGCTTGAAGTATTCAATGCCTGATTCCTTGGGCCCACGGATAGGTGTGTCGCCGGCCGGCGTAACAGACATGCCGTTTAGGTCACTTGATGCGGCAACCTTCTGGCCTACTTCAAGCTTACGGTCTTCTAGTCCAAGACGGTAGCCTCGCTCGACCGCACTCTCATAATCGGCAACTTTCCACAGGTGTTCACGGGTGGCCTGGATCTTCCCACTCATCATGTCACGGTAGATTTGGTTGACGGTATCGGGGTCGTAGTTGGCGTACTTAGATTTCAGGCTCATGTCTTCACGGGAGACTTCAGAGGCTTGGAGTCTGTTGTTGACTATAGAAAGGCTCTGTTCCATCTGCTTGGTCTTGACATAAAGCTTCTGTTGCTCAGGGGTGAGGTAGGAGAATTCTTCTTGGGTCAGGTCGCCATTGTTCTGTACAGGCGTCTGTTGCCCTCCGTTTATTCTCTGATATTCCTGGGCGGCTTGGACAAATGATGGGTCATTCAAAAGCTCGGATATCTTGGCAGGTGTGTATTGCCCTGATTGTTCCAGCTTTGCCTTGAGAGCCTCCATCTCCTTACGCTCTGATGCAAGGGCTTGTGTCTTACGGGTATAGTCAGCCTGGAATGATTTGTAGGCATCTTCTGCAAGTTTCCGGGCTTGTGGGTCTTGGATCTTATCGAGGTCATTAACATTGAAGGTTGCCTCTTCCGGCTTGGCCTCGGGCTTCACTTCCATGCCTACCTTGGAGGCACGGGTAACCAAGTCTTCTTTTTGGGCAACCTGGGCTGGCTCTGCTTGGACAGCGGGCTTTGGTTCTGCTGTCTGCGTAGCTATGTTGGTTTCTGGCATATAGTCCTTTATGGGGTTGCTATTGTTTGACGGTTCATTGATTCGTTGATGGAGGCTAGCATCACCTCCTGTGGTGACAGGCGCTTTGAATCAAGCTCTACATCCATGGCGTCAGGTACAAGGTCTATCAGCTCATCCATGTTTACCAGGTTACGCATGCCGGCTGTGACCTTAAACTTGAGGGTCAGCTTCTGGCCGGGAACGAGTCTGCCTAGGGCCGGATAGTCCAGAACTGAGAGGATAAGAGGCTTAGGCAAGATGCTTGCCGCGGGCTTCTGTCACTGTGTTGGGGCCGGAGGCCTGGCTTCCCATGAAGCGGTCATGGCCGCCGCCTTGTGCCAGGTGTGGGCCGCCTTTAATGTTGCCTACGCGCTTTACAGAGCCTGCAATATTGGAAGGCGTCTTGAAGTTTGCGGGACGGTTGCCTCGTGGCTTGATTGGTAAGCCTACTATGTGCTTGTTGTGCAAGGTTAGTCTCCTTATTAACAGCTTCCGTTTAGGCCGCCATAGATGGCTTGGCCCTTTTGGTTGGCTCCCATGTGGCCGTAAAATGAATGGTCTGACTTACGCTTCATGGAGTAGGCAGCGGCTACTGCTTGCTTCACAGGATGACCGGCCTTCACCATCTCTCTTACGTTGCTGGAAAATACAGCCTTAGACTTGCCACTATGAAGAGGCATAGAAGCCACCGCTTGTTACATTCTTCAAGTTATCCGGCACGTTTCTTACTCCCATTTTCTTCAAGGCATCAATGTAGCGGTCACCGAGGCGGGGTGAGCCTTTCTGGTCATAGGTGACAGAGGACATCATATGACGGGCTTCTTCGGAGACGCCTACATAAGGTTTCCTTTTGTAGGTTTGTGTGAGACGCTCATCATAGGGCATAAGGCCACGCCGGTTAAGCTCTGAGGTGTAGTCACGTTCAGAGTAGAACTTCATGGGCTTGCCTTTCTTGTCTCGCAATTCCCTGTTGACATGTATACGGAATCTAGCCATTCAGTCCTTCTTAGGCTTCCTGCCGTCTGTGATGGAGGTGGAGATAATGGTCTGGATGGCGGCAGGTGTTGGGCCTGATACAAGGATGCTATTCTGGAATACAGATGTGAGGGTGGTAATTTCTGAGTCCTTCAGTAGGAACCAGTCACCTCGGCTTATGTAGTTGGGCATTAGCTGACTCCATTTGTTGGCACTAGCTGACTCCATTCATTTGACGTACACCGAAGCCCTTGGTGGGGATCTTCTGGCCGACCTTGGCTTCCTTTTCCTGTTCATCGGCTAGTAAGGCAGACTGTATCTGGATGAGTTGCTGCAATAGTTGGATTGCGTGGGCGTCTTGAGGAACCATGCCGGTGCTGGCGGCATGTTGCAGGATGTCGCCTATCTCGGAGTAAATTTCTAACCTCGCACTATGCGACTGACCAGGTGCGGGAGGTGAGGGCATCTGGGGATTGCCTGCTAGTGCCGCATTCACGTTGTCCTTTGCGGCCCTCAGCTCGGCGACTGGAGCATAGCCTTGTGACTCTTCAGGTTTAAGACGCCTGAAGATGTCGGGGTTTCTGATCTTAAGGCGCATCAATATCTGCTCGATTAAGGGGGCCATATTGAAGGTGTAGCCTTCCTGGGCAAGTTTCTGGCCAACGGCTGGGACAGTTAAGGATTGGATGCCCATGGAGAGGGCGGCTTCCATTTCTTTAAGCTCCTGTTCCGGGTTCTCAGGAAGCATGGAATAGATGTCCATCTCGACGTCAACTTCAGCCTGCATGCCCTCGCGACTTGGCTTCTCAGTCCACTGCACATCCATGGAGCCTATGATGCGGACGGCGTCCTTTATGGTCATGAATTGTTTATTCATCTCGTTAAGCTTGTAGCAGGAGGAAGCTAAGAAGTCCTGCATCAAGTCCTGCCTATATTGCGGACGTGCGGTGCCGCCCATTGAGCGGATATTGACGGAGGTGGCGGATTCCTCGCCGGACTTGGGGGGTACACCTTTTTTCAGGTCGGTAAGGCCGGAGGCAGTCTGCAAGTTAAGGTCAACCATCTGTATGACGGTGGGAAGCTCGTTTGATGCACCACCCGCGCCTGAGGCTACCACCATCTTGCCCTGCACAGTGTCACCTTCAAAGAAGACAACGGTGTTGCGGCCATCTCTTATCTTCTGCTGGTCTTCCTCACTTGACATGCCTTCTTTGGCTATGCCGACCCAGACTTTATTCAGCTGCTTTGCGTTACGGATAAACTCGTTGGTTAAGATATTTTTCTGGTCTGCGATGCTGGAGTAGGTCTTGAAGTCGTCTAGGCCAAGCTGGCTGTCCTGCACCTCATTAAACTGGAGGATTTCAATGGGCCAGGAATCAAGGTCATAGGGCCAGGGGCTGACTCGGAGGGGCTTGACCTGCTCCTCTGTGAGAAGGACGATATTGCCGCGTGAGCCTTTGCGGGCTTCTTTCTTGGATGGCCTGACGAAGAGTTCATAGCAGGTCGCAAACCTGACAGAGTTGGACTTCTTGTATGCATCAGATGTGTAGTCTATCAAGGCACGGGAGCCGGAATTAAAGGTGCGCACAAAGTCCGTGCCATTGCGGGCCATAGCAAGCTCTGTGATGGCGTCCTTAGTGCCAACCTTCTCACCGAAGCCTAGTTTGCCTCTAATCAGCTTCGTGTCTACATCAAGCGTATCGTCTTCCAGTAAGTCTTCCAATGGTATATCAAACGAGCGGCCAACCCAGCGGGCCTCATCAAGGTTGGCTATGGTGACAGCGGGGTCTTTCATGAAGCGAAGGGGGGAGAGACGCTTCACAAAAAGAGATTCCTTCCTTATATAGAGAGACTGCTCCTCTGTCATGCCGAAGTCGCCTTTGTAACCATGCCAGAGGATGCCGTAGGGCATGACGAGAGCGTCAAAGAGGACGCGTCTGACCTCCTTTTTGTAGCCGATCTCATCCAGGATGTAGTTAAGGATGCCTTCCTGGGTCTTGGCGGACTTCATGGAATCCATCTCTACTTCTTCTTTCTGGCCGGAGAGAGGATTCCTTACCTTGGCAAGATAGGTCTTCTGGCGAGGCTTGAGGAATACACGGGGATTACGGAAGAAGATGGCGGGAAGTGAGTTCTGAACGATGGGATAGAACTCATTCAAGACAATATCCCAGTCTACTGCCATGCCGGGAATGTGGTGACCGGTGTAGCGTTCCAGGTTTTCCTGGACTACGGGCTGGAGCTCCTGGATTAAGTAGGCCTCAGACATCTTAAGTTCCATCTTGAGGCGAAGGAGGAGTTCAGGGTCTAGCTTATCTGGCATATCACCTCTCTAAAAAAGGAATGCCCTACCGGTAGCGGAGGATACCAGTAGGGCCAGGGGCCTGGACGAGGAGGGCCAGGGTTAAGCTAAACTAACCTAACTTGAAGTGTTTCTTAAGCTCCTCTATGAAGCTTGGGATGTCGGTGACGTCTTTGACTAACATACGCAGAACAATATCACGGCATCCAAGCTGTGAGGCGAGGCTGACAAGTGTGCGGGCAGCCTGAAAGCGGTCAAATTCTTCAGGTGTTGCATGAATAATGTCAACCTTACTCAAAGGATACGCTTCCTGCTTATGATGTCAAGCGTTTATGCTTCCTAAGCTCAGTTTCATACCTGGATTCTATGCGGTCATAAAGCTTGTGGTCGGATTGCTGACGCTTGAGGACACGGGCTTCCATGCCGCCTTGCTTTAAGGGCACCATGACGATCACATGCTTCTTCAGGTTAAGGTGGACCATCTAATACCTCCAGACATTTGGGGAGAAGCCAGCGTTTGGCAACGTGGTCTTCAATGAGTAACCTATCAATGCTTCCGTCAGACACAGCTTCTTTAAGCTCGGCGAACCAGAGGTGGCCTAAGGGATGGTCATGGTTTACCCACCAGACTTGCCGCCACATCTCTGTGTAATGCAGGAGCTTCGTTTTGCCGGCAGTATATTCTTCAAGTGAGTTCCAGTCCGGGTTCCAGCCGTCTTCCACATTGTAACCCTTGAACTCAAAGACAAGTTGCTCGTATGAGAGCTTTCCTGAATCCATGAGGGCGATGAGGCCGTCCAGGCTATGAAGCACCTTAGAGCAATCAAACTTGATGACTGAGAACTTGGCACGGTGCCTGTCTACATCATCGTTTCTCATGGCCAATATTTCGCCTTGCATTGGTGCTTGCCAGATTTCTCTGACATCGGCAAAAGAAAGCATGTCGCTGTCAAAGTACAGGGCATGACCCTTATAGCCGCACTTCTCAGGAATCATGAAACGCTGGAAGCTAAATGGAGTGCGAGGCATATTCTTTGCGTCACGAGGCATGGGATGCTGCCACTCATTCATGATAGTGACATCACATGACATCGTTACATGTTTCAGGATGCTGTGCTTAAGGACTAGTGCGGGGACTAGCTGTGCAAGGCCTGCACCGATGAATACACGGATGGGGGATTCCGTGCCAAGAGAGGCAAAGTCCAGGTTATGCTTGGCTATAGACTTCCTGATGCCTGGCCACTGGAGGTCATAGCCGCGATGAGTGTTGAGGTTAGGCAGGTCACTGAAGCTTGGAGACTGTGCCTTGCCGCCGTCTATGCCGAGTGTACGGACTTCCTTACAGCCAAGGTTACTAACCAAGCTTACTGCCGCCTCTGCGGAATAATAGATGGCCTCTACCATGGGGCTGTCACTCGAGGCAAGCTTCCAGGTACTCAAGTTGAAGCCGTATAGCCTGCCTTCTTCTCTCAGTTTCCGCAAAGTTGGCTGTTTCAGGCTCAGCTCCAGAAGCGTCACTTCCTTCCAAGGCCTGAATCCAAGGTGAGGGTGATAAGGCAGGCACACAGCTACAGCATTGTCATAAAGCAGACTGCCTAGCTGGTCTACCACATCCATGTCTATAAGCATGGCGATGTCGGCCTTACACTCTCTTACTGTCTGATTCAGGGTGAGGATATTGAAAGCTTGGCTCTCGCTGTCTGTGGGAGTCCTGAAAGAGGGGCCTTTGCCCAAGAAAAGAAACGGCCTGCCATCCCAGTGCCAGTTAAGGTAGAAATCAAGTAATGCAGGCATTGGCCAGCTTCACAACAGTTTCCAAGTCAGAGCGGGTAAGTGTGGTACTGCATGGCAACACTATGATGTCTTCGCGGTTAAAGCCGGGCCTGGTCTCAATGCCCCCTGCCTTCATCTTCTCCCTGATAAGAGAGGCATAGGGGTTGGCATACGCACATGCCCACTTGACTACATCACTGTTTCTTGTGACAGCCTGCCGCTTGAATGCAGGAGACAGGTTCTCGTCATAGAACCGAGCCATGGCTTTCTTCTTATCAAGCAGCTCATCTATTCTCTCAAGCTGTGCAAGGCCAAGGGCCGCCTGAATGTTGGTGAGCTTAAGGTTCCAGCCGATGTTGTCGTGCTTATAAGGTGATGTCATGCAATGATTGCGCAGATGCCGGATTCTATCGGCCAAGCTCTTATCGTTTGTCATGCAGGCGCCACCTTCTCCGGTTGTGATGGTCTTAGCAGAGTGAAAGCTAAAGCAAGATACCTTACCGAATGAGCCAACACGCTTGCCCTTCCACTTGGAGCCCATGGCCTGAGCGCAGTCTTCAATGCATACAAACTTTGCTCGGTAGAGTTGCCCCATGTCGCAGGGCATACCATAGAGATGCACTGCTACGAAGAAATCACAGTTATCGATGGCCTGGGGTTGAAGGTTCCAAGTGGCATGGTCAGGCTGGACTAGCGTCACGTTGTGAGACAAAACCCGAGCCATGTTGTAGGTGGCCGCGAAGGTTTGGCTTGTTGTCACGACCTTGGATTCTGGCTTCATGCCAAGTGCGACATAGGTAAGAAAGAGTGCGGAGGTGCCGGAGTTACAGGTGACCGCATAATCTATACCTTGCCACTTGGCCAGGCGTGACTCAAAACGGTCTATGAAGTCACCTTTACTGCCAACCCAGCCGGATTGAATGGCCTGTGCCACATACTGCTTCTCACGCTCTGTGATATTGGGAGCGGAGAATGGAATGGAGACAGGCTGGCTCAATCCGGCTCCACGAGATAGCTGTCCAGAGTCTGTGAGGCAGTAGTGGAATAGTCACCTGTTATGATCTCTTTCATCTGCAGGCTGTAAACCGGCCAAGTGAAGTGTTGCACGCTCTGCCATACGTCGTTGTAAGGCTGGAAGTCCTGTGGGTGTAGCTTGTAGGCTTCCTCAATAAGCAGCGCGATGATTGCGGGCTTAGCATCCATACCGAATATGAAACCATTGTAGCCGTGCGTGATGTATTGGCGGGCATTACCGGTGTCAGAGACTACTGGAACAATGTTGGAATGCATAGCTTCTATCAAGCTATTTGGCCCACCACCTTCCAGCTTACTGCATGACAAGTAAACTGAGCATTGCGAGAATGCATGAGGATAGCTTAGATAATCCTGGCTGTATGAGAATGTGACATTGGGACGGCTGTATTCAAACGTGTCTATCCAGTTACCTACAAGCATGAAGGGGCGCTCTGGCAGAGCGTCCATGACAGCACGCACAAGCTCAGGATTCTTTCTGCCATCAGGATAGTTGGTGCCGCAGATGAGGACTGCGCCGCTTGCCTGCCTTGCATGCGGCTGGAAGGCCTCATTGTCTCCGCACTCAGGTACAAAATGTAACAAGCTAGGCTTCACACCGATGGCACGCAACACTTCCATACCTTCTGGACTCTCAGCTACTACCGCATGACATAGGTTGAAGAATGGCAGATAGCTTCCGAGGCCGCCCTTGTCATGCGTGAAGAAGACTGTGACGGGCTTCTCCAGTGGATTGACCTGCTCAAAGACGCCTGGCAATAGGGAATAGTGGCTTACGAAGTAATGCTCTGCGGGAGGAATCTCTTGGATGCCGTAAGAGTAGACCGCCTCAAATGACTTGCCTATCTCATGAGCTATCCTGTCAAGAATGCTTCCCCTGTTTTGTGAGGCAACAATGAGGCATAGCTTCATAGGTGTGTCTCCAGGTAGCTCTTGAGGCGTGGTGAGGTGTCAGCGGCATAGACATCGTAAGCATGTTGTGTCCAATACCACCAAACAAACTGATAGGCAAGATTCCTCTCGGCATCTGTGTAGCCTAAGAGAAACTCTTTTGCTTCATTAAGACGCCTCAAGTCCGCATTGAAGGTGACCTTTGAATAGTCGCTTCGACCAAATGTCGCTACAGGCTTGCCATGAATCAGACTCTCAAAACCCACTCCGGAATTGATGCAGAAGATGCCGTCTGATCGCTTCACAAGCTCATGGATGTTTCCGTCCACCTTGTGTACGTACTCTGATTGAGAGACACCCTCTGCCACCGCCTCATCTAAGTTATAGTCACACTTGTTAAACGGATGCATTTTGACGCCGATGTGTGTCTCTGATTCCTCAGCCCAAGCCATCAAGCTATCCACAAAGTATCTGACTGTGACAGGGCTGTGATGAAGGATCGTATAATCGCGCGGAACTTGCAGCGGTACAAGAATGAAGACCGGCGGTAGGATGCCCGTCTCTTTAGGCTGCTCACATTTAGAGATGCCTGAGCCAAGCAAGTCCTCTGACTTTCTTTCACAGAACGTCTCTGCAATCCTGGCATCCACATCTCCTACCTTGAAGTCATTAGCAGAATGGTCAACGCCCCAGCCTTGTGTGTCTATGGTGAATAGCTCTCTCATATGCATCTGCATCCAAAAGAAGTCACCTTCAGGCTTATCACGCTTGGTTTTGTGAACATATATCTTCTTATCAAATTCCGGCGGCCAATCCTCACACTCATGAATTCTGCCGATCTTATCGTGACTTAATGGATTCTCGGTTTGCTCAAATGTTTCATGCCCAAGCTCCTTCAGGCAACCGATAAGTAGCTCCTGGAATATAAGCCATTCCGGGCTGCCGCGATACTGGCCTTCTGGGAGAACCTGGCCAGATTTGCTGTTTATGAATCTATTGAAGGTGCGCAGAAATATTCTGATTAGCTATTCCGCCATATAACTGGCTTCCACGATCCCGCGACGACGGAAGAAGTCTCTATCAGCTTCCTGACACCATATCTCAATACCAAAGCCCAGTAAGATAACTGTAAGCTTGAAATAGATGCCAACAGCATTTGTATTGAGACCACGGAAGGCGGATGAGACCTCGAGCCATGTAAAGAAGTTGGAGCCAAATGGCTGGTGCCAGAAGACTTTGAGACGAGCCATCAGAGCTTCTTGGCAGTCATAAGGAGTGTAAATCCAAAGGAACCCGGCACTATCTCAGGACGGCCTTTGGCAAGCTGGGTATACATGACGGGTTCCTTAAAGCCGGCTTCTGTTACAAGCCTGTCTAATTCCTCCGGCTCGTAATGACGTTCATGGAAGTGATTGTTTGATGCAGCATGCGGCACAATGCTCTCATTTGGCACGGATACAACTAGAGTGCCGCCTGGATTCATAAGCTCATAAAATCTACGCATCAAGGAGTCCGCGTCCTTTACATGCTCAACTACTTCGAATGCCACAATGACATCAAATGTCCAGTCACGAGGCGGGCGGTCAAGATTCAGATACGTAATGTTGTCCCGGTAGTAAAACTTCTTGGCATAGTCCAGGGCCATCTTATTCCGCTCAACCAGAAATACTTCTCCTGCCTCACCCGCGAGGATAAAGCTGCCGTACCCGGCACCTCCCCCAAAGTCCATTACGACTGACTTCTCATTCATGAATTTGGTGGCAAAGGCATATCTGGGTAGGTGACACGTATTGTAGCGAAGCAGGTTCTCATAAAATAGCTGCTCTGTGTGCTGTATGGCCGGAAGCTTTCTCATCTGTCAGACACCTTCCCACCCCAGTTTACGAAACGTGTCCAGCTACAGTGCAGGCAATATTCATAGTTTCCCTGCACATAGATGTTGTGTTTCTTGCAGGGCTTCTTATGCTTGGGCTTAGCTTGCCCGGCAGAACGCTGCCATGCTTTTGTTGCCGACTTGCCCGGCACTATCTCCAAGACTTTATAGCCGGCACTTCATAGCTTCCTCTATTGGTACCATTGATTGCATTAGCAGACTTCTTTACCTTCGCATCTTTTATAACACTCTTCCAGAACTCGAAGGCATCAGGCACTGCCTCCTCTTTCTTCATGACAGCCGACTTTGTCATGTTGGTTCTTAGGATGAAGGATGCGCAGTCGGCAAGATCATCTTTCTCGCATGAGGGAAACATCCAGAGCTCTCTCCTAAATATGTCCACCATGTCCAGCTGTCTTTGATGATACTTGGAGAAGTAGAGATACTTAGCGGGCCAGTGAACCTTAGCCTGCTCAAAGAAGTATTGGAGACCTCTTATGCGGTCTTCCTTGGATTGCTTCGAGGCCTTCACCTCGATTACATTGATGTACCAGTCTTGCCTCTGACCCATCTCTTTGATTGACTTGGCATCACTAGACTGGAAGCCTACTGATTCATAATGCACCACATGGATGCCGTTACGTTTCAGTACATCATAAACGAGCTTTGCCCGGCCATCTAGTGTTAGCTTGTCTCTTATGATATCAATGAACCAGAGGTCACCCTGGGCATCTATGCCTATTGTCACCAAGGCCGTGTAGTCTGAGGCCTTGCGCTGTGTGTTAGCTGGGTCAACCAGCACATAGACCTTGAGGCCAGGAGGCAACCTATCATAATAGAATCCTGCCCTCTCAAAATACTCCGGCCTGAATACCTGGTCTTCCAGCGGCACAGGGTTAAGAAGATATTGCGCGGAGTTTTTCGATGCATAACCCCATGCAGTATAATTTCCTGTTTCTGTTTTAAGCCAATAGACAGTCTCATTAAATATAGTTCTTGTATCCACCTTGATATCGACAACTTTTATCTTGTCGTTAGAGAAGTCCCCGCCATTCTTAAGCATGGTATGCATTATCTGTAAAGACTTGGCTGGTTTTCCAAAGTTGACAAGGTTTACTCTCATTTGTCTTGACGACTGTAGAATGTAGCTACAGCATAGACTGTACTTTCTCACAGAACTTGGCTTTACATTCTCAGGAGCCACACGTTTTTTAAGGAACTTCGTATACTTGATGTCAAGACGGTTCAAAGTCTCTTCAAGGCGTTTACAAACTTCAGGGTTTTTCTCTAAAGACTGATGAATGACCACAGAGCTGTTATGTTTCACAGAGCCTTCACCATCTACCATGCCTGCAAGCCAACTCCAATCAGCTATTTTTTGTTCTTCCTTGACACTAAAAACAGGATGAATAACCTTGACTAGGCGAGTTCCTTTGATGGCAGGCTTGTATTCTCTTCGATACTTTTCATACCAGTTACCCTTGTTTGGTTGTCTGCCTGTAAACCATTGGTGGTCAGGAGTCGATCGGACTACATCACCATTTTCCATGTAGATATTCTGCACAGACGAGACAAGGGAACCTTTTTCAAGCACTTTGGATTTGGTTAGCTTCCTACGCTTACCTTTGGAATAGTCCGTGAAGCCAATAACCTCATCCCCTATCTGGACATCTTTAATGCTCTTAAATGTTCCATCGGCCATCCAGATAGGAGTTTCTCCTGGTGTACAGAACTGATAACTTGTTTGACTTGGATGATTGCGGATGGCTTCTACGCCCTCAGTTGTAAAGCGCTCAGGAATAGTCGGCACTTTTGCCTCATCCCACACCGGCAATATAAACTTGGTTATTTGGTCTGATTGCCTAAGCTTGGCATAGAGGTCTGCAAAGTGATAACAGGTTCCCGCATAGTCCGACACCCCCCATTCCGGTTGGTCAAAAAGGAATGTAAGAAGAGCGTTGAACTCCTCCGTGCGCTCAAGCATAGCCTCATTGGTAACCGACTCTCTTGTGACAATATCATCTATCTTCAGATAGTTGTAGTGACGCCCTGTGACATCGGTCGTGTTGCCGGCGATCTCAAGTGTGCTCTCCGGATAGTTGGCATTCTTTGAGCGGTTAGGCAGGGTGACCTGCTCGGACGTCCCCCACTCCATTTGACCGGCTTGGTTTGGCTTGGGACAGAATTCTGGGAAGAGAGCGCGGAATCTCTCATTGCGCATGAAGTGGTCCTTGATGGAGCCAAGAAATTTCTGCGACCCCCCCTCCTTCTTGTGGCTGGCGATGAGGATCCTGATATCCGGCCAGATAAGCATGAGCTGGATGGTGTGGGCAATGGTGATGATGGTAGACTTGAATGCCCCCCGGAAGAGAAGAAACAGTCTTGTGCGGCTTTCTGGATTGAATTGTATGACTTTTTGGTCTATTAATTTCTGTGTAGATGCCGGTAGTGAAAATGACATGAAATTTTTATGAAATTTTGTGGGAGGGCCATAAAATTTTGTGGGAGTGTCAGTAGCTTTACCCCCCACCCCCCCATCCCCCACATCGCTTCCGGCGGCCGGTGAGCCGGCAGTATCTGTGCCGGTATCATGTGTAGCACTTGCACCACTTGCTACAGTTGTAGCACTTGCAGCAACTACTTTAAGTGACGGATACTTGGCGTTCCACTCCGCGACATTTCTTGCGTGTGAGGCATCAACGGACCCACTTGGTGTTTTAACAAATTCTTTTGATGCGAGGGCGGCGATGAGTGGGTTGACGGACTCAACAAGCCGGCAAAGCGGATGGTGGATAGACTCAGTCAGATCGTGGTAACCTAGCACATTGCGAGCAAGGTAGAATAGGTCGGACTTACACCGCTCACTCTCTATTTTGTCTAGGGAAAAGTCTGCCTGGAGAGGCGTAATCAGGCCATGCTCTAGGGCGCATTCAACCTCACTTGCCGTCAGTGATCTCAAGCTGTTTTATCTCTACAATGCGACGTTTAAGTTTCTCAATCTGGTCAGGATTGAAAGTATGCTCAATCGACAAATCAATCTTCTCGCCAACACGCTTTTGCAAAAACGCAGAGGCAAAACCAACCTTTTTGTGAGCCGGAATATTGGCATCATTAAAATAACTCATCACAATGGAATAAGATTTATTCAGCAAAGTTTTAATATCTAATTCATGATAAAATCCTTTCCGGCCTGATCGTCCTGCAATCCCGCTCATATAAAGATTCCTAACAAGTTTAGTTACAATTGCTTGCAACGCCATTTTAATCCCACCAACACCGGCAGTCAATAGTTAAGCGAACAAAATTGGACTGAAAGAAGCGATTTAAGGTAGCTAGAAATAGTGGGCCTGGTGATTGCATGGGTAGCAGGAATGCGTAGCATGAGGCCTCTAATGCGAAAGTGTTAATCCTACAAAATCTTACATACTGCGCACGATTTACCTTGACAATGCGGAGTATGCGGAGTATGCTACACATGAAGGTAAGATTACAAAAGGACGGCAAGACATGGACATCTTGAAAGCGGAAACGATAGCACGACAGAAAATGAATGAGCATGGATTGAATGACTGGTCATTCTATTTTGATGAGTCAGTGTCCAGGCGTGGAGCGTGCCATTGGGAACGTAAAGCGATATCGCTATCAAAAGCGTTGGTTGAATTGAATGGTGAATCGCATATTCTCAATACGATACTACATGAGATTGCCCATGCGCTTTGTGGACGTGGTGAAATGCATGGATCTATGTGGCAATCAACAGCCATTATGATTGGATGTAATGGTGAACGTTGCTCAAGCTATGGCGTATCAATTCCGAAGCCGTTTCATTGCGCTTGCCCTAATTGTGGTCAAGGATGGTCAGCACACCGCCGGACTAAGGTTGCGTGTGGGCACTGTTGTAAAAGGTTTAATGGTGGGAAATGGACAGCGAAATACCGTGTTCGCTGGACAAGAGTTTAGAAGAGGCCGTGAGACTCCGGCGAAACGCCGAAAGGCGTAGAGATAATCAATCCGAAACGGCAAGGGGATGGATGTGGGGATAAATCAAAGGAGAATCAAATGGATAAACAAACGGTGTTGAGATCGCTCTACGAGGACTTCGGCGGAGATGTGAAGGCATGGGAAGAGTATTACGGAGCGGAGTTGTTATTCCTGAAATAACTAAGGGGTTGGCTGTGGGGATAAACAAGGGAGAAGAAAATGAATAAATGCGATGTATGCCAGAAGCGAAGCGATAAGGTCAAGGCCGGACGTTGGCTGTTCTATTGTGGTGATAATGAGGCGTGTAAGCAAAAAGATATAGACAAGGTATATGACAACGGGCTGGCGCCGGCGCTTGAAAGCGGGGATATGCCGGATTGCGAAGCGTTGGAGTTGTTTATTTAATCAGAGGCAAGGCCGGAAGACATTAGGCAAGCATGGATTGTCTTGGGTGGCAAGGATGGGAAACAAGGAGGCACTATGAAACGAATGATGGTGAATGACACCAAGAGGCGGCTGTTTTGTGCTAGGCATGATTACGTGGACGAGAGCGGTT